>ERZ869936.2607-NODE-2607-length-10403-cov-4.537495_pt1 | contig 10403 bp, 7 predicted proteins | sample MGYA00520876_ERZ869936 | MGnify/ENA primary metagenome ERZ869936 (study PRJEB32218, sample SAMN09650985) | biofilter metagenome | isolation source: enrty point of leading RO module | place: Saudi Arabia: Thuwal, RO plant located on Red Sea | collected 2016-02-17 ... | reverse complement strand
CGGTGTTTTTCCTCAGCTTGTCGTCCGAAGCCACCGCGGCCTCGACGTCGACGGAACCCTCTCGGCGCAACTGCCCGAGATTGACTCTGAGCATAGTCGTGAAAGCTAGTGACAACGCGCCGAATGTCTAGGATTGGCGCCGTCTCCGCACCCGGAAACCGGGCCCGGAGAGACGTCAGAGTCCCAGGCGCTCGTGCGTCGAGAAGAAGAAGGCGATCTCGATCTCCGCATTGGCGTCCGAATCCGAGGCGTGGATGGCGTTTCTCCCCTTCGATTCGGCATACAGCTTGCGGACGGTCCCCGGCGCGGCCTCGGCCGGATCGGTGGCCCCGATGGTCTCACGAAGCCGCGAGACCGCGTTTTCGGCTTCCAGAACCATGGGGATCACGGGGCCGGACGTCATGAACTCAACGAGTTCGTCGTAGAAGGGGCGACCTTCGTGAACCGCATAGAAGGCCTGCGCCTGGGCGGTGTTCAGCCGGGTCAGGCGAAGCGCCCGGATTGCGAATCCTGCCGTTTCCAGATGGGCGAGGATCTTCCCGGCTTTGCCGGAACCGACGGCGTCGGGCTTGATGATCGCTAGGGTGTGGCTCATGGCTCGTTCGTCTCGTCTCGTTCGTCTTCGGGCACGCCGTGCAGCGCACGGAGTACCGCGTTTCGTGTGATGAGGCCGACCAACTCTCCGTCGCGCACGACGGGCAGCTGCTCCACCTTCCGATTCACCATCATCCGCGCCGCATCCACCAGAGGCTGGGCCTCGGAGACGCACAGCACGGCTCTCGTCATGACATCGCGGGCGGTGAGGGTCCCCGCCCCTGCTTCCCCCTCGTCCGACGGCGCCTCCCTCAAAACCCGCCCGAGGGCGTCACCCGTGGTGATGATTCCGAGGACCTCGTAGCGCTCGCCCACGACGGGCACGGCCCGAAGGCCCCGGCGGACCATCAGATCCACCACCTCGTTCAGCGGCGTGTCGGCGTACACCCGATACTTGGCCGGCTCGGCGGCGTCTTCCACCGTCAGGTCCAACTCGGAACCAGCATCCGTCATCGCTTTTCCCCACCGTGCGGCATGAGCCGCTAGGCCAGGGCCTCTTGAATCAGGCCGACAATGTCCGCCGGACGCTTGGCCACGGCGATCCCTTTGTCCTTGAAGGCCTTCATCTTCTCTTCGGCGGTGCCTGCCGAACCACTGATGATGGCCCCGGCGTGCCCCATCCGACGTCCTGGAGGCGCCGTCTGCCCGGCGATGAAGCCGACCACCGGCTTGCTCATGTGCGCGCTGACGTACTCGGCGGCCTCCTGCTCGTCCGTCCCTCCGATCTCTCCGATCATGACCACGGCCGTCGTCGCCGGGTCGTTCTCGAAGGCTTCCAGGCAGTCGATGAAGTTCGTGCCGATGAGGGGATCCCCACCGATGCCCACGCACGTCGTCTGCCCCAGCCCGACGTTGGTGAGCTGGAAGACGGCCTCGTAGGTGAGCGTTCCCGAACGGGACACCACGCCGATGGGCCCCTCGGCGACGATCTGCGCCGGGAGGATGCCGACCTTGGACTGTCCCGGTGAAATGAGTCCGGGACAGTTGGGACCGAGCACCCGTACTCCCTTGTCGCGGGCGAAGGCGTGGGCCCGGGCCATGTCCAGGACCGGGATGCCCTCGGTGATGGCGACCACGAGGTCGACCCCCGAGTCGGCGGCTTCCAGGATGGCGCCACCCGCGAAGGCCGGCGGCACGTAGATGACCGACGTGTTGGCACCCGTCTCGGCCACCGCCTGGTCCATGGAGTTGAAGATGGGGACCCTCTCGCCGTTGGGGCCCTCGAAGGATTGCCCGCCCTTGCCCGGCGTGACGCCTGCCACGACCTGGGTCCCGTACTCGATCATCTGGCTCGTGTGGAACGAGCCGTCGCGGCCCGTGATCCCCTGGACGACCAGCTTGGTGTCGGAATCAATGAAGATGGACATGGTGGTTCGCCTCAGTCTTGTGCGAGCTGGACGGCTTTCTCCACCACGTCGTCCATCGACGTGTAGGCGGAGAACCCGGCCTCTTCAAGGATTTCGAGTGCCTTCTCTTCGTTCGTGCCGGTGAGCCGGATGACGATGGGCACCTGGATGTCGATGCGCTGTGTGGCTTCCACGATGCCATTGGCCACGTCGTCGCACCGCGTGATGCCTCCGAAGATGTTGAAGAGGATGGCCTTCACGGTGGGGTCCGACGTGATGATCTCCAGCGCCGCCACCACCTTGTCGGGGTTCGACGAGCCGCCGATGTCGAGGAAGTTGGCCGGCTCGCCACCGTAGTACTTGACCAGGTCCATGGTTGCCATGGCCAGTCCGGCCCCGTTGACGCAGCACCCCACGTTGCCGTCGAGCTTCACGTAGGAAAGGCCGGCCTCCCGCGCCTTCGTCTCCGACGTGGGTTCCGACGAGGTGTCCCGCATGGCGGCCACGTCGGGGCGCCGGAACAGCTCGTTGTCGTCGATGGACATCTTGGCGTCGATGGCCTTGATGTCGCCTTCCGGCGTCGTGATGAGGGGGTTGATCTCGGTCATCGAGGCCCCCGAGTTCACGAAGGCGTCGTACAGCTGGCTCACGACCTTGGTGGCCTGCTTTACGTGTCCCTTGTCCTCGTACAGGAAGTTGGCCAGCCAGTAGGCTTGATGCGGGAGAAGCCCGTAGCGCGGGTCCACCGCCAGGCGCCGGATGGCTTCGGGCTGCTTCTCGGCCACCTCCTCGATGTCCATACCTCCCTCGGGAGAGACCATGAAGGTCGCCGACTGGGTGCTCCGATCCACGAGGACCCCCACGTACGCCTCGGACTCGATGTCTTCCGCGGGAGTCACCAGAACCTTCTCGACGGTGAGGCCCTTGATGTCCATCCCGAGGATCTTCGAGGCGTGCTCGCGGGCTTCGGAGGCGTCGTTGCAGAACTTGACGCCACCGGCTTTGCCCCGGCCGCCTGCGTGCACCTGCGCCTTCACCATGACTGCACCGCCGTACTTCGACGCGATGGCCTCGGCTTGGGCGGCCGTGGTAGCGACTTCACCGGGCGGAACGGGGATCCCTGCCGCGATGAAGCGCTCTTTCGCCTGGTATTCGTGGATGTCCATGCGCTTGTGGTGGATGTGCGAGGGAGGCGGCCGTGTCCGGGCCCCGTACGAGGGCGGCGGCCGGAGAGCATGAAAACCTACCAGAGGCCTCCGAGCGGATCAACGGCGAAGCCCCCCTGACGGAGGGTGCCGACCCCCGGCCGTCCACCGGGGCGAGAAGCCGCCGATCAGCCTCCGCCTGCGCCGAGTCTTCGTAGGAGGGCTCGCAGCTCGTCCAACGCTTCCCCGTACCCCTGCCAATCGCCCTGGCGCGCCCGTTCCTCAGCCTGCTCCAGGAGTCGCAGCGCTTCCGCCGACCACGGCGCGGACCCCTCCGGTGGGCTGGGTGCGGCTCCCGGATCCCCCGCGGTGGACTCCGGGGGCTGACCGGACACGACCCCTCCTCTGCCCGAACGTGGCCCGCCCGCCAGCGCCGCCACCGACTCGTCCAGGGACTGGGTCATGACCACGCGCCGCCCGTCGCTCACCACGAAGCGGCGGAGTTCCGGGATGGCGTCGGCCTCCGCAGCCAGGTACACGGGCTCCATGTAGACGATGCGATTGCCCACGGGGACCAGGTGCAGGTGGCCTGTCCACACCTGGGACCCGCTGGTGCGCCAAAGGGAGAACTGCTCCGAGATGTCCGGATCCTGCTCCACGAAACTCTCGACCTGCCTCGGGCCGGCGACCTGGTCGCCTACGGGGATGTCGAGGAGGGTGAGCTCGGGTACGCCCCGGTCGTCGGTGCGGGCGACGATCATGGCGGTGAGGTTCTCCCGGCCCTGGGGCACGAAGACGGTGGTGAGCTGGAATCGCGCTTCGTCCTCCCACGGAAGCCGATACACCCCGTACTCGGGCTCGTACGGCACTTCGCTCTCGTTGACCGCGAGTTCCTGCGGGATGGTCCAGACGTCCTGACCGCCGTGGAAGGCGCGGGCGGTCTCCTGGTGATAGAGCCGAAGGACGTCGGTCTGAAGGGCCAGGAGGTCCCGGGGGTACCGGACGTGATCACGCAGTTGCCCCGGCATCTGGCTCAGCGGGCGGACCAGATCTCCGTACGCCGCCTGAATCGCGTCGGCCAGCGGGTCGTGGACCGGGACGCGGTAGAAGGCGAGGTCGCCCGTCACGGCATCGACGGTGACCTTGAAGCTGTTTCGGACGTACCGCCGGCGTCGAGGACCGAACTCGTACAGCGACGACAGGGGGAAGGCCGCCGTGGAGGTGAAGCCCTCCAGGATCCAGACGACCCGTCCGCCGGAGATGACCGGATACGGATCCTCGGGAAAATCGAGGAAGGGTGCCACGGCCCGCGCGCGGCTGGTTACCTGCCGGCGGTGGATGAGACGGCTGTCGTCGGACAACTCCGTGGAGAAGAGGAGGTTGGCATGACCGAAGTGCCATGCCAGGAGCAGCTTGCGGAAGGTTGACTGGAGGGGGATGCCTTCGGGGAAGTCGATCCCTGCGACGCCCGGAGTCCCGTCCGGCGCGGCGAACTGCTCCACCCCGCCGGTGGCTACCGCATAGCGGGTCTCCGACTGGCTACGGGTACCGAAAAAGATCTCGGGGCGCTCGAGCTCCAGGCGGTCTCCCTCGACGGCCTCCGAGACCACCTCGGGCGGGATGTTGCGCAGCAGGAGTTCCGGCCGGAAATCCTCGGACCGGGTGGCGGCCAGACTGGCCACGGCACCCACGCCCGCCACGTATCGCTCCCGCAGGTGGGTGTTCTGCCAGTTCTGGTCCTGGATGCCCGAGAACTCCACTTCACGGGCCGAAACCGCAACGGGGGTCAACGTTCCATCGGCCGCACGGTACCGGTCGATGGCGACGCGGGAGAAGCCGTAATAGGGGAAGAGGGCTTCCAGCTCCCGGTAGGCTGTGAGGAGGGGCCGCGATCCCCAGACCGGCAGGCCCGCCATCTGCTCCGCGGCCGATTCCCAGTCGATGGGGGCATCGTTGTCGAAGGCGAAGCTCCTGCGCTCCAGACAGGGCGCACCCTCCCCGTCGCCGGCGCACGCCGCGTCGTGTAGTCCGAAGCCGTAGCGGGTGAACTCGAGATTGTGCTCGATGTACGGCGTCTCGGTCTCCAGCTCGTTGGGGCTCACCCGGAAGCGCTGATACAGGGACGGGTAGAGGTTTCCGATGACCACCGTTCCGATCACCACGGCGGCGAAGGAGCCGATGAGTGGCCAGGGGCGATTGCGTAACGCCCCCCACATGGTGCCCGCCGCCGCCCCCACACAGATCACCGTGAGCGTCTGAAGAGCCGGCAGGCGGGCCTGGGCGTCGGCATAACCGAAGATCCCCTGCACTTCCGAATTCCCCGACATGAGGAGCTCGTAGCGGCCCAGCCAGAGTCGGGCGGCCAGAAGGAGGAGGAAGACCGACAAGAGCGCGCCCAGATGGGCCCGTGGGACGTCCTGGGCCTGAAAGCGTCCCCGGACCCAGGAGATGGCCCCGGTGGCAGAATAGCCGCCGGTGGCCAGCGTGAAGGCCAGGAATGCCACGATGAGGGCGTAGGTGACCAGCCGGATGAGCACGGGGTACCAGAACGCGTAGAACCCCAGATCCCGCTGAAGGATGGGATCGACGTCGCCCCATGGCCCGCTGGACACCGCCAGGAGGACCGCCCGCCCCGTCGCCGGTGTCACCGCCGCGCCGAACCACAGACCGAGTACGGTCGAGGCCGCCAACAAGGCCCAGGTCACGTACCTCTTGGGAAGCTGCTCGGAAATCTCGAGGTTGCCGAAGCGCCGCCGGATCTGGATGCCGCCGAGGGTCGTGGCGGCGATCTTGAGGTTGAAGTAGACCACCACCGCAACGAAGAGCCCCGCCCCGATGCGTACGCCCCATTCCCACGCCATGCGGGTCCAGAAGGCGTCGACGTAGCCCGTCTGCGCCTGCCAGAGGATCTCCACGTACGCCGCCGTGATGGCCTCACCCAGCAGCAGGACGAAGAGTACGGCGGCCAGTGCCGCAATGGCGATGCGACCGCCACGTATGGCGGCGAAGAGATCCGACGGGTCGCGGCTCATGCGCGCCTCAGGGGAACGTGACGCCCTGCCCCGCCAACCAGTCCGAGACCACCGACCGGATCTCGTCCAGCCTCTCCTGGGTCCGAGCCTCCAACCGCGCGACGATCACCGGCTGCGTGTTGGACGTTCGCAAAAGGGCCCAGCCGTCGCCGAACAGCACCCGCACGCCGTCGACGTCGATCACGTCGTGGCTGGCACGGAAATGCTCGACGGCTCGCTCCACGATCTCCCACTTCTGCTCCTCGGTCACCTCGATGCGAATCTCGGGTGTCGAGACATACACCGGGAAGTCGCCAACCCGTTCCGAGAAGGATCGTTCCCCGTGGCTGAGGATGGCGATGAGGCGACAGGCGTCGTAGAGGGCGTCGTCGAAGCCGAAGTAGTCGTCGGCGACCATGATGTGGCCCGACAGCTCCCCGGCCAGGAGGGCGCCCGTCTCCTTCATCTTCACCTTCTGGAGCGAGTGGCCGGTCTTCCACATGATGGGCTCGCCGCCAGCGGCCTCGAAGACCTCCGGGAGCGCCTGGCTGCACTTCACGTCGAACACCAGCTTCTGTCCCGGCCCGTGCTTCTCCAGGAGGTCCAGGCCGAAGAGCAGGAGCAACATGTCGCCGCGCACGATGGCGCCGTTCTCGTCCACCGCACCGATGCGGTCCGCGTCCCCGTCGAAGGCCACTCCCAGATCGTGGGGAGTCTCCCGGACCGTCCGGATGAGATCCTCGAGGTTCGCGTCCACCGTCGGGTCCGGATGGTGGTTGGGGAACGTACCGTCGGACTCACAGAAGAGGGGCGTCACTTCGACGCCCATGGCCTCGAGAAGCTGCACGGCCACCAACGCTCCGCTGCCGTTGCCACAGTCGACGGCCACCTTCATGGGACGACCCAGCTCGAATCGCCCGGCGACGTCCTCCACGTACCGGTCGAGGACCTCGACGCTGTCGAAGCCCCCGGCGCCCTCTCGTAGATCGCCCTCCGAGATGCGACGGTAGAGGTCCTGGATGGCGTCTCCGTACAGGGCGGCCCTGCCGGCCGTCATCTTGATGCCGTTCCATTCCGGCGGATTGTGGGATCCGGTGATCTGGACCCCGGCGTGTGCGTCGAAAGTGACCTCGGACCAGTACAGGACCGGCGTCGGGACGGTACCGACGTCGAGTACGTCGGCTCCCGCCGCTCGGAGGCCGGCGATGAGGCCTCGCGCCAGGTCGGGGGAGGACGCCCGGTTGTCATGGCCGACCACGATGCGTGGCTGGTCGAGACCTCGCTGGTCGCGCACCTGCGATGCGAAGGCCCGTCCGACGGCTTCTGCGATGCCGGCGTCGAGGTCCTCGCCGACGATGCCGCGGATGTCGTACTGGCGGAAGATATGCGGCTTCATGGTCATTCCGAGTCCGGCGGTGGGTGCTAGAAGGGGTGATCGGCAGCGAAGCGTGCCGCGTCAGGGCATGGGTTGCCCCGGGGAATCTACTGTCCCAGCCCCGGCATGCCTGCGCCCATGGCGCCGAGTCCCTCCACGCTGGCGCGGGCGATGTCCAGGGCGCTGCCGGGGAAGAAGCCCAGGTACACCACGACGAAGACCGAGGCGATGAGGGCCACCCGCATGGGCAGCGGCACCTGCACGAGGGAGTGCTGCCCCTCGGTGAGCTCGTTCTTCATCCACATGAACCACGCCACCCGGAGGTAATACCAGTAGGAAGCGATGGTCGTGAGGACGAGGATGACCGAGAGGTACCACAGCTGCGCGTCGGCCGCTCCCTGGAGCAGGTAGATCTTGCCCATGAACCCGCCGGTCCCCGGGAAGCCGGCGAGGGAGAGAAGGAAGATCGTCAGGAGGACGCCCAGCAGGGGTTGGGACCATCCGAAGCCCGAGTAGTCCTCCACCTGCAGGCGCTCCTCCGCCTGATGGGCCACGCCGATGACGATGGCGAATGCGCCGATGTTCATCACGGTGTACACCAGCAGGTAGAACAGTAGGCCGGCCGCGGCGGTCTCGTTGGACGCCGTGATGGCAACCAGGAGGTAGCCCGCGTGGGCGATGCTGGAATAGGCCAGCATGCGCTTCACGTTGGATTGGACCAAGGCGATGAGGTTCGCCGCCACCATGGTGATGGCAGCCAGCCACCAGAGTATGGGGTACCAGGAGTCGTACGCTCCGTCGAAGCCCACCATGAAGACCCGCAGGAACGCTACGAAGGCGGCTGCCTTCACGGCGGCGGACATGAACGCCGTCACCGGAGCGGGAGCCCCCTCGTAGACGTCGGGCGTCCACATGTGGAACGGCACCGCCGACACCTTGAACCCGAAGCCGATGATGAGGAAGGTGATGCCGAGGAGGAGGAAGACCGGCGTTGCCGCTCCCGACGCCACGCTCAGGCTGATGGCCGCCACGTTGGTGCTGCCGGTGGCGCCGTAGACCAGGGCGATCCCGTACAGGAAGAAGCCCGTGGCGAAGGCGCCCAGCAGGAAATACTTGAGGCCGGCCTCGGCGGACTTTCGGTCGCGTCGGTTGAACGCGGTCAGTGCGTAGACCGCGATGGACATGACCTCGAGCCCCAGGAAGATGACGATGAGGTCCCGTGCGCCGGCCATGAACATCATCCCCGCCGTCGCCAGGAGAATCAGGCCGTAGAACTCACCTGCCTGGAGCCGCTGGCGGTACACGTACGAGAAGGAGATGAGGATCGAAAGCCCGGCCGCCAGGAGGAAGACCCAATTGGCGAACAGGCGGAAGCCGTCCACCGCCACCATGGAGTCCCGTCCCACCTCGGTGATGCCGTACAGCCAGCCGTTGGCCAGCGCAGCGAGAAGGACTCCGACCAGGGCCAGCCAACCCAGGCTCGCCGCCTTGTTGAAGCTCGGATCGCCTCCGTCGTCTTCACTGTCCTTGTAGCGACCGGACACGCCCGTCACCAGGACGACCATGGCCCACGCACACAGGATGATTTCGGGCAGAAGCGCCCAGAAGAAGTGGAGCTGGCGGCTGAAGTCTAGTTCCATGGTGCCTTACTCGTCGCCGTCGGCGGTGGGCGTGGCGTCATCCTCGGGCGAGGCGTCGGGTGCCGGCGTGGCGTCGGTTTCCGTGGCGTCGAGGGCCGCGGCCTGGGCTCCAGCCTCTTCCACCCGCTCGATGACCATGCGGACACTCGGCTCCATCCGCTCCAGGATGGGGGTCGGATGCCAGCCGATGATGATCATGAGCGCGCAGAGCGGAGCCATGATGGCCATCTCTCGACCGTTCAGGTCCTCCATCTGACGGTTCTCCTCCTTCTCCAGCTTGTTGAAGAAGACCGTCTGGACCATGGGCAGCATGTAGTACGCGGCGAAGATCACGCCGAGGGTCGCCACGAAGGCGAGGGTCGGATGCGTTTCGAACGCGCCGAGGAGGGCGAGGAACTCGCCCACGAACCCGCTCGTCCCTGGCAGGCCGATGGAGGCCAGCGCCGTGATGACGAAGGCCGTGGCGAACCAGGGCGCCACCCGGGCGATTCCGCCGAAGTCGGCGATGGTCCGGGTGTGCCTCCGCTCGTAGAGCATCCCCAACAGAAGGAAGAGGGCGCCGGTGCTGATGCCGTGGGAGATCATGACCACCAGGCCGCCCTGGAGGCCGTTCACCGTCAGGGCGAACACACCGAGCACCACGAAGCCCATGTGGGCCACCGAGGTGTACGCCACGAGTTTCTTGGCGTCGGGTTGGACGGCCGCCACCCAGGCGGTGTAGAGAATGCCGATGACCCCCAATACGAGCATCGTCGTCACCACCGTGGGGTGCTGGGCGGCCACGGGGAAGAGCGGCAGCAGGAACCGCAGGAAGCCGTAGGTGCCCATCTTCAGCAGCACGGCGGCCAGGATGACGGATCCCGGCGTGGGCGCCTCGACGTGGGCGTCGGGCAGCCAGGTGTGGAGGGGGAAGACCGGAACCTTCACGCTGAAGGCCAGCGCGAAGGCGGTGAACAGCCAGAGCTGCTCCGTCCCCGTCAAAGCCAGCTGAAGGAGGTCGGCGTAGGCGAAGGTGGGCATGCCCATCATCGTCTTCGCCTTCCAGAACAGGTACAGGATCGCCACCAGCATGAGGAGCGATCCGAACGCCGTGTACAGGAAGAACTTGATGGCGGCGTAGATCCGTCGCTCACCACCCCAGATTCCCACGATGAAGTACATGGGGACCAGGGTGAGCTCGAAGAACACATAGAAGAGGAAGACGTCCGTGGCCACGAAGACCCCGACGACGGCCGCCTCCAGGAGGAGCATGAGGGCGTAGAAGGCCCGCTCCCGGTTCTTGATGTAGTTGA
>ERZ869936.2605-NODE-2605-length-10404-cov-5.842304_pt1 | contig 10404 bp, 8 predicted proteins | sample MGYA00520876_ERZ869936 | MGnify/ENA primary metagenome ERZ869936 (study PRJEB32218, sample SAMN09650985) | biofilter metagenome | isolation source: enrty point of leading RO module | place: Saudi Arabia: Thuwal, RO plant located on Red Sea | collected 2016-02-17 ... | reverse complement strand
GGCAGTTCCCGGACATATTCGTCCCACGGCATCGGCTGGTGGCACACGGTCGTCTCCCAATCCACCAGCACCGAGCCGTCGTCGAAGTGCTCGAGAAGCATCGGCTGGAGTTCCTCGTTCCCGCCTCCGTCGTCCTTCACGGTGACCACCGCCTTCCAGAAGCTTTTCATGCCGAGATTGACCGGCTCGAACACCACCATCCCGTCGAATTCACGGGGCCTCAGTTCGTGATCCTCATACCACTCGACAATCAGGGGCCGCACCCGGTCCAGGTGCCTCACGTGAGGCAGCAGATCCTCGACCTTCTCCGCCGCCAGGAAGTCCGTGATGCGTTGCTCGACCGCCTCGACCAATTCCCTCGCCTCCCGCTCGGCTTCCTCGTCGGCCATGTCGCGCTCGTTCGCCGCCTCCCGGGCCACCTCGCTTTCCGTCGGACCATCCGGCTGCCCGACCATGGTCGAGACGACCACCGCCGCCACGACCACCAGGGCGATCAAGGCGAACCATCCGTAGGGCACGGGTCGGCGGGACGCGGTCCATTGCTCCTCGGGATCCGATGACTCCTCACGCCCCTCGATGATGACGTCGATGTCGGGCTCGTGGGTACGCCGTTCATCGTCCCGCTCCCCGGTTTCGAGCCTTGTGGGCTCTTCGGGAGGCGGCGCGACCGGCAGTCGGTCCACCGCCTTCGCCTCGACCGCACCGCCTTCGTCACCTTCGAGACGAAGCACTTCCTCGGAGGACGAGGCATCCTCCTCGACCACCTTCAGCTTCGCCTCCTTCCCGGGATCGCTCACGCGCGAGGACGAAAACCCCATTTGCCATTCGACGCAACCCCCGCCAGCCCCTAAAAGCCCACGACCCCGCCCGCATGCCTGCCCGGATCCTGATCGTCACCGCCGCTTTCGGCGAAGGGCACAACAGCGCCGCCCGCAACCTCTCGTTCGCCCTCGACGAGATGGGCGCAGAAAGCCGGGTGGCCGATCCCTGCATGCTGGCCAAGCCACGGCTGACCCGGAGCCTCTGCAAGGCCTACCGCTTCGTCACCACCCACCAGCCCCGGCTGTGGGCGAGAATCTACCGGGCCACCGCCGACGTCGATTTCTCCCGCCAACGTGTGCCCCTGATGCGCCGGTCGGAGAACGCGCTCGACCGCATGATCGAGGACTTTGCTCCGGACGCCGTCGTTTCCACCTACCCGCTCTACCCCTACTACCTCGACCGCATTTTCGCCCGCACAGGCCGGCCGCTGCCGGTCTTCACCGCGGTGACCGACTCGATCGAGATCAACGCCGCCTGGCTGAAGGCACCGCGCACGCGATGGCTGGTCACCGACGCCCACACCCGGCGGGACATGATCGACGCGGGCCTCGACGCCGCGCGCGTCGTCGAGACCGGCTTTCCCGTCCACCCCGCGTTCTCACGGCTCAAGCCCCTCGGTGCCGACGCACCAGTCGCCCCGTTCGACGTGCTGTACTTCGCCACCGCCAAGCTGCCCCACGTCCGGCGGATCTCGAAGGCGGTGCTCAACGCGTCGCCCGACACCCGCATCACCATCGTCCTCGGGAAAAACGTCCGCCTGCTCCATCAGAGGGCGCGGGAGATCAAGGAACGCTTTCCCGGCCGGGTCCGGATCAAGGGCTGGACCCGCCGCGTGCCCGAACTTCTGAGCAAGCACCACCTCGTCATCGGCAAGGCCGGCGGGGCGACGGTGCACGAGGCCATCGCCGCGATGTGCCCGATGCTGGTCCACCACCTCGTGCCGGGCCAGGAGGAAGGCAACCTCGAGCTGCTCCAGCGAATCGGCGGCGGCGATCTCGCCGACTCGCCCGAAGCCATCCGGCGGAAGACCGCCGACATGCTCGCCGACCACGCCACGCTGTGGCGCCGCATGAAGCAATCCCTCGCCCGCCACGGACGCAACGCCGGCGCCCTCACCTGCGCCCGCTACATCCTCGAGCAGATCGACCACCATCGATCGACAGATTCCCTGTCCGCCACCAAGAATCCTTCATGACCTTCCTCTTCGACATCGGAAAAGTGCTGCTCGATTTCGACTTCGAACGGACGCTCGGGCGCCTGCTCCCCCCGGGCTCCGATCCGGCGCTTCTCGACGCGGTTCTCGATGACAAGGACGCCTTCGAACGGGGAGACGTCGGACTCGACGATTACCTCGGTCACGCCCTTTCCGTGCTCGGTCCGTCGGTCACCCGCGACGACTTCGAGTCGGCGTGGCGGGACGTCTTCACTCCCAACCCGCCGATGTGGACCGCGGTCGAGGAACTGTCGGCCGACAAACACCGCCTGCTGCTTTTCTCCAACACCAATCCGATCCACTGTCCGTGGATGCTCGAAGCCTACCCGGTCTTCCGGCATTTCGAGGCGGGCACCTACTCCTTCGAAGCCGGGTCCATGAAACCCGAACCGGCCATCTATCAGCAAGTGATCGACGACCACGGTCTCGACCCCGCGACCACGCGCTACATCGACGACCTGCCCGCCAACGTGGAAACCGGGCGCCGGATGGGATTCCGCACCCATCACTACCGGCTCGACGATCACGGGGCGTTTGAAGCCTGGCTCGATGCGGAGAAGCGGTCGGCGATCTGACGCCCTCAGTCGGTCACCCGTTCATAGACGGCGAGCACCTTGCGCGTCATCGCGTCCAGCGTGACCTCCCGCGCCACCATTTCGTAGGACGGTGCGAGCCGCTCGCCCAGACCCTTCAGATCGCCGAGGGCGAAACGCAGGCCGCGCTCGAGTTCATCGACGGAATGCGTCTCCATCAGGGCCTCGTCGGGCAGGAATTCCGGCGCGAAGCCAACCCGCGTCGACAGACAGGGCACCTTCATGTGCAGCGCTTCGGCCAGGGTGTAGGGACCGCCCTCGTTGCGCGAGGCGACGATGAAGAGCGCGGCGCAGCCCATCAGGCCGACGGCATCGTCGCGATGTCCCGCCATCCAGACCCGGTCCCCGAGCCCGTGGGTTTCGATGAGCCCCTCCAGTTCCCGCCGTTGAACTCCCTCGCCGACCACCCACAGCTTGAACCCCGGCACCCGCGCCGTCGCCTCGAGCAACAGATCCATCCCCTTCGCCGGGACCAGCCGCCCGACCGTGCAGAAGACCGGGTCGCCGCCATCGAGAAACGGGGGGGCGGTCGCCAGCGCCTTCTCCCTGGTTCCCGGAGGCGGGGGGTCGATCGAGTTCCAGATCACCGTCGCCGGAATCCCCCCGAGCGAGTCGCGCACCTGGGCCGAAGCCGTGATGACCGCGTGGTAGTCGCGGAAGGGTGCCGCGCTGCGCTTGATGTTCTGCACCGTGGCCACCCGTCTCATGCGCCCGAGCCCCTTGCGGATCGCCCGCACCAGCGCCCCGGCCTTGTTGGCGTGGGCGTGGACGATCTGGGCCCGGGTCGAAAGGATGCGCTTCCTCAGCGCGGTGCGGTTGAACGGATTCAGCCGCCCGGCTGACATCGGATGCGCGACGAAGCGGACATCCTTCGAGAAATGCCGCCGCATCGACTCGTCCGCCACCGCGCTCACCTCGTGCCCGAGCGAGGCCTGGCGGTTCGCCAGCTCGATGACGTTCTTCTCCAGCCCCCCCTTCTCCCCGACGCTGGCAAGCACATGACACACCCGGAACACAACGCGGAGCTTCAAGTTGCCGGTTCCAAGTTGCAAGCCTGCCGCGCCGGAGCATTGGCGAAGGCGGGTGCCAAGATGGGGGTGCCTGCGACTTGGAACTTGGCACTTCTCACTTGGAACTTCGCAGCCGTAGGCTGCGCCCATGCGCATCGTCCACGCCTGCAATCTCCAGTTCGACAAGGACGGGTCGCATCTTTGGAACCAGGACCAGAAGATCCACCACGGCCTCGTCCGCCTGGGACACTTCGTCTATCCCTTCTCGATCAACGACCGCGCCCGGATGTTCTCACCGACGGGCAGCAAGAGCCTCGGCAAGGGGCGGGCCCGCAAGGCCCTCGTCGAAACCTGCCGCAACGTCCACCCCGACCTGCTCATCCTGGGCCACGCCCAATGGATCACGCCCGACACCCTGCGCGAGATCCGCGACATCCTGCCCGGTATCCGCATCGGGCTCTGGTACGTCGACCCGTTGTGGGACGAGGAGCCGACCCGCCACCTCCGCGAGCGGGCGCCGCTGCTCGACGCGGTGTTCTGCTCCACCGGCGGGCCGCTGCTGGAATCCTTCGCCACGCCGAACTGCCCGGCACACTTCATCCCCAGCGCCGTCGATGCCGGGATCGAGTGCCACCGCGCCTTCGAGACGCCCGAGGACGAAATGATCCACGATCTGCTCTTCTTCGGCCGGGACAAGGGACAACCGGACCGTCGTGCCTTCCTGTCCGAACTCCGCGACCGCTTGCCCGACCTCGACCTCGGCTACTACGGCTGCCTCGACCAACCGCTCATCATGGGCTGGGAGAAGGAGCAAGTCATCCGCCGGTCGAAGATGGCGCTCAACCTGTCGCGCCGCAACGACGTCGAACTCTACTCGTCCTCCCGCATCGCCGAGCTCATGGGCAACGGCATCCTGACCCTGACGCCCCGCGGCGCCGGACTCGAGAAACTCTACGCCGAGGACGAGATCGTCTACTTCGAGGGCATCGACCAACTCGTCGAGAAGATCCGTCACTACGCCGCGGATCGTACTTCACGCGTCGCCATCGCGGAGAAGGGCTGGGCGCGCAACCACCGCGACTACTCAGGCACCGAGGTCGCGAGGATCATCGTCGATGGGCTCTCGTGAAGGTGCTTCCCGGAGTATCGACATTCCTGTCGATCAGAGGTCCGGGTGAAAGGTGGATCGACAGGAATGTCGATGCTCCGGTCACCGATCAACGTCCTCCGCCGCTTCCTCCAGTTTCTCCCCCACCTTCTTCAGAAACCCACCCGTCGCCTCGACGGAATTTCTCACGCCTTTCTCGGTCTTTTCCGCGGCGGTTCCCAAGCCCTCCTTCGTACTCTCCTTCGCCACGCCAAGGCCATGCCGGGTGGCCTCGATCGCGCGATCGACCCGCTCGCCGACCGTTGGCGCTTCGGTGGTTTCGGGCGTTGCCTCATCCCGGGCATAGGTGGCAAAAATCACGCGATCCACCCCGACGCCGGCACCGATGCGGATCACCCGACGGCAATGCTTGAACACCGCCTGCTTGTCTCCCCGCAGGAACAACACCGGTTCTTCGCCGAGAGCCTCCACCATCACTTTCTCGGCATTGAGGTGGGCCACAAGCGCCGCGTCATCCACGATCACGGACCCGTCGGCCGCCTCCGTGGTTCCATCCTCCAGGACATTCACCACGATCCTCGCTGCGGCCGGGGCGGCAGCCGCGTCGCCAACCGGCGGCGCGACCCCGGGGTCGGGGGAGACCTCGAACGATAGATCCGGAAACGCGTCATCGACCTTCACCACCCCTGACCGACAACCCTGCGTGCTCAGCAACTGCAGCGTCCGGACGACGAGGCCAAAGGAAGTTCCAGAACGTCCGATCAACACCGCCCGCGGCACCTCGCCACGGCTCTCCGTCAGCCTTACCTCGGCCTTCACCAGGTTGAGGACTTCTCCGAGGCCGTTCAGATCGGCATCCATCCATGCGACCTGCGGCGGGAGATTGGTGGGCGTCTCCACCTCCGCCACCGGCACCCCGGCCACTGTCAGTTCCGCGCCATCAAAGACCACCAGCAGGACATTCGTCGCCCGGTCCTTGCCGGGAACCAGCGGGTCGAGCCGGGCACCGGCGCCTTCCTGGCCCGCCAGAGCGAAGCGCACTGGAAACGTGACCAGTTCCTGCGGCACCCCGGCCTCGATCAACTGGATGAGCGGAAGAGCCGCCGGAGCGGTGAAGCACACACCACCCGCGGCGACTTCGGGTGTGATCGCCTCCACCCCAGCGGGCCTGATCCAATCACCGCCCTCAAATCGCACCTCCAGTTCCGAGGCACCGGTCGCGGACACGAGCACGACCGCGAAAAGCCACAACCTTGCCACCCGTTTCACGGGCATCATCCCAGCAGAAGCGACCGCGGGAGGGCAACCATGAACCGCCTCACGGCTCCGCCGGCTTCGTCTCCGCCGCATCCTCCAGCTTCTCCCCAACCCGCTGCAGAAACCTCCCGGTCGCATCCGCCGCCTTCTTCACGCCTTCCTCGGTCTTCTCGCCGGCGGTGTGGAGCGCCTCCTCGGTTTTCTCCGCGGCGATGCCGACTCCTTCCCTCGTCTTTTCTCCGGCAACCTGGAGCCCATGGCCAGCCGCACCGACAGCACCATCGACCCGCTCGCCGATCGTCCGGTCATCCTCGACCGCGGGCGGTGCCTGAACCGGCTCGGGCATGACCGGCTCGATCGCCTCGGGAGCAGCTTCCTCCTCCGGCACGACCGTCGCCTTCGGCGGCTCCTGCTGATCCTTTTCGCAGCCGGCGAACAACACGCCAACCACTCCGATCCAAATCCATCGAGCGCTCATTTGCGGAAACATGGTCGATCCGGACCGAAACCGCAACTTCAGTAAACGTCCCGCTGGTAGCGCTTGTCCTTCTTGAGCTGCTTGACGAATTCCTCGGCCTCCTCGGTGCTCAGCCCGCCCTCGGATTCGGCGATCGAGTGGAGCGCGGCATCGACGTCCTTGGCCATGCGCGAGGCATCGCCGCAGACATAGAAGGCCGCACCGTCCTGAAGCCATTTCCAGATCTCCGCGGCGTTGTCCAACATCAGGTGCTGGACATAGACCTTGTGCGCCTGGTCCCGGGACCAGGCGAGATCGAGACGTCCGAGCGTGCCATCCTTCAGGAAGGCGGTCAGCTCCTCCTCGTAGAGAAAATCGGTGTCGCGGTGCGGATTACCGAACAGCAGCCAGTTCGCACCCTTGGCTCCGGCGATCTTCCTTTCCTCGAGAAACGCGCGGAAGGGCGCGACGCCGGTGCCGGGGCCGACCATGATCAGCGGGGTGTCTCCCTTCTCGGGCAGGCGGAAGGCCTTGTTGGAATGCACGAACACGCCCGGTTGCTCGCCCTCGCAACGGTCAGACAGGTAGGTCGAGCAGATGCCGCCGCGCTTCCGCCCGTGGCTGTCGTAGCGGACGATACCGACGCAGAGATGAACCTCGCCGGGATGCGCTTTTGGACTCGAGGCGATCGAATAAAGCCGGGGCTGGAGCTTCTTCAGGATGCCCACGAAGTCCTCGCCGTCGGAAAAATCAGCCGGATGGTCGCAGACAAGGTCGATGAGGTCGCGACCCCAGGAAAAGTCCTCGAAGGCCTTCCGGTCGTCGGCCTCGACCAGCGACCGTAGAAATGGCGACCCGCTCCTCGACTGCCATTTCTGGATGATCGACTTGTTGATCGTGCCGATGTCGTAGTGCCGGATCAGCGCCTCGCGCAAGGGCGCCTCGGAGCCGTCGGGAAGCGGCACCTCGGTGTCGGTCCGGAAGGGAAGGTTGGCGAGGATCTCGTCCACGACTTCCGGCGGGTTCGCGGGCATCAGCCCGAGCGCGTCCCCCACCTCGTATTCAAGGCCGGAGCCTTCGAGGGAAAGTTCGACGTGGTGGGTCTCCTTCGCGCCCCCCTTGTTGAGGTTGAAGTTCCTGAGGATCGGAGAGGGAAACGGACGCTTCTTCGAGTAGCGCTCCTCGGCCTGGTCGAGCGCATCCACCTGTGAAGGCATCACCTTCACCTCCGGGGCGAGCACCTCGATGATGCCCTCGCTCCACCGCTTGAATTCCTCGTCGAAATCGACGTCGCAGTCGATCCGGTCGACGATCCGCGTGGCTCCCAGAGCCGCGAGCCGTTCGTCGAAATCGATCCCGCACTTGCAGTAGTCCGGGTATCCGGAATCACCGAGCGCGAGGACGGTGTAGGAGACGCCCTCCAACCGCGGGGCGCCGTCGCCGAGCAGCCAGTCGTAGAACTCGGCCGCGTTGTCCGGCGGCTCGCCGTCGCCGTAGGTCGAGGTGATGATGAGCAGGTTCTTCTCCTTCGGAAGCCGGTCCCGGTCATACTCGGCCATGTCGAAGCTCTCCGGCTCGAAGTTGCCCTTCTGCAGGCGCTTCACGAGCTTGCGCGCCAGCCCCTCGGCATTGCCGGTCTGCGAACCCCACAGAATCGTCGCCGGAACCGCCGGACCGGTCGGCGCGTTCGGGATGGCCACGCCCGCGAGGGCCTTCGAGAGGAAATCCTGCAACCACGCCCGCTGTTCCGGCGTGAAGGGAGCGTCGTCAGGGAGTCGAATCATGTCGAGAAATGGTCCGGCGATCGGGGGCGCGCAAGATGCGTTCCGCCGCCCCCGCGTTCAAGCCTGTTTCATGCCACCCCGGGCAATCTCTGGCGGCCCGGTGATCAGCGTTCCAGAAGCTTCAGCATGCGCGGCAAGATCTTGCGGTAAAGCGTGTTATGACCTCCCCGCGACAACTGTTCGCCGAGCAGTTCGGTCGCGGCAACGGGATCGGCCGGTCCCGGCGACTCGAAGTCGTGACCGGGGCTTCGCAACCGCCTGACCAGGTGGCCGCAGCCGGCCTCCCTCCCGACCTCGATCCGGACTTCGCCGGCGGCCATCTCCAGCCGCCCGAGCGCGGCCGATTCCGGGTCCGACACGAGCACCGCCTCGATGGGGTGTCCGCCCTCGGTTTCGAAGGAGAACCCGTCTTTACGTCCATCCGCGAGGCCGAGTTCGAGGCCGTCGCGCCAGCCCGCCTGATTGGCCAGCCAGGCAAGGAGTTGGATCGCCGTCAGGCGGTGCTTCGGGTGATGGACGATCCTCACCGTGTCCATCGAACCGAGTGCGCCGAGCGCCACCGGATCATCGAACAGAACCGCCACCGAAACCCGGAACTGGTAGCAACGGGTCCATGAAAGGTCCTGCACGACCAGCCTGGGTGAATCGTCATTGGCCTGCCGGATCCGCTCGAAGGAAGGGATCGGATCCCGCCAGTCCGAACTGTCGAACACGAACCGGTCCACCAGGCTGTACAACCTTTCCCCGAAGATCGGGCTCAACTCGCCCTGCCACCAGAGGATCAGCGGGAGATCCGAATTCAGGTGGGCGAAGACCGTGTTGCGGAGTCGTCCGGTCGCCCGACCGGTCAGGAGGAAGGCGATCTGCTCGCAGCACACCGACTTGCGACCGTCGCGCAGATGGCAATGGGCCGTGATCCATGCACGGATCGACGTCTCCTCGATCCCGCGGTCGATCCCGATCAACAGTGCCCGGCAGGCGTGCTCCCGGGTGAGCTCGCGCACCGCCTCGGAATTGCGCACCAGGCAGCCCGGCTCCTCGGAGTAAACCGCCAGGTTCATCAGCGACGCGTTGGTCCGCGCGTCGTCGGCCTCCCAGAGCTGATGCAGTTCGCGGTCGATCTCACCGACCGCGACCTCGCGACCGAGTTCCGGATGGATGGAAAGAGTCTCGCCCATGTCGGTGTTCAAAGTCTGCGCCACGCGTGTCCATCGGCCTTGAGAAGGTCGTCGGCCTCCTTGGGGCCCCAGCTTCCGGCGACGAACTCTGCCATCGGCGGTGGGTCGTCCGCGTCGTGCCAGGCATGCTCGATGTGATCGATGAAACGCCACGCCTCCTCGACCTCGTCGCGGCGGGCGAAGAGGGTCGCGTCGCCCGCCATGGCATCGAGCAGCAGGCGCTCGTAGGCCTCCGGACTGCCCTTGCCGAAGCTGGTCGAGTAGTGGAAATCCATCTTCACCGGCTCGAGGCGGAGATTCGTGCCGGGCAGCTTCGACACCATCCGCAACGAGATCCCCTCGTCCGGCTGGATGCGGATCACCAGCACGTTCGACCCGTGGAGGCCGCCGGGCAGGGCGTTGAAGAGGACACCCGGCGCTTCCTTGAAATGCACCGAAATCTCGGTCGCCTTCTTCGGCAGGCGCTTGCCCATGCGGATGTAGAAGGGCACGCCACTCCACCGCCAGGTGTCCACCCGCAGCCGCAGCGCCACGTAGGCCTCGGTCATGCTCTCGGGATCGACCCGGTCCTCCTCGCGGTATCCCGGCACACTCGATCCGTCGATGCTGCCGGCGACATACTGGGCCCTCACCACGTTCTCGGCGACCTTCCCGGGCGTGTCCCACTGGCGCAGGGACCGCAGCACCTTCACCTTCTCGTCGCGCACGCCGTCGGCGCTGAGATCGGTCGGCGGTTCCATCGCCACCAGGCTGAGCAACTGCAGCAGGTGGTTCTGCACCATGTCGCGCAACGCGCCGGCCGTGTCGTAGTAGCCGCCGCGTCCGCCTTCCATGCCGAGATTCTCGGCACAGGTGATCTGGACCTGCTCGATGTAGCGGCTGTTCCACAGCGGCTCGAAGATCGCGTTGGCAAAACGCAGGACCATCAGGTTCTGCGCCGTTTCCTTCCCGAGGTAGTGGTCGATCCGGTAGGTGTCCCTCT
>ERZ869936.2604-NODE-2604-length-10408-cov-3.290834_pt1 | contig 10408 bp, 11 predicted proteins | sample MGYA00520876_ERZ869936 | MGnify/ENA primary metagenome ERZ869936 (study PRJEB32218, sample SAMN09650985) | biofilter metagenome | isolation source: enrty point of leading RO module | place: Saudi Arabia: Thuwal, RO plant located on Red Sea | collected 2016-02-17 ... | reverse complement strand
TAGCTTTTGGTCCCATTAGAGTAGAAATATATCCTTCATATTTCTCAAAGAATTTCTTCTCTTTCGGTGAAATTGCTTCGAATTGCTCACCGAGCCCGTGTAACGGATAAAACTTTATATGTGCATGATTTACTCCCATACCTTCCATTACCAGGGCGGTGCGGTTTACTTTCAACTTTTCGTCAATTATCTTGCCGAGTTTTTTTGCGGTTTGCATGTATTCAGAAAAAATATCGTCAGGCATATCCAGAATGTAAGAATCATAATGGTCTTTTGTTAATAGTAGCGCCATGCCTTTTACTCCCGGAAAAAGGTCAAGAATACCTAAAAATTTATCATCCTCATAGATTTTGTAGGAAGGCAATTCACCTGACACAACCTTGCAAAAAATACAATCCGTTTTTGAGTTCATTTAGAGGAATTTAATAAACAACACACTGTAAAATAAGGATTTTTGATAATTATTCCACTTCAAAAATATATCCCTGACAACTGTAAAAAAATGTAGACATAGCCAGCCAACTTAACTATAGTTCCTTAGCTAAATACTTAGTTTTACTATAGTTTCTAATTTTAGCTCTTGACAAACGAGTATAAATAAGCTAAAATCAATTTAAAGTAATATTACTAATTTATTACATTCAATTTTAGTAATATTACTAAGATAGTGGGTTTTCCTCATTTCTGGCAAGAAAACTTAAAAAAGTAAGGGAGAATCAATTATGAACTCAAAGACATACCTATTAGGGGTCTCACTGTTCTTATTTTTTGCAATTAATTTAGCCTACTCTCAAACACCGCCGTATGGGTGGATGACATCAACAGTTAGTACCAATAATAACCTCAATGCGGTTTATATGATAGATCAAAACACAGGGGTGATTGTCGGACATGCCGGTACAATACTTCACACAACAAACGGCGGGGCAAACTGGACTTTTAAAACAAGTAATACATTTTTTGACCTGTATGCAGTTTACTTCATTAATTCCAGTACGGGATTTGCATCGGGTGACGGAGGAATAGTTTTAAAAACTCTTAATGGAGGAAATAACTGGAGTACGGTTAATACCGGAATCAATGCATCGGTATTGAATGGCATATACTTTTCGAATTCAAGTACGGGACTTATTTCCGGATGGTATGGAATCATCATGAGGACAACTAATGGAGGTAATAACTGGACACAGATATCCAGCGGTACAAATATCAACCTAATGGGAATGGGATTCAAAAACGCAAGTACCGGGTTAATTGTTGGATTATCAGGAATGACTTTGAGAACTACAAACGGCGGTTCCACATGGGCTAATGTAAATAGCGGGTCGAGCAGTAATCTGTTTGCAGTGTTCCTTGTAAATAATGATAAAGGGTTATCAGCCGGCGAACTCGGTGCAATGAGAAAATCCACCAATGGAGGCTCATCATGGTCAAGTCAGTCCAGCGGAACAAGCCGATGGTTAAGCGGAATGCATTTTGTTGATATGAATACCGGAACAATAGTAGGTGATAACGGAACTATAAGAAGGTCATCTGACAACGGGGCAAATTTCAAAACACAGGTTAGCAACACAACAGACTGGTTAAGAAGTGTTCATTTTACTACTATCACTCACGGGGTAGCGGTTGGTGATTTTGGTACAATAAGAAGAACAACAACCGGAGGCTGGCTGCTTCCTCAGCAGCCGGGGCAAACAGCTCCGGGTAATAATTCCACATGTCAATCTTTAACTGTAAGACTGGACTGGAATGCAGTGCCGGATCCGATAGCATTCTACAGGGTACAGCTTTCTTTGAATTCAAATTTCAGCACAACACTTATTGACCTCAATAATATTACAAATACTCACTATGATATCCCTTCAGGTACATTAGACTTAAATACTAAATATTATTGGAGGGTTATGGCAACTAACGAAGTTGGATCAGGAGGGTGGTCAGGCACAAGAAACTTTACAACAGTAGTACCTTCACCGGGAACGACCGGCTTATCCGTTCCTGCTAACAATGTTGTAAATGTTCCATTGACACCAACACTCGACTGGGCAGATGCAACAAATGCAATTGAATATGAACTTGAAGTCGCAACGGATTCAACTTTCTCAAATCTTGTAGTAAGTGTTGATACACTAAGTATTTCGGAATATACGATACCGGCTGGAAGATTGGATAATTATACCTGGTATTATTGGAGAGCAAGAGGAAAAAGTTTGTGTGAAAGTGGAGAATGGTCTCAGAAATGGACCTTCAGGACAGCAATACAACTTCCCTCCGCGCCGGTACTCGTATCACCTCCGAGCGGTACCGTGGGATTAAATCTTACTTTTGATATGGACTGGCTAGACATTGCATCAGCAGAGTCTTTCAGAATACAAATATCGAGTGAGTCAACTTTTAACTTTACTAAGCTTGATTCTTCAGGACTAACAGAATCAAATTTCACAATTCCACCGGGTGTATTAAATTCGTTTACACGATATTATTGGAGAGTCACTGCTTCTAATGAAGCAGGGCAAGGACCATATTCAGCAGTGTGGAATTTTCAAACAATGCTGGTAACCGGATTGAATATTAATACAAGTATAATACCACAGGTATTCGCTTTAAACCAGAACTTCCCGAACCCATTCAACCCAATTACAACAATTGCTTTTGATATTCCGGAGGCATCAGATGTGTCACTAACAATTTATAATTCCGTTGGACAGGAAGTAAAGCAGCTTGTTAATGCTCAACTTCAACCGGGTAAATACAATTATTCGTTTGATGCATCATCACTCCCAAGCGGAATTTATTTCTACAGAATTAATGCTAACACCTTTGTTGAAACAAAACGAATGGTATTAATTAAATAGTTTTCCTTTAATCAACCGGGTTATGACAGCCCGGGAATTATTAAAATCGTATGGTACTTGATAAATAAGTATCATTAATTTACTTCTCCTTACAAATCCTTGATGAAAACCCGCTATCCGGCGGGTTTTTTATTATCATTTAATTTAAATATTATCTCAATATCTTTATATAAAATAGAATAATTCGGATTTTTGGAAGAAAAGCTTGACGTACTATTTTTTGGCTCACATCCTGACGATATAGAACTGTCTTGCGGCGGTACAGTCGCAAAGCTTGTAAATTCAGGCAGAAAGGTGGGAATAGTCGATCTTACACTGGCTGAACTAAGTTCGAGAGGAAATCTTGAGTTAAGAAAAGAAGAAACAGAGAACGCCTCGAAAATACTTGGAATCTCGATCAGAGAAAATCTTGAACTAAAGGATGGCAATATTGTTAATGATGAAGTATCTCGTGAAAAAGTGATATCCTTAATAAGGAAGTATACTCCAACGATAGTATTCGCTCCATATCCGCTTGACAGGCATCCGGATCACATTAATGCCAGTAATCTTATCAGGGAAGCATCATTCTATTCAGGATTAATTAAGATCGATACCGAACAATCGCACTATAGACCGGTGAAAGTTTTTTATTACCAGCAGGCGTATGAAATTCCGGCTTCTTTTATTATGGATATTTCCGATACATTTGAAAAGAAGATGGAAGCGATAAAAGCATACGGATCGCAATTTTTCAACCCGGATTATAAAGGTAATGAAGATGAACCAGGTACGTTGATTAGCAGTGAGTTATTTTTAAAAGAGATCGAAGCACGTGCTCGGCATTATGGATTTAAAATAAAGAGAGAATTTGGTGAGCCGTTTTTCAGTTATGAAACCATTAGATTAAATGCTGAAACAATTTTTGAGATCTGATGATCGAGATAGAGAGAAGAAAAATACTGGTCTTTGATATTGAGGTCGCCGCGCTGGACTTCGAAACCAGTTTTGATGAGGAAACTAAAGAATACTTTCTTAAATACGCAAAGGACGATGAATCGAGGGAGAGAACGATCGAAAGTCTTATCTTTAACTCGTTTACTTCGGTACTCGCGGCAATATCACTCTGGGATCTGAACGATGAAAAGGGGTTCGTTCTTCTTAACTTTGATAAAGAGCCCGAGATATTACCGGCACGTGAAAATATGACCTATGTACAGGGCAATGAAAAGGAAATCGTAGAGCAATTTTGGAAGATAGTCAGGGCTAAGAATTATAATCTGTTCGTTACTTTTAATGGCCGTGAGTTCGATTGTCCATATCTTATGCTTAAATCATTTGAGCTGGGTGTAAAACCATCATTCAATTTCATGAAAGGCGGAGATTACAGCTTCAATGATTACCACATAGATTTGTTAAAAGAATTTACTTTTCACCGGCATTCACCTTTTGGAGCGCGAAGGAAATTTACACTGGATTTTTATTGTAAGCGTCTTGGAATCAAGAGCCCAAAAGATGATGGTGTAAAAGGAGCAATGATTACGGAGTTGTTTAATAATAAAGAGTTTAAAAAGATCGCTGATTATGCAGCTGAGGATGCAATTGCTGAAGGTGAGCTTTTCAAAATTTGGAATGAATATTTAAATTTTTAAATAATAAGGAGAAATCAATGAACCCGAAACAAATGCAGGGAATGCTCAAGCAAATGAAAAAAATGCAGGATGAAATGGACAAGATCCAGCAGGAACTTGAGAATAAAACAGTTACTGAAGAATCCGGCGGAGGAATGGTGAAAGTTACTGCCAATGGTAAAAACCAGATAATGAAAATAGAGATAGAAAAGGAAATAATTAACCCTGACGAACCCGAAATGCTCGAGGACCTTGTAATAGCTGCGGTTAACAAAGCTCTCGAAAGCGCGCAAAAAATGGCTAATGATGAAATGTCCAAAGTTACCGGAATGCTTCCAAATATACCGGGATTAAATTTACCGGGAATGTAATAGATATGACGAATTCATCCGATTCATTAGAGGAATTAATACAGGAGTTCGCGAAACTCCCGCAAATTGGCAGAAAGACTGCACAGAGGCTCGCCATGTTCATAATAAAGCAGCCAAAATCAGAGGTGGAAAAATTCGCGGCATCCCTTACCAATACTAAAGACCGGATCAGGTTCTGTAACGTGTGCTGTAACATCACCGAACATGAAGTTTGCAGGGTGTGTTCCTCTCCCAAAAGAGACAGGGGAGTGATTTGTGTTGTAGAAGAACCTCATGATGTATATGCTATTGAAAAGACGAACGAGTACAGAGGACTTTATCACGTACTTCACGGAAGAATATCCCCGCTCGAAGGAATCGGCCCCGCTGACATAAGGGTAAAAGAACTGCTGCACCGCCTTGGAGGTGATGACGACAAAGTTGAGGAAGTAATTCTTGCGCTGAACCCTAATGTGGAGGGAGAAACTACTGTACTTTACATTACCAAGCTTCTTAAACCTATTGGTTTGAAAGTTACACGTATTGCCAGAGGTATTCCCATCGGTGCAGATCTTGAGTTTGCTGATGAAGTAACATTGGCAAAAGCAATTGAAGGCAGAGTAAACGCTTAATAATGTGGTATAAAGACTGGTTCTCAAGTAAATTTTACTTAAAGCTGTACAAACACCGCAATGACGAGGATGCCAGAAATCTTGTCAATCTCATCCAGCGCACAATTCCCATTAAAAAAGGTGATAAGGTATTAGACATTGCTTGCGGTGCCGGCCGGCATTCACTTGAACTTGCCCGAAGAGGTTATGACGTAACTGGCTTTGACCTTTCAAAATATTTAATCAGCGAAGCAAAATCAGCCTGTAAGAAAGCCCCCGAAAAACCTCTCAAAGCACATTTCCTAATTAAGGACATGCGTCATTTCGATTTCAAAGGAAAGTTTGCTCTGGCGGTGAATCTCTTTACTAGCTTTGGTTTTTTTGAGGACGATAAAGAGAATTTCACCGTAGTAGATAATGCGGCACGTTCCATTAAAAAAGGAGGATGGTTCGTGCTGGACTTTTTAAACAAGGAATACCTGATAGATAATCTTGTGCCATATTCCAGGAATAAGATCGGAAATGAGATAATGCATCAACGGCGGTCGATAAAGGGTGATTTTGTTACTAAAAAGATCAGGATTGTCAGCTGGAAAAATGAACTTAATTTTAAGGAAGTATTGAAATTATATACTTATTCCGAACTGGAAACGGCTTTTAGGAGTTTTAATTTAAAGATAATCAATAAATATGGTGATTATTTCGGAAATCCTTATAATTTAAAGAAATCGAAAAGAATTATAATTTTTGCACAAAAATTATAACATATTAGGTGTGTTAATAATTGTAAGTCTGCTGGCTGGTTGCGATTTATTCAGTACACGTACAGTTGAGCCCCCGGAAGACCCTCGCTCAAATTTTACTCCTCCAACATCATATGACATAGTAATTCAGAACATGCAGTTTGCAATAGCAGAGAAAAATCTCAACAACTATATGCAGTGTTTTGTCGACACGGGATTTACTGCTTCACAGCCATATATGTTCAATGCTGATGTAGAGTCGCTGGTGCAATATCCAATATTAAATAATTGGGATATTAACAAAGAAAGGACATTCTATACGAATTTAATTGCGTTAACTGATGCAGGCGCATCATCTACATTCTTTATTTCCAACGAGCAGGTATTTACATCGCTTGACAGCGCTGTGTTTGATTCCGATTACCTGGTTGTTTTCAATCATTCCAGAAAGACTGTGCCCAAACAAGTTAAGGGTAAGCTGAGATTCATACTGGTCCCTAATGATAATAATTTCTGGGCTATCCAGCAATGGAATGATTTTAAAAATAATCCTCAGGATACTACATGGAGTGTTTTAAAAGCGGGGTTTGCTAATTGATTAGAAAACGTCATATATTGATATTTTTTATTTTAATAGTGGGAAGTTTTTATTTCTGTGATAATATATTCTCGCCTAAACTCGATACCTCATCTCCTTCAAGCATATTAACAGATCAGAAAACCATCGAGGGGGTATTTCAGAATTTCCAGTACAGCTATACTTTTAAAGATACTACTGTTTACGGCGAGCTGCTTGCCGATAATTTTATATTTACCTACCGCGATTATGAAACAGGTGTTGATGTTAGCTGGGACCGTCCAACTGAAATGAGGGCAACCAACGGCCTTTTTAATAATTCTCAGCGTCTGGAAGTGATCTGGAATAACATTATTTACCAGGCAGGTGATTCGGTTAACTACTCTGTTAAAAGGGGGTTTAACTTAACGATTACTTTTAATCCCAATGATATAATTTCTTTAACGGGATTTGCGGACTTTACGCTAAATCGGCCCTCACCTGATGATAAATGGAAGATCACCAAGTGGAGGGACGAAAGCTTCTAAACTTATTTGGACAGGTACTTTGCCTTTAGATCGGCGAAGTAGTACTTAGTGTAGTTTTTCTTATCTTTTAATAATCTGTCTATAATCAAACTCAGTTCATCAACAGTAATTCCTTTATTAAATTCTTTTCTGAATTCTTCAATAATGTTTTCCTTCGAAGTAAGAGTGATAAGTGAAGGCTCATTTAATTGAGTATTTATTTTACCTGAACTGTAGTTATAAATATCCCTGTAAAATTCTATATAAGGTCCGAAACTGTCTGAATTAATATCAAAGGTCTTGTATATGATCTCTACCGGGAATTTGTCAGCTTCATCTATCATATATATCATTGATTTCTTGCTGTCGAGCCAACCGGAAAGATCGTCTTTTTTAACGACTCTCTTGATAATAAATTCCTTCATCTTGGCTATATTGTCGTTATCATTTCTTACACAGCCATGAGAAAGGTCGCGTTTTTCTTCATAAACAAGATGGTTCTTATTTGTGCCATGGAAATATCTCAATGAGTTTTCATCATAGTGAACAACAAATAAACCCAGTGGGTTATTCGGCCCGGGAGGAGTCGCATTCAGATGCGCTTTCTTTGGATCAGGATCCTTCCATGATGGCCAGTTTCTCAATTTGTAAGCAGCAAAATATCCGGTGTATGTTTTATCACTTATTGTTCCGACTACATTATTCCAGGTATCAATTAATATGGTATCGTTATCATAAAACTGGAATATCCTTGAGCGGAATTCCGGTATATTTAGCTGCCACATAATTCTGGCGGTGTCTACAAGATAATTTTTACCAACTTCATAATAATATTTATATCTGTATGTGGTATCTTTCCCCGAAGTATCGACTCCTTCTACAATACGTTCAACTTTATATTCTCTTGAAGTGATTACTTCCTCTAAAGCTTTATCGGAGATAATAGGAAAGTGATCTTTAAGATAAATTTCCATGCTTTCATCGGCTTCAGTAATGCTTTGAGTTTCAACCTCGAACTTTTGTGTAGCAACTTTTGGCTGATTGGAATTTGGATTATTATCTGCAGCAATATTCTTAGCATTGGAGTAGCCGTATGCTATAAGTGATAAAGTAATTGCAATTATAAATGTCCGGATATTTGTTATCATTTTGCCAGTTAGTTAATAGATTCTCTTACAAATTTATACAAAAAAATAGATAATTCGTTCCTTATCAAAGGATTGGATAATTGAAGGTTGAGTATGACAATCTATACAATGCTGAAGAAAATTAAAACGCATTAATATTGACTGCTTCTGGGCTAAGCCGTTATTTGACTTCAAAATTATCGTCGAAAGGTTTATTTGGATTTTGAACCCCCTCAGTTTCTGAATTACTTGTATTTGGATTCAGCTTAATACCGCTTTCGATTTCGTGAATCTCTGATTCATTTTCTTCGTCGTAATCTACTGATTCACGTGAAGTTTTGAAGCCGGAGGCAAGCTCCATTTTATATATCTTGTGGCTTTTGAAGAACTCGTCAAAGTCGCCAAGTTTTTCCTCGATAAATCCTCTAACTTCTTCAACCAATCTTTCATTCCTCAACTTGATTTCCTCAAGCTCCTGGCGCTTTTGTATAATCTCTTCTTCAAGATTCTGTTTGTAATTCTTTACGTTAAGTTCAGCTTCTTTTAGCAATAATTCAGCTTTTTTCTTGGCATTTCCAACAATTTCATCAGCAAGGTCCTGAGATTTAACGATTGCTTTTTGAAGTGTCTGTTCATTTTCCCTGTATATCTCAACATCAGCCTCTAGTGCCTTTATCCTATCCTGGAGGCTTTTATTTTCTATCACGAGTTTATCGAAATTGGAACTTATTGTATCAAGGAATGCATCAACTTCATTTACATCGTAACCTCTTAGAGTTTTTTTGAAATCCCTTTTTCTAATGTCTTTTGATGTGATATTCATTTGTTATTATAATTTAATTATAATTTCTTTCTCCAAATATTGCGCTTCCGATGCGAAGAAGATTTGAACCCTCTTCGATTGCGATCCTGTAATCTGAAGTCATACCCATCGATAGATATTCAAAATCGCTGTGTAAAGGTTCTAATTCCTCGTACAAAGAACGCAATAGTTTAAAATTGTTTCGTATTTCTTTTTCGTCATCGGTGAACTTTCCTATTGTCATTAACCCTTTGATCCTGATGTTCTCAAAAGCAGTTATGCTGTTGCATAACTCTTTAGCTTCAACGGGGTTTATACCATACTTTGATTCCTCACCGCTTGTATTCACCTGTACCAGAATATCTATAAGCTTACTTGATTGTGCGGCGCGTTTTTGTATTTCCTCTGCAAGTTTGATACAGTCGACTGAATGTATTAAACTTACATAGTCAATTACATACTTGACTTTGTTTGTCTGCAGGTGACCGATCAAATGCCAGTAAATATCTTTATCACGCAGCGCTTGCTCCTTCTCATTTAACTCCTGAACCTTGTTCTCTCCGAAATCACGGTGTACCAATTCATACAGATCAGCTATATCCTTTCTGGAAAAAGTCTTGCTTACTGCGACGAGTTTGATTTGATCAGGATCTCGACCGCATTCCGCACAGATTTCTTTAATGCTACCCTTTAAACGAGAGTAATTATCTTTTATATTTTCAAAGGACATAGAATTGTGAAAAGATAAGTCGTTTTTTGTTGATTTTCAATTTATAAAGAATTTTCCACTTTGCTATATGCTTTAAAATACAATTTTTATCGAAAGATTGCAAAAATTTAATGCTTTATACCGTATTACTATCTTTAAATTTAATTTTTTATGAGCTAATTTACGGAAAATTATAAAAATAGTTGTAATGCTGAAAGAGTTTGCAGCCGACCTCAAAAAACTGAGAGAAAATGCCAATATCTCTCTTCCAGAAATATCTGCACAAACAAGAATTAATGAGTCATATCTAAAAAAATTAGAAGATGGTGATTTTTCATTTCAACAGGAAATATATATTCGGGCATTTATCAAAGAATACGCAAATGCAATTGATCTAGATCCGGCCGATGTCTTAAAAGAGTATGATGAGGCAAAAAAGGGACACTATAATTCAAAATTCGAGGAAGATAAGGAAATAGAAAAGAAAACCGAGACGGTGGAAAAAGATAAGCCGGAAG
>ERZ869936.2603-NODE-2603-length-10408-cov-7.053318_pt1 | contig 10408 bp, 8 predicted proteins | sample MGYA00520876_ERZ869936 | MGnify/ENA primary metagenome ERZ869936 (study PRJEB32218, sample SAMN09650985) | biofilter metagenome | isolation source: enrty point of leading RO module | place: Saudi Arabia: Thuwal, RO plant located on Red Sea | collected 2016-02-17 ... | reverse complement strand
GGAGCCCGTGGTCATCGACGAGCCGGAGGAGATCATCGAGCCCGAACCGGAGCCGGAGGAGATCGTCATGATCGACGACCCGGAGCCCGATCCTGAACCCGAACCGGAGCCCGAACCCGAGCCCGAGCCCGAGGAGTTGCCACCCGGAGACCCCGACCTGCGCGAGCGCGCGATCGGGCTGATCGAGGAGGCCCGCGAAAAGCGCGACAAGGAACTCGCCGACAACGTGCGGGGGTTCCTTTTCAAGCTCGGGGTCCTCAAGCGCAGCGCCGAGCCCGAGGAACTCGACCTCATCGAACAGATCGAGGAGGACTACGAAATCTCGAAGAGCACGCGGGTGATCGATCCGGAAGCCACCCGGGATTTTCCCGACGACATTGCACGCACCTGCCGGGAGGCCCACACCAAGGAGGAGTCGATCGACGAGGACCACGAGACGAACCTCGCCCGGATCGCCGATGCCTACGGGCGTCGCCTCAAGACCGCCGCCGACGAGACTTCCGACGAGGAACTCAAGCCGCGTCTGCTGGCCCAGGCGGAGCGGGCGGAGGATGTCGGAGCCTGGGTCGCGCTCCTCTCGCCCGAGCCGGAGACTCCCGAACACCGGGGGAGCTTCAGCGTCGGCGGATCCGGTAGCTTCGCCGGGCACTGGGACATCTACACAGACGGCAAAACCCAATGGGTCGCCGACGAGGACGGACTGGTGACCATCAACGACGGCCAGTGGAAGGGCAAGACGGCGAAATGGAAGATCCTGGAGGACGGCACGCTGGAGGTCCACTGGCCGGACAAACCGAGGCCCTACGTGCTGACCCGCGACGGCGACGGCTGGACCGGACAGACCTCGTTCCACAAGCCGTGCACGATCAAGCCGGGGGAATGGTGATCCGACCCCAGCGTCGCTCCCTCATTTCAAGCCGCCGCCCCAAGCTACCGCCCGAGCCGGTCCGGCGTGCTTCCTTCCACAGGACGTGCATGCCGTTGGTGTGGCCCTGCGTGATCAACCGATGCGGTCGGGCGGATCCGGCACCTCCGGCATCCAGGGATGCAGGTAGTGGTGGTGCCCGTGCCAGTCCGGCAGGTAGTACGCCGCCGCCGCGACCACGAACAGGTACACCAGCGGCACGATCAGCAGCGAGACGCCGAAGGTCGCGAGGCCGAGCAGGAGCGAAACGAAGACGATGAGGATGTTGCCACCGAACAGGATGCCGAATCCCGATGCATAGTGGTGCTTGTAGAGATGTCCGGCACCCGGAATGAGGCTGAGGAACATCGCGATCTTGTCACGGTCGGCGGACCGCAAGGCCTGGAGGAGTTCGTTCATGACGGGCAGGGGTTGATTCCAACCGACATGATCATCCTTCCGGTGCGAAAAGGCAAGTTCGCCGTTCGGCCCGCCGATGACAACCGGGCCGGCGGAAAATCGCGGGCGTCACCGTTCCCGAATTGGCAAGCCGGGGAATTCCTGCGATGGCCATGGCCATGGAACGCGTCAAGACCGCCATCGTCGGCGCCAGCGGCTACACCGGGCAGGAACTGCTCCGGCTGCTGCTGCTGCATCCGGGCGTCGAACTCGTCGCCGCCACCTCCCGGCAGGAGGCCGGCAAGGCGCTGGGCGAGGTGTTTCCCCGGTTTCGCGGACTGCCCGGCAGCGAACTGGCCTTCATCGCGCCGGAGCCCGATGCGATCGCCGCGACCGGTGCCCAGGCCGCCTTCCTCGCCCTGCCCCACGGCGTCGCCGCCGAAATCGCCCGGGCGCTGCTCGAGCGCGGACTCAAGGTCATCGACCTCAGCGCCGACTTCAGGCTGCATGAGCCGGCGGTCTATGCCGAGTTCTACGGTCACGAACACCCCGCTCCCGACCTCCTTTCCGAGGCGGTCTACGGCCTGCCGGAAATCCGGTCCGATGCGATCACCGCGGCGCGGCTGATCGCCTCGCCCGGCTGCTACCCGACCAGCATCCTGCTGCCGCTCATCCCGCTGCTGAGGAAGGGGCTCCTCGATCCCTCGACCATCGTCGCCAACGCCATGAGCGGCGTGAGCGGCGCCGGACGCAAGGAGGCCATCCCGCTGCTCTTCTGCGAGTGCAATGAAAGCGCGCGCGCCTACGGCGTGCCGAAGCACCGGCATCTTTCCGAGATCGAGCAGGAGCTGTCCCTGGCGGCGGGTGAAACGGTGCGCATCACCTTCGTCCCCCACCTGATCCCGGTGAACGCCGGCATCGTCACCACCACCACCGCGACACTCGCCGACGGCGTGCCCGCCGATGCGGTCAGCCAGGCCCTCGAAGAGGCCTACGCCGCCGCGCCCTTCGTGCGTCTGTTAGGCAGGGGCGGCTGCGCGGACACGAAGAACGTGACGCGCACGAACTTCATCGACATCGGCTGGGAACACGACGAGCGCACCGGGCGCGTCCTGCTCATGAGTGCCGAGGACAATCTCGGCAAGGGCGCCGGGGCCCAGGCGATCCAATCGTTCAATCTCGCGTTCGGACTTGAGCCGATGGCCGGTCTCCGCTTGGTATAGGGGTCTCACCCGCCGCCGCGCCCACCCAAATGGACTTTCCCATCATCCGGATCAAAGGCGGTGTCGGTGCGCCCCGGGGTTTCCGCACCTCGGCGGTGTCCTGCGGGATCAAGGACCCGAAGGCCGACCGGCTCGACCTCGCGCTGATCCACTGCGACGAGCCGACCACCTCGGCCGGCACCTTCACCACCAACCGGGTGAAGGCCGCGCCGGTGAAGATGACCCAGGCCCACCTGCGTCGCGGCGACCTGCGGGCGATCGTCGCCAACTCCGGCAACGCCAACGCCTGCACCGGCATGCAGGGGATCCACGACTCGCGCGCCATGGCCAAGGGCGTCGCCACCCGGCTCGGGCTGCGCAGCGGCGAGGTCGGCGTCTGTTCCACCGGCGTGATCGGCCTGCCGATGCCGATGGCGCGCATCGAGCCGAAGTTCGACGAACTCGTCGGGGGACTGGCCACCAAGCGCGGCGGCGACGTGGCACGCGCGATCATGACCAGCGACACCCGGCCGAAGGAGCTGGCGATCTCCTTCGACCTCGGCGGCAGGCGCGTGCGCATCGGCGGCTGCGTGAAGGGCGCCGGCATGATCTGCCCGAGCATGGCGACCATGCTGTGCTTCATCACCACCGACGTGCCGATGTCCAAGGACACCCTCCAGCGGGCCGTCCTCGAGGGGGTCGAGGAAAGCTTCAACCGCATCACCATCGACGGCGACATGAGCACCAACGACACCGTGCTCGTCCTGTCGAACGGCGCCTCGGGCATCCGCCCGCTGCGCCGCAACGGCCCGCGCTGCCGGCAGTTCCGCAAGGCGCTCAAGTGGCTGATGAACGAACTCGCCATGGCCCTCGTCCGCGACGGCGAGCGGGTGACGAAGATGGTCACCGTGCGGGTGAGGGGCGCCCGCACCTACCTCGACGCCAAGAAGGTCGCCGAGGCCGTCTGCAAGTCGGCGCTGGTGAAGTCCTCGTGGAACGGCGGGGACCCGAACTGGGGCCGCGTGCTCCACGCCGTCGGCTACTCCCGGGCGCGGATCCGCGAGGAACTCATCGACATCCTCTACGAGGGCATTCCGGCCTGCCTCGGCGGGCTTCAGGCCGAGACGTCGATGGACGAGCTGCGCAAGATCGCGGCCAGGCCCGAGTTCGAGATCGAGATCCACCTCAACCAGGGTTCGGCCGACTACCACATGTATAGTAGCGACCTCTCGCCGGAATACATCGACTTCAACCGCTCCGAGTACGCCTACTGGAAACAGGCGCGGAAGGACGGACTGGTGTAGGCACGGGAGCGCCGATTATGAAATCGGCACCGCAGGCGAGAGGCTCGCGGTGCGTCCCTGCGCCTGCGCGAAGCCGCTGCGACGCACACGCGCTTCTTCCACGAATGCCGGTTTCATAACCGGCGCTCCGAACTTGCCAGAACCCTGCTTTGCTCGGCAAAGTCCGGCATGACGACGCACGAGGAAGCGGCGGAACAGTTGCGGGTGATCCGCACGATGATGGAGCGGGCGACGATCTTCCGTGCCCTGTCCGGCGAGGCGGCCCTGTTCGGCGGCGCGGCCTCGCTGGCGGCGGGCTGGGTTTCGGAGTCCCGCAACGGCTGGGCCTGGGGCAGCGTGTGGCTGATCGGCCTGGCGATCGTGATCGTCTTTGCGATCTGGCAACTCGTCCGCACGGCCTCGGCCAAGGGCAAGCAGGTGTGGTCGCACGGCCTGCAGGTCGCCCTGCGCGGCGCGCTGCCCTCGCTGATCGCCGGCGGCTTCCTCGGGCTGCTCTATCTAAAGTATGGTGGCCGCGGCTGCGAGACCCACGCGGCCTCGATGTGGATCATCCACTACGGACTCGCACTGCTCGCGATCCGCGAGTTCGCTCCGAAATCCATGGCCTGGCTTGGTCTCGCGTTCCTCGTCACCGGCATCGCCGCCTTCTCGGCGATGACCTTCGTCCAGGCCGCGACGCCGCTCCTCAACCGTCTCGGCCCGTCCGGACTGATGGCCGCCACCTTTGGCGGCTTCCATCTGCTTTACGGCGCCGCCATCGTCACCACCACCCGCCGCGGGGACGGATGATCGACTTCTCCAAGCTCGACCGGACGATCCACGAGAAGGGCAGGCTCAGCATCATGACCCTGCTCGCCTCGCGGGTCGATCCGTGGCCCTTTCAGGAACTCAAGAGCGAGCTGGAGATGAGCGACGGCAACCTGATCACCCACCTGCGCACCCTCGACAAGGCCGGCTACGTCGGCGCGAACAAGATCACCGGCGAAGGACGGCCGCAGACCTTCTACGAACTGACCGCCGCCGGGCGGAAGGCGTTCGTGGACTACCTCGGCCTGCTCGAGCAGATCCTCGACCTCGGGAAGTAGGGCGCATTTCAAGCTTGTCAGCTTCACTTTGTATAGCAAAGTATTGATCCGCCGGCAGGAACGCCGGTTCTTTTCGGACCATTTACTTTGCAAAACAAAGCCATGATTTCGACGATGACGAGGGAGATCTGCCGGGCGGCGGTGCTCGGGATGAGTCAGGAGGCGCGGGATGCCATGGGGGAGCTGGACCGGCGTCTGGGCACCGGGCCGCTGACACTGCTGGGCGCGCCCGGCCCGCACCGCGCACTTCTGGACCGGGCCCGCCGCTGCGGCGCTCTCGAGGGTCATGTCGAGGACCAGGCCGCTCCGACCCGTCGGGTGGTGATTCCGATGAGCGGGATCGCCCCTGAGTGGCGGCGGACCTGGCAGGCCGCCGGCCACGAACTGGTCGACCTCACGCTGGCGTCGGTGAAGCGCCTCCATGCGATGAAGGCGCTCCTGCGCGGCGAGGGAAGACGCATCGTGGTCGCGGGCTATCGCGACGATCCGGAGTGCCAGGCGCTGGCCGGCGAGGGGGTCACGGTGGTCGAGGATGCCGACGGCGCCGCCGGCCTGCCCTTCGCTCCGCGCACCGGTCTGCTGTGCCAGACCACGCTCGGCGAACGCCGCTTCGCCACCATCGAACTGGCCTTGCGCATGCGTCATCCGGACAGCCAGGTGGTCGCCGTGGACACCCGCTGTCCGGCACTGGTGCCCCGGGAAAAGGCGCTGCCCGACCTGGCGCGACGCTGCGAACTGATCGTCGTTCTGGCGGATCCGGCCGATCGCTCCGGTCAGGCGCTCTACGAGGCCGCCCGCTGCCTCGGCGTCGCCGCGATGCGGGCGGGCGATCCGGACGAGGCCGTTCCGGTGGGAAACGCCCGCCGCATCGGCCTGACCGCCGGCACGCACACCCCGGATGAACAGCTTGCCGCCTTCGAGAGGCGCCTGCGGGAGACGTGATACTCGGCTGGCAAGATGCCGTTCTTTGTGGCAATAGTCGCCTGATGAGAACCCATCCCGCCCTGCTCGCAACCCTCCTTGCGATCGGTACGCTCCATGCCGAGCCGCTGACCGAGGCGGACCGGCAGGCGCTGATCGACCAGCTCGACTCGCTGCGTGGCGAGGCCGGCGAGCACGCTTCGAAGCGACTGCAGGGTGCGGCGTCGGATTTCGCCGCGGCGATGCGCAGCGAGGAGGCGGCGATGGCGCTTTATTTGAAATGCGTCGAGAAGGTCGACTTCGAGGAGCGCGACCGCAGTCACACCGATTTCCGCGAGTGGAAACGCCGCAACAAGGACCGGCTCGACGATGAGGGCCATGCGCTGGCCTTGCGGCACCAGCTCCGCTGGACGGTGCTGACCATGAAGGCCGCGGCGTCGCCGGCCGAACGGCGGAAGCTGGCCCCCGAGTTGCTGGAAGCACTCGAGGCCATCTACCGCACGCCGAACGAACTCCGCAACCACTTCGGCATTCTGACCCAATCGGTCGGCTCGACGATCTTCGCCCGCGCCTACGGCCTGACCGGTTACCAGATCGAAGACTGGCCGATGTCTCCGCTCTCGGGCAACGGCGACGGCGTCAAGGTCGCGGCGCCGTTCGAGCAGGTCATCTTTCCCGCGTACCGCACCGCGGCCAACTACGACGCGCTGCGGGCCGCGTGGGACCGCCGCATCCACTTCGAGGAAGTCACCCGCGGCTTCTGGTCGCGCGACTCGACCGAGGAAGGAGAGAGCCCGGCCCGCGAAACCTTCCTCGCGGAAATGCGTCCCCAGCTCGACTGGGACAAGGAGGAGGACCTGTTCAAGGCCGGCGACGAGAGGAAGTCGGCCGTCACGCTGCTCGACCACCTCAAGCGGCATATCGGCCACAGCAAGGCCCGCGACTGGGAGGCCCGCTTCCGCGAGCTTGTCGATCCGACGGCCAAGCCGTCCACCGAGCAGGCCGGCCTCGACGGGTGAGGCCCGTCAGCTCTGTACGTAGTCCCCCCTTCAGGGGGGCTTCCGCCCCACCTCCAAACGATGCCCTATCTCTGGCGACGCGTCACCCCGGCGCAGCGCGATGAGATCCTTTCCCACCGCCAGAAGGCCGGCCGCCCATGGCACCGACCGCCGCACTTTCACGAGGGCGTCCGGCATTATCATCTCGCCGCCGCGTGCTACGAGCACCAGCCGCACATCGGTCTCTCCCCTGCCCGCATGACCGAATTCTCCCGGTCGTTGTTGGACATCCTGCCCGGTTCACCCGTCGCCTGGTGCGTCCTACCGAATCACTACCATCTCCTGATTCGCAGCGACGACCTCAAGGACCTGATCCAAACCCTCGCGCGGTTCCACGGCCGCACCTCCTTCCAATGGAACCGCGAGGAAGGCACCCGCGGACGCAAGGTCTGGCACGGCACCTCGGACCGGGCCCTGCGCGACTCGCGGCACTTCTGGGCGACCTTGAATTACATCCATCACAACCCGGTGCATCATGGGTATGCGTCCGGCTGGCAGGACTGGCCATGGTCGAGCGCCGAGGCCTATCTCGCCGAAATGGGCCGGAAGAACGCCGAGAAGATCTGGCGCGACCATCCGCTGCTGGACTACGGCAAGGGCTGGGACAACCCCGAGCTGTGAACCTGCCAAAACGGCGCGCCAGTGGCGTACGTAGTTCCTCCTTTAGGAGGTCTTCTTGCCTCGCCTGCTCACGTCGCCTCGTCCAAAGGGAGCACCTGCCTCATCGCCCCGACCGATGCGGAAGACCCCCTGAAGGGGGAACTACGTACGCCACTCGCCGTACTTCTCAGGCCAATCGGGTCCGCGCCACATGCTCCAGCTCGCTGAGCTTCTCCCGTTCCGGGGCGGCGCCGCGGGCCATGTCGGGCTTGCCGCCGCCTTTGCCGCCGGCGATCGCCGCCAGTTCGCGCAGGAGGTCGCCGGCCTTGAGGCCGCGGCCCTGCGCCGCGTCGCCGCAGTAGGCGCCGAGGTGCAGCTTGTCGCCATCATCGACAATCAGGAAGGCCGCGTCACCGAACTGCTTCTTCTTCAGCCCGTTCAACAGCTCCTGCAAGAGCGCGGCGTCGGACTCGATCGAGTTCACGATCGGGCCGCCTTCCTCGATCAGCAGCGCCAGCGCCGCATCCGCCTGCTTCGCGGCGGCGGCGGCCTGGAGCTTCTTGATCCGCTTCTCGGCCTCGATGCCCGCTTCGCGAAGTTCCTCCAGCTTTCTACGGGCCATGCCGTAGGTCTGGTTGATCTGACGGATGTCGGCCTTGCCGACGAGCATGGCGGCCATGATGCGCGGCATCTCGCCGACCTGCACGGGTTCCTCGCCGAGTTCGTCGAGCCTGGCATTCGCCGCGGCGAGCTTGGCCTCGAGCTGCTCGGTCTCGCGGTTGAGTTCGTCGGCCACCTCGCGCAGGTGATCCCACGCGCGCTCGCCGCAGACCGCCTCGATCCGCCTTACTCCCGACGCGATCGCTCCCTCGCTCCTGATCTTGAAAAGACCGATCTCACCGGTGCGGCGGACGTGGGTGCCGCCGCAGAGTTCCATCGAGTAGCCGTCGAGCTGCTGCGGCGTGCCGCCGATCTGCACCACGCGCACCACCTCGCCGTACTTGTCGCCGAAGAACTGGGTGATGTCGTCACGGTCCTTGATCTCGGCGTGCGGGACCTCGATCCACGACACCGGCTCGTCGGCGGAAATGTGTTCGTTCACCCGTGCCTCGATCTCCTCGAGCTGCTCGTGGGTCACCGGCGCGCTGTTGAAGTCGAAGCGCAGGCGCTCCTCATCGACCGCCGAACCCTGCTGCGCGGCGTCCTTCGACACCACCTCGTGCAGACCCCAGTGAAGCAGGTGGGTCGCGGAGTGATGGGCCTCGATCGGGCGACGGCGTCTGGCATCGACACGCAGCTTCACGGTGTCACCGGGCTTCACGTCGGCATCGGCCGGGATCGCGTGGGCTCGGGCCCGACCAATCTGCTGGACGGCGGTCACGTCATGGGCGAGCGCATCCTTCACCAGAATGCCGGAGTCGGCGACCTGCCCGCCCATCTCGGCGTAGAACGGCGTCTTGTCGGTGATGACGAACAGCGCGTCGTCCTGGGGATGGACTTCCAGCACCAGCGCGTCGGTTTCATCCGACTCGAAGCCGGTGAAGGCGGTGATCGCTTCGGTCGAGATGTCGAGCGCGCGGACGACCGAGCTTTTCTGGGCCGCCCGGGCACGCTCCCGTTGCTGCTCCATCAGCTCCTCGAAGCGCTGCATGTTGACCACGATTCCGCGGTCCGCGCAGAGGAGTTCGGTCAGGTCGATCGGGAACCCGAAGGTATCGTAAAGCTCGAAGGCATCTTCCCCGGTGAGTGTGGGTGTTCGGGTTGAGTATTGCTGCCAAGCACCCGCATACATCTCTGGGGCGGGGATGTCTTTGATGCGCATGCCGGTATTGGCATCTGAGAGGTTGAACTTAAGGGTCGGAATGTTGTCGGGCGTCTGCTTGTCACCAACCAAGAACACTCCTTGCGACTGAGCGGTCACGTGAATGCCCGCAGTGGAAAGTGCATTGTTCAAAGCGTTCACATAACCTTTCGCTTCAAAGACCTGTAACCCCCGATCCAGCGTCTCATTGAAACTCGCCTCCTCCCGCTCAAGCGTCACGCGCACCGCAGCCTCGCGCTCCTTCAGCTCCGGAAACACCGGGCTCATCTGCCCGACCAGCGTCGAGACGAGCTCGCCGAAGAACGGCTTCTCGCCCGAGAACCCGAGCTGGCGGCCGTAGCGCACCGCCCGGCGCAAGATGCGACGCAGGACGTAGTTGCGGCCGTTGTTGCCGGGCAGGATGCCGTCGGCGATCGAGCAGCACAGCGTCCGCAGGTGGTCGGCGATCACGCGGAAGGCGATCGCCTCCTTCATTTCCTCCGAGAAGGCCGAACGGTCGGCGCCGGGCTCGGGATAGACGTTGACGTAGGTTCTCCCGCTCAGCTCCTCGAGCTTGCGGAAGATCGGCGTGAAGACGTCGGTCGCGTAGTTGCTCGGCTTGGTCGAGAAATCGGTGAAGCCCTTGGTGTTCTGGATGATCGAGCAGGCGCGCTCGAAGCCCATGCCGGTGTCGATGTGCTTGGCCGGCAGGTCGCGGAAGCTGCCGTCGGCCTCGGCGTTGTACTGGATGAAAACGAGGTTCCAGATCTCGATGCAGAGGTCGGAGTCGCGGTTGACGAGCTGGCCCCTGCTGTCGCCGGCGGGCGTGAGATCGACATGGAGTTCCGAGCACGGACCGCAGGGGCCGGTCTCGCCCATCATCCAGAAGTTGTCCTTCACGTTGCCATCGATGATGTGCACCCGCGGGTCGAGGCCCTTCGACTCGAACAGCGCCGCCCAGAAGTCCCACGCCTCCTGGTCGAACTCGCCGGGATCGCCCTTGGACTTGTCCGGCGCATAGACCGTCGCGTAGAGGCGGGCCGCGGGAACGCCCCAGCGTCCGACGATCAGTTCCCACGCCCACTCGATCGCCTCCTTCTTGAAGTAGTCGCCGAACGACCAGTTCCCCAGCAT
>ERZ869936.2602-NODE-2602-length-10409-cov-6.873286_pt1 | contig 10409 bp, 2 predicted proteins | sample MGYA00520876_ERZ869936 | MGnify/ENA primary metagenome ERZ869936 (study PRJEB32218, sample SAMN09650985) | biofilter metagenome | isolation source: enrty point of leading RO module | place: Saudi Arabia: Thuwal, RO plant located on Red Sea | collected 2016-02-17 ... | reverse complement strand
CGCACCATTTCATCCACCGTTACCATTTCCCAACCACCGCCACTTACGATTAACCCTACCATTAACCAGGCCAACTGCACCTTATGTGACGGCAGCATTGTGCTCAACGAGTCGGGAGGAAATCCTCCCTATACCTTTGTCTGGGCGCCGAATGTTTCGAATTCAAATTCCGCAACGGGTCTTTGTCCGGGAACTTATACGGTTACCATTACTGATAACACTAATTGTACTGCAACCTTTACCATTTCTCTCGGAAACATCCAGGGACCCACTCTGGTAATGGCGTTTACTCCCGCCTCCTGTAATGGTGCCTGCGACGGTGCCGCCTCTGTGCTTGCGAGTGGGGGAACACCACCCTATACCTATTTGTGGAACCCCGGCGGACAAACCACAGTCAATGCCACCGGATTATGTGCCGGCACCTATACGGTTCAGGTTACCGATGCGCCGGGGTGTATCTCGTTTGGAACTATTACCGTAACGCAACCTCAACCCCTGGTGGCAAATGCTACTGTCGGAAACTCTACCTGCGGTTCCAACTGTAATGGATTTGTTAACACTTCGGTCACCGGAGGCACAGGTCCATACTCCTACAACTGGCAACCCGGAAATTTAACAACACCCAACGTTTCCGGTTTATGCGCCGGCACCTATACCCTCGTAATTACGGATGCAAATAATTGCACCGCCAGTTCCACGCACACCATAAACGCCCCTCCGGCCCTAAGTGTTTCCGTCAGTGCCACCAATGTAAACTGCTTTAACAATTGCGACGGTACTGCAACGGCAACACCCAGCGGTGGAACGCCCGGATATACTTATTTGTGGACCCCCGGAAACTTCAGCACTCAAAATCTGGTTTTCCTGTGTCCGGGAACATATACGGTTGTTGTTACCGATGCCAACAATTGCACGGCAAGTGCAACGGTTACCATTACCCAACCTCCCCAGTTAACACTTAGTTTTGTTTCTTCAACACCTCCGTCCTGTAATAATACCTGCAATGGTACAGCCACGGTTTCCGCCTCGGGGGGAACACCTGCCTATTCCTATTTGTGGACACCCGGAAACTTTACCGGTGCTACCGTGAACACACTCTGCGGACAAACATATACCATTACGGTTACCGATGCCAACGGTTGTACCGCAACTTTAAGTATTTCACTTACTGCTCCGCCTCCTGTTATCCCGAATGCTACCACATTCAATGTGAGTTGTAACGGAGCCTGTAACGGAGCAGCCACTTCAAACCCTTCGGGTGGAACGGGTGGTCCTTACACCTACCTGTGGATGCCGGGAAATCTGACAAGCCAGACTGTAAACGGACTCTGTACAGGTACCTATACCCTTACCGTTACGGATGGAAACGGGTGTACCGGATCTACAATTTTCACCATTACCTCACCTACGGTTCTTCAGCCGGGAGGATCTATCGTTAGCTTGCCGAGTTGCGCATCCAATTGCAATGGTTCACTCACATCCAATCCGGTTGGAGGATCTGCTCCCTACTCATACCTGTGGAATCCGGGTGGTATCACCACCCAAACCGCTACCGGATTGTGTGCAGGCACTTACACGCTTACTGTTACTGATGTTAACGGTTGCGTAGGAACCCAAACCATTGTATTAAATAATCCCAGCCCTATTACAATAATTAGTGCGGTCGGACAAGCAAATTGTGGAACTTGTAACGGAACCATAAATATTGCTCCCAGCGGAGGAACAGCGCCCTATACTTATCTATGGAGTCCGGGTGGCATGACAACCCAGAACGTTACCGGCTTGTGCGCCGGATTGTACACCGTGGTCATTACCGACGCAACGGGATGTACCCGAAGCTTTACCATTGGGGTCAGCAATACCTCCGGTCCTACCCTAACCATGAGTGCCACCGGAACCACCTGCTTCGGAGGCTGCGATGGAACCGCTAGTGTTTCCGCCAACGGAGCCAGCCCATTCACTTACCAGTGGTCGCCCGGTGGTGCTACAACCACATCCATAACCGGACTTTGTTCAGGAAGCTACACCGTAGTTGTTACCGACGCCAATAATTGTATTACGGTTGATTCGGTTTTTGTTCCATCACCTCCCCAGATCCAGCCCAATGCCACGGTTGTAAATGCCCAATGCTCGGGAATCTGTACAGGTTCCATAACACTTAATCCCTCCGGCGGAAACGGAGGACCCTATTCGTATTTATGGCAACCGGGCAACATGACCACCGCAAGCATAAATAATCTTTGTGTGGGAACCTATACCGTTACCATTTCAGATGCCATGGGTTGTACCACCACAGCAACTTTTACTATTTCAGGAAATACAGTTATCACTTTCTCACTTTCGAACACAAATATTATTTGTTCGGGATCCTGTACAGGAACTGCAACAGTTAGCAATCCCATCGGGGGTTCCATTCCCTATTCCTACTCATGGAGTGATCCCTTCGGACAATTTACCTCTACGGCAACGGGACTTTGTGCAGGTACCTACACTGTTACTGTGACGGATGCTAATGGGTGTTTTACAACCGGAACGGTTACCATTACACAAACAGCTCCTGTGGTTGCCAACCCTACCATTTCGGCACCCTCTTGCGGACAATGCAACGGAAGCATTTCCTTAAACCCCAGCGGAGGATCTCCTCCCTTCACCTATCAGTGGAATACCGGGCAAACAACCCAGAACATTACGGGAGTTTGTGCCGGAATTTATAATGTTACCATAACCGGTTCTAACGGATGTTCCGTAACCGTAAATATTCCGGTCAGCAATGCCAATGGTCCGCTTACGAATCTAACTACTACTCCTAATGCCTGCTTTGGGGATTGTAATGCAACCGCTTCTTCAAACCCAAGCGGAGGTACTCCTCCCTACTCTTATTTCTGGAGCCCGGGCGGCCAAACAACCAACAGCCTTAACAATTTATGTAACGGAACTTATTATCTGCAGGTAACTGATGGTGCCGGTTGTATTACTACCGATTCATTTACCATTCAGTCCTCGCCCCAGATCATTACCAATCAATTGATAACCCATACCGCCTGCGGAACCTGCAACGGCTCAATTGCCCTTTCACCAACCGGAGGCCAAAGTCCTTATACCTATTTGTGGCAGCCCGGAAATCAAACCACATCATCCATTACCGGATTGTGCGCCGGAAATTACTCGGTAACCGTTACTGATGCCAACGGTTGTACACAAACTGCCGTTATTGCCGTTTCAAACAGCAATGGTCCTTCCGTTACCCTTTCGCCTACTCATCTAACCTGTAACAGCGGTTGTACCGGCAGTATCAGCTCAGTGGTTACCGGTGGTTCTCCACCCTATGCTTATTTGTGGAGTAACGGAGCCACAACAACTTCTGTTAATGCACTCTGTGCCGGAACCTATACTTTAACCGTAACCGATGGAGCCAACTGTGTGAGCAATGCCATTGTTCAGATTACCCAACCGCCTCAGATTTCTTTCTCTGCGCCTATTGTTTCACAACCGCTTTGCAACAACGACTGTAACGGAAGCATAACCGTAATTCCCAATGGAGGAACACCTCCCTTTACTTACGCCTGGAGCAACGGTGCAACTACCTCAGGGCTCTCGAATCTCTGTCCCGGTTCCTACACCGTTACCGTAACGGATGTAAATAACTGCAGCTCCAGTCTTACCGTGGTTCTCAATAACCCTCCCCCGCTCGTAATTTCCAATGTGGTAACCACGAATTCAAGTTGCAATACCGTAAACGACGGATCCATTGATATTACCGTTTCCGGTGGAGTTCCCGGCTACACATACAGCTGGAGCAACGGAGCCACAACCCAGGATCTTACCAATGTATTGTCGGGAACATATACCGTTGTGGTAACCGATGCCAATAATTGCACTACCTCGACGATTGTTAGTCTTTTATCTAACGTTTCCGTAGTTGCAAATGCCGGAACGGATACTACCTTCTGTGAAGGCGGAGGCATCGTTCTCAACGGTTCCGGTTCGGTAAACGCACTCACCTATCAATGGCTAACGGTTCCCGGAAATGCTCCTGTAGGTAATACTGCTATTGTGAACCTTACCAATCCCGGGGTTGGAACCTGGACCTATGCGCTGATTGTTTCCAATGGGGCCTGTTCAGATACGGATACTGTTGTAATAACCATTAACCCGAATCCCATTGCAGAAGCCGGACCGAATCAAACCATCGTAATTTTCAATAGTGTTATTATTGGTGGGAACCCGACCGGACCTCCCGGAAGCACTTATGCCTGGAGCCCTGCCATCAGTTTGGATGACGGAACCCTTCCCAATCCTACGGCCTCTCCTACCGTTACTACCGTTTATACCGTAACGGTTACCAACGCCTCGGGATGTACAGCCACCGATACGGTTAGGGTTACTGTGCTGCCCAAAATTATTTTCCCCAATGGTATTTCACCCAATGGCGACGGATCCAACGATATGTGGATCATCGACAACATTCATCTCTTCCCCAATAACTGGGTTGAAGTGTACAACCGTTGGGGACAACTCCTGTTCCGCGGCGACGGATATGATAATGTTAATGTAGTGTGGGACGGAACTTACAAGGGGAAGCCCGTTCCGGTGGGAACCTATTATTACATTATTAATCTCAACGACCCCTTATATCCTGATGCATTCACCGGACCTATAACCGTATACAGGTAACATGAAAAGATTTTTAAAAATATTTTGGGTCTTTATTCCGGCGCTGCTCAGTGCACAGCAATTACCGCTGTATACTCAGTATATGCTGAATGATTATGTAATGAACCCTGCCATAGCCGGTAAAAATCCTTATTTCGAAGCCCAATCCGATAACCGTTATCAGTGGATTGGAATTACCGATGCTCCCAGAACCTATATTCTCAGCTGTCACGGCCCCACCAAAAGCCAGAAAGTAGGCCTGGGCGGATATCTGTTTACCGATATTGTTGGTCCTACCCGACGGATTGGAGTCAATTTCTCCTATGCATACCATATGTATGTATATGAAAATCTGAAGCTGGGATTGGGCGTAAGCGGAGGACTTTTGCAACATGCGGTTGACGGTTCCAAAATTACACTTCGCGATCCTTTCGATCAGGTAATCAGTGGAGGATATCAATCGGTATTGGTGCCGGATTTCGGTGCCGGATTTTATTTGTATAACGATCGTTGGTACCTGGGAGCTGCAGCGCCTCAGATTTATCCTGCCCAGTTAAAGTTTTTCGATTATACCACCCAGTCTCAGAGCAAACTGGCAACCCATATGTATGCCAGCACCGGTTACCGGGCCGATTTCGGAGAGGATTTTGATATTTGGTCATCCTTTCTGGTAAAATATGTTAACCCTATTCCCCTTCAGCTGGATGCAGGCTTGCGGGTAGTTTATAAAGAGGCCGTTTGGGTAGGAGGTACATTCAGAACCAAGGATGCCTGGTCTTTGTTTATGGGATTCAATTATCAGAAGAATATTACCATTGGGTATTCTTTCGATTTTACTACCACCAATCTCCAGCATTATTCCTCCGGAACGCATGAGATTTTATTTGCCATTCGCTTCGGGCACCGGGAACAGTTAAATTCAAATAACAGCCGAATACAATAATTCCTTGAGGCTGCTCCTGCTTTCCTTTCTTATTACCTTTTGGGGTTATGGCCATGCCCAGGATTATGTAGAATCAGGAAGCGGAAAAGATTCCGTGTTAATAATACTACACACTACGGACGGCAATTACATTTTTGGACTTGTACTACAGGAAACCCGTACGGAAATAAAAATCAGGGATTTCAACGGACTTATGCTGCCCGTAAAAAAGGAGTATATCAAAAGTCAGACCCGTGTAGCTGAGGGAAGCAAAATCAAGCTTGAGCTTAGTTCAGGAAATATGCTGAGCGGAACCTATATGGGCATACTGGGTGACAGTATAAAAATTCAATCCAAATCGACCGGCATAATTAAAATTCCTTTATCCAAAATAGACCATATAAGAGCCGGAGGGGCTGAAAAAGAATTTGTTCAATCGGAAAAAAAGGTTTTTAATACCCGTTATTTTCTTTCCAAAAACGCTTATCAGATTCCCAAAAACGATAACGTTTACCGAAACACCATGGTATTATTAAACCGGGTTGACATGGGAGTTTCTCCCAATGTGTCAATTGGTTTAGGGGGTTTGGGAATTTTTCCAATTTTATCGGGCAAGGTGGGTAGCGAAACAGAGCGTCCGGTAACTTTTGGAGCGGAGGTAACAGGCATTTTTTTCCCCTGGGGGAATTATGTTCCGGGAGCGGTGATGCAGGGCATGGCTACTTTCGGTGGCTATGATAAAAATATCAGTCTGGGTTTATGGTACGGGTATGAGCCCTTTGATTTCACCGGCTTTGGCGCAGCTTCTTTGTCAGGCATATTGCAGGTTGGAAAATCGGGCAGGCATTACCTGATCAGCGATAACATTCTGTTGTTTCCCGATTTCTCCAATACAGGAACTCAGAATTTTATTTTCATAAGTACCAACGGTTTCCGGAGTGTATTTGATAATTCGAATTGGGAGTTTGGATTGATGTATTTGGTATCGGATGAATTGGGCGATTTTTTCAGGTATCCTTTGCCCATGGTTTCGTATGCATTCCGGTTTTAGGAATATCTTGCTCTTGTTTTAAAAGAATCTTCCCGGGGGCCGTTTCACGCCCTCCCCGCTACCAAATTACAATTTGCAAAATCAGTAGCCGGTGATTAAACGTTTATAATCGATTAGAAACGATTAAAAACGGCTCTTAAATACAGCTTTTAAGGATGGCTTTTTTATCGGTTCAACCTCCAGGCATACAACATTTTTTGGAACAATTTTAAAACCGGCTTGGTTTTAATTTAAAACCAAATTTTAATGTGGCTTTTGAAGGCGGCTTAAAACCATGATAAACAAAGGGTTTGGGGGATTATTGATTTTTCAGGACCAGGGGTTGAGAGCCGGATTTTTTCCGGGGGTATTGCTTTTTGCGGTTTTTTGAAATAATATTGGTTTTAAAATTTAATCCAATGAAAACATTTTTCACAGCCGCTCTGCTGCTATTTACCTTGCACACCTTTTGCCAGATATCCCCCAACCCTTCCTAACCTCTTCAATGTGACAGCTCAATTTCATTTCCTTCTGGAAGCTATTGCTTCCATAATTTCTTCACTACCTCCAATGAGGTTTGGTTTAGTTTTATTGCCGAAAGTAATGAGGTTTACATTTCTGCTGTTAACTCCCCGGATTCCGCCCAAGGTCATGCGCATGCCCTTTGGGTTTACAGTGGCTCCTGTGATAGTTTAGTCCTTTTCGGGTCTGCCACAATTTTAAATAATGATTCCCTTTTATTCTTTTATACCTCCGGATATGTTATTGGGAGCCGTTATTATGTAAAAATTCAAACCGGAGGGGTTAACACTTGCAAACATTGCGATGCCGGAATGGCAAATTTCGATTTTTGTATAGGTTACTTCTCCCCCCACCCCCCGATTCCTCCCCCGCCTTGTAACTTAATGTGTAACGGCGGGTTCGATTATTTGCTTGGCCCAGGCTGCCAAAATAATACTAACCCATTTTATCCGCCAGCAGGATGCACGGTTAGTTGCTAGAACCGATCACACGGAACTCCACAAATCGATACTTCTAATTCTTATACCAGCCCTCAACATGCAAGTATGTGGCATGTGGGATCCAACTCCTTTAACCAAATTCAAAATATTGGTGAAGGAATTGTTCATATGAGTCCCGGCTTTCTTGTAAGTCCCGGAAATTTATATTTGCTCGAATATTTTTTCCGAAGGCAACCCTCCGGACCTTCATCGGGAGATGCCCCAAGCATTGACAACATAGTTGTACTTTTAACCCAATCACAAAACTCAGGTATTCCGGTTCCAAATGGCTCGAATGGCCAACCGATTCCTTCGCCCTCAGTTTCCTTACAGGTAGACCTTCAAACAGGGGTTTCCTCCACTTCCTGGCAATCACGAATTGTTTGCTTTAACCCAAATCTTGTGTATGACCAGTTGGTAATTTATCCCCGGCAAAACATATCTACGGTTGGAACAGGGAGATTAAATGTGGATGAATTTTCTGTTTTAAAGTTAAACGATGCCGGACCGGATAAGTCAATTTGCCCGGGTGGATCCGTTACCATTGGACCCGGTAACTGTCCTCAATTTTCTGCACCTCAGGTTTCATACCTGTGGCAGCCTTCAACCGGACTTTCCTCAAATACGATTGCAAACCCTTTGGCTTTCCCCGCAACAACCACCGTATACACCCTAACCGTTACCGCTACAACCGCTCAGGGAGTTTGCACGGCAACAGATGTTGTACAAGTAGCTGTGTTGCCTGTTCCTTCAATTCCGGTTATTCTTCCCGGCATTAATAACGATTGCAACCTGGGAGTTCCATCCAATTATTCCATATCAAATCCCAATCCCAATATAACCTACCAATGGGCCGTTTTAAATGGCACTCCGGCCTCAGGAACCGGAACCAGCTTGGGTATAACCTGGACAGCTCCCGGAGGAGTAATTCAGGTTACAGCAATTGATAATACAACGGGCTGCCAATCGGTTGGATTTTTTTCAATTGAGCCCTGTTGCTTGCCACCATTCGCCAATTCTTGTGTTTTGATAAACAAAAATCCCAACCCTTTTATTCTGGTTGACAATGTAAACAATCTCGCAAGTAATTTTTTTACACCCAATCAAACCGTAAATGGACAAACCATTATCGTTAATGGAACCTTTACCATTGACATTAATTTGGATTTTACCCAATGCCATTTCTTTTTTGGCCCCAATGAAAAAATTGTGGTTAATCCCGGGGTTACTCTTGGCCTGTATAATCGTACCTTCCTTGAAGCGGGTTGCTGTAAAATGTGGGACGGAATTTACTTAACGGATCAAACTTCCTCGATTATTGCAGATGGAATTTCATTTTTTGTGCTTATTGAAGATGCAAAAAATGCAATTGTCTCAAACAATGGTGGTAAGTTCGTTATTAACCGTACCATATTTACCAATAATCATAAAGGCATTGTTGTTAATCCCTTTGTTGGAAATCACCCGGGGAAAATTACTTTTTCGGAATTCAGAACCGGAACATCACCCTTAAGTCCAAATGCCCTCCTCTTACCTCCCTATGCCGGACAGCGCGGACATAAGGGAGTTGAGATTAATGAAGTTTCAAAAATTCAGGTGGGAGACCCGGCAACAGCCACAAACCTTAACAAATTTACCAACCTTGATTTTGGAATTACCTCCTTCAGAAGCAGTGTTGATGTTTACAATAACAATTTCAATGACATTACCTCTACCACACCTTTGCTCCGTGGTTCCTGTAACATTGGAACCGCTATTTGCATGGAAGGATTCAAAAATGAAATTCATAGTGTAAAAATAGGGGGCTCTGCACAAAACGAACCAAACAAGTTTACCAATTGCTCATTCGGGGTTCTTGCCATGAATCAATTAAATGTCGAAGTCATCAATAATTGGTTTTCGATGAATGTGGCGAATCCTGCCTCGGGCGTTGGAATTGATGTTTTCATTTGTTCTCAGCGAAACATTAAAATTCACGACAACCGATTGTTTAAGTTCAGAACCGGAATCCGTACCGGCCTGACAGGATCATCTCAGATTACAATCTTAAACAATGAGCTGATAAATAACGGAAATGTCAATAAGGGAACAGCCATTTTTTCAAGCGATATTGATTTAGTGCCCGGACAGGTAAAAATAACCGGAAACACCATTGCCCGATGTCAAACCGGAATAAACACTTTGAATGTAGGGCTTGCAGATGTCAGCAATAACACCATAAGCTTTCTTGCCAATCTGAACCAGCCGGGAACCTATTACGGAATACGGGCACAAAATACAGGTGGAGTCATAAACCAAAACTCGGTTTCCAGGGTTGGGGTTGTTAATTCTCAATTACAACCTAAAATGCTGGGTATATCCGCAGAAATCAGTCCCGGCATAATTATCACCAACAACAGCCTCAGCCGGGTTGGTTCCGGAATTCGTTGTCTTGGAGCTATGCCCAACAGCACCCTTTCCTGCAATGATTTCCTCCAGTGCTTTGTTGGGCTTTTCCAAGACGATTCAGACATTGGTCAACAGGGTGCCCCCGGCCAACCCTCCGATAATACCTGGAGGTATAATGTAGGTGCCTGGAAGACAATCTTTGCCAATAATGGCAATTTTGTCGCCCCAACCTTGTATTACCGTAGTACGGGGGCGGGAAATTTTCAGGCAGGAGATTTTAATCCGATTCCGTTTTTTGCAGGATCATTTACGAACGTCCAAACTACATCCTCCAATATATATAATTGCTCATTGCCCAATCCCTGCCCTTCCTGCCAGCGGCAAACTCTGGTAAAAATTGCCGGCGATCAGGCAC
>ERZ869936.2601-NODE-2601-length-10410-cov-3.736456_pt1 | contig 10410 bp, 7 predicted proteins | sample MGYA00520876_ERZ869936 | MGnify/ENA primary metagenome ERZ869936 (study PRJEB32218, sample SAMN09650985) | biofilter metagenome | isolation source: enrty point of leading RO module | place: Saudi Arabia: Thuwal, RO plant located on Red Sea | collected 2016-02-17 ... | reverse complement strand
TAGACAAAGAAGGAGCTATCCAAGAGAACGTAATGTTCGTTAACCGTACTAAATCTTTCGAGATTGATACTGTATTAGCTGCACAGAATAACTCTGGAGCTTCTACTTCTTCCTACGGTTTATTTGACAACGATGAGTCTATGGCTATCAGCTTAGGATTCTCTGGATTCAACTTAGGATATGACTTCTACAAGACTGACTGGAAATACTTAAACGATGCTACTACAGGATCTTTAACTTCAGCAGTTGATGGTGTAATTGTACCTGCTGGTACTACCACTATCTACGATCAGATCTTAGGGAAGAACGCTACTCGTCCTTTCTTACACGTGAAGTATCGTAAGAACGAAGCTGAAGATCGCAAGTATAAGTCTTGGGTTGTAGGATCTGCTGGTGGTGCTGCCACAAGTGATCTTGATGCAATGCAAGTACACTTCTTGTCTGAGCGTGCACTATGTGTACACGGAGCTAACAACTTCATCTTATTGAAGTAATTTGACTGGATAGGATAGGGGAGCTTCGGCTCCCTTTCCCCTATCACATTTATTAAACTATAATTAAATACATAATACAATGCCAGCTAAAAAGAAAACAGCCCCTACGTGGGAAATTCGTGATCGCATCTATTTATTAAAAGGAGGAGCTACTCCTGTAAACTACATCTTAAGATCACGCCATCACATCAACAAACCCTTACAGTACTTTGACGGAACGATGAGCCGCTCATTGCGTTACGCATCTAATCAAGTTTCTTTATTTGAAGACGAGCAGAATGGTGATGTAACACTACCGGCAATTATCTTCAAAGACGGAAAGTTGATTGTACCAAAAGAAAACACATTGCTACAACAGTGCTTAAGCATCTATCATCCTGACCTAGGTAAGGTGTACTTCGAGTACGATGCAAACAAGGAAGCCTCATACGAGGTAGAGAATGTTGAGCTAGAGCTTGAAGCTATGAATATTGCTAAGGATATGGATATTGCAGACCTTGAGGCTATTGCTCGTGTATGCTTACCAGGAAGAGTATCAGACATGGCATCAAGTGAGATTCGAAGAGACATGCTGATATATGCACGTCAAAGTCCTGAAGAATTTCTACAGCTAACACAAGACGAAAACATTAACCTTAGAAACGCTGCGGTACGAGCTGTTGAAATGGGAATCATTTCTATTGGTGATGACCAGAGAACAGTTTCGTGGAGTGGAAAAAAGAAAGGCAAGATTATTACAGTGCCTTATGGCGAGAACGTGTATAGTGCTTTAGCTGCTTACTTTAAGACAGATGAAGGGTTAGATACTCTTCAAGCAATTACAAACCAGCTATAGTAAATCCACCTTAACTGTAGTTGACATAAGGGGGTTACAGAAATGTAGCCCCTTTTTATTTTGTATATTTGCCATATGATCAATCACGTAAGAAACACAGTACTTACAATCCTCAATAAAGAGAATAGAGGATTCTTAACGCCAGCTCAGTTTAATAGCTACGCTAAGTATGCGCAGCAATTAATATTTGATGATTATTTTAATGAGCTTGAAAAATATCAAACACTTGATAACAATAGAAGGCTACATGGAGGAACAGCTGATATTAAAAATAGACTTGAGCAAAAAATAGAAAAATTTGTAAAGGTTGCAACTGTCAGTGAAGCTTCTGGATATTACACACAGCCTTCAGATCTTTACAAAATACAGAACATAACTTACAGCGGTAAGACTGTTGAGCACATAACACCTCATAGAGAGACGTATTTAACATTGTCAAACATTGCCGGTCCAAGCGAAGAGTTCCCTGCATATTGTATTCAGAACAGCTACGTATACGTAAAACCTGAATCTTTAGATGGAGACATCAAAATTGTTTACGTTAGAAAACCAAAAGATCCTAAATGGACATATCAAACTATAGGAGAGAATCCTATATACAATCCATCTGCTTCGGATCATCAGGACTTTGAGCTGTTTGCGGATGACGAGTCAAGACTTATCACTGAAATACTAAAACTAACAGGATTAACTATCAGAGAGCCACAGATCACACAAGCAAGTTCTGGTCTTGAGCAAGCTGAAGAACAAAGAGATACAGTATAATGGCACTAACAGATCAGCAGTACTACGAAGATAGCAGTAAATGGGGTCAACATCAGTTTGTCCTAATTAAAGATGTTATAAATAATTTCATGGCCTTCTATGTAGGTGAGGGCAAGGTTATAGACAATGCATCTCGATATGATATATTGTTTCATGCGAAACGAGGACTTCAAGAACTTCATTATGATGCATTAAGAGATATAAAGGCTCTTGAGTTGGACCTGCCAGACGACTTACAATTAGAGCTACCTAGAGACTTCGTAAGATTAGTTCGTTTGTCTTGGGTTGATGATCGTGGAAGACTTCATCAAATGATGGTTGATAATGATACAGCTATGCCAACTGCTTACCTTCAGGATGATGACTATGATATTATATTTGATTCAGATGGAAACGCAACTGAGGGTACATCTGTTGTAGACACCAAAAGATCTGAAATTAAAAACAACGAATCCGATTCACACAAAACACTTACTGATGAGTTTTTTGGAGGAAGATTTGGCATGCTTACTAATAAGTCAAATATTAACGGCATGTATAATATTGACAAAAACTTAGGAGTATTAAGATTAAGCACAGAAGTAAAAGGTAAAACAATTGTAATTGAATATGTAACCGATGGACTAGAGGGTCTTGAGGAAAGCGAAATAAAAGTCAATAAATTAGCAGAGGACTTTTTGTATAAATACATAGCGCATCAAATTGTTTCACATAAGTTTGGAGCTCAAGAGTACATTGTACGTCGACTAAAGAACGAGTCGTTTGCAGCAATGAAAAATATGAAGATTAGAATGATGGACATTCACCCATTAGACTTGACTCAAGCTCTTAAGGGAAGAAACAAGTGGATTAAATAATGGCTAAAGTAAAAAATATATTCGTTGAGGGTAAAATGAATAAGGATCTCGATGAGAGACTTATACCTAAAGGTCAGTATAAAGACGCATTAAACGTAAGAATTAATAACTCAACAGGATCAGATGTTGGAGCAATTGAAAACTCGCTATCCAACAAAAAGCTTTCTGATCTAGATTTTGGAACTAATCCAAAGTGCATTGGATCTTGTACAAATCCAGCAGATCAGATGGTTTATTGGTTTGTTGTAAGTGATGATGGCTCTTATATAGCGGAATACAGCGACTATGACAATCATACAGCAATAATACTTAAAGACACAAGACCTGGAACAACAAATGTATTAGGCTTTAAACCTGGAGATCCAATTGATTGCAATATTTTAATTGATGATGACAATGATAAAGTTTACATTTACTTTACAGATGGAATTACTCCACCTAAAAAGATTGAAATAGATCATGCTAAAACATTAACAAACAGTGAGTTTACATTTGACGATGTATCTGTTATAGTTAAACCACCTATCTTTCCTCCAAAGATTACTCCTAATACAACAGAAAATGATTTAGAGAGAAAGAATAACATGAAGGAAAAGTTCTTAATGTTTGGGTATAGATACAAATACAAAGACAATCAGTACAGCGCAGTATCTCCATTTAGCCCTGTTGCATTTTTACCTGAGAACTATAAGTTTAACTTTGAAGATCACGTTCTTGAATGTATGGTTAACATATATGATAACGTAGATATTACATTTAACACGGGAGACGTCAACGTTAAAGAGGTGGATCTTTTATTTAAAGAAACGAACGAAAACTTAATTTACCTGGCCAAGTCTTTTAATAAATCGGATGAAGGTTTTAATGATAACGAGGAGCAGACATATAACTTTTCTAATAATCAAATCTACAAGGTCTTACCTGAGAAGGAAATATTTAGACTTTATGATAACGTTCCTTTAACTGCTAAGACTCAAGAAATAATTAACAACAGACTGGTGTATGGTAATTATACGGAAAATTATGATCTTATAGATGAGTCAGGAGATGAGGTTATTCCTAGTATTGATCTCAAATATTCGCAAAATGTAACCGAGTTAAATACGGCAGTTCAGTCTGTAAAAAGTAATCGTGACTATGAGATTGGAATTGTTTATTTAGACGACCACGGAAGATCAACAACAGTATTATCTGGTGGGGATAACTCAGTATACGTGAAGCCTTATGCTTCTATGACTCAAAACGAACTGTATGCTATTGTAAAACACAAAGCACCTAAGTGGGCTAAGTATTACAGATTTTTTATTAAAGAAACTGTTGATGACTACAATAACATATGCTCATCTACGTTTCACGTAGACGATGATGAGAATGATATTCATGTAAAGCTTGGCGGTGACGACGTAAATAAAGTTAAGGAAGGGGACTTTATTACGATGAAACGAGGCACAGACGGAGTGCTAAGGGTGACTGAAGATCTTAATATTAGAGAAGTTGAAAAGAAAGAAAGAAACTTCTTAGACTACGATGATAGTGCAACCGATACTGAGCAAGAGCCAGGAGTGTACATGGCTTTAAAACAAAGAGGTTCTTTTTTGATTCAAGCAGATAGTTTTACGGAGTACGACTATAGTGAGTTCGTAACTGCAAAAAACTCATTGAGTAATCAATTCGCTAATAGCGGTGTAAATATAACTGAAGGTCCATTCTTCTACGGTGATGATGAGGATACGGATGATCTTACTTTAGTTAGCACTACTTACGCTCCTACAGGAGACATAAGTAATCACTACAGAATAGAAGTAGAGATAACTGAAAAAGGAGTTACTGCTGACAAGTATCGAGTAAGGCAAAAGTCAAGAGGTTTTAAAGGAAACAATAATGAATGGGGTGATTGGTCTGATCAATTTACCTGTACTACTTCTAACTTTGATAAAAATATAGCTCAAGATAACACGAATAGCGGAACACAACAGAAGGTAACTCTATCATTCGGATCAGCTACAGGTCACAATGTTGGTGATAGATGGACGATAAACTACAAACCTGCAGGTTGCTGGTACCACAATAACACTGGAACTAACGTGAAGGCTGGGGGATCCGTCAATTCAGCCGACAGATCATATGTTCCTATAGAGTTTCCAGCAGGTGATGCTGGCAAAGTTTATGCTGGATCATTTGCAACAATAGATTTGATGACATCTGAGGGATCTAGAAATGGATTTCAAGTTAGTACAGAAACAATTTATGCTAGTAGAGATTACGAAAACTTTGAGGAGTTTTATTACGAAGAAAGGATATATGAAAAGATTCTTTCCGCTATGCCTTCTAGTGCTAATGGTAAGTTCGCAGAAGAATTGATATCTTTTAGAAGAGGTATTCAAACTGCTGGCGCTTCTGATGTTAGAAAAACATTTACTGGAAACACTTCTGATCCATTGATACTTGTTTTTGAAAGTAACCTTCTCAGGAATGAAAGCTGGCATGCTAAGGTTAAAGGTAAGGTGACTATAGAGCTTAATGTTACGGAAAGTCAGAATCACACATTCCTCGCAGAAACAAAATCAGAGCCACAAAACACCGACATATATTATGAAATCGGTAAAACATATGAAGTATCTAACTTTGGCTACCACCAGGGAGATGATGAAGTGGGTGATACTAGTCAGAATCATGACACAAACGCAAGAATCAAGCTGGATTTCTTCAACTGTTTTGCTTGGGGTAATGCACATGAGAGCATAAAGATAAAAGACTCTTTCTTTGGAAGAAGATATAACTTCCGAACACGACCCCTCACCAGTATTGAGAAGTACCAGGAGAATGAGCGTAGGGCATCTTTAACATACTCTAACGTATACGACCAGACTACAAACTACAACGGTCTAAATGAGTTCAACTTATCCACTGTAAACTACAAAGACCTTGATGATGCGGATGGAGATATTCAAAGAGTTATTTCTCGTGATACAGATCTAGTTTGTTTCCAAGAAAACAAGATATCAAAGGTATTATACAATAAAAACGTATTGTTTAGCGCTGGTGGAGATGGAAGTTTATCTCAGACTACGGAAGTACTAGGACAGCAGATACCATACCTAGGTGAGTACGGTGTAACTACATCCCCCCATTCAATAGCTACTTGGGCGGGTAGAATATACCTAGCTGATCCACGAAGAGGAGCTGTTTTAAGAGTCTCTCAGGACGGTATTACAGAAATATCTCAGTATGGTATGCGTGACTGGTTTAGAGACAATATGAAGCCTATGAAGGAGTCTAATATTCTTGGAGGATATGACCCTGAAAACGGTCAGTATGTTTTATCTATACAAACACCAACAATTGAGTGGCGTGAAGAAAGTGTTGAATGTGAAAATTATGAATGGCGAGTTGATACAGTTGAATGTATGGCAGAGTTAGACTGCTCTATTGCATCTTTTACTATGGCTGATGGGATTACTGGAGCAAGCACAGCAAATCAAGGTACAGTTGCTTCAGGAACAATAACCAATATATCACCTTCAACCTATCAAGTAGGAAACACTACTTATACTGCAACCATTAAAGTTCCTTATGGATACTCAAATGAGTTAGAATCAATCACATGTACAGCAACAGCAAACGGAGCTGCTACAACAACGACTACCACAACTACAACAACAACTACAACAACAACTACATTACCCACATTTAGCTGCACCGCGGCAGGGTTAACCGTGATAAGCACACAGACAGGATACAGTTCAATTGCGTATAGTACAGTATCAGCAGGTACAATTACTAGTGTATCACCTTCAACTATTCAATCTGGATCAGCTACATATACCGCTACCATAACAGTGCCTTCTGGTTATTCTAATTCAGGGTCATCTATTACCTGTACAGACACAGCTACAGGAACAGACACTACAACTTTAGCTACTTTCAATTGTAACGATGCTAATTTTGTTATGTCAGCTGGTACAGAAGGAGGGTCTACTTCAGGTCAAGGATCAGTTTCTTATGGAACTATAACGTCAATTAGTCCGTCAACTTATACTGGTGGATCAGCAACATATACAGCCACCATAACTGTTCCTGCCGGCTACAGTAACAGCGGAAGCAGCGTAACCTGCACGGACACAGTAACTTCGGCATTTACAACAACGTTGGCAACTTTTAATTGTACAGATGCTGGATTTAGCATGAGTGGCGGAGTGGCTGGAACATCAACAAGCGGACAAGGTACAGTAAGTGCTGGAACTATAACATCAATTAGTCCATCTACATACGTGGCTGGCTCAAGTACGTATACTGCTACAATAACAGTTCCTTCTGGCTATGCAAACTCAGGTCAATCAATTACATGTACGGCTACAGCTGTTGGAACTACTACCACTACAACAACAACTACCACAACTACGACTACAACAACTACAACTACCGCTGCTCCTGCCTGCTTCTATTATGATGTAGTATCAGATGGAGGAGAAACAGTGGTCTTCTATTATGATAGATGTAATACAGGTAACACTTTATCAGTAACAGTTCCGAATGGTGATAGCGCTACTGTATGTGCAAGAGAAGGAAGTGTGTACGGTGTGCCAAACAGCGGAACAATCACAAAAGGAAGTTCATGCGGATAATTAAATACAACATAAATGAAATACATTTGCGCACAGCCAGCGACAATATACTTCGCATGGCAAATAGATGTGATGCTATTCAGCTTCAGGTCTGTAGGGGTACAGCCACATGAAATAGATGTTATCTGTTCAAACAAAGAGGGAATAGATCTACATTTTAATAAGCTAATGAAGAAATACCCTGGTGTTAGATTTGTATTTTACGAAGACACTAGAGAATATCGCAGATACTTACCGTCTATAAAGCAACACTTATTAGCTAAACACTTAAGAGCTTTCCCAGAATTACAGAAAGTCCCAATATTCTTGCACGACTGTGATATAGCCCTAACAAAGCCAATAAACTTTGATGGTCTTTTAGAAGATAATATCTGGTATTACAGTAACACATGCTCATACTTGAACTACGAATATATAATGTCAAAGGGTAGGGATGTGTTTGAAAAAATGATAGAGATTGCAGATATATCAGAGGATATTGTAAGATGCAACACTAGAAACGCAGGTGGCGCTCAATACTTAATGAAGAATGTTACACCTGAAATGATGGATGAAGTTGTCGATATGTCTCATGATCTTTATGATCCTATATTACAGATGGGCGAAGAGAAAAGAAAGAAAGATCCCGACTATCATCCAATACAAATATGGACCGCTGAAATGTGGGCTATGCTTTGGGTGCCGTGGAAGAAAGGGATTATGACCATATGCCCTGAGGCACTGAATTTCTGCTGGGCTACAGATCCTAAAATTAACTGGCATACAGTATCCATATTTCATAACGCTGGAGTTACTAAACCTTCTGATGATATGTTTTATAAGGGTGCTTATAATGCTATAATGCCTGACCTCGACTTAAACCTTACACCTAAGCGCTGCTCTTACAATTACTATAATCTTGTAAAAAGTGCACTAGCTGAAAATTAGTATCTTTGCAGTAAAACTTTACCATGCCCAAAACTGGAGTAAAAGTCATACAAACATTAAGAAAATACGTTAATGGTGTTAAAACAGATGAAACTAAAACCAACACTATTGACGATCAAAATCATATTGAAAAGTATTACGACTTCTTAGAGTGTGTTGTTCGTGATGAGGATTTAAAAGAAACAACAACAACTAAAGCTCCGCCGACTACGACCACAACGACTACCACTACAACTACTGCTGCTCCTGGAACAGAGCTAACATGTGGATTGGCACAGTTTTCTATCGTGGATGGCACTGAAGGAGCAAGCACTCTTGGTTCTGCAAGTACCTCTGTCGGTACAATTCAAACCGTAGTTCCTACAATATTTCAATCAGGAACTCAGGTATATACCGCAACTATACTTGTACCTTCAGGATATACAAATGCTGGTCAAACTATTACGTGCACAGCTACAGCTTATGGTGAAACAACCACAACAACGACCACGACAACAACTACAACAACAACGACTACTACGACTACCACAACTCTTCCTGCTGGAGGAACTCCCATTGGTCTATCTGTAACTTCAAACTTTTCAAACTTATGGAGTTTGTACACGCAATATTTTTGTACAACAGCAACGGCGCAGCAGTATAATAACTATAATTTCATTTATTATCATCATGGATCTGGAACGCATCCTGCTATAGGTGATCTTATATCTACAGACCGAGATGGCGACTACCACTTAGGATATGAACCTTATTACAATGGAAAATCAACAGCTATAGTAAGGGTGTATCAGGGACCTGTAATCAAGGTAAGACTTAGTGATGGTATTGTAATAGATTTACACACTTGTTAATATGGCAAACACTGGATATAAAAGAGTTTTAACTCTACGAAAATATGTTAATGGTGTAGCTACTGCATCAACAAAAGCAAACCATAATGGTGATGAGGATTATGTTGCGCCAATATATGATGCAGACTTGTGCACTGGCGGAATAACAACCACAACCACCACGACAACCACTACTACGACTTCTACAACAACTTCTGCCCAAGAATCTGTGGGAAAAATAGCCGCTATAGCTTTATGTACAGGATCGAATGGAAGCTGTACATCCACGCTTACTAGATCGGGAACAAACATAGTTTATATAAAGATTAAAGACACATCTACTTTCATAACAAACCTTATTAAATCAAGACAAGATGTAGGTTCCCTTAGAAATGGTAAATATGTGTTAGATAACACTGCGAAAAACTTAAACTATCTCGATGGAGGTATGTCAGGTTTTTTATATAATAGAGACGAAGGAATTGTTGATGAAAACACAGTAGTTAATAGTCCAGAAAGCATAGACGCAACAACCAGCGCTGGTGCTGGAGATTATTTAGTGTCTGAAATAAGTTTATTAGATACTAGGAAGGAACCAGAATATAATAAAGATTATTATCCAAAGAACGCACCTATTCTAACCTTATATTATAGCACCATCCACGGAAGAATGGCTTGGACAATAAGCAATTGTCTTAACATAGGAGGAAATAACACAATAGACAATGATTTTATAGGAGGTGATGGAGATAACGCAGATGATTTAATAAAAGGAGCTGATGGAGCTCCAGAAGCAGTATAATATGGCAACAAACTACACACTTACATTTGACGAAAAGGTTAAAGGGTGGACATCGTTTCATTCTTTCTACCCAGAATATATGGTTAACATGAATAATGAGTTCTTCACCTTTAAGGATGGACAGATATATGTTCACAATCAACAAGAGGGTGCAAGAAATACTTTCTATGGTGAGACAGGTAACACTGAGGTAGAGTTTGTAATGAATGAATCTCCTTCTGATGTAAAGATCCTAAAAGAAATATCATTAGAATCTAACGATAAAACATGGAATG
>ERZ869936.2600-NODE-2600-length-10413-cov-5.924696_pt1 | contig 10413 bp, 7 predicted proteins | sample MGYA00520876_ERZ869936 | MGnify/ENA primary metagenome ERZ869936 (study PRJEB32218, sample SAMN09650985) | biofilter metagenome | isolation source: enrty point of leading RO module | place: Saudi Arabia: Thuwal, RO plant located on Red Sea | collected 2016-02-17 ... | reverse complement strand
GAAGCTCATGACCTGCTCGGCGTGCTCGCCCAGGGTCTCGATCTTCCGGTGGAAGGAGTCCTTCAGGCCGTCGAGGACCCAGTTCTCGACCTCGTGCCGCTCGATCTCATGCTCCGGGTCGTTCTCCTCAGGGAGCTCGGAAACGAGGATGAAGAAGTCGAGGGTGAGGCGGCGGCGAAGAGCGGCCAGGTCCCAATGCTCCGGATTCGCCTCAACGGGCGCGTACTCGTCGATGGCGTCCCGAGCGGCGTGCTCGATCATCTCCCAGATCTCGCCCTTGAGATCTTCGCCTCCCTCGAGGGCGAAGAGCCGGAGGTCGTAGATGACCTCCCGCTGCTGGTTCATGACGTCGTCGTAGTCCAGGAGCCGCTTACGCGCCTCGAAGTTGTTCGTCTCGACCCGCTTCTGCGCCCGCTCGATGGACTTGGTGACGAGCCCGTGGGTGATGACCTCCCCTTCCTCGGCGCCCCACTTCTCCATGACGTTGGCGATCCTCTCCGACCCGAAGAGCCGCATGAGGTCGTCTTCCAACGACAGGTAGAACTGCGACGACCCGGGATCGCCCTGGCGTCCGGCCCGGCCCCGAAGCTGCCGATCGATACGACGTGAGTCGTGACGCTCCGACCCCAGGATCTGGAGCCCTCCGTCTTCGAGGACGTCGTCACGGTCGTTCAGGCGAAGCTTGTCCGCCCGGACGGGGTCGACGGGCAGGACCTCGTCGGGGTCGATCCCCCGTTCCTCGAGCCATCCCAGCGTGCGCGGCTCGGTGATCCCCTTCCCGAGTTTGATATCCGTTCCGCGCCCGGCCATGTTCGTGGCGACGGTGACCGCCCCTGGCTGACCGGCGTCGCGCACGATCTCCGACTCGGACTTGTGGTGCTTGGCGTTGAGCACCTGATGCTGGATTCCCCGACGCTTGAGCATCCGGGACAGGGTCTCCGAAACGTCGACGTTGGTCGTACCCACCAGGACGGGAAGCTCGAGCCGGTTGAGGCGCTCGATCTCGTCCATGATGGCGATGTACTTCTCGCGCTTCGTCTTGAAGATGAGGTCGTCCCGGTCGTCGCGGGCGATGGGGCGGTTCGTGGGGATGACCAGGACGTCGAGCCCGTAGATCTGGTGGAACTCGCCTTCCTCCGTCTCGGCCGTGCCCGTCATGCCGGCGAGCTTGTCGTACATCCGGAAGTAGTTCTGGATGGTGATGGTCGCCAACGTCTGGGTCTCGCCCCGGATCTCCACCCCCTCCTTGGCCTCCACCGCCTGGTGCAGACCGTCGCTCCAACGCCGGCCGGGCATCTGGCGACCGGTGAACTCGTCGACGATGACGACCTGACCGTCCTCGCCGATGATGTACCGCTCGTCCTTCTGGAACAGGGTGTATGCCTTCAGCAGCTGGTGAAGGACGTGGATCTTCTGGCTCTTGGCCGCATACTCGGCCTCCAGCTCCTGCATCCGCTCCCGCTTGTCGTCCACCGACATGGTCTCGGAGTTCTCGATCTCGCCCATCTCCGCCGAGAGATCGGGCACGAGGAAGGCGTCCGGATCGTTGGGAGACAGCTCGTCCAGGCCACGATCCGAGAGATGGACGTTGTGTCCCTTCTCGTCCATCGCAAAGAGGAGCATCTCGTCGACCTCGTAGAGACGCTTCTCCCGCATGTAGTCGGCTTCGACCTTGTTGATGAGCGTCTGGAGCGACGGATCATCCGCGAGAAGCTTCATCAGCTTCCGGTGCTTCGGCGCGCCACGCTTGACGGCCAGCAGCTTCTCACCGGCCTCGAACTCCTCACCCGCCTCCAGGTGTGCCTCCGCCTCACTCACCAGCTCGTTGGTGATGCGGAGCTGCTTCTTGTGGAGGGAGGCGACCAGAGGATTGTACTGCTTGAAGGGCGTCGACGTGTCCCGACCCACCGGCCCCGAAATGATGAGGGGCGTCCGGGCCTCGTCGATGAGAATCGAGTCGATCTCGTCGATGATGGCGTAGGCATGGTGCCTCTGAACCCTCTGCTGGAGGGTGTGGACCATGTTGTCACGCAGGTAGTCGAACCCGAACTCGTTGTTGGTGCCGTACGTGATATCCGCGCGATACGCCGCCTGCCGCTCGGGCGAGCCCGGATCGTGCAAGTCGATGACGTCCACGGTGAGGCCGAGGAACGTGTAGACCGCGCCCATCCACTCAGCGTCACGCTGGGCCAGGTACGAGTTCACGGTGACCAGATGGGCGCCACGACCGGCCAGGGCGTTCAGGTACATGGGCATGGTGGCCACCAGGGTCTTCCCCTCACCCGTGGCCATCTCCGCCACCTTGCCCCGGTGGAGCGTGATGGCACCGATGAGCTGCACGTCGTAGGGGATCATGTCCCACGTGAGCTGCTGGCCGGTGACGGTGATCTCCTGCCCGACCAGTCGGCGGCACGCGTCCTTCACGACGGCAAAGGCCTCGGGGAGGATGTCCTCCAGCGACTCTTCCACCTCCTCCAGCAGCTCGGCTTCGAGGCCGCCGATCTCCAGGGAGAGACGCTCCCGCTCGGACGGGTCCTCCGAGTGCCGCTTCTCCTCCTTCAGCCCCTCGATCTTCTCCTCGAGCTCGGCCGTCCGCTCCTTGATGTAGGCCCTGAACTCGTCGGTCTTGGCCTTGAGCTCGTCGTCGGACAGCGAGGCGAGACCCTCGTATGCCGAGTTGATCTCGTCGACGAGGGGTTGAAGAGCTTTCGCCTCGCGCCCGTGGCGGTCACCGAGGAGCTTCTTGATTGCGGCTTTGAGCATGGATTCGTGGGTAGGACGCCCGAACGTCGGGAGAGTCTTGGGCTCGGCGATACCGTAGCCGTGACAGGTACACCACCCCGACGGGAAAGGTCTGGCCGCGGCGGCTCCGAGTCGGTGGCGCGGCCTCTGCGTTGTTGCTGCACGGACCCAATGGTACATTGGGCGCTTGACTCTTTGTAGTGTCTGGCGGCGCAGTCCGACCACGCCCCGTCAGCCCGAAGTCGAAACCAAAGGAAGTGGGCCAAGGGGTGCGTATTCTACGATTTGCAGCCGGGCCGTTGGCCCTGGCGTTTTTTTTGGGCATCGGAGTCGCGAGTGTGGCGGCACAGATCCCCACTTCCGCCGCGGATGCCCAGCGCCTCCTCCGGGAGAATCCCGACCTGGTGAGGCAGCAGCTGCTCCAGTCGGGAATGAGCCCGAGCGAGATCCGGGCACGGCTGAGCGCAGCCGGGATTCCCACCGACGCCCTCGACGCCTTCCTCGCCGGGGGGGAGATCGACCCCGACGTGGCCTTCACTCCGGCAGCAATCCAGGGGCTCCAGACCTTGGGGCTGGCCGTGGAGACGGCCGATGGGCTGCAGTTCGTCGAACTCAGCACCGGCATGCAGGCGGGTATGGACCCAGACTCCCTGGACGCGGGCTTCCCCATCTTCGGCCACAGGGACTTCCGTCGGGCCACGTCCCAGTTCCAACCGCTCCTGTCCGGTCCGGTTCCCGGCGACTACCTCGTGGGGCCCGGTGACCAACTCCTTCTGCTCCTCACGGGGGAGATCGAGGCGGCGCACGATCTGACGGTCACCCGGGAGGGGTTCGTCGTCGTCCCCAACGTGGGGAGGGTGGCGGTCGCCAATCTCACCATGGCCGAAGCCCGCGCCCTCCTTCGACGTCGCCTGGCGCAGGCCTATTCGGGGATCGATCGAGGGACCACCACGGTGTCCGTGAGCATCACAGAGCTGCGCACCATCCAGGTCTACGTGGTGGGCGCGGTCCGACAAGCCGGCGCGTACCAGCTCGCTTCGGTTGCCACCGTCCTGAATGCCCTCTACGCGGCCGACGGTCCGACGCCCTTGGGGAACCTGCGCCAGGTACGCGTCCAGCGGCGGAGCGGCGACGGCGTCACCGTCGATCTCTATCCCTATCTGATTACGGGGGACGTGACCGGAGACCTGGGCCTGCGACAGGGTGACGTCGTCCACGTGCCGCTGCGGGAGTCCCGGATCCGCCTCGACGGGGCGGTCGGGCGACCCGCCTTCTACGAAACGTTGGACGGCGAGGACCTCGTCGATGTCCTCCGATACGGAGGCGGGTTCGGCCCCAGCGCCGATCGCCGCCGCCTCACCATCCACCGGGTGATGCGACCCGGCGCCCGAGGGCCCGGCCTGGGCCAGCGTCAGGCCATCGATCTGGTCCTTCAGCCTTCCGACGACCCCACCGCTCCGAACCACCTCGGAGGTGTCGCGATCCCCCCGGTGGGACTGCAGGACGGCGACTCCATCGTCGTCGATGAGGTGGGCGCCCTGGCCGACGGCTTCTACGTCATAGTGGGGGGCATGGTGGCGAAACCCGATACGTTCCCGTGGGCCGACGGAATGACCATCCGCGACGCCATCGGGCTCGCCCGAGGTCCCATTACCGGAGCCGACCTCCGAGCGGCGGAGGTCACGCGGTTGCCCGACGATCGCTCCATGGGTGAGCTCGCCGATCGACTGCGCGTTCCTCTCGACTCCAGCTATTTGGGTCTCGGGCCCGACGACGCCTATGTGGGGCCCCCCGGAGTGGAGTTTCCCCCCTCAGGCGTCAGCCCGGAGTTCGAACTCGCTCCGTACGACCACGTCACGATCCTCAGGCAACCCGACTTCGAGATGCCCCAGTCCGTGAAGATCATGGGCGAGGTGTCGGTTCCGGGTGAGTACGCTCTTCTGAGCAAGGACGATCGCGTCGCCGACCTTGTAGCCCGAGCCGGCCGCATCCTGGAGACGGGACACGTCGAAGGAGCCCGTCTGTATCGCTCCCAGGACGACATGGGTCGCATCGACCTGGATCTGCCCGCAGCGCTGACCGCGCCGGATAGCGACGAGAACATCACGCTGCAGCCCGGCGACTCGCTGTATATCCCCGTCTTCTCCCCCACGGTGAGGGTTCAGGGCGCCGTGAACTCCCCTGTGTCTGTTCTGTGGCGCGAGGGGCAGGACTTCGACTACTACATCGCCGCCGCCGGTGGGCTCCGGTCCGACGCCGACAAGGGCCGGGCGTCGGTCCGCTACGCCAACGGGCTGGCGAGGACCCGGGACAAGTTCATCTTCTGGTCTTCGTACCCGACTCCCGGTCCGGGCAGCATCATCAGCATCCCGGCCGAGGATCCGGAAGACCAGTTCGATACCCGGGGTCTGATCACCGACCTCGTGGCCATCCTAGGATCGATCACGACGGTCATCGTGGTGGTGACGCGCAGCAACTAGACGGGATCCGTCCAGCGAGGCGGGATCAGCCCTTCACGATCCAGCCCAACAGGCCGCCCTGCCCTGCGGGTCGTGGTGCCACGTGTCGTGCGTCGACGAGCACGTTGGCCCGATCCACGACGCGCCCGTAATCGAAGTCCGAGTGGTCCGTGAGGATCACCACGGCGTCGGCGCCGGAGAGAGCGTCGTCCGTGAGGTCCACCGACGTCAGGTGATGCCCGTCTTCGTCGAGTTCGGGCACGAAAGGATCGTGGTAGGCCACGCTTGCCCCGTCATCTTCAAGGAGACGGAGTACGTCGAGCGCGGGTGACTCGCGAACGTCGTCGATGTCCCGCTTGTATGCCACTCCGAGGAGCAGGACCGAGGAGCCGTTTACGGCCTTCTTCTGTCGGTTCAGGGCTTCCCGAACCTTGTTGACGACGAAGTAGGGCATCTCCGAGTTGATCTCGGACGCCAACTCGATGAATCGGGTCTTGTAGTTGAGCGTCCGCATCTTCCACGACAGGTAGTGCGGATCGACGGGGATGCAGTGCCCGCCCAGGCCGGGACCCGGCGTGAACTTCATGAAGCCGAAGGGCTTCGTCGAGGCGGCATCGATGACCTCCCAGACGTCCACCCCCAGGCGGTCGGCAATGAGGGCGGTCTCGTTCACCAGCCCGATGTTCACGGCTCGGAAGGTGTTCTCGAGGATCTTCGTCATCTCGGCGGCCTCGGTGGACGAGACCGGTACCACGGTGTCCAGAAAGCGCTCGTAGAACGCCTTCCCGGCCTCCGTACAACCCGCAGTGATCCCGCCTACCACCTTCGGCGTATTCTTCGTGGTCCACACCTCGTTGCCGGGATCGACTCGTTCCGGTGAAAAACAGAGGTGGAAGTCCTCACCAACGGTCAGACCACTCGCCTCGAGGGCCGGGAGCATGACCTCACGCGTCGTACCCGGATACGTCGTCGACTCCAAGACGATGAGCTGTCCCTTTCGGAGCCCTGAGGCGACGGCCTCGGACGCAGCCAGGATGTAGGAGACGTCGGGGTCCCGCGTCTTGGACAGCGGCGTCGGCACGCAGATGGAGACCACGTCGCACTCGCTCAGGCGGCTCATGTCCGTCGTCGCCTCGAGCATCGACGCCTCCCGCAGTTCTGCCACCTCCGCGGCCGGCACGTCCTGGATGTGTGACCTACCCGCGTTGACACTCTGGACGACGGTGTCCTTCACGTCGAAACCGATGACACGGATCCCCGCCTTGCCGGCTTCGACGGCGAGCGGCAAGCCCACATAGCCGAGACCGATGACTCCGAGGGTCGTGGGACGTTGTTCTGGGGCGTTGGTCACAGCGTGGCTCTCACGTCGTGGAGAAATGGGCGAAACAGGCGTGCAGACCTACAAGCGGAAAAGGATAACCTCTCGCGGCAATGCGTCATACGGCCCGGGGGCGGCCCCTCCCGCATCGCACGGACCGAAGGCGAACGTCCAGGTCAGCACACGAGGCGTCGTGACTCCACCCTCACGGGTCCCCGGATCGGGACGCTTCATCCCGCTCGACGAGATACTGAGACAACGCGTCCTTCCAGTGCATCATCGGACGCCCCAACGCCCCCTCCACGGCACTCAAGTCCAGGATCGAATAGGCCGGACGAGGAGCCGCCGCGCCCCACTCCGCGGTGGAAACGCCCTCCACGGGAACGTCCAGGCCGCGCAGGCGCACAGCCTCACGCGCGAACTCGAGCCACGTGGCATCGCCACCGTCTGCGAGGTGGACGACAGGCGTGAGGCCCTGCTCAAATAGACCTCGGACGAGCAGGTCGAAGATCCCGACCGCAACATTCCTGGCCCAGGTAGGCCGCCCTCGTTGATCGTCCACGACGCGCAGGGAAGCCCCGCCCTCGGCACGTCGGAGGATCGCATCCACGAAGTTGCCGCCCCCCCTCCCGTACAACCAACCCGTCCGGATGGCTACCCCACCCGATGCGAGCGCGGCCTCTTCACCCGCCAGCTTCGTTTGGGCATACACGGACAACGGACGGACCTCGTCCGACGGCAGGTAGGGCTCGCGCTTCTGGCCGTCGAACACGTAGTCCGTGGAGACGTAGAGGAGGCGCGCGCCGTGACGCGCAGCGGCAGAGGCTACGTTCACGGTGCCACCGTGATTGACGCTCATCGCCTGGTCGGGCTCCTCCTCGGCCCGATCTACGGCCGTGTAGGCGGCGCAGTGTACGACCCAGTCGGGTTCGAGTTCGCCGATGACGTTGCCCACCTCGACGCCGTCGGTCACGTCGAGGAGCGCGCGAGGTAGTCCCAGGATCTCCGTCTTCGCAGGGGATCCGCCCGCACGTCGGTGCCCGGTGTCGGAGCCCAGCCGCACCAACTCGGAGCCCAGGAGCCCTCCAGCTCCGGTCACGACGATTCTCACGTTCCGATCACCATCACAGGCGTATCGATCCGACCCTCAGCTCCGACCCTGAACCTGGTCGATGAGCTCGCCGTACAGCTCCCCGAGGCGCTCCGCCACGTTGCGGACGTCGATCTCCTCCGTCACGCGCGCCCCGTGCTCGAGGATCATGGCGCGGGAGTCGGCATCGGACGCCAGTCGGAGCAGATCCGAGGCGAAGCGTTCCGGGTGGCCCGATACCATGGGCAGACTCTCCTCCAGCTCCTCCGACCACCCCCCGACTCCCTGCTGCATCTTCACCGTCGGCACCTCGGCGGCGATGGCGAGGAGGGCCGCTCGGGACCACGAGGCCCAGGGCGAGGCGTCGATGGCCACATCGGCGGCGGCCCAGATGGGCCCGGCCTCCGTGCCTTGGCCCAGAAAGACCACCGAGTCCCCGAGTTGGAGCTCCTCGGCCTTCCATCGCGTCGAGGCCCCGTACCTGCCCGATCCGACGACGAAGATCCGAAGGTTGGGGCTCTCGGCGCGGGCGGTGGAACGGACGGAGCGGATCCGGTCCATCCCAGCCCCGGACTCGAAGTTCGACAGGAGGGCGAAGGCGACGTCGTCGTCGTCCATGCCCATGAGGCGACGCGCTCCGTCGCGGGTCACGCGGGTGACGCGGTCGCGTACGGCCTCCACGTCCACCGAAGTGGGCAGGACGGTCACGTGCCCCTCCGGCGACCCGTACGCCCGCACCGCCAGACCGATGCTCCCCTCGTTGGGCACGACGAAACGGGTGCCCACCACCCGAGCACGTGCCTTGCGCTCCAGGTGTCGGAGGAGGCGCCCACGGAGATCCTTCTCATGGGTGGGGGGCCGGGTGACCGTGCGCACCACCGCGACGTCCTTGGGTGCGGCCAGTTGGGCTACGGCGCCGCCCCACGACCCGAAGCCGTGGACCAGGTCCGCCCCTGTCTTCCGGATGAGCGCCTTCGTCTTCTCCACGGCCCGCAACGTACCGAAGGGCCCCACCAGCCCCAGCGAATGGGTGCCGACCTTCAGCTCACGGACGCGCTCGCGGAGCTCTTCGCGGCCCCCGAGGGTCACGACAGAAGGCTCGAAGCTGGATCGCGACAGACGCCCCAGGATGGTCACGACCTCTTCGCCCAGATCGTTGGCCGCGAGGGAGCCCATGATGTAGAGGACACGGGGTCGGGTCATGGGCGGGTCTGGCCTGCTCCGAAGCGGTGGATGGCATGGACGGAGCGGCCCCCCCCGGAGCCGGTCCATAAGCCAAACAAAACCTCCGGGGGGCCCGGCCGCAACCATGAAAAAAGAGCCCCCCGGGACAGATCCCGGGAGGCTCGACCTTCTCGTCGGGGACGGCGTCAGCCCTGGCCCACCGTCGCCGGGGGTGCCTTGACGATCTTACCGGCCGAGATGCACCGAGTGCACACCCGCACGCGCCGGCGAACACCTTCGGCATCGACGATCTTCACCGTCTGGAGGTTCGGCAGCCAACGACGCCGCGTCTTGTTGTTCGCGTGGCTGACATTGTTGCCCGTCGCCGGGCCTTTGCCACACGTGTAGCACACTCGAGCCATCGTTCTATTCCTGCTTGATCGTTTGCTTGTATCGAGGGCCCGTCAGTTGCCCGACGCGCCGTTTCCTTCGTCTGAGCCCGACGGATCGGCGGCGCCCTGGCCGCCCCCTTGGGCAGGCTCGACTTCCGTCGCCTCGATGAAGTGCGTGGCGAACTCGGCGACGATGCGGTCGCCCTCGGCGATACCACCCGACTCGGTCCAGGCCGTCAGAACGGAGTCGCTCATGGCGTGCACGGTACCCGTGACGGTGACGGCCGAACCGGGCGTGATGGCCACGCCGGAAGCCACGACCGCCGGGCCCTTGGAGACGAGGAACGGGTTGCCGCTCGGCGTCTCGAGCCAGAAGCCCTGCTCGCCCAGAAGGCTGGCCACGTTGGTGGCCCCGATCTGTACTTCCTGACCCTCGAAGGGAGTGCCGTCGGCCTCTAGATCACCGATGGGAACGGTGCTCATGGTGGGCGTCGTGTCTTCGACCGGAACCTCGTCGATGGCACGCTGAGCCCGCTCCGCCGCCGCCTGCTCACTCAGCCAGTACATGAAACCGCCGATTACCACGAAGGCGACGATCATGAGGGGGGTGCCCAGATTCGTCGCACCACGTCGAGAATCGTTCTTCGCCATGTCCTTCGTCCTGTCCTTTGGAGAGTCGTCTCTAGCGGAGTCGAGCAAACTAACGGACCAGTTCGATGAGCGACATCTCTGCCGCATCACCTTTTCGGCTCCCCAGCTTCAGGACCCGGGTGTATCCGCCGGGACGCTCGGAATAGCGCGGGGCGATCTCGTCGAACAGCTTCCCCAGCACCTCGCGGTCCTGGATCTTCGTGGCTGCGAGGCGGCGTGAGTGGACGTCGCCACGGCGGGCCAGCGTGATGAGGCGCTCGGCGTAGGGCCGGAGCTCCTTCGCCTTCGCCGTCGTAGTCTCGATCCGCTCGTGCCGGAAAAGCGACGTCGCCATGTTGCGCATGGTCGCCTTCTTGTGGCTGGCGGTGCGGGAGAGCTTCCTCCCCTTCTTACGGTGCCGCACGGTCTGCTACTCCTCGCCGCTGGTGGCGGCCTCAGCCTCGTCTTCCTCGACGAAGAAGAGACGTCCGTCTTCGCCCTCTTCCAGCTGCATCCCGAAGCGGAGGCTGTGCTCCTCGAGGAAATCGGAGATTTCCTTCAAGGACTTCTTTCCGAAGTTCTCGATCTGGAGCATGGAATCCTCGGACCGCTGCACCA
>ERZ869936.2599-NODE-2599-length-10414-cov-3.437301_pt1 | contig 10414 bp, 10 predicted proteins | sample MGYA00520876_ERZ869936 | MGnify/ENA primary metagenome ERZ869936 (study PRJEB32218, sample SAMN09650985) | biofilter metagenome | isolation source: enrty point of leading RO module | place: Saudi Arabia: Thuwal, RO plant located on Red Sea | collected 2016-02-17 ... | reverse complement strand
AGGAATGTCTGGTGGCTGATTTCTGATTTCTGATTGGCGACCTTGAAGGATTCTTGCGTCGGCTTCACCTGCGGCGACTGGGCAACAACTGCCTCCTGCTTTCTGCCTCCTGCCGCTTCATCGCCGCCCTCTCGGGCGAAAGATCGAGTAGTATAGCCACGCCGCGCGGGCGCGCATGAGTCGCCGTCCGCACGAAGCCGCGAGGCTTGTTCAGGGGATACTGAAGCTACCTGCGAGGTGCGACGCATGGCGTCGGTCTGGTTTTACTTTCAAGTTCATCGGCCCAATCGTCTGCGGCGCTACAGCGTCTTCGACTCCGGCTCCAACTACTTCGACGATCATCGCAACCGCCTGATCCTCGATCGCGTCGCCAGCAAGTGCTACATCCCCGCGACGCAGCTCATGCTCGACCTGGTCAAGCAGCACGAGGGCCAGTTCAAGCTCGCCTACTCGCTGACCGGCGTCGTGCTGGAGCAACTGAAGGATCATCACCCCAAGGTGATCGAACTGCTCCAGCAACTGGCCGCGACAGGCTGCTGCGAGTTCCTGAGTGAGACGTATCACCACAGCCTCGCGTTCCTGTACAGCCGGGACGAGTTCAAGGCCCACATCGCGATGCACACGAAGCCGGTGCAGGACCTCTTCGGCCAGACGCCGCGCGTGTTCCGAAACACGGAGCTGATCTACAACAACGAGTTGGCGCAGTTCGTGGCCAGTCTGGGCGGGTATCACGGCGTGATCGCCGAGGGAGCCGACCACATCCTGGGTTCGCGGACGCCTAATCACCTGTATAGGCCGCCCAACGCGGGGGCCGTGAAGCTGCTGCTGAAGAACTACAAGCTCTCGGACGACATTGCATTCCGCTTCTCGAACCGCGAGTGGGAAGGCTGGCCGCTGACGGCCGACAAGTTCGCCAGGAGCGTCAGCGCCATCAACGGCAACGGCTTTGTCTGCAACATCTTTGTGGACTACGAGACGTTCGGCGAGCACCAGTGGGCAGAAACGGGGGTTTTTGAGTTTTTGAAGGCTTTGCCCGCGGAGGTGCTTAAGGCCGGCGACGAGTTCAAGACGCCCAGTGAGTGTGTCGAAAAGTTTTCGCCGGTGGATGAGTACGACGTACCGCACATGATCAGTTGGGCAGACACCGAGCGTGACCTGTCCGCGTGGCTGGGCAACGCGATGCAGTCCAACGCGCTGCACGAGCTCTACAAGCTGGAGCGGCCAGTGAAGGACGCGGGCGACGCCGCGCTGCTGCGCGACTGGCGGAGTCTGACGACCAGCGATCACTTCTATTACATGTGTACGAAGTACTTCGCCGACGGCGACGTGCACAAGTACTTCAATCCGTACGAGTCGCCCTACGACAGCTACATCAACTTCATGAACGTGCTGGACAACCTGCGCTCACGCGTCGAGGCGAAGGCTTGACGGTCAGAGTGGCATGTTGGGTGTGCCACTGGCAGCTTGTCTGCCAGTGCTAGGGGCAAATGGGCGGACGTTGCGCCTCTTGCCATCCGAACGGCCTTCACACTGGCAGGCAAGCTGCCAGTGGCACCCGGCGCGAGGCATTTCACCCATCACTGCCGCCGGTCGATGTACTGAAAGTTCTCCAGCGTCGCGAAGCGGTCGAGCTTGTTCGGCTTCCACCACAGGGTGACGGTGCCGTCGATGAAGTGGTACACCGTCGAGCGATCGTTCGTGCTCACGTCCGGCGGAAAGTTGCTGAACTCGGCCTTGTAGGCGGCGAACTCATTCATCACCATGCGATCGTGAATGGCCGCGCGGGTCCGGGCCGCGGTCGGCCGGCCATCGAGCATCGGCTTGGGGGCGGGCTTGTTCGTCGCGCATCCCGCGAGCACCATCGCCAGCATTGCACAGATAAACAGTCGCATGATTGCCTCCTATCTTGATTTGGATGTGTCGCGATCGCGCCCCCGGATCCGCCGCCGGCATTCTACTGCGCAGCGGTGCCCTTGATCTTCTCCACCATCACCGGCAGGATTTTCGGCAGTTCAACGATGCAGGTCACGTGACCGCCCTTCATCCAGATGTGCTGCTTCTCCGGCAGTCGAGTCGCCTTGGCTAGCGCGCGGGCGTTGGCGGCGGGGATCACCTCGTCGTCCTCGGCATTGAACATCCACAGCTTCTTCGGATCCACGCGGTGCGCGACCTGGTTCGGCTCCAGCGCCCTGAGCATCTTGCGCAGATCTTCCATGCTGATGCCCATGCTGGCGGCGCTCTCCTTGATGCGCTCGACCTCGTGCTTGCCGTTCTCGAACATGCTGACCAGGTCGCCGCCGGCCAGCGTCGGGAAGACGGGGTTGAACGCGTCATCGAGTGAGGCCGCGCCGATGCAGATGAAGCCGCCGAGGCTGGTGCCCTGGACACCGATGCGGCTGGATTCGATGTTGGGCAGCGCGGCAATGGCGTCCTTGGCGCGGCGGGCGTCGGCGACGGCCTGACGCGTGCCATCGACGAGCATCGTCGCGTTGGGGCGCCGGCCGTTGACCGCGCGGCGGCCGTAGTGCGGCATGTGCATCACGAAGGCGTGGATGCCGTTGCCGCGAAAGGTGCGGGCAAAGCCACGGGCGACAAGCATGCGCCCGTCGAGAATGTGCAGCACGACCATGGCCGGGCCCTTGGTCACTTTGCCATCCGCATCGCGCGGAGCGTACCACTCAAGAACGACCGTGTCCTTGACCGGATCGTCACTGCCCAGGGCCGAGGGAAAACGCACGAGGGCGTCGTAGTCGGAGTACATGCGATCGAGCTTGCTTTCTTCAGGCGTCGCGGGCGTTTCACAGGTGACCTTGAACGCGACGGGCTTCCACTTGATCGCATCAAGCGCCTGCTGGGCGACGGGGTCTTTGTCGGTCTGATTGGTGAAGGAGTCTTTGGCTTCGAATGTTTTCGTGCGCGGGGCGGCGAAGGCGCTCGAAGTGATCGCCACCATGGCGATGAAGAGGATTGGTTGAGCGCGTCGAAGCATGGGACCTCCTGCGCGGTGTACCATGTGAAGATGATAGGAGGCAAGGGTGGTGCGGGCTGCTTGCGCTAAGCCGCAAGCGGCTACATGACTTCCTTGGCGCGGGGGAACGAGCCGAGGATCGTCAGTTGCAGGCAATGCTGCCGAGCTTCTTCCATCGCCGCGATCACGTTCGCATCGGTGTCGTGTCCCAGGAAGTCCACGAAGAAGTAATACTCCCAGTTCACGCGCTTGCTGGGACGCTTGTCGATGTGCGTCAGGTTCAGCTTGTGCTTGCGGAACACTTCCAGCACTTCCGACAGCGCGCCGGCCTTGTGCGCGGTCGTGAACATGATCGCCGTCTTGTCGTCGGCGGTCGGCTGCGGCTGCTGCCTGCCGATCACGAAGAAGCGCGTCACGTTGCTGGGGTTGTCTTCGATGTTGGGGAACACCGTCTTCAGGCTGTAGAGTTGCCCCGCCAGTTCCGAGCCGATCGCCGCCGCGCCGTCTTCCTTCGACGCCATCTCCGCAGCCTTACTGCTGCTGGCGACCGGCACGCGCTCGGCCTGACGCAACTGCACGCTCAACCACTTGCGGCACTGGCTGAACACTTCGGGCTTGGAGTACACCTTCTTGATCTGGTCCGGCGGGCAGTTGGCCAGCAGGTTGTGATGAATGTGGATCAACACCTCAGCACACACGCGCACGGCCGACTCGAGGAAGCCGTCGAGTGTTTCGCCGTCGACGCCGATCGCCGAGTTCTCGATCGGCGCGTCATACTCGACACTGGCGCCGAACTTGCGCCGGGCGGCCAGGTGGCTGAACGAGCCAGCCGGGCCGAGGTAACCGATGCGCAGCGGCCGCTCCAGCGCAAAGGAGCCTGACATCAACTCGCGGTAGATCGCTTCGAGGCAGGAATTCGGAAGCGGGCCGTCCTTGTTGTGCTCCCGGACCCGCGCCAACACGACCTGCTCCCGGTCCGGTGCGTAGATTGGCGAATTGCCGTCACGCTTGACACGGCCGACGTCGATCACGACTCGGGCTCGCTCGTTGAGCAGCTTGACGATTTTCTCATCGAGTTCATCGATGCGAACGCGCAGCGCGGGAAGATCCGGCGGCAGGCTGGAAGGTTCAGATTCGGCGACGTCTTTGTCCGACATGGCGGCATTGTAGCGACTGTGGTTGACGTGACGGATCGGATAACACGAGACTCCGAGCCTTCGACTCACGTCGTTACAATGCACCGATGATCACATGGATTGCTCAAACCGCGTCTGCCCCCGGTGCCGCCCCGGCCGGCCTGCCGATCACGCTCGGCGTGTCGCTGGTGCTGGGGCTGTTCCTCTGGGTGATGGGCCGCAAGCTCGTTCGCGTGGCCATCAGTCTCAGCGGACTGGTCGTCGGCGCTTCGGCCGCGTTCGTATTGGCTGACGCGCTTCGCAAGGATGGCGCGGTCAGCGACGGGCTCATGCTGGTGTGGATCATCGGCGGCGCCATCATCGGTCTGCTGGGCGCGTGGTTCCTGTTCCGCGGATGGATGGCGCTATCCATGGGCGCGCTGGCGGCGCTGATCGCGCCGGCGGCCGTGGTCGTCTGGACCGGCACGCCCCAGCCGGCCACGACTGCCTCGGTGCCGTACCTGTCATCAAACGCCGACGCCAACGCGAACACCGGCACGGGCGGCGCGAGCACTGGGTTGCAACCCAAGTCACTGACGTCAGGCTCCCCTAAGGAGGATGACAACGGCAAGGATGAGACGCCCAAACTCCCGGCCAACAGCTTCTCGCCCGAGGACATCGGCCTGACGAAGGAGAACCTCGAAAAGGCCAAGGAAACGGTGATCCAGGTCATCAACCAGGTCTACCACTACCAGCGGGCCTACATCCTCGCGTGGTGGGACGAGCTGAAACCTGACGGACGACGGAACATGACGATCACGCTGGCGATCGCGGGCCTGGCCGGCGCGCTGCTCGGTTTCGTGCTGCCTTACTTCTCTGCCTCCATCCAGACGGCATTGGTCGGCGGCGCGATGATTCTCTCGTCGCTGCGGGGCCTGCTGGCGCAGTATGCGCCTGATCAGACAAGCTGGCTTCCCTCCGAACCACGCTCCCTTCTCATCACGCTCGGTCTGATAACTCTGATCGGCGTCATCATTCAGTGGACGCTTTTCCGATCGGCTGCCGATAAGTGAGAAAACGAAAGTTCGAAGTTGAATGGGTGAAGTTCAAAGTGCGCGCCCGTATGAGCCGCCTTTTCATTCACTCGCCTTCCCCCGCACTTCGAACTTCGACTCACGGAGGTCGCCATGTTCACCCAGTTGGCTCAAGCTCCCGCGCCTGACAAGGGCCTGTTCGACGTCATGACAAGCGTCTTTGCCCGCCCCGACACGCTGGCGCATCCTGATCAGATCCTGCCGCACCTTCAGCAACTGTCCGTTCTCTGGGCGCTGGTGCTGCTGGCGGGAGGGCTGATGTGCCTGCTGAGCGGCTACAAGTTCTACAAGCCGGTTACGGTCGTGCTGGCGCTGTTCATCGGCGGGTGCGTCGGCTGGGCCATCGCGCAGAAACTCCAGGCCGAGCAGACGATCGTTGCCGGCTGCGTCGGCGCGCTGCTGGCGGTCACCTGCCTGCCGCTGATGAAGTATGCCGTCGCGGTGATGGGCGGGCTGACCGGCGCCTTCATCGGCGCCAACGCCTGGGCCGCGGTCACGCGCATCGGCGCTGATCCTGGCGCGGTCAACAAGGCGGCCGAGCACTACTGGGTCGGCGCGCTGATCGGGCTGATCGTCTTCGGCATGCTCGCGTTCATCCTCTTCAAGCTGTCGGTCGTGATGTTCACCAGCGTCAGCGGTTCGACAATGGCGGTGCTGGGCGCCATGGCGCTGCTGCTGCAGGTGCCGCAGTTACAATCAACCGTCACCAACAGCTTGAGTTCCCACACCATCTTGCTCCCCCTCCCCGTGTTCGTTCCGGCGATCATCGGATTGATCCTTCAGCAAGCCCCGCCGGAGAAGGCGGCCGAGGGGCAGAAGAAGGCTGCTTGAGGTTTTCGCGACAACTTTGCATTTATGAGGCCCACGCACAGGAGTGCGTGGGCCTTTTTCTTCTCTGCTCCTGCCGACTGCGCCGATCCCCTGTCCCCTTCCCACTGCCCCTGCTATCCTTCCAGCATGCCCGATTCATCGACATCGCAGACGGAGCTGCGCGACGCTTATGCGCAGGTGAACGAACGAATCGCCAGGGCCGCGGCGCGCAAGGGCCACAAGCATAAGACCGTTCTGATGGTGGCCGTGACGAAAACCGCCTCGCCGCAGCGCATCGTGGACTTGTACAACCTGGGCCACCGCGACTTCGGCGAGAACCGTGTGCAACAACTTGAAGAGCGGGCTGCTGAGGTTGAACGATTGCTCGCTACACAGAAGACAGGAGACAAGAGACAGGAGATTGAAACCCGGCAAAGCCCACCCACTCCCGTGGGTGGGCCCCTCCGCTGGCACATGATCGGTCACCTCCAACGCAACAAAGTGAAGAACGTCGCACCCATTGCGACCCTGATTCACAGCGTGGACAGCCTGCGCCTGGCGGAAGAACTCAACGCCTTCGGCCTGAAGCGGCCCACCACCGACGGCGCCGCGTCGCCGCCGATCGACATCCTGCTGCAGGTCAACGTCGCCGGCGAGGATCAGAAGTTCGGCCTGCCGCCCGCCGCCGTCAACGCGCTCGCTGAACAGATCGGCTCCATGCTGCACCTCCGACTCCGCGGCCTGATGACGATGGCGCCCTACAGCGACAATGCCGAGGACAGCCGCCCGGTCTTTGCCCGACTGGCGCATCTCTATGAAGACCTGCGCGGCCAATCGTACGTGACCTCCGCGTTTAACCTGCTCTCGATGGGCATGACGAACGACTTCGAAGTCGCGATTGAAGAAGGGGCCAACATTGTGCGGGTGGGCAGGGCACTCTTCGGCGAGACGGAGGGTTGAGGCAGGGGTCCAGAGTCCTGAGTCCTGAGTCTTGAGTCCTGTGTCATGGACTTGCCAGTGCGGCGCGGATCGCACGAATCGCATCTTCATCCGTCTCTTCGTATTCCCCTTCCGTACTCGAGCCGGCACCCAACCGCAGTTCAGGCCGAGTCGCCGCAGAGGAATCACTTCGCGTCTTTCGCAAGGCCGCGTGGACCTGATCGCAGCCGGTCGCCGCGATGAGCGAGGCGACGTTGTGCGGTCGAATCCCCCCGCCGGGCAGAATCTCGATTCGCCCCGCCGCCTGCTCGATGAGCCGGGCCAGGATCGCCGCACCTTCGGCAGCCGTCGGAGCCTGACCGCTGGTCAGCACGCGCGTCACGCCCAGATCGATGAGTTGTTCCAGGGCCTTGTATGGGTCTGGTGTCAGGTCAAAAGCCCGATGAAAAACCGCCTCCCTGCTCTCCATTTGTCGCAACATGCTCCGGGTACGCTGGATATCAACCGCCCCGTCACCTGTCAGACAACCGAAAGCCAGTCCAGCAACACCCGCCTCAAGCAGGAAATCGGCGTCGCGCTGCATGACCAGCCAGTCTTCCTGGCCGTAGCAGAAGCCCCCCGGCCGCGGCCTGACCATGGCGATCACCGGCAGGGCAACCCGCTCGACAACCGCTCGAACGAGCCCGATCGAAGGCGTCAGGCCCCCCAGCGGAAGGGCTGCATTCAGTTCGATACGGTCGGCCTGGCCGGATTCGGCAAAAATTGCTCCCGAAAGGGACGCAATAGCCACTTCCAACCGGACGTTCTGCGGACGTGGCGCGGACACTTTTCTTCCCTTTCCGAATCAATGGAATCAGGGTGTGACGGCCAAACTCAATCTTCGGACGCACGAAGCGTAACTCAATAAACCCCCTTTTGCTCGGAGTCACTTTCATGAACAAGATCAAGCTTGGACTGGCGGCAGCTCTGCTGTGCGCCTCGGGCGTGACCGGCACCACGCTGGCTCAGGAAGAGCCGGCCGACGTGACCAAGGACGCGGTCGATCCCTACAACCCCGGTGCTGAGCGTGCCCGCTTCCTCGCGGCCGCCGGCGTGGACTCGGAACTGAGCGAAGAAGAATTCACCGCCAACGCCAAGGCGAGCGACCCCTTCGCCCGCAAGTTTGACAGTTGGGCGACGCTCCGTGCGTTCGACCGCAACGGCAACCGCACGATCGACTGGTTCGAAGCCGACGGCTACCGCCGCGCTATTCGCACGGCCGTTATGGGCGCATTCGACAAGGACAAGGACGGCACGCTTAGCAGTGACGAGCGCGCCGCCGCCAACAAGGACCTGGCTGCCGGCAAGCTGCCTCGCATCAGCCTGCCCAGCAGCAATCGCCCCAGCGGCAATCGCCCTGACAGTGGCGAGCGACCGGACGGCAATCGGCCGGACGGCAACCGACCTGATGGCAATCGTCCCGAGCGCCCTGACTTCAACAGTCCGGAGGCCCGCGCCGAGCGTGAAGCCCGCGCCAAGGAAGCTCGCGCCCGCTACGAGACGTTTGTTCAAGACTACACCAAGCAGAATGACAAGGACGGGGACGGCAAGCTGACCATCGCCGAACTCGACGCGGCACGCACTGCCCGGATCGAGGAGATTCGCAAGGAAGATCCCGAGCGAGCCCAGCGCATCGACGAGTGGATCAAGCGTGAGCAGGACCGCCGCAACGAGTACATCCAGGAGAATGACACCGACGGTGACGGCAAGCTCAGCGAAGCCGAAGAAGAGGCGGCCCGCCAGAAGCGCCTCGATGCCTGGAAAGAGCGCGATCCGGACAGTTTTGCCCGCTTCCAGGAACGCCGCGAAGAGTGGGACGCCCGCCGTGCTGAATGGGAGAAGCAGTGGGACACCGACGGCGACGGTAAGCTCAGTGACGTGGAACGCCGCCTCGCCGATGGTTTCCGCCGCGAAGAGGATCAGCGTCGCCGTGACGAACTGACCAAGAAGTACGACAAGGACGGCGACGGCCGTCTCAACGAGGAGGAACGTCGCGAACTGTGCCGCAGCGAAGGCTTCGGCCGAGGACGCGGCGGCGATCGCGGCGGTGACCGTGGTGGTGACCGTGGTGGTGACCGTGGTGGCGACCGCGGCGGCAACAACAACCAGCCCAACCGTGGCGATCTCTGATTCGCCGATCGACAACCTGAAACGAAAACGGGCGTGCCCACGCGGCACGCCCGTTCTTCATTTGGCGATTGACCACTCGAAACATCACCCGTTGCGGGCCTTGAGCAGGTCGCGAATCTCCGTCAGCAGCACCTCTTCCTTGCTCGGCGGCGGCGGTGCGGCCGGGGCGGCCTCGGCTTCCTTTTTCTTCAGCTTCGTCATCCAGCCCAGGAACTTCACCACGAACAGGAACAGCGCCAGGGCCACGACGATGAAGTTGACGACCTCACCGATGAACTTGCCGACCAGGATTTTGCTGCCGCCAAGTTCAATCACCCAAGCCTGGTAACCGCCCTGCCCGGGCAGGACAGCTCCGATCAGCGGCATGACAATGTCCTTCACCAGAGAACTAACGATCGCGCGGAACGAGGCACCGATCACGCCCACCACCGCCAGGTCTATCACGTTGACCTTGAGCGCGAAGCTACGGAACTCAGCCAGCAGCGACGGCTTCTTTTTCGCTTCATCGGACATGCGAGCCTCCTGACCTGTTGGGTCGGGGGTACGGGATCCGCGCCGTGCACGCGCAACGACCGGGCTGCAAAGACTCCCCGACGAATGATTTCCGAGTCAGCTGATCTGCAAACATGACTCCGCGATCAGCCTAAACCATACTCCTTCCACCGCTGCGTCACCTTCGCCTTCGTCGCGTCATCCATACGAATCAGCGGCGGCCAATCGCGCACCGGGTGTCCGCCGCACTCCTCGCCGGGAATCTTGCGCGTCGCGTCGAATCCGATCTTGTGGCCGGCCCCCAGCCGAGGCGCGGCATGATCGAGAATATCCAGCGGGCCGTTGACGATCTCGACATCTCGCCCCGGGTCGCAGTTGGCGCAAAGGTGAAACAGCACCTGCTCCTCGTCGTGGACATCCACATCCTCATCCACCACGACGATCATCTTGGTCCACGCCATCTGCCCGGCGCCCCAGATCGCGTGCATGACGCGCCGCGCCTGAAGCGCGTACTCCTTCCTGATCTTGATGAAGGCGCAGTTGTGAAACGCGCCGAACATCGGCAGGTGATAGTCGATGATGTCGTGCACCAGCGTTTTCAAAAGCGGCAGGAACACGCGCTCCGTCGCCTTGCCGAGATAGTAATCCTCCTGCGGCGGGTAGCCCACGATCGTCGTCGGATAGATCGGCTGCTTGCGGTGCGTGATGGCCGTCACGGTGAAAACGGGATATCGGTCCGGCAGCGAGTAGAACCCGGTGTGATCGCCGAACGGCCCTTCAAACGCGGCCTCCGGTCCGATCGGCGCGCCGGTGCGCGGGTCGTAGCC
>ERZ869936.2597-NODE-2597-length-10423-cov-5.694348_pt1 | contig 10423 bp, 5 predicted proteins | sample MGYA00520876_ERZ869936 | MGnify/ENA primary metagenome ERZ869936 (study PRJEB32218, sample SAMN09650985) | biofilter metagenome | isolation source: enrty point of leading RO module | place: Saudi Arabia: Thuwal, RO plant located on Red Sea | collected 2016-02-17 ... | reverse complement strand
TCAACCACAAACAATATTCTTTTCAAAATCAGGTGATTATGAAAACATGGATGCAAACATTGGTGGTACTGTGGCTGATGATGATGCAATTATTTATACCATAGCATCTAATCAAGTTAATGCGATTAGGTTTATGACAGCTACAAGAACTTTAATTATTGGAACAGCGGGTGGTGAGTTTACTGTATCAGGAGGAGGTACGGATAGTGCTATCACGCCAACAAATATATTAATTAAGAAACAATCAAACCATGGTGCAGCAAATGTAGATGCCATAGCTGTAGGTAACGCTACATTATTTTTACAACGTGCAAAAAGAAAGATTAGAGAACTAGCTTATAACTTTGATGTTGATGGTTATCTTGCACCTGACATGACAATACTTGCAGAACACGTTACTGAAGGTGGTATAACACAGATGGCTTATCAACAAGAACCTAATCAAATTATTTATGCTGTTAGAGGTGATGGTGAACTTATTGGTTTGACATATCAAAGAGAACAACAAGTTACAGCTTGGCATAGACACGTGTTTGGTGGTGTCTTTGGTTCAGGTAAAGCTATATGTGAAAGCGTAGCTGTCATACCTACAGATGATACAGAGTATGAAGTTTATGTTATTATTAAAAGAACTATTAATGGTGCAACAAAAAGATATATAGAAGTTTTAAATACATTTGATTTTACAACAACCGATAATACTACATTTAATTTTTTAGATTCACAACTATCTTATAGTGGTAGTTCAACAACAACACTTTCAGGTTTATCACACCTTGAAGGACAAACAGTTTCAATATTAGCTGATGGTGCTACACATCCTGACAAAGTAGTAAGCAGCGGTGCAATAACTTTAGATCGTGCTGTAACCAAAGCTAAAGTAGGTTTGAGTTATAGTTCAATACTACAAACGATGCGACTTGATGCTGGTTCACAAAATGGAACATCACAAGGTAAAACAAAAAGAATATACGAGATTACAATAAGATTATTTGAATCTGTTGGTGTAGAGGTTGGTGAATCACTTACTAACATGGAACGTATACCTTTCAGAACATCTTCTGATCCTATGGATCAAGGTATTCCACCATTTACAGGTGATAAAGCTGTAGAATTTAGAGGTAACTACGACACTGATGGATTTATTTTTGTTAGACAAACACAACCTTTACCTTTAACAATATTATCATTATACCCTGAATTACAAACGAATGACTAAAAATTTATTACAGATAGTTCCTTATATTTCTAAACATGGTAAGATCATACTTGCAAATCAAATGAACCACGTCTTGATGGATCAAGATGCTAAGTTTGATGGTGATGCAATGGAACTAGAACAAGACGGATTAGCTTACACGTGTATTATAAACAACGAGCCTATTGCTTCTGCGGGTATGAAAATTATATGGAATGGTGTAGCAGAGGGGTGGGTCTTGGCAACAAGTAAAGTTTGGAATCACCCGCTAGTCATAGCTAGAGCTATCAAGAAAAATTTTGCAAGACTAGCTAGAGAAAATAATATAAAAAGAGTACAAACAGCTGTAAGAGCTGACTTTAAAATAGGTTTGAAGTTTGCTTCATGGCTTGGTTTACAAAACGAAGGATTGATGAAACATTATGGTTTTGATGGTTCAGATCACTTCAGATATGCGAGGATTTTTTAATGAGTTTTGTTTTTGATATAGCAGCAGCACAACAAGTATCAGCGATGGGTAAATTTAATGAAGCTGTTTATAATCGTAACGCACAAATAAAAGAACAAGAAGCAGATGCTATTGCTCAACAAACTGAATTTGATATTGCAAGATTTGATCAAAACTATCAAAAATTAGTTGGTAGCACAAATGTTGCAGCAGCTAAATCAGGTGTTGAAAGATCAGGAACAATTTATAATGTGCAAAGATATAACGCTGAACAAGCTGAAATACAAAAAGATGTTATTGAATATAATTCTAATGTGGCACAGTCACAAAAAATAGAAGAAGCTAACTTTGCAAGAATAAAAGGACAGATAAAAAGACAAGAAGCTAGAATTGCGGAGCTTGGATATTACTCAAGAGCTGGTGAAAGTTTGTTAAGAATTGGTCAAGCTAAAGGAATGTTTTAATGAAGATACCTACGTTTACAGCAACTGCAAGACCTACCGCTGAAGCAGCTGGTGTTACTACAAATGTACAGGTTGATTTAAGAAAAAATGTTGCATCAGCATTAAGACCATTAGGTAAAGCAGCTGAAGATTATTATGTTAGAGAGAGAGCTATTGAAGATAAAGTTAATGCAGGTGAACTAAGTTCTAAAGCAAGAGTAGATATTTTCAATGCAGAACAACAAGCTAAATTAAAATTAAAACCTACTGCTGGTGTACAATATTTTGAAAAAGAATTTTATAAAATAAAAAATAAATATTTATCTCAAACAAATAATAAAAACGTAGCTGATCTTTTTACTATAACTTTAGCACAAAATAAAAAAACTTATGTCAATAATATTTTAAAAATAACAAGAAATAAATTAGTTAAAAATAGAGTAGGACAAGTAGAACAAAAGGTAGCTTCTGATATTTTAGCAGCAGTATCTTCAGGTGATCCATACTCATTTAAAACTTTATCAAAATCATCTTTAGATGCTTATCAAGGTTTAGTGAATGATGGAATTATTGGTAAAGCACAATTTGACGAATATAAAAAACAATTTCCAAAACTTGTAGAGATTGAACAAGTTAGATTTTTAGCACAAACAGATGCAGCTGGTGCTGCTGTTGCATTACAAGACCCAAATAATTTTAAACAAATAACAGGAGATGACAGAAAAAAATTAATTACAGAAGTAAGATCAAAAGCTAGATTTGATGGTGAAGTTTTAAAATTTAACAATGCTTCAATAATTAATAAAAATTTAGAAGCAATAGTAAAAAGAATAAATGGAAGTGAATCAAACAAAGTTCATGGATTAAATGAGCAAGAACTTTTAGAATATTATACTGGTGATGTAAAAGCTGATCAACAAATTAAAAATTTTAATGCAAAAATTAATGATGGTAAATTTAGTTATGATAGTAATTATAATACAAATACAACTATTATTGAAAAAATAAATTTAGGAGAAATAACAAACGCAAAGGATCAGTTTAAACTACCAGGTGAAACAACTGCAAAAAGTATAATTGAAAGAGCAGGAGATGGTCAAATTAATGATAATGATCTTAATTTTTTATCAACATTTATAACAAGAACATATAACAATACATTTTCAGATCAAGATAAACAATATATTCAATGGTTTAATAATCTTACACCTTTATTACAAGGTAATGTTTTTCTAAGTTATTTTGATAAAACTTATAATAATAAAGCTAGTAAGCTAAGACAAGTATACTACAAAAGATATATTGATGGTTTAAGAAACGGAGTTACTATTGAAAACTTATTATCACCAAACTCAGAAAATTATATTGCCAAAGATATAAAAAATCTTTTACCTAAAACATCTGATCTTGGAAGCATTGTGCAATCAATAGCGGAAGAAACAAATCAAAGTGAAGTTCCTCCAAGATTAGAAGGTGAGACAGCTAATGATTATGATAAAAGAACAATGAGTCAGTAATGGATTTAGGACAAAAAGAACTTAGATTAAATGATGCAGGTTTTAGTCAAAAAGAAATAGCTGATTGGAAAAAACAAAAGATACAAAAATTAAAAAGTGCAGGTTTTAATAATCAAGAAGTATTAGAAGCCTTTGGCACAACAACTAATGATACAAAAATATATCAAGATTATTTTTCAGATATAAAAAAACAAATTGTTGATGAATACGAAAGTCAAGAGATTGTTGGTCCTGATGATGAAATGCTTTATCAATCAAGAATAGAACAAGGTGATCCTGTATCTTTAAAAGAACTTGCAGTTGGTAAAAATTTTGATGGTAATGCAATCTTAAAAAGAGGTTACGGAAAAACTTTATATGACATGACCACAAGACTTGCAAATGGAGAAGGTTTATCTGAAGCTCTTACCCAACCTGAACCTGAAGATTATACATGGTTCGAAGGTTTATTAGAAAGAGCATATACTTTAGGATTAGAATTACCTTTGTATGGAATAAGTTTTGTTCCTGGAACTTTAGCTGCTGGTCCTTATGGTGGTGCTTTTACTGCTGGTGCTATTCCTGGTGCTGCAAGAGCTACTTTAGTAAAAGGTTTAGAACAACAATCTTATGGAGAGCCAGTAACTATTCTTAAAAATTTTTTACAAGAGGGTATTAAAGAAGGTGCAAAACAAGGATTAACATTTGCAGCCACAGCTGTTGCACCACAATTAAAAATAGGCGGAGCAAAACTAGCAGATAAATACATAACTAGAGTTACTTCACAACTTACTGCGTTTGAAGGAGTAGGTGCAGTATTAAACCAACAACTTCCAACTTTAAAAGAATTTTCATACTCTGCTGTTTTATTTGGTGGTTTAGGATTAGTTCAACCTAGAAAAACTATGGAAGATAAAACTAAAAAAGTATTTATTGATACTGGTAAAAAACCAAATCAAGTATTTAAAGATGCAATTATTAATAAAAGAATATTAGAAGATATTTCATCAAGACCTTTTATTAGAGATTACGCAAATCTACTTCAAAGAAAAACTCCTGAGAAAAAAATTAAAGAGCCTGAAAAAATATTTAAAGATGAATTAGCAAACAAAGCATCTGAAAATATTGTTTTAAAACCAAGAGTAGAACCTTTGACAGCTGAAAGATTAAAAGAAATGGGATCAACTGTTAAAAGAAAATCTATTATTCAAGGTATAGATAATAAATATCCAATACTTGAAGTTATGAGAAAAGCAAAAATAAATACTAAAACAGGTCTTGAAAAATTAAATATTTATGAGCAAGCAAGAATTATGGAAGGTATGCCAAATCGTGCAGGTTATTTTGTTGAATATAATACTTTAAATTTTAAAACTACATTAGATAAAGGTTTAGGACTTAAAGAAATAATGAAACCTATAACTAAACAAGGTAAGACAGAAACACAATTATTTGAAACTTATTTATCAAATAGAAGAGCTATTGAGTTAGATGCTAGAGGAATTGAAACAGGTTTTAATATTCAAACTGCAAAAGAGTTTGTAAAACAAAATAAATCTAAATTTGAAAAGACGGCAAAACAAACAGACAAATATCAAAAAGAAGTTTTAGAATATGCTCGTGATGGCGGTTTTATAACTAAAGAAGCATTCAACGCTATGACAGAAGCTAATAAAAATTATGTTACTTTTGCAAGAGAACTTATACAAGATGGTAAACCAGTTGTAGCTGAAGGCTCTGTAAATCCTTTTAAAAGAATAGAAGGAAGTAAATTAAGAGTTTATCCACCATTAGAGCAAATGGTTAAAAATACAAACACAATATATAATGCTGTTGAAAGAAATAAAGTTAAAACTGCTTTTATTGATATGGTGGTAAAAGCAAAAAAGAAAGATAAAAATTTATTTACGTTTATAAACAAAGTTAATCCCAAAAAAACTAAAAAACCTAAAGAAGATTTAATGACAATTAGAAGAGATGGAAAATTAGAAACTTGGGATGTTGGTAAAGATATTAAAACTGCTTTTACAACTTTAGATCAACAAGGTGCAAGTATGTTTTATAATTATGCAGGAGCTACTGCTAGAACACTTCGACCTTGTGCAATATTAATTCCTGACTTTGCTGTACCCAACTTTTTTAGAGATACCATGCAAGCTAGTTTTTTAAATAAAGTTCCTTTTACTCCAATAGCTGATTCTGTAATTGGAGCATTTAATATTATTACTAAAGGTAATAATAAAAAAACTATGGCAATGTACAAAAAATATGTCAAGTCAGGTGGTATGCAATCTACACTCACAGCTGTAGATAAGCCAAATATATTTGATGGTAAAGTTTATGATATTCTTTCTAAAGGTCCTGTAAGAAATTCTAACAGAGGAATGTTAGCTCCATTTAGAGCTTTAACTCAATTATCAGAAGAAATGACAAGATTTAGAATATTTGAAAAGACTTATAAAAAAGCTATTGAAAAAGGTTTAACAGAAAAACAAGCTATTGAAAGAGGAGGTTTTGAAGCTAGAAATCTTTTAGATTATGCAAAAAGAGGAACAGCAGGAAATGTTGTAAACAGACTTGTGCCTTTTTGGAACGCAAGAGTTCAAGGTTTAACTAGGTTATACGAAGCCTTTAGAGATGCTCCTGCAAGAACAACTGCTATGCTTGGTGCTTATGTTGCTATTCCAACATTAGGTTTTTATATGTTAAATTATGATGATGAAGATTATAGAGATCAACCTGAATGGTTAAAACAAGCATATTATTATATTAAGATAGGAGATAAACCTTATAGATTTCCTAAACCTTTTGAGGTAGGAACTTTAGTTTCTTCTATTATTGAAAAAAGTTTAGATTGGGTAAGAACAAATGAACCTCAACAATGGAAAGAATTTGCTAAAGATTTTATATATCAAAATGCAAAAGGTTTTTATCCTATACCTACAGCTATAAGACCTTTTATAGAAAATTTTAACAATTATAGTTTTTTCAGAGATGCACCTGTAGTTCCAAAATCTTTAGATAAAAATTTATCAAATAAATTTTACTATACAGAATATACATCTGAAACTTTTAAATTAGCATCAGAACTTCTTAATGGTTTAGTAGGTGATGAAAGTTTTTTAGCTATGAACCCTATTCATGCTGAGAATGTATTTAGATCATGGACTGGTGGTATTGGTAGATATATTATAGACATTTTAGACTATGGTTTAATTAAAGCTAAGATTATTGATGACCCAATAAAACCTACAGATACACTATCTAAAATACCTGTGATTAGAGCTTTTGATGTAAGAGATGTTCCAGGTTATTCTTCAAAATCTTTAACAACATTTTTTGAAAAGTTAGAGCCTATTCAAAAAGCCTTCAATGATCTTGAGTATGCTCAAAAAATAGGTGATTTTGAAGAGGTTGAAAGGCTACAGAAAGAAGCTCCTTTTGACAAAAAATTTATGTTAGACTATCAAAAATCTATAAAAGATTTAGACAAAGCCATCAGACAGATATATAACGTGAAGGAACTTGCTGACGGAACTAAAATTACAGGTGATATGAAAAGAGAGATGATAGATCAGCAGTATATATTAATGATTAATTTCGCAAAACAAGCGTTAAATCTCCTTGATAAAATGGAGGATAAATAATATAGAGAATTATGACAGTATCTTCAACTACAGTAAAAAACTCCTACTCAGGTAATGGTTCTACTACCTCATTTAACTATACTTTTAAGATTTTTGCTGACTCTGATCTTCAGGTTATCATACGTTCTTCAACTGGAACTGAAACAACTAAGACTATAACTACACACTACACAGTAAGTGGTGCTGGAAATACAAATGGTGGATCGGTAACTTTCACCAGTGGTAATATTCCTGCAAATGGCGAAACTGTAGTTCTTAGAAGAAATGTCCCGCAAACCCAGGCTATAGACTATATAGCCAATGATCCTTTCCCTGCGGAGACTCACGAAGAGGGACTGGATCGTGCAACGATGACGACACAACAAGTTCAAGAAGAACTTGACCGATCTATAAAACTATCAAGAACAAACACAATGACATCTACAGAATTTACTGTAGGTGCAACAGATAGAGCTAGTAAAGTTTTAGGGTTTGATGCTAATGGTGAACTAACAGTTACACAAGAACTTGGTACTAACAGAGGTAACTGGTCGAGTGGCACAGATTATTCAGCAAGGGATATTGTCAAAGATACATCAACAAATAATATTTTTTTAGTAAACACAGCACATACTTCATCAGGTTCACAACCTCTAACAACAAATGCAAATTCAGCTAAATATGATTTACTCGTAGATGCAGCCACAGCAACAACTGCTCAAACTGCTGCCGCTGCCAGTGCTACAGCCGCAGCTACATCAGAAACAAATGCAGCTAACTCAGCAACTGCCGCAGCAAACTCTGCAACTTCTGCATCATCTTCTGCAACGACAGCAACGACAAAAGCTAGTGAAGCATCCACTTCTGCAACAAATGCAGAAAATGCTAAGAACGCAGCTGAAGCCGCATTAGATACATTTGATGATAAATTTTTAGGAAGTAAAGCATCTGATCCTACAGTGGATAATGATGGTAACGCACTTACAGATGGTGCTTTATATTTTAATACAACAATAAATGTTATGAAGGTTTATGACCTTGGTAACACACAATGGAAACAATTAACACCAACAACATCACAACAAGCTAACATCGATACAGTTGCAGGTATATCTAGCAACGTAACGACAGTCGCAAATAATGATTCTAATGTTACTGCTGTTGCTGGAAATGCTACAAACATAAACTCTGTTGCATCAAATATTTCAAACGTAAACAGTGTTGGTTCAAATATTGCAAACGTAAATACAACAGCTGCAAACATTACAGGTGTTAATAGTTTTGGTGAAAGATACAGAGTAGAATCATCTGCTCCTACAACAAGTTTAGATGTTGGAGATTTATATTTTGATACTACAGCAGATGAACTTAAAGTTTATAAATCAAGTGGTTGGAGTGCTGCGGGTTCTACAGTAAATGGAACATCAGCTAGATTTACATACACAGCTACAGCTAATCAAACTACATTTACAGGTTCAGATAATAATGGAAATACTTTAGCTTATGATGCTGGTTTTGTTGATGTTTATCTCAATGGTGTAAAATTAGTCAATGGTACTGACGTAACTGTAACATCAGGTACATCAGTTGTATTAGCAACAGGTGCTACAGCAAACGATATTATTGATATTGTTGGTTTTGGTACGTTTAACGTAGCCGCTGTAGATGGTTCAGCTATAAATTCAGGAACAGTAGCAGACGCAAGATTACCTACAACAATGGCAGGTAAAACATTAACTGGTGCAACTGTTACAACTGTTTACAATGGATTAGTTGCTGGTGGTGATGGTGGTTCTAATGATGGTCAAATACAATTAAACTGTTCACAAAATTCACATGGTGTAAAAATTAAAGCACCTCCACATAGTGCAGGTCAATCTTACACTTTAACTTTACCACAAAGTATTACTAATGATTATTTTTTAAAAACAGATGGTTCAGGTAATTTATCTTTTGCAGAAGTACCTCAACCCACTACACCAACTGTAGCAGATGTTTCTCAAACGATTGCACCAGCTACAGCGACAACAATAAATATTACAGGAACAAATTTTTCAGGCATACCAAGAGTAGAGTTTATAAAAACAGATGGAGCAGTTACAACAGCGAACACAGTTAGCTTAACGAATGCTACAACATTATCTGTAAATGTAACTTTAGCATCAGGTAACTATTATGTTAGAGTGGAGTTAGAAAATGGTAGAGCAGCAAGAAGTACTAATGCAATACTTACAGCTTCAACTGCACCAAGTTTCTCTACAGGAGCTGGTTCTATTGGAACAGTAGGAGCTGGAGAATCAGTATCGTTATCAGTTTCTGCGACATCAGATTCATCTGTAACAATAACAGAAACAACATCAGTATTAACATCTAATGCTAACACTCCTACGGCAACTATGAACTTGAGCTTGGCATCAAATGGTAATATAACAGGAACTGCACCAAGTCCTACAAATTCTCAGACATATAACTTTACTTTGAGAGCTACGGATGCAGAAAATCAAACAGTAGATAGAGCATTTTCTATAACTGTATCAGTAGGTGCAACAGGTGGAGGACAATTTAACTAATGGCTAGTACATATTTAAGTGCAACTTTAGGAACAGCAACAAATAGAAAAAAATGGACTTTTAGTGCTTGGATTAAAAGGTCAACTCATACAGTTGGTGAAGCAATTTTTAGCTCATATTCAGAAGATAGTACAAGTTGGTACAGTAGATTAGCTGATAACGGAAGTGGAAGTTTTGATTTTACAGAATATAGTGGAAGTGCATATACAATTAATTTAAGACCAAATGCTTTACAAAGAGATGTAAATGGTTGGTATCATTTAGTTTTAATGTATGATTCAGCACAATCAACTGCTTCAAACAGAGTAAAATATTATATAAATGGCGAACAAATTACAAGTTGGCATACTGAAAGTTATCCTGCACAAAATAAAGAAAGTGGTATTAATAAAAATCAATTACACACAATAGGTAAATCAACACAGAATAATACATATTATTTTAATGGTTCAATGTCACATATTCATTTTTGTGATGGCTATGCTTATGCTGCATCAGCATTTGGTTCTACAGATGCAACAACTGGAGAGTGGAAAATAAATACTTCTCCAAGTGTAACTTATGGAACTAATGGTTTCTTTATTTTAAAAGATGGTAATTCAGTAACAGACCAATCTGGTAACAGTAATAACTTTACAGTTG
>ERZ869936.2596-NODE-2596-length-10429-cov-3.983324_pt1 | contig 10429 bp, 8 predicted proteins | sample MGYA00520876_ERZ869936 | MGnify/ENA primary metagenome ERZ869936 (study PRJEB32218, sample SAMN09650985) | biofilter metagenome | isolation source: enrty point of leading RO module | place: Saudi Arabia: Thuwal, RO plant located on Red Sea | collected 2016-02-17 ... | reverse complement strand
TCGATCGCGGGACCGATGACGACGCTGATGCGATCGAGCCCGGCGTTGAAGGCGGCGCTGACGAGCCTGGCGCCGGCGATACGGACGGCATCGCCGATGCGTTCCTTGTTGCCCAGGCCGACGATGTACGCGCGCTTGGCGCCCTTCTCGGGATAGAGCGTGGTGATGGAGCCGCGCGAGGTGTTCAGCTCGCTGCGTTTGACCGCGGTCGATATCGCGCCGGCTAGCTTCTCCTCGAGCGATTTTTTGCCGGCGTGGTGCGTCCGTGTCTTGTCGAAGAGCACGATGGGGACGGCATCAGCAACGGCGCTGCGCGTGGACTGGGCGATGCGAACAGACTTGTACATGCAGTAACTCCTGGTCGAACGGGAATGCGGAAGAAGAGGAAACAGCATACCCACCGAGGGACCCACCCACAGGAGTGGGTGGGCTTTGCCGCCTGCATCCCTTGCAGTGTCGAACGGGTGCCACGGCAAATCGCGTATCATCTCCGGCCCCGCGAAGTTCCCCCCAAACCTGCTACACTGATTGGTCTACCGTTTGTCCAACCATTGACCGCCCATGGAGAAGCAGGCGGTCGTATCCCTCAGCCTACGCACAGGAGATTCGCAATGAAGATCTGGCAATCGCTCAAGCTGACCGCGTGCCTCGCTGCCGCGGCGATTGTTTCGCTCGCCTCGGCACAGGTCCGCGCCGCGGCCATCGACGTGAAGGTCGATGTTCCCACCCTCCGCTGCATCCAGACCTCCACGGCCGGCGAAGGCAAGACCGATGACATCTACCTGCTCGTCTCCGGCGTCGCTGGCGGCAAGGCGTTCACCGCCCAGATCCCCGACGGCCAGACGCTCAAGAGCAGCCCCAAGGAAATGCCCATCGAGGACAAGAGCGCGGTGACGCTGTGGGAAGGCAAGCTCGACGAGGGCCAGTTCGTGGTCGTGACCGCGACCCTGATGGCCGGCTCCAAGGCGGACGGCAAGGCCTACTTCGAGAAGAAGGCCGCCGCCGACAAGGCCGTTGAAGCACTGAACGCCAAGACGATCGACGAGGACGGCGTGGACAAGCTCCGCAAGGAGCTGAACAAGGCCAGCGTCGAGTTCTTCAAGGGCATGGACAAGCTGTACCCCAAGGGCAAGGGCGACACGTACGTCGGCTCGTTCGACGTGATCGTCGCGAACATCGGCGGCGACGTCGTCAAGCGCATCGTGCCCGTCGGCCTGGTCACCGGCGAGCATTACGGCATCAAGCCCAAGCGCTACACGAAGATCAAGTACACCCGCGAGAACGTCCTGATGAAGGACGCCAGCGGCCAGTGGTACGAAGCGCAGCTCGAGCCGGTGAACCTCGAAGAGGACCGCATCCGCGTCAAGGCGCTTGAAGTGGAAGAGACCGTCAAGGGCGATGAGAAGGTCCGCAACGTGACGGACTACCTGTTTGACGTCCGTGTCTTTAAGGGCAAGGAAGCGACGAAGTGGCTGCTCAACGGCGACCATCCCGGTCCGTCCATCGTGCACGACTACTGGGATTACGCCGAGTGAACGCGTGACCTGAATGCATGAAATGAAGAAGCCCGGCTGGCGCAGGTTGGCCGGGTTTTTCTTTACTCACTTTTCGCCGGCGAATCGATCAACCGCTCCAGCGCCGCGTTGAGCGCCTCGGACGTCGTCGTCTTCTGGACCTCCGAGTCCTCGCCCGGGTTCTCGCCTTCAAGGCCGACCTGTTGCGCGTCGAACGTGAAGTGGAACGTGGTGCCCTTGCCCAGCTCGCTTTCGAGCCAGATGCGCCCGCCGTAGCATTCGATGATCGCCTTCACGCTGGCCAGTCCGACGCCGCGCCCGGCGACGTGGTGCGAGCCGGAGTGCTGGGCCCGTCGGAACACGTCAAACACGTGCGGCTGATCTTGCTTGGCGATGCCCCGGCCGGTGTCGTTGACGAAGAAGTGAGCCCGGCCTTCCCATCGCTCGTAGCCGACGATGATCCGACGCTCCTTCGCGTCGAGCATGTACTTGACCGCGTTGTCCAGAAGGTTCTGGAAGATCTGCCGCATGCGGTTCCGCTCGGCCAGGACCGTCGGCAGCGGGCCGTGAATCTCCAGCGCGATGCGATGCGCTTCCAGGTCGTAGCACAGGTTCGTGCGAACCTCCTCGGCCAGCACCTGCAGGTCCACCCGTTCGCGCTTGCCCTGCCGCGTGCGGATGCGGCTGAGTTCCAATAGATCGTTGAGCAGATCGATCTGCACCTTGGCGTTGGCGCTGATGCGTTCGAGCTTGTTCAGCGCGTCGTCGGCGAGCTGGGCCTTGTACTTGGAAAGCAGCAGGCCGGCCATGCCGTCAATGTTGCGCAGCGGCGCGCCCAGGTCGTGGCTGACGGCGCGGAGGAATTCGTTCTTCTCGCGGATTTCCGATTCGAGCCGATCGTTGGCTTCGTTGAGCTGCGACGTACGAGCCTCGACCTTTCGCTCCAGGTCCTCGTTGGCGGCGCGCAGGTCATTGTGCGCGGCTGAAAGCCTGGCGGCCATGTCGTTGAAGGCGGCGCCGAGCTGGCCGATCTCATCGCGCGTCGTGACGGGCACGGGCGGCGGATTCTCACCCTGCCCCAGGCGCACCGTCGCGAGCATCAGTTCCTTCAGCGGCGAAGTCCACTTGCGGACCGCAAGGAGCACCAGCGGCAGGGACAGCGCACAAACCAGCGCCGCCGCCAGGAACTGAAGCCAGCGCAGCCGCGCCATCGCGTCAGGCAGCGATGGATCGCGCAACCCCAGCAGCACGAAGCCTTCGAGCTGGCGCGGAACATCGGTGCGGTTGGGCGGATTGAAGATCGGCGTGCGGCGAACACTTGTCTGGCCCGCCTCGCCGAAGGACATGATCCGCTCCAGATCGATCGAGCCGTTCATCCCCGCCAGTCCGGTCTGCCGCGTGAACTGGGCCCAGGCATCCGGATCAATGGATCGGCGATGCAGGACATGCTCCTGCGGATCGGTGATGACGATGAAGGCCAGGCGCCGCTCCAGGAAGAGGGCGTCGATGACGTCCTGTGCTTCGGGTGACCAGCCGTCGTTGAGGCGGTTGGTCAGACCGGTGGCCACGGCCTGCGTCAGGTTGCTGACATTGCGGTGATGGGTCTCGGTCAGCGCGGTCAGCGCCATGTCGTTAAGCCACAGGGCGCACAGAAGCGTCGGCACCATGACCATGCCCAGCGTCCACAACGCGACCTTGCGCTGCAGCGAGTAGCGCGTGCCACTGGACGCGACCGCGCGGCTGGCCGTCGCATCTGCATCGATTGAGCCTTTCGCCTCCGCCATCGGATCTCCCTGTCGCCGATCAAAACGGACTCGGCGCGGTCCTCTGCAGTAAGGATCGGCCAGATGCGGGGTCCACTGAGATGGTGCCGGGCCCCTGTCCGGCACCCGGGCGGACTGCCGACGGTGTCGCGGCGAGCGGCGGCGACGGACGCCTGTCGCCCCCCGCCTTTCCCGGACGAGGCGAAAACCGGCAAATCATTGCCAACCAGCGGCTTACCAAAATGTCGCCCCCTGTCGCCCCCCTGTCACCCCCTGTCGCCCCCTGTCGTCCCGGCCGGATTGACGCCGCTTTGGCCCGGGTTTCCCTGTCGCCCGTCGGTCCCCACGCCCCTTTGCCGCTTGTCACGCCTTGACCCGGCGATAGACTGCCCGTCGATGAGATTCACCTGGCCCTGCTGTGCACCGCCGTCCCCGCCAAGACGGGTCATGATCGCCCTGGCGCTGCTCCTGTCGCTGGTCGGCTGCGGCAGCGCCCCGGAACTGGCCAACCCGCAGACCGTCACGACGGAAGATTACCGGGCGACCTTCGACGCCAGCATCGACGTCCTTCGCGATCACAGCTTCGTGATTCACCGCCAGGACTACCGCTTCGGGCGCATCACTGCCAAGCCGTTGCGATCGCCGACGGCGATGGAAGTATGGAATCGCGACAACGCCACGTTCGACCAGACGATCAGCAGCACGCTCAACGATCAGCAGCGACAGGTCACCATCACGCTCTCGCCCACGGAGCCGGAACCGGGCCAGGCGCCGGCAACGACATACGATTTGATCGTGCGCGTCGATCTGGAACGCATGTCGGACACGACGCGCCGGCTGACCGGGGCGATGGATGGCTACGCCATCGTCCGGCCCCTGTCTGATCGCCCCGACGAACTTCGCCGCGCCAACGTGCCGACCCGGCAGTACTACTTCCACGAACGCGATCCGCAGATGGAGCAGCGGCTTCTCCGGGGCATTCTCCAGCGGGCCGCGGAATTGAAGGCCGGCAGCGCCGACGCGGATGCGACCGAGTGAGTTGCGACAATCTGTCCCCCTCGCCCCGCCCCGCTGATCTCCTATCATGCCCGCATGCCCGCCACCGAACGACAAACGCTGCGCATCGGCCATTCCCCCGATCCCGACGACGCCTTCATGTGGTACCCGCTGGCGAACTTCCCCGACGGCAGCGGGCCCGGCGGCAAGTCGTACAAGCCCACCATCGACACCGGCCCCTACGACTTCGTTCACGTGCTCGAAGACATTCAGAGCCTGAATGACCGCAGCGAGCGCGGCGAACTGGAGATCACCGCGATCTCGATTCACCAGTACCCGTACATCGCCGACAAGTACGCCCTCACCAGCTGTGGCTCATCGATGGGCGACGGCTACGGACCGATGATCGTCGTGCCCAGGGACAGCAAGCTGACGCTGGATGATCTGGACTCGGCGCACATTGCAGTGCCCGGCCTGCGCACCAGCGCGTTCCTGGCGCTGTCGCTGCTCATGAAGAAGAAGCCGGCCAAACACAGCGTCGTGATGTTCGATGAGATCATCCCGCAGGTCGCGGCGGGCAAGTTCGACGCGGGGCTGATCATTCATGAAGGCCAGCTCACTTTCGCTGACGCCGGCCTCAAGTGCCTGATCGACCTGGGCAAGTGGTGGACCGACACGCGCGGGCTGCCGATGCCATTGGGCGGCAACGCGATCCGGCGGGACCTGGGCGAGCAGCCGATGCGCGACATCTGCCGGGTGCTGCTCAACTCGATCGAGTACGCGCTGGAGCATCGTGACGCGGCGGTAGACTACGCGATGAACTACGCCCGGGACATGGGCAAGGACCTGGCGGACCGGTTTGTCGGCATGTACGTCAACAAGTGGACCCTGGACTACGGCCAGCGCGGGCGGGACGCGGTACAGCGGTTTCTGAAGGAAGCGATCGACGCCGGGCTGGTGCCGGACTGTGGAGAAGTGGATTTTGTGGAACCAGCGTGACCGCTGCGCGGAAGCTCCAAATTCCAAGCACTAAATCTCAAACAAGTTCCAAGCAAGGCAGAATCGGAAACAAACCACGCGGGAGCCCGGCGTTCCGGGTTTGTTTTGGTTTGCTTGGTTCCGATTGGGATTTGTTTGTGATTTGAAACTTGGAACTTGGAGCTTTTCACCTCCGCCTCCGCCTACCATAAACCGTGCCTACGTTTGACACCTTTCCGCCCTTGCGTTACGTTCCCCTGCCCCGGGCTTTAACGTTACTTGGTGTACCCACTTGCGCGGCTTGCCCAGGGAGGCGGGCCAGAGACGGAAGCCTATGAGACACAGGCATGTCGCTCCCGCTGTTCTCCTGCTCACGCTCGTCCTGACCGGCGCCGTCGCTGCTCAACAGGACCCGGGCCGGATTTCCAATGCGACCATCACCTCCGACAGGCCGCTGTCGGCCGAGCAGCAGAAGGAGTGCTCGGACATCGTTGATTTCTGGATCAAGGAGATGGCCACCGGTAATCCGGACGCCGTCGCCCGGGGTCGCGATCGCCTGATCGAGCCGTACAACCAGGCGCCCAAGGACTACTTCCTCACCTTCTACAGCCAGTACCTGGCCAACAAGCTGGTCACCATCGCCGACAGCACGCACCTGATCACACGGATCAACGTGCAGCTTGTCGCCAAGCCGGTGAAGAACGTCAAGATTGTGGACGTGATCAAGACCGGCCTGACGGATGCATCGCCTGCCGTGGTGTACCCGGCCGCGTCCTCAATCGCCTCGATTCTCGAAGACCCGGCGACGGGTGTGCAGCTTCGCCTTCAGATGGTCAAGCCGCTGATCACCGCGGTGCAGAAGGAAAACTCCGGCTGGGTGCTCGAACACCTTTACCAGGCGCTGATCCACACCAAGGAGATGCCGGCCATCGACGCGGCTTCCAAGCGCATGTCGCAGCGAGCCGGTTTTCACGCCGCCAAGCTCGACGGCATGGTCGGCGCCGAGACGCAGGCTGTGCGCACGCTTTCACTCGAGCTTCCGCGAATGAAGCTCGACAGCAACAAGGACATTCCGGCTGAAACCCTCAAGCTCTTCGGACAGGCGCTGATCCTGCTGGCCGATCACGCGACGGACGTCGTCTCGGGCAACAAGGTCCAGGGAGCGGCCCTGTCGAACTATCAGAATCTCATCATCGTCTGCGATGACGCTTTCGTCTGGCTCGTGAAAAACGGGCTTGGCGTGCAGGCTCCCAAGCCTCTGCGCGGACAAAACGCCGACAACCAGCGGCTCGGCGTCCTGGCTGACTGGAAGCGCATCGGCAAGGAACATCTGAAGCTGACCGACGCGGAACTGACCATCCCCAAGCCGGCCGCACCGCAGCCCGCCCCCGCCAAGGCCCCGGCTGAGGCACCCGCCAACGGCAACTGAACCGCATCGCAGGTCTTTTTCTCAAATCTCAGTTCTCAAATCTCAAGTCTCAGGTCCTGTTTCTTCCCCCGCCTCACCCCGTAATGATCGGCCCAGGTCCCGCTCCCGGTGCGCCTGCCGCGCCCCCGGCCGGCCCACCCGGCGCCGCCCCCGGTGCCGGCGCCCCCGGCGCAGGCGTCGCGTTGTCGATCGCGTCATCCACCTGCCGCATCAGCTCGAGGTATTCGATCTGCGCCCGCTGAATACTGCCCAGCATCACGTTCGTCGCCAGTGCCGTCTGGAACTGCTCCAGCTTCCGCTTGTCCTCGACCTCGATCGGCATGCCCATCGCCTGCTTCTCCTGGATCGCCTGCATCTGGCGGTTGTAATCCGTCAGCGCCCGCTGGGCCTCGCGGTCGCTCTGGAGTTTCTGCATCAGTTCGTCCATCTTTTTCGCGGCCGGATGTTCGGCAATCAACTTGCCAACCTTCTTTGCCGCGTCAAGAATCTCCTGCGTCGTCGCCATGAGAGGCCTTTCAGTCATAAGGAAGGTGAACGTGCTAGCATAACCGTAGACATCTCGCTCCGCGAGATGAGACAGGGGCCGGATGGGCGAACCTCGCGACATTGAGGCTATCGTGCTTGAAATCGTCGCCACCCAATTCCATGTTGATCGGCGAACACTCTCGCGGCACACGCGCTTCATCGAAGATCTGCATGCCGACAGCCTCGACTTTGTTGAACTCCTCGTGGCCTTGGAAGATGAAGTTGAACATGGACTGAACGAAACGAAGGCTTCACACATCAGGACGATCGGAGACCTGATTGATTTTCTTGAACCCGGCGATGACGCGCGCGCAGGAAGCGCCACCCGCCTCAAGCGACCGACCGACGCCTACGGCGGTCACGCACAACCATGATTGAAAACTCGCCCGCCCATCTCGCGGAGCGAGATGACTACTTATGTCCGAACACATCCAACGAAAAATCCTCCAGCACGTCGCGGATAAACGGTACCAGCCGCGCGACGTGGACGAACTGGCCGACGAACTGCACATCGCCCCCGAGGAGCGCGAACTCTTTCGCACCGCGGTCACGCAGCTTGCCGAAGACGGCCAGGTCGTTCTCTCCTCCTCCGATCACGTCACGCTCCCGCCGCCCGGCCGCGAGGTCATCGGCGTGTTCCGCGCCAACGAACGCGGCTTCGGATTCATCGTGCCCGACACGAAGATGGAATACGGCGACCTGTTTGTCCCCGAAGGCAAGACCCTGATGGCGATGACCGGCGACCGCGTGCGCGCCAAGGTCATCCACGAACGCGGCCGCGCCGGCGGCGGACGCTCGCCCTACACCGGACGCATCGTCGAGATCATCCAGCGCAGCGACCGGCAGTACGTCGGCACGCTCAGCCAGCAGCAGGGTCACTGGGTCGTCACCGTGGACGGCAAGTTCATGCACGAGCCGGTGATCATCCGTGACCCGCACGCCAAGAACGCCAAGGCCGGCGACAAGGTCGCCATCGAGCTGATCGAGTACCCCACGAACCAGCACCTGGGCGAAGGCGTGATCACCGAGGTGCTCGGCGACGCGGGCGAACCGAACGTGGAAACCACCGCGACGATGAAGGCCTACGGCCTGGTCGAAAAGTTTCCGCAGGCCGTCATCGACGAAGCCCGCGCGGCGAGCAAGAAGCTCGACCTCGACGCGGTGCCTGACGATCGCGTGGACCTGACCGGCGAGTTCATCATCACGATCGATCCACCGGACGCGAAGGACTATGACGATGCGATTTCGATCCGACGATTGAACGGTGAAGACCCGTCGGCCCAAGGCCGGAAGCCGGAGGCCGGACAAGGCACGGCCGACGGCCGACGGCATACGGCCGACGCTGCGTATGAATTGGGCGTTCACATCGCCCATGTCTCCCACTACGTCGCGCCTGACAGCGAGCTGGACAAGGAGGCGTACAACCGGGGCAACAGCACGTACCTGCCGCGCAAGGTCGTGCCGATGCTGCCGGAGATTCTGTCCAACGGCGTCTGCTCGCTGCAGGAAGGCGTGAACCGCTACTGCCTCAGCGCGTTCATGACCTACGACGCCGAGGGCAACGTGCTCAGCCAGCGGTTCGAGCGCACCGTCATTCGCAGCGCGAAGCGCCTGACCTATCTCGAAGCCCAGGCGCTGATCGACGACGACATCAAGGAAGCCCGCAAGCAGACGAAGTCCGAGCCCAGGTATTCCAGTCAGCTCATCCAGACGCTCAAGCTGATGGACGAGCTGGCGAAGGTGATCCGCAAGCGCCGGTTCAAGCAGGGCATGATCGTGCTCGCGCTGCCGGATGTGGAACTGGTGTATGACGATTTCGGCCATGTGATCGACGCCGAGCCGGAGGATGACGCCTTCACGCACAAGGTGATCGAGATGTTCATGGTCGAGGCGAACGAAGCCTCGGCCCGGCTGTTCGACTCGCTGAACGTGCCGATGGTGCGGCGCATTCATCCCGATCCGCCGGCCCATGACATGAGCGACCTGCGCAGCTTCGCGCGCGTCGCCGGTTACAACATCCCGGCCAATCCGACGCGCAAGGAGTTGCAGACGCTGCTCAACAGCGTGCAGGGCAAACCCGCGCAGCAGGCGGTCCACTTTGCCGTGCTGCGCACGCTCAGCCAGGCCGAGTACTCGCCGCTCTTGATCGGCCACTTCGCGCTGGCCAGCGAACACTACACGCACTTCACCAGTCCGATCCGGCGGTATCCGGACCTGATCGTGCACCGCGGACTCGATGCCTATCTCGATGCTGTGGCGAAGCTCAAGTCCGGCGGCCGCGACAAGCCGAAGATCGGACGCGCAGTGCAGGACGATCCGCGCGTGCCGAATGAGGATCGCCTCCAAGAGATGTGCCGACACTGTTCCGGCACCGAGCGCAACAGCGAGGCAGCCGAGCGCGACCTGCGAACTTACCTCGTGCTCGCCCTGCTCGCGGAACACCTGGGCGATGACTACGAAGGCACCGTCACCGGCGTGACCGGCAACGGCATCTACGTGCAGCTCGATCGCTATCTCGTGGACGGCTTCATCAGCGTGTCGGACATCTCGCGCTCGTTCGGCAACGTCAGCGACCGCTTCGCCTACAACCGCAACACCGGCGGCCTCGTCGCCCAGCGCAGCGGCAAGACGATCGCCATCGGCCACCGCTTCCTGGTGCGCGTCGCGTCGGTGGACACCGTGCGCCGCAAGCTGGACCTGGCGATCGTGTCGGAGATCCACGGCAGCGGCGCGAAGGCGGAGTTTGGCGACGGCACCGGGGGCGGTGCGAAGCCGCAAGCGGCGAAGGAGAAGAAGCACAAGCGCAAGCAGCCCAAGGGCGCCAAGAAGGCACACCAGAAGGCGATGGAGATCAAGAAGGCCAAGAAGAAGAAGCCGTTCAAGCTGCACAGCAAGTCGCGGAAGAAAGGCAAGTGGTGAGACTGAAAAGCAGGAGAGCAGGAGAGCACGAAAACAGGAAATGAAAGCGAATCGAGGAGCGCCAGCCTCGATTCTGCTATTTTCTGATTTCCTGTTTTCTTGCTTTCCTGCTTTCCTGCTCTCCTCATGCCCACCCTCGCCGCCTGGCTTCACGACATCGACCCCTTCGCGGTTCAGTTCCCGGAGGGCTTTTTCATTCCCGGCATCCGCTGGTACGGGCTGGCCTATCTCGCCGCGTTCACCGTGTGCTGGCTCTTCTGTCAGCGCATACGCAAGGTCGGCATCACCACGCTGCACAGGCAGGA
>ERZ869936.2595-NODE-2595-length-10436-cov-8.076101_pt1 | contig 10436 bp, 7 predicted proteins | sample MGYA00520876_ERZ869936 | MGnify/ENA primary metagenome ERZ869936 (study PRJEB32218, sample SAMN09650985) | biofilter metagenome | isolation source: enrty point of leading RO module | place: Saudi Arabia: Thuwal, RO plant located on Red Sea | collected 2016-02-17 ... | reverse complement strand
TCGGCGGGCAGTACCTGCCACGGTTGGCCGGCGATGCGCGGCCGGCCAGGGCGCCCGGTCGCGCGCTGGCGCTGGCCGACAAGCTCGACGCGCTGTGCGGCGCGTTCGCGTCCGGGCGCAAGCCGTCCGGCAATCGCGACCCGTTCGGCCTGCGGCGCGCGGCGCTCGGCTGCGTGCGCATCGTCGTCGAGCACGGGCTCGAACTCGACCTGCCGGCACTGCTGCGCGCCGGCCTCGAGTTGCAGCCCGCCGACGCCGCGCCTGGCGCGGCCGACGAGCTGTATGACTTCATCGTGGACCGCCAGCGCGGCTGGTACCTGGACGCGGGGCGCTACGGCGCCGAGATGTTCGACGCGGTGCGCTGCCGCGGGCTCGTCTCGCTTGCGGACATCGACGCCCGGCTTGCGGCGCTGGCCGGCTTCGTCGAGCACGAGGACGCCGAAGCGCTCGCGAGCGCGAACAAGCGCATCGCGAACATCCTGCGCCAGGCCGCGCACGAGGACGAGCGCGATCCGGACCCGGGCCTGTTCGAGCACGACGCGGAACGCGCGCTGTTCGAGGCCATGCGCGAGACGGGCGATCGGCTGGCCGCCAACACCGAGGCGCGCCGCTACGCGGACGCACTCGCAGACCTCGCGCGCCTGCGCGGACCGGTGGATCGCTTCTTCGACGACGTCATGGTCATGGCCGACGACGACGCCGTGCGCGTCAACCGGCTGCGGCTGCTGGCCGCGCTGCGCGCGCAGTTCCTGCGCATCGCCGACATCTCCCGGCTCGCGATCGCGCGAGGCTGATTTGAGCCGCGGTCTCGTCATCCTCGACCGCGACGGCGTCATCAACAGGGAGTCGCGCGAGTTCGTGAAGAGCGCGGCGGAATGGCAGCCGCTGCCGGGCAGCATGGAAGCGATAGGCCTGCTGACGCGCAGCGGCTACGACGTCTGCATCGCGACCAACCAGTCCGGCCTCGGGCGCGGCCTGTTCGACCGCCGCGCGCTGGCGGCGATGCACCGCAAGCTCAGGCGCCTGGCGGCACGCCACGGCGGGCGCGTCGTGCGCGTCGCGATCTGCCCGCACCGGCCGAACGAGGGCTGCGACTGCCGCAAGCCCGCGCCCGGGCTGCTGCTCCAGCTCGCGCGTCGCATGCGCAGGGATCTCGCCGGCGTGCCGTTCGTCGGCGACACGCTGCGGGATCTCGACGCGGCCGTCGCCGCCGGCGCGCGCCCGGTGCTGGTGCTGACCGGCAACGGCGAAGCGACCCGCCGGGCGCTGGAAAAGTCCGGCCGGCGCGTGGACACTTACCCGGACCTGCTCGCCTTCGCAAGACACCTGGCAGGCACCCGATGAGCCGGGGACCGACGCTTTGCTGCTGATACGTTCGCTCGTCTTCCAGTTCTGGTTTTTTGCCTCGGCCGTCATCGCCGGCACGACGGTCGTGTTCCTCGCGCCGTTCAGCCACGACGTGCGTTTCTCGATCGCGCGCGGCTGGGGAGCCAGCATGCTGTGGGCCGGGCGCTTCTTCTGCGGCCTCGACTACGTCATCGAGGGTCGCGAAAACATTCCGCGGCAGGCCAGCGTCGTGCTGTGCAAGCACTCGACCGTGTTCGAGACCTATGCGCAGCTCACGACCTTTCCGCGGCAGACCTGGGTGCTGAAGCGCGAGCTGAAGTGGATCCCGCTGTTCGGCTGGGGGCTCGCGCTGATGAAGCCGATCGCCATCGATCGCGGTGCGGGCCGCAAGGCGGTCACGCAGGTCATCCGCCAGGGCAAGGACAGGCTTGCCGAGGGCACCTGGGTCACCGTGTTTCCCGAGGGCACGCGGGTGCCCGCCGGGCAGACGAAGAAGTACGGCATCAGCGGCGCGGCGCTCGCCGCCGAGGCCGGCTGCCCGGTCGTGCCGGTTGCGCACAATGCCGGCGACTTCTGGCCGCGACGCGGCCTGACCAAGCGGCCCGGCCTGATCCGCTTCTGCATCGGTCCGCCGATCGAAACCGCTGGCCGCGATCCGAAGGCGATCAACGCCGAGGCGCAGGCCTGGATCGAGGGCAAGATGGCTGAAATCAGCGAGGCGTATCAGCCGGTCGACGGCCGCTGACAGCCGGGCTCGGCTGCAGTTCGCGCGCCCGGTGGCGAGCCGGGTTCGCCAGCGCCGAGGTTCTGCGCCGTCAGCGCGTCGCGCGCGACGCGGGTCTGGCGGGCGCCCGGGTCGGCACGCTCGGAACGTGTCGCGCGACGTGGGGTCGCCGGGCGACGAGCTGCGACACGTCCCGCGCGGCGCCCTCGAGGTGGGTTCGCCCTGCGACCGGGCTCGACGCCTCCGGCAGGGTTCGCTCCAGGCAGGGTCGCTAGACGTCCAGGTTCGACACGGTCAGCGCGTTGCGCTCGATGAACTCGCGGCGCGGCTCGACCTGGTCGCCCATCAGCGTCGTGAAGATCTCGTCGGCCTTGACGGCGTCTTCGATTTTCACCTGCATCAGCCGGCGCGTCTCCGGGTTCACGGTCGTGTCCCAGAGCTGGTCCGGGTTCATCTCGCCGAGACCCTTGTAGCGCTGCACGGACTGGCCCTTGCGCGCCTCGGCCATGAGCCAGCGCACGGCCTCCGGGAAGCTCGAGATGTTCTCGCGCTTGTCGCCGCGCGCGACCCACGCGCCCTCGCCCACCAGGCCGCGCAGCTTGCCGGCCAGCTCCATGATGTGGCGGTACTCGTTGGTCTCGAAGAACTCGCGCGGCAGGTAGCGGGTCGTGCCGATACCGTGCTGCTCGCGCAGGATCGCGATACGCACGCCCTCGCCGTCCGCGTCGCCGCGTTCGAGCGTCGCGCTGTAGTTGACGGACTTGCCGTTGCCGGCGCGGCCGGGGTCGGCCTTGGGCAGCGCCTCGGACAGGCCGCGCGTCCAGGCGTCGAACGCGTCCAGGTTGTCGATATCGGTCAGCTGGCGGTCCACCGTGTCCAGCTTTGCGAGCGTGCGCAGCACGGACTCGTCGTAGCGGTTCGCGAGCCGCTCGATCATGCGCTCTACGGCGATGTACTCCTTGGCCAGCGTCTCGAGCGCCTGTCCGGACAGTGCCGGCGCGTCGGCCGCGACGTGCACGCCGGCGCCGTCCAGCGCCGAGGCGAGCAGGTGCGCGGTCAGCTCGGCGTCGTCCTTGACGTACACCTCCTGCTTGCCTTTCTTGATCTTGTACAGCGGCGGCTGGGCGATGTAGACGTGGCCGCGTTCGATCAGCTCGGGCATCTGCCGGTAGAAGAACGTCAGGAGCAAGGTGCGGATGTGCGAGCCGTCGACGTCCGCGTCGGTCATGATGATGATCCGGTGGTAACGCAGCTTGTCCGGGTCGAAGTCCGAGCGGCCGATGCCGCAACCGAGCGCGGTGATCAGCGTGCCGACTTCGGCCGACGACAGCATCTTGTCGAAGCGCGCCTTCTCGACGTTCAGGATCTTGCCCTTGAGCGGCAGGATCGCCTGCGTGCGGCGGTCGCGGCCCTGCTTCGCGGAGCCGCCTGCCGAGTCGCCCTCGACTAGGAACAACTCGGAGAGTGCCGGGTCTTTCTCCTGGCAGTCGGCAAGCTTGCCCGGCAGCCCGGCGATGTCGAGCGCGCCCTTGCGCCTCGTCATCTCGCGCGCCTTGCGAGCCGCCTCGCGGGCCCGGGCCGCGTCGATGATCTTGCCGACGATCGCCTTGGCCTCCGCCGGGTTCTCGAGCAGGAAGTCCTCGAGGCGCTCGGCCATCGCCGACTCCACGATACCTTTAATTTCTGATGAAACCAGTTTGTCCTTGGTCTGGGACGAGAACTTCGGGTCCGGCACCTTCACGGACAGCACTGCCGTCAGGCCCTCCCGGGCGTCGTCGCCGGACGGCGTGAATTTCTCCTTGCGCCCGGAGATCTCTTTCTCGATATAGCTGTTCAGCGTGCGGGTCAGCGCGCTGCGAAAGCCGGCCAGGTGCGTGCCGCCGTCGCGCTGCGGGATGTTGTTCGTGTAGCAGAACATGTTCTCCTGGTAGGCATCGTTCCACTGCAGCGCCGCCTCGACGGTGACGTGGTCGCGCTCTACCTGGAAATGGAACACGGTCGGGTGGATCGACTGCTTGTTGCGGTTCAGGTGTTCGACGAAGGCGCGGATGCCGCCCTCGTACTGGAATACGTCGTGCTTCTCGCTGCGCTCGTCCGTCAGCTCGATCCGCACCCCGGAGTTCAGGAACGACAGCTCGCGCAGCCGCTTGGCGAGGATGTCGTAATGGAACTCGATGTTCGTGAAGGTCTTGTCGCTGGGCTTGAAGCGCACGGTCGTGCCGGTCTTGTCCGTGTCGCCGACCACGGCGAGCGGCGCCACGGGCTCGCCGTAGCGGTATTCCTGCTGGTGCACCTTGCCGTCGCGGTGAATGGTCAGCACGAGGCTTTCCGACAGCGCGTTCACGACCGAGACGCCGACGCCGTGCAGGCCGCCCGAGACCTTGTAGGAATTGTCGTCGAATTTTCCGCCGGCATGCAGCACGGTCATGATGACCTCGGCGGCCGAGCGGCCCTCCTCCGGGTGCATATCGACCGGGATCCCGCGGCCATCGTCGCTGATCGTCACCGATTCGTCGGCATGGATCGCCACCGTGATCGTGTCGCAATAACCGGCCAGGGCCTCGTCGATCGAGTTGTCGACGACCTCGAAGACCATGTGGTGCAGGCCGGTCCCGTCGTCGGTGTCGCCGATGTACATTCCGGGCCGTTTGCGGACGGCCTCGAGACCCTTCAAGACCTTGATATTGCTGGAGGTATATTCGATGTTGTCGGCCATTCGTAGCCCTCGCGAGACAAGCCCGCCATTGTAGCATTTTGCGCTGCCGCAAGGACCTGTCCGGGGTGCTGAAAAGGCCCGGGGGGCGCGCGGCCGGAGCGCCGCCGCGAGAGTGGCTCAGGCTGGTCGCAGGGCGCCCTGTTCCACGTGGAACTTCGCGTGCTCTGCCGGCACCGGGACCGCCTCCGGCGCCAGCGCCGTGGCCACGACCTGCGTGCCGAGCGCGCCGACCGCGTCCATCAGGCGGCCCAGCGCGGCCGCATCGAGCTCCGCTGCCGGGTCGTCGAGCAACAGCAATGGCGGCCGCCCCAGCGCCCCGGCCGCCACCTCGATCGAGGCCAGCACCAGCGCGCAGGCCAGCAGCTTTTGCTGCCCACGCGAGACCAGCTTGCGCGCCACCCGCTCGTCGACCCGCAGCCGCAGGTCCGCCCGGTGCGGACCGTACTGCGAGGTGCCGGCCTGGCGGTCGCGCTCGCGGTGCCCGGCGAGCGCCGCGGCCAGGCGCTGGTCACGCGGCCAGCCGGCCATGTACTCGAAACCCACGCTCACTCCGAGCAATCGCCCCGCGACGCTCTCCAGCGTCGGCAGCGCCGTTGCCACGATCCGCGCCCGCGCCTCGTGCAGCGCCTCGCCAGCCCGGGCGAATTCTTCGTCCCAGCTGTCCAGGCCGCCCTGGCCCTCCCTCAGCAAGGCATTGCGCTGTTTCAGCGCCCGGCGGAAGCGCCGCCAGCTCTCGAGGAAGCCTTGTTCCACGTGGAACCCCATCCAGTCCAGGAATCGCCGCCGTTCGTCCGGGGCGCCCCCGACCAGCCGGTGCACGTCGGGATCGATGACCTGCAGCGGCAGCGCCGAGGCCAGCGCCGCGAGCCCGCCCGAGTGATCGCCGTCCACGCTGAGCGCGAGACCGCCACGGCCGTGGCGCACCCCGAGCCGATGATCGCGCCCGCCCGTTTCGACGATCCCGGTAACCAGGCACTCCGCCGCGCCGTGCCTTACGACGTCCCGGACCCCGGCGCCCCGGAACGAGCGCCCCCGGCCCAGGAAGCCAATTGCTTCGAGGAGGCTGGTCTTGCCCGAGGCGTTGGCCCCGGACACCAGCGTGAAATGAGGATGCGGCTCGAACTCGGCCGCGACCAGGCAGCGAAAGTCCTGGCAGGAAAAACGCCGCAGCGGCACCCGACCGCCTGGGCCTACAGCCTCATCGGCATGACGACGAAGCGCGTGTCCTCGCTGTCCGGTTCGCGCAGCAGGCAGCTGGAATTGCTGTCCTGCACGGCGACCGAGACGCTGTCGGACTCGATGGCCCCGAGCGCGTCGAGCAGGTAATTCACGTTGAAGCCGATCTCTATGTCCTCACCCGAGTACTCGACCTCGAGCTCCTCCTCGGCTTCCTCCTGCTCCGGGTTGTGCGCCTGGATCGTGACTCCGCTGTCGCGGATGATCAGCCGGATGCCACGGTACTTCTCGTTGGACAGGATCGCGGTGCGCTGCAGCGCACCGCGCAGCGCCCCACGGTCGGCGGCCAGCCGGTTGCTGGTCTCCTTCGGGATGACGCGCTCGTACTCGGGAAACCGCCCGTCGATCAGCTTGGAGGTAAACCGGATCCCGTCCAGCTGGACGCGCACGTGGTTACTGCCCAGCTCCATCGTCACGGCCCCCTCGCCGGTCAGCAGCCGCTGCAGTTCCAACACGCCCTTGCGAGGCACGATGACCTGCTGCTCCTTGAGCTTCGCTCCCTTCAGTTCCTGCTGGCACAGCGCCAGTCGATGACCGTCGGTCGCGACCGCCCGCAGGTGCTTGCCGCCGGTCTCCAGCAACAGCCCGTTCAGGTAGTAACGTACGTCCTGCTGCGCCATCGAGAAATGCGTTTTCTCCAGCAGCCGCACGAGGATCCCCTGGGGGACATCCAGCGTCTGCGTCGCATCGATGTCCTCGACCGTCGGAAACTCGGCCGCCGGCAGCGTCGCAAGCGAGAACTTGCTCCGACCCGAGCGTACCGCCAGCTTGTCGCCGGTCTGCGAGACTGCAACTTCCGCCCCATCCGGCAGGGCCCGGCAGATGTCGAGCAGCTTGCGGCCCGGTACGGTTACTTCGCCGCCGCTCTCGATGTCGACCTCGGCCGTCGCCACCAGCTCGACCTCCAGGTCGGTAGCCGTGATCGACAGCGTCCCGTTCTTCGCCACCAGCAGCACGTTGGCCAGGATCGGCATCGTCTGGCGACGCTCGACGACCCCAATAACGGCCTGCAGGGGCTTCAGCAAGGTCTCGCGAGCCGCGCGTAACTTCATCTATCCCACCTGTTAATAAATATTGGAAATAAATCTATTTTAGTTATTGTAGAGTCGGCCCCGGTCTGTGGATAAGCCGAAAAGCACGTTTAGAAACAGCAACTTACGCACGAAATCCCGCCCCGGAACCCGGTGCAGGACCGATCCCGAAACTGTGCGTTAGCTGTGGATAAAAACGCGCGACAAAACTGTGCACGGGTTATCCACATTATCCTGTCAGAGTTCTCAACAAATTCAAGTAATCCTCGTCCACGCGCTTTTCTGTCTCGCGCAGCCCGGCAATGCGCCGGCAGGCGTGCAGCACCGTGGTGTGATCGCGGCCGCCGAACGCGTCGCCGATCTCCGGGAGACTGTGGTTGGTCAGCTCCTTCGCGAGCGCCATCGCCACCTGGCGCGGCCGGGCCACAGAGCGGCTGCGCTTCTTCGACAGCAGGTCGCCGACGCGCAGCTTGTAGTAGTCGGCGACGGTCTTCTGAATGTTCTCGATCGAGACCAGCCGCTCCTGCAGCGCCAGCAGGTCGCGCAGGGCCTCCTTCGCGAAATCCAGGCTGATCGGCTTGCCCGTGAATTCCGAGTTCGCCATGACCCGGCGCAGCGCGCCTTCCAGTTCGCGCACGTTCGACCGGATCCGCTTGGCGATGAAAAACGCGACCTCCTCGGGCAGCGCCACGCCGGCCGCTTCGGCCTTCTGCATCAGGATCGCCACGGATGTCTCGAGTTCGGGCGGGTCGATCGCCACGGTCAGGCCCCAGCCGAAACGGGACTTGAGCCGCTCCTCGAGCCCGTTGACCTCCTTCGGGTATCGGTCGCAGGTCAGCACGATCTGCCGCTGGCCCTCGAGCAGCGCGTTGAACGTGTGGAAGAACTCCTCCTGCGAGCGCTCCTTGCCGGCGAAGAACTGGATATCGTCGATCAGCAGCGCGTCCAGCGAGCGGTAGGAGCGCTTGAACGCGGAAATCGTGTTGTGCTGCAGCCCCTTGACCATGTCGCCGACGAAACGCTCGGAGTGCACGTAGCTGACCCGCGCATTCGGGTTACGCGCGAGCATCGCGTTGCCGATCGCCTGCATCAGGTGCGTCTTGCCGAGCCCCACGCCGCCGTAGATGAACAGCGGGTTGTAGGCCTTGCCGGGATTCTCGCCGACCTGGCTCGCCGCCGCCCGGGCCAGCTGGTTGCTCTTGCCCTCGACGAAGCTCGAAAACACGAAAGACGGGTTCAGCGTGCTGGCCAGCGGGTCGCGCGGCCGCGCCTGCGGCCGCGGGCCCGCGCTCGTCCCGGGGGCCACGCCGGCGGCCTGCCGCGAGCCGACCTCGATGACGACCGACACCGAGTCGTCGACCCCGTCGACCAGCCGGTGGATCGTCTCGATGTAGTGTTGCTTCAGCCAGTCGACGACGAAACGGTTCGGGGCGAGCAGGCGCAGCGTCTGGCCGGATTCGACCGCTTGCAACGGCCGGATCCAGATATTGAACTGCTGCTCCGGGAGCTCCGCCTGGAGTTCGCGGACACAACGGTTCCACAGCGTCGAATTGCCCTGCAAGGAAGTCCCCGGTCGCCTGGTCGCCACGGCCGGGCGGCCGCGGGACGGGCCAGTCTATACCGATAGAAAAAGGCGCGCCAGCGAGCTCCGACCGGCGCACCGCGCCGCTCCTGCAACGCCTTCTGTTGACAGGCAAATACCCCCCGCGTACTCTTGCCGGCTCTTTTTTGGCCGGGCGCCGTCCGACCGCTGCCCGGCCGCCAGCACAGACCACGAGACAGGCAAATGAAACGCACGTTCCAGCCCAGCAAACTGAAGCGGGCACGTACCCATGGCTTCCGCGCGCGCATGGCCACGAAAGCCGGCCGCCTCGTTCTCAAGCGCCGCCGTGCCAAGGGCCGCGCACAGCTCACGCCGTAATCCCCGCGACGCCGGCCAGCACACGTCGACCGCCGACAGGACAAGCGACTCAGCCCGTCCGGGTGCGCGCTTCGGCCGTGACCGCCGGCTGACCGAAGCCCAGGCGTTCAGCCGGGTCTTCGATCGCGCGCGGCGCAGCCGCGATCACTGCTTCACCGTCCTCTACCGACCGAACGGCCAGCGTGCTGCCCGGCTCGGCCTCGCGATCGCCAAGAAAAACTGCCGCCGGGCAGTAGCAAGAAACCGGCTGAAAAGGATAATACGCGAGTCGTTTCGCCGGCAGCAGGCCGCGCTCCGCGGCCTCGACATCGTCGTCATGAACAAACCGGGCGCTGAAAACCGCCGCAACGCGGAGCTGTTCGAGAGCCTCGCGGCCCACTGGGCGCGGCTCGCGGCCGACCCGGCGAGCGCGCCGGACTGACAGCGGGACCGGGGCCCGAGCAGGGCACGAGCAGGGCAGGAACAGGGGACACATGGACAATCAGAGACTGCTGGTCTGGGCCACGTTCGGCCTGATGGCCTTCCTCACCTGGGAGGCCTGGAACCGCGACTACGCGCCGCCGCCGCCGGCGGTCGATGCGCCGACGGCCGAGGCGCCGGCCATGCCGGCAGCGTCGGACTCCCTGCCCGAAATCAGCGACGACGCGGTGCCGTCGCTGGCCAGCGACGAGCCCGCGTCCCCGGCGGAACTGCCGGCACTTGCCGACGCGGATCGGGGCGACGCCGTCATACGCGTGACGACCGACGTGCTGGCGCTGGAGATCAGCACCCGCGGCGGCACGCTGCAGCGTGCCGACCTGTTCCGTTACCCGGTCGCGAAGGAGCGGCCGGACGAGCCGGTCACGCTGCTCAGCACGCGCCGCGAAAATCTCGGCCTGCTGCAGACGGGGCTGCTGACCCGCGACCCGGACGCGCCGGCGCCGAACCAGAAGGCGCTGTTCCGCGCCGACCGCGACAGCTATGCGCTCGGCGACGCGGACGAGCTGGTGGTGCCGCTGACCTGGGACGACGGCAACGGCGTGACCGTGACGAAGCGCTACCGCTTTACGCGCGGCAGCTACCGTATCGACGTAGTGCAGGAGCTCGACAACGCGTCGGCCGCGGACTGGACCGGCGCGCAGTACGCGCAGCTCCAGCGGCGTTCCTACGACCCGGACCGCTCGATGTTCGACGTCGACTCGTATTCCTTCGACGGGCCGATCATCTACGACGGCGAAAAGTCCGAGAAGCTGGACCGCGACGACATCACCGGCGGCGGCGTGCAGCTCTCGACGTCCAACGGCTGGGTCGCGACGATCCAGCATCACTTCCTGAGCGCGGTCGTGCCGCCGGCGGGCGAGCCTTTCAGCTACGCGGTGCGCGCCGCGAACAACGTCGCGCGCGCAAGCACCGTGGGCCAGCCGCTGACCGTGCCGGCAGGGCAGTCGCACCGTTTCGAGACGACGCTGTTCGTCGGCCCCA
>ERZ869936.2594-NODE-2594-length-10439-cov-3.243644_pt1 | contig 10439 bp, 8 predicted proteins | sample MGYA00520876_ERZ869936 | MGnify/ENA primary metagenome ERZ869936 (study PRJEB32218, sample SAMN09650985) | biofilter metagenome | isolation source: enrty point of leading RO module | place: Saudi Arabia: Thuwal, RO plant located on Red Sea | collected 2016-02-17 ... | reverse complement strand
ATCGCGTCAGCTCATCTGAAACTGCAGGAAAAACACCTGATACTGCCGGAACAATCGGGGATCATTCGCATTCGGCTCGAATGACCGTGGCCGGGTGAGGAACTGCAGTGAAATCGACCGCGACAGTTTGCGGCGGGACGGTTTCGGCCAATGAATCCAGCGGTCGATCCAGGCCAGCCACGTGATCGCGCGCCTTCAGGACCTCTGCGTGCAGAACCGGAAACGCCGGAATTTGGGCATCCCATTCGAGTAACGTCGAAACTCCACCCGTGAGTCGATGGGCTTCCCGATAGAGCTCCCACACTGGATCGATGACAGGTCCGTCATGCGTGTCGACGAGATGCGTTCCGCAGTTGGTATGGCCGGCCAGATGAAACTGCACGATACGCTCGTGCGGCATGCTTCTGAGGTATTCGAACGGATCGAAGTCATGATTGACCGACGAGACGTAGACGTTGTTGACGTCCAGCAGCAGTCCGCAGCCGGTCTCTTCCGTCATAGAGCGGATGAAGTCCCATTCGCGCAGCGTCGACCCGGCAAACTCGACGTAGCTACTGGGATTCTCTAAGACGAGGGGGCGTTCCAACGCATCTTGCACGATGCGGATCCGCCGCGTCACATGAGCGAGTGTTTCTTCGGTGAACGGAATGGGAAGCAGATCGTGCGCGTTCAGGCCGGCGACTCCCGTCCAACAGACGTGGTCGGAGACCCAACGGGCGTTGACCTCGTCGGCAAGACGTTTCAGGCGTCGTAGATAATCGAAGTTCAGCGGATCGCTACTTCCAATCGACAATGAGACGCCGTGCATGACAATTGGATAACGTTCCGCCAGTTCGTCCAGCACAAACCTTGGCCGTCCCTGAGAATCCATGAAGTTCTCGGAGATGATCTCGAACCAGTCGACGTCCGGCTGATGCTGCAGAATGTGCTGAAAGTGAGGACTGCGGAGCCCGACACCAAGTCCCAGATGGTCATGGCCTAATCGTGGTTGCGAGCTGCGACTCATCGTCAGTGCCACCGAAATCGTGATCGTGTGAATTAACCTAGAATGCACAACCGCTGCAGGCAGAGGAACGTCTGGTTTCCTCCGCCTGCAGTGGAGCTGTTCCGTACGGGATGGTCGCCCAAGAGGTTAGGTCTTGGCGGGAGCCTCACCGAACTCTTTGCCAGCGGCCTTCATCGCAGCTTCAAATGCTTCGCGAGCCTGTTTCCAAGCGGCCTCTCCCAGAGGAACGGCACATTCGCCTTTTCCCTTGCAGGCGTTTTGGCCTGGGGTTGAACCGCAGCTACGCTGTCCTTTGCACTCGTTATGGGTGTGGCAGTCATGTGCTGCTGCCGTTGCACTAATTCCCATGCCGGCGCAGGCGTTGTCGCCCCCCTGGTGGTTCTTGCAGCTGTTGAGCCCGCGGCAGACGTTGGCACCGGTGAGCAGCACGTGGCCCTCTTCTTCCATTCCGTCCGCAGCGGCCGGGCTGGCATCCGCGTCGGCAGCGGCGGAATCACCGGCCGGGGGAGTCGCGGCGTCTTTCGCGGCATTCCCGCATCCAATGGCTGTTCCGGCCAACACGCCGCCAAAGGCGGTTGCGGCCAATCGATGGAAATCGCGACGGTTCAAATCTGACTTGTTCATCGACGTCCTCTCTCTGACAGAGCTCTATTCTGACTTAACAACACGTTACGCAGTCGTTCCTGCTGCCGGCAAAGCGTTTCCGCCGGTTGCCAATCTTCGAGACTCGGGGACGCGCATTCTGTGTGATAACTCACACTGCGTCTGGGGAATCCTAGATGTTTTCCGCTCCCGACACACCCGCTGGCCGCCAGAAAAAATAGCGGTTCTGGGAAGACCGCGACGATCCAGGCCTTCCGCCAGATTCCTCGCCACGAAAAAACTGCCGTTGGTGAAGTCGCTTACAGTCCAATTCGAATCGCACGGCGAATCATTCTTTCAGAGTCTTGCCCGCGTGCCGAACGAGGGGACTGCAAAAACTGCCGGTTTGCTTCGGATGTTCTTGTCGGCGACCCGTTGGAGAGGGGTGACAGCTCAAGATTGGCTGGAAGGCTGTGATTGAACGGAATTTCTTGTGACGTCCAGAATTCCGCCCGCTGTCGCGACCGATAACAACACTGGATGGACCTTGGCGAGCACCAAAGAAGGGAATTGCGGATGATGCGAAGCAGAGATGTGCTCGACCGACAAGCCACATCAGGATATGCCACATCAGAGTATGAGGTGAACCGCGGCGGCAGCTGGAATTGGAAGAGTCGCTACGGATCTGGCCCGGGCCGATCGCAGTCGGCAAGCCTTGCCGCTTTCCGCCTCGCCCCTGTCCTGGTCGTTGCTGTGCTGGTGGCTGTCAATCTGATTCCGGAGAGCCGATCCTCCGCATTGAAAGCAGCCGCTCCGACATCGAATCCGGGATCGTGTGGCGGACCGATTTGAAAGCGGCCGCACGGGAAGCGGCGGCATCCCGCCGCCCCATGTTGCTGCAAGTGACAGCCGACTGGTGCGGTTACTGCCACAAGATGTTCGATCAGACATTCACTGACGAACAGGTCGCTCGACATATCAATGGTTGCTTTGTTCCAGTCACTGTCGACGCGGACAAAGAAGCCGGTCTTGTCCAGGCGATCGGTGTAGAGGGACTTCCCACGACAGTCATTGTTTCGCCGGAGTTTAAAGTCATCAAGAAGGTCACCGGTTTCAGGGCTGCAGCTGCTCTGAGCCGCGAGTTGGATGCCCTTTGCACGGTGAAGCACGTCGCCCATACGCAACCGGCCGCCAGCCTCCCACCGCAGTTGACCTTACCGACCGAGACTCTCCCAGCCTCGGCGATCCCCGCCAGCCAACAGGAAACACTCAGCAAACCGGCCGAGCCCTCGTTTGGTGGCCTGTGTCTCGTCAGCCTGCGGGAAAATCGCGAGCTGCGGCCGGGTCTGGCAGAATTCACGATCGAGTATCGAGGGCACGTCCTGCGGTTCGATTCAGCCGAGAACAAGACCCGCTTCGAGGCCAACCCTTTGAAGTACTATCCGATGGGCGACGGGGTTTGTCCTGTGACTTCCACGATGACCGGGACCAGGACACCTGGGGAAGCAAAGTTTGGGGCCCTCTTCCAGGATCGCGTGGTGTTCCTCGCATCACTGGCTGCACGCGATGCCTTTGTCGCGCGACCTGAACGGTACGTCTCGGCCCAGTGAGCCCCTTGCCAGTGATTGTCGTCAGGCTGGTCGAGGCATTTCCCGCAGTTTGCGGACAACCGCCGCGATACTTGAGATGGCGGTTTCGATGTCCGCCTCGGTATTAAAGCGTCCCAGGCCGAACCGCAGACTGGCCCGGGCAAGTGCATCGGAATGCCCGATCGCCTGGAGAACGTGGCTGGGAGTCGGATTGGCGGACGTGCACGCCGAGCCAGAACTGACCGCCACCTCTTTCAAACTTCCCAGGAGAGCGTCCCCGTCGACTCCCGGAATACTGACGCTCAGGTTGTTGGGGAGGCCGTTGTCGGGATCGCCGTTGCGGATGATTCCGGAAATCGTCGTCTGCAACCCAGCCCACAGCCGGTCACGCAACGCAGCCAGACGCGGAGGTTCTGCTGCAAGTTCTGTTCGAGCGATCTCGCAGGCGACTCCAAAACCGACGATCAGGGGAACAGGCAAAGTTCCGCTGCGGAGTTTGTGTTCCTGGCCGCCACCGTCCAGCAGGGGCTCGATCGGGATCCGTCTCTGGCCACGCCGAACGACGAGCGCCCCAACTCCCTTCGGACCGTGCAGTTTGTGAGCCGAAAGACTCAGCAGGTCGATCTCTAGCGAGTCCCACTCGATGGGGATTTTGCCGAGCACCTGTGCCGCGTCGCAGTGGAAGAACACATCGCGCTTACGACACACTCGAGCGATTTCGCCCACCGGGTTGAGAGTTCCCACTTCATTATTGGCCCACATGACCGAGGCGAGCCTGGTCGGCGGATTGATCGCAGCCTGGATGTCCTTGACTGCCGGGCGGGCATGCTGGTCGACAGGAAGCACTGTGACGGCGACACCACGGCGTGACAACCGATCGGCCGGATCAAGGATGGCGCGATGTTCGCCCGCATTGACGATTAAGTGCCCTGCCGGGCCGGGGCTACCGAGGACCCCCTTGAGCGCGAGGTTGTTCGCCTCTGTGGCACCACTTGTGAAGACAATGCAGCGAGGTTCGCAGCCGACCAGTCGGGCCACTTGCTCCCGAGCCGTTTCGACTGCTCCGGCTGCCGCCTTCCCGAACGAGTGACTGACACTGGCCGCATTGCCATATTCGTCGCAGAAGTAGGGCAACATCGCTTCCAGAACACGAGGATCAACCCGCGTTGTGGAGTGGTTGTCGAGATAGACTGGCCGTGCATCGGTCATGGGGTAGCGAACGTGATGGGGAATCGTCGGACCGCGTGTGGCATGTCCCGCATTTCGATTCTAAAGGGAGGTGTTCTGGGGGGATAGTCTCTCGGCAGTGCGGGCCTATTCTACTGGCCGATTCGCTGAAACCGCGGCCGCGGGTTGCCCCAGCGTTGACAGATAGGCATACAAGTCGGCTAAATCGCGAGGCTGAAGGCCATCGAGCAGGCCGTTGGGCATCAGCGACTGACGCATTAATCGCCGCATCTCGATTTGCGAGGACTCGACACGAAATGTCTGTCCGGCCGTATCGCGGAGCAGCAGACCATCGGTCGATTCGTAAACGACCAGTCCCGAAAGCACGCGGCCTTCGGTCGTGACGATCATTGTCGTCTGATAGCGCGGAGAGACATCTCGACTGGGAACCGCGATCGCCGTAAACAAATCCTGCCGCGAAAAACGTTGTGCCACTCCGTCCAATGCCGGGCCGACGGCACGGTGGCCGCCATGACAGCGGGCGCAGGCCCGCATCTGGAACAGCTTTTCACCCCGGTGTGCGCTTCCCTCGTTCCAGGGGACATCCGCCAATCTGGTCTGGATCGCGTCGATGCCAGCCTTCAGTTCGGCCTCAGCCGCAGACCATTCCGCTGGATAACGACGGGCAATCCACTCGGTCCAGGCTCGGGTCACTTCCGCCGGGTTTGCTTTCTGATGGGTAAAGTTTTGCCCGTTATTCCGCTGGAGTAGCCGCAGCATCTCCTCCCGGAGCTCCATCTCGGGTGGGCTTTCACCGAGACTCCGCATCGCCCGCAACAGGGCAACCTGCTCGTCCGGGCGGTCGTCCGCTTCCAGACTTTCCAGTGCGCCGAGACACTTCGCCAGAAGGTCGGGTTGGGCGGATTGCAGCCCTGCCACATAAATGGGCCGATCACGATCGCTGGGGTGACGAGTCAGCACGGTGAGGACAGCGGGTTGGACCGACAAGTTGTCGAACTGCTGGCGGATCAATTCACGATAGGCCGTTTCGCGGGTTTCCCCCAACAGAAACACAACTTCGCTGTCCCAGCGGTAATCATCACCCTGCTGCTGAATCCGCCGAACAAAGGCGGCAACCGCCTGCTGCCGAACGGCCGGCTCCATCTCTCCCACGAATTGGACATGGCCCGGCCGCCCGAATTGCGGTAACGCGGCGATTGTCGCGGGAAGAAGCGGATCGCGGCGGCATAGCTCGGCATAGGTTTCCCCGACACGATCGTCCCAATTGAGATCCTGTTTGAGTTCCCGGGTTTCAATCTTGGCGTCGAGATCGAGCAACGCCGCGGCAATCTGCTGTGTCTGGACCGACGAACGGGCCACGGGAAGTCGGGCCGCAACAATCAACTGGTGCGTATCGCGAACCGGAGAGGACTCTGGGTGGATCTCGGCCAGGATGCCGTCGAGTAACCTCGGCTGATTCGGCTGCATGATCGCCAGCAGTCGCGAGAGTTCATCATCAAAGGCTGGGTCTCTGGTGGGATACATCTCTGTCAAGACTTCAGCCAACGGGGCCAGTACGCGGTCGTAGGCCAATAAGTCAATTCGACTGTGATATCCATCGAAGACCGCCGCCGCCCCGTCGATTGGTCCGACGTCTCCCAGACCGAGTTGAATCAACGCCAACGCGTCCCGTTGCAACTCGGGTGGAAAACCTCCCCGCAGAATGGGAACGGCCACGTCAAACGCGTACAGATTGAAACCCGGTTCTCGTTCCAGATACGCAAAAGCGTTGGCCAGGACCGCTTGCCAGCCAAGAACGGCTGCCGCGTCGGCCACATGCCGAAAGGTGGCTTCGGGTAACCGGGCCGAGACACGGGATGCCGCCATTCGAACGGCCCGGTCCTCGTCGGCGAGGCAGGCAGCCAGGGGATCGACAAGTCTGTCGAGTTCAACAACCGCGACGAGGCTCAGCAACGCTTCCAGCGTTGCGCGGCGGACAATCGGTGTCGTATCGCTCAGCAGATGTCGAAAACCTTCCGTCGGGAACTGGGTTGGCATGGACCTCCCCAGCGACCAGGCCACACGAGCGCGAAGTTCCGCCGGAACCTCCGGATCGGCCAACGACAACGCAACTGTCGGATCGAGGCCGCCAAACATCTCCGTCAGGAACTCGCACGCGCGGATCCGTTCGGTCACGGGGCGGTCGGCCGAGAGAATCGCCGATCGAAACGGCAGCGGACCGAGTGCAGTGGCCAACGGCATCCACTGGCTGCGGGACCAACTGGCCAACGGCTGATTGGACTGCAGACAGCGATCAAGTGCTCGGTCGGCCGACTCAGTGGGGGAAGACGCTCGTGGAAGAGTTGTTGTCGACTCGACTGGCGACGGCTCGTCGGTGTGGGGTGTCGAAGTTGTGTTGTTGCCGTCACCAATCCAGGAGATACGCAGAATGCCACCCGAGGTCCCCCGACCACCGACGCTGACGAATACGTGCCCGTCCGGTCCAACGGACACATCGGTCGGCGCGAAACCGAACTGTCCTCTGGCCGACATGAACAGTTCCGCCTTCGCCTGCCACACACTTCCGCTGCGCGTCGGACGGAGAACCACCATTCTGCCGTAGGTCCAATCCAGGACGAAGACTGCACCGTGGTAGCTCTCGGGGAACTGCGTATGCCGATAGCAGACAACACCCGTCGGACTGCCGCGACCCAGCCTCGCGATTGTGATGGGCATACTGGGAAAATTGTCGTCCCGCTTCCAACTTCGGCTGATCCAGCCGGCATGCGAACCGGGCAGAATCTGAAAGACACGCGTCGGACGGTACCAGGGAAGCGAAATATCTCGTTCGCCATCGCTGTCGTACAGAAAGATGTCCCCCTGGGGATGGAAGTCGAAATCGTACGCATTGCGGAATCCATCCGCGATCACTTCCGCTCCGGTGAAATCGGGTGTCAGCCGTAGTAGGACGCCGGCATGGGACTTGGCGACCGGAGACCCGAGAAGCGTGACGAAACGCTCGTCGACGTCTGAATCGTTGCCGGCCAACAGATACCAGTACCCGTCTGGACCGCGGCGAATCGCATGGGCGTGATGTTCGCCACCGGCGCGAATTTTCAACAGACGACGCGGAACACCGTCGGCCACGCCGTCCTCGTCGGCATCTTCATACAACCAGACACCGTCGTCGCCGACACACAGAATCCGGTTGCGATCGCAAAACAGTCCTTGAGCCCCCGTACGGGGGCCGTCGGCAAATTCCAGAAACCGATCGGCACGACCATCCGTGTCGTCGTCATACAGTGTTCTCACATACCCGGGACCAGAAACAACAGCGCGCCCAGCCGAGTCGTGCGTCAGACAATACGTGTCGTGCGTCAGGTTATTATCGGCGTACCAGGTCACGCGAAAGCCATCGGGGACCTGCAATCCTTCGGCAATGGTGACCGCGCTGTCGCGGGCTGCGATGGTCGGTTCGGATGCATTGACCACACGACTGTCGATCGTCGACTGAAACGCGAGCAGCGCGAACAGCAGCGGCAGGGGGGCGGAGCGTCCGCCGAAACGCCCGGCATTGGCAGCGGCCGGTTGCTGGTCCGGTCGGCTTGGGTGTTCCGCCATCGATGGACTCCGCACGAGTCGATTTCGGGGGTGTGAGGAATGATTCTGCTGGCAGGGTCGGTCCGGCGGAACCGGAGTGCGATTGCCTGATCGACGTTCGCAAGAGAGACGACACCGCGCTGCTCGTAAGAGTGGCAACACAGTCTTCGCCGTGGGTGTCATCGCAGAGAACCTGTGTTCCACGGTCCAGCAGCTTTGCCGACCGTTGCCCAACGGCCGACCGTTTCTCTCGCTGCCAATCGTCAAGTCTTATTTCGACAGCTATCGTAACGCGGTTACACGGGGTGGGGCAATGTGGTCGCGGCTGGTCACTGTCGGGACAGGACATCTGTTGCTTTTTTCGAACACGCCGCAGCGACACGTTGATTTTTTTCGACGCGTCTGAACCCTCTCTTTGGATTTTGCAACAGTGGTAATTGCTTTGCGGTATTCTTCTTACGCAAAACGGCTGATCTGCTGATGTCGCTGACCGACCGCTGTGGCCCACGCTTTGCGTCCGGATGGAAACATCGAGCGTCAACTGTTTCTTTCTGTTGACGTACCAGTCGTTGATTCGCGCCGATCCCGCAATCGCCTCCTCACAGATTGGGCAGTCCGATGATGCCATCCCGAAAGAAGCGGATCCGCTTGGAATGTCGTGACGACGTGACCGTGCTTGATCTGGGACCCATGGAGATCTGGGACGGTGCTGACCTGGCCCTTCTACGGGAAACCTTGATTCATCTGACTGCAGAGGAAGGCTGCCGAGCCATCGGCGTAGACCTGACATTCGTCAAATACATTCCGAGCGGCTTTTTCGGCATGTTATTCGACCTTCATGAAGATGGAACTGCGGTCCGTGTCTATTCACCGCAGCAGAATGTCTCCCGGATGCTCTGGTTCCGTCAATTTTTCCATCAGGTGAATGAGACAACGTTCTCGCTCGAACGGGAACCGAAATATGAGATGAAGCCGCCCGCTCCGCGCAAGGTCTGGCAGGATACGGAGTGGAGTAGCCGGCATCGCAACGGTGACTCGCAGAAGCGTGTCGAACCGACGTCCAGCTACTCATCCACACCGTCGCGGAATTAGCTCCGCGGACGTATTCCGATCGACCGGCCACTGTCGCGAGAGTCACTGTCGCGAGAACCGTGGTTTCGCAACCGTTCCGGATTGATGGCAGCACCTGAGCAGTCGCTACAGTCCCATCGGATGTTGTGATCGGTGCCCCCACCCTTGGCCCCCGTTTTGCGAAATCTGTACAGTGTCGAATCCCGCTTAGGAGTGCAGGGAGCACAGTGTCGAAACTGGCATAAGAGATCTGGTGCGATTAGTGGATACAGAGCGACCGGCCCGGAGAACTGGAATTTCAGGCCGTCTGGCAAAGATCTTGTTGAATCACCGGCTGAGCGTGCGATAGACTGCTAGTAAGGGAAAGTGTTCCCGTACAGAGGACACCCCGGGGCAGTTCGCGGACTTCTGAAGGAAGGCGAAGAAATGGCGGCAGACATTCGCAGTCAGGTGGCAGGGGCAGGCTTCGGGCGATTGATCGTTCGCACCAGTTTTGCGGCGTGCGCCCTCCTGATTGTCGCCGGAGGTGTTGCGACCGCAGATTCGCGCCCCATTACCAAGCTGCAGTTCGACCCGACCGCTGAGAAGGTCGAACTGTTCAAGGCGATGGCTGACGGCCAGATTGATGCGAAGCTGATCCATAAGAACTCGCTCTCCGGTAATCTGATTCTCGAGAACAAGACCGACAAACCCTTAACGGTTGAAATGCCCGAGTCATTCGTTGGCGTGCAGGTTCCGAGTCAGTTCGGCGGCGGTGGTTTGGGTGGTGGCATGGGTGGCCTCGGTGGCGGTCTCGGCGGTCAAGGTGGTGGCCAGGCACAATCCACCGGTGGTGGCATGGGCGGCCAAGGGCTCGGTGGCTTGGGCGGTGGCCTGGGCGGCGGTATGGGTGGCGCCGGTGCCAACTTCTTCTCGATTCCACCCGAAAAGCGAGTTCTCGTTCCTGTCACAACGGTCTGTCTGGAACACGGCAAGGCCGAGCCGAGCCCGCGGATGACGTATCGTATCGTGCCGGTCTCTGAATTCAGCAAAGATGCCCGTCTGAACGAACTGCTCAAGCTGGTGGCCAGCGGTCGTGTCCCGGCCCAGGGAGCGCAGGCGGCCGCGTGGCATCTCTCGAACGAGATGTCCTGGCGGGAATTGGCAACGAAGTCCGTCCGCCGATTGGGAGGTGCCCCCCCCACACCGTACTTCACGCGGACCGATCTGATGCTTGCCCAGGAACTGGTTTCGGTGTCTCATGCCCGTGCGGCTCGCAATGCCGAAAACGAACCAACCGAGCGCCCCGCAGCCGAGCCTGTTCGAGCCCAGCGGACCTCCCGCACGTCGCGATAGTTGGCCCCGATCTCGGTCACACTGCGCCGCGCTCGCACTAGAAGCGGTTCCAAAACCTCTGTGTGCTTCGTCTTCGTCCTGTGAATGCT
>ERZ869936.2593-NODE-2593-length-10441-cov-3.704699_pt1 | contig 10441 bp, 10 predicted proteins | sample MGYA00520876_ERZ869936 | MGnify/ENA primary metagenome ERZ869936 (study PRJEB32218, sample SAMN09650985) | biofilter metagenome | isolation source: enrty point of leading RO module | place: Saudi Arabia: Thuwal, RO plant located on Red Sea | collected 2016-02-17 ... | reverse complement strand
GCTGCGGCCGGCCTGCGCGCAAACGAGCATGATGGCGCATACCACCATGACTCGCGCACCGAAGTTGTCGCGCCATCGCAGCATCAGGCTTCTCACTCCTTCACCGGCGCCAGTTCGTACGTTTGCGGCTTCGGCTTGCGCAACTCCGCGATCTTGGACTCAACCTCCTCGATCAGCGGAATGAACTGCGGGATTTCGACCGCGTTGTTGCCCTGCTCGTGCTTGCGGAACAGGAACAGGTACGTCTCGTTGGCGGGGCGGTAGTGATGGAAGAAAAGCTCGTTCTTCTTGAGGATCGCCTCGCGCAGCTTGTCGGCCTGATCGTGCGCGGGGCTCTCGGTGATGGCGATGCCCGGGTCCGCGAGCTGCTGGTGCGTCGCCTTCGCGTAGGCCTTGCCGTCGATGCGAAGCTCGTACGTGCTTTCGGGCAGACCCTTGACGCGCAGGACGCGCGCGGGGTACTGAAGTTCTTCGCCGGTCAGGCGGATCGCCTTGTCGCCGGGCATGTCGATGTGCAGCGTCGGTGCGGGCAGCGTGGGATCGACCGCCGTGAAGCTGACGCGCCCGTCCACCGTCTTGAGATCCTTCAGCGTGGTCATGCTGGCGATCTCCGCGCCGCCGCCCATCTTCAGCGAGACGAACCACGCCTTGGGCTTGGGCTCAAGCTGCGCGACGATCTGGTTGGCCACGTGCCAGTAGCCGAGTTCGGTCAGGTGCAGGTTGTTGCTCGTGATCGGGAACTTGTGATAGGCGAGCGTGCGGTCGTCGGGGTTGGCCGGGTTCTTCTGTGTGTAGACACAGGTGAAGCACGGCCGCATATGGAAGAGATCGATGAACGGCAGTCCGCGCTCGCCGGCGAACTTCTTGATCAGGCCACTGTACAGTTCGAGGTTCTCATTCTGCTTCTGCGGGCTTGGCAGCGGCGGGCCCAGGTCTTCCATCTTGTACGGGCCGATGAACGCGATGCGCGCGCCGGTGTCTTCGATCGCCTTGACCAGCTTGTTCAGGCCGTCAACAAAGCGTTCCACGCCGGCCTTGCCCTCGAACGCCTCGTTCTGTCCGTACGCGATGAGGATGACGGTCGGGTTGCACGCGCGGACCCACTTGACCAGATGCTCGAAGCCTTCGCGCTGGCCGCCGAAGCGGGCGCGGGACTCTCCCCAGACGGTGTCGCCGGACCAGCCGAGGTTGCGGAAGGTGATGTTCTTCTCGGGGTAGCGGGCGGTGAGGGCGAGTTCGATGTAGCCGTGCTGCACCTCGCGCTCGACGAACGTGTTGCCCAGCAGCACGACGCGGTCATTGTCCTTCAGCTCCAGCTCCCACGGCCCGTGCGCCTTCTGCGGCAGGTACGTCGCCTCGATCGTCGGCGTGATCTGCGGCGCCCAGTCGCCCTTGGCGGGCTTGTCGGTGAACTTCACGTTCGCGTTCCACGGGGCGACCTTGTTCAGCTCGCCGAAGACGTGGGCCGGTTCCCAGTCGGCGTCGTCGAACTTGGGCTTCTCCCAGTTGCGCTTGGGCGTGAGCGTGGCCTTCCAGGTCTTGTCGGTGTGAAACGTGTGCGTCTTGCCGTCCTTCGTCTTGATATAGATGCGCGCGGCCAGCCCGGCGAACTCGTCTGGGCTCATGCACTCAACAGCGATCGTGTTGCTGCCCTTTTCCAGGAGCGGGCTGATGTCGTAGATCGTGCCCTCGTTCCAGTTGTTGCCTGCGCCGACGCGAGCGCCGTTGACGAGCAGGATGTACGTGTTGTCAGCCGTGATCTCGACGCGGCTTGCGCCCTTGGTCTTGTCCGGCTCGCCGAGCGTGAACGTCTTGCGGAAGAACGCGGGCTTGCCGCTGGCGTCGTCCTTGGTGCGCGGGGACCAGATCCACTGCGCCTCGGCCGCGGCCTGCGAGGCGAGCGCGGTGAAGGTGATCAGAACGATGAAGGCGGAGAAACAGGTTCGACGCATCGCAATCCCTCCTGGGCTGGAACCGGTCCGTCATTCTACAGAGTGTGTCGCGCCGGCAGCGGATTTGGTAAGGCTTTGCAGGCGAGACGAATGGAAATAGCCGCAGATGAACGCGGATGGGAGCTAGCGTTTCAATTCAATTTCCCATCTGCGTCTATCTGCGTTCATCTGCGGCCATATCGAGTGGCGTGTGAGTACCATCTTGGCATGACTCACCCCAAGCCTTTGCCGCGCCGCCAGTTTGCCAGCGACAACTACGCGGGCGTCTGCCCCGAGGCGTGGCGCGCGATGGAGGAAGCGAACGCTGGCCACAGCAAGGGCTACGGTGAAGACGCCTGGACCGCGCGGGCCTGCGATCGCGTGCGCGAGCTCTTTGAGACCGACTGCGACGTCTACTTCACTTTCACCGGCGGCGCGGCGAACTCCCTGGCGCTGTCAGCGATCTGCCGGGCGCATCACGCGATCATCTGCCACGAGCACGCGCACGTCGAAACCGATGAATGCGGCGGCCCCGAGTTCTTCACCGGCGGCGCAAAGGTGATGCCCATCGGCGGCCAGCATGGCAAGCTTGATCTGGCCGCGGTGAAGGAACGCGCGACGCGCCGCGATGATGTGCACTTCCCCCGCGCCCGCGCGCTGGCCATCACGCAGGCCACGGAGATGGGCACGGTGTACAGCGTGGACGAAGTTGCGGCAATTAGCGATGTCGCGCGCAGCCTGAAGCTCTCGCTCTTCATGGACGGCGCGCGGTTCGCCAACGCCGTCGCGTCACTCGGCGTTGCACCGAAAGAGATCACCTGGCAGGCAGGTGTGGATGTTCTCTCATTCGGCTGCACGAAGAACGGCTTGGCGTTCGGCGAAGCCGTCGTGTTCTTCAATCGCGACCTCGCGCAGGAGTTCGACTTCCGCGTGAAACAGGTCGGACAGCTCTACTCCAAGATGCGATTCATCGCCGCGCCGTGGATCGCGATGCTCGAAGGCGACACGTGGCTCAAGCACGCGGCCCACAGTAACGCGATGATGAAGAAGCTCGAAGCCGCGCTGAAGCCGCTGATCGATAAAGGCACGATCGAACAACTCGCCCCGGTAGAGGCCAACGCGATGTTCCTCCGCATGCCGCAGCCGCTGATCGACGGCCTGCGCGCTCGCGGCTGGCATTTTTACGACTTCATCGGCCCGCAGATCGTCCGGATCATGTGCGCGTGGGATACGATGGAGGAAGACATCGCCGCGTTCGCGGCTGATGCCCTGGCGCTGGCGTGAATCGCGGTTTGCCCCGCTTTTTTCGAGAGGGTGAAACCCCGCCGGCCGCGATGGGTAGGGAGCGATAGCAGGGATTCATGAATCTTCGAGATGAAAGGTGCCTCATGTTGAATCGACGGATTTCGTGCGCGGCGCTGCTGCTGGCGGCGGTGCTGTCCATTTCTGTTCGTGCCGAGGATGCGAAGCCCAAGGCACCAGCCAGCGGGCCGAACCTGCGCGTCGTCGAAGTCGGGCCGGAGATCACACGGCTGGACATGGCGGTGAAGTTCTTCGCCTCGGCCGACGGGAAGGGCCCGACGGTCGCGCTGGTCAGTGCGATCCACGTGGCTGACCCTTCCTTCTACGAGGTCGCCCAGAAGCTGCTCGACGCCCAGGACCTGGTCCTCTTTGAAGGCGTCGGCGGCGGACACGCCAACGATCGCGAGACGCCCAAAGGCCGAATCGAACTGACGAACAACCGCATCCGCATGCTCGCGATCCTGATCGAACGGCACAAAGCCCAGACGAAGGAGTACCCGTCAGCCCTCGATGACCTGGCCAAGACCGCCGGCGACAGCCGCGTGATGCGCGATCGACTCACGCGCGCCAAGAAGGACGCATGGAACCATCCGCTTACTTACGAGAAGACCGCCGCAGGTTTCACGCTCACCAGCAGCGGCGCCGACGGCAAGCCCGGCGGCGAAGGCGAGAACGCCGACCTGGCCTTCGCGGATCAGGACCCGCTGGCCAAGGATGAGCTTGACGACCTCTCCGCACTGCAGGCCGACCTGGCTGATGCGCTGGGCCTGACGTTCCAGCTTCACGGGTTCGACACCGGCAAGCCCAACTACCGCAATGCGGACATCTCCGTCGAGCAGCTCAAAGCCAAGCTCGGCAACAACGACGGCCAGGCGAACCAGTTCCTCCAGATGATGGATGGTTCATCTTCGATGTCAGGCGTCGTGAAGATGGCGCTGGGCATGATCCGCGGCAACCCGCGCATGCAGATCACTTTTAAGGCCATCATCATGGACATGCTCGCGACCGTCGGCGATGACATGTCCAAGCTGGGCAACCTTCAGCCGGGGTTGCAGGACATGATGAAGGTGCTCATCGACGAGCGGAATCAGGTCGTCATCGAAAGTCTCAAGGCTGAGCTTGCCAAGGAGAAGCCGGCCAGGTCAATCGCGATGTGGTACGGCGCGGGGCACATGAAGGACCTGGAGGAGCGCCTCATCGATCAGCTCAAGTACAGGCACGTCGCCTCGTTCTGGCTGCCGGCGATCACGCTCGACCTGACCGAGTCGGACATCAAGATGAAGGACATCGCCGGCATGCGCAACATGGTCAAGGCGATGATCGAGACGATGAAAAACCGGAAGTGAAGGCAGCGGCAGGCGGCAGGGGACAGATGAAGAAAGCCCATGCACTCCTGTGCATGGGTGCGCCTGTTAACCTCCGCCATACTTCAGCCAATTGGTGGCAGCGGTCGCTTTCGCGGTCCGCACCCACCCCCTTATCCCAGGAGCCATTGCCTATGAAACACACCCTTCAGTTCGCCCTTCTCGCCGGCCTTTTCCTGGCCGTCCTCGCCGGACCCACCCTTGGCGAAGAGAAGCGTGACCAGCCTCGCGTCAAGAAGGAAGGTGAGGTTCGCAAGGAGGGTGAAAAGAAGCGTGAGGGCGACGGCGCCAAGGCCGGCCAGCTCCGCGAACTGGAGGCGATGTTCAAGAAGTTTGACACCAACGGCGATCAGAAGCTCAGCGCCGACGAAGTCAAGGGCACGAAGCTCGGCAAGGCGTTCAAAGAGTTCGACGGCGACGGCGACGGCTTCATCACGTTCGCCGAGTTGCGCTCCAAGGTGACCGGTGAGCCGCGCAAGGAAGGCGAAAGAAAGAAGGAAGGCGAAGTCCGCAAGGAAGGGACCGCCAAGAAGGAAGGCGAGGCTCGCAAGGAAGGCGTGAAGCGCGAGGGCGAGAAGCGCGACTGACCCGGCGACGAAAGTGAATGAGATCCGACATGAGCCGCGCGCCAGTTCACTGGCGCGCGGCTGTCATTTGAGCACCATCCCGACAGGGTGGTGCCAAGGGCGGACGAACTGCTGTGACGCTTCCCTGGCGACGGAGATGGTGAGAGGTCGTGCGCGATCGGCACCACCCTTTCGGGATGGTGCTCACCGCCCCTTCGCCGGCACCGGCGCGCCCTGGCGGATCCACATCTCGATCACCTGTAATTCCTTCTTCGAAAGCCGATCGATCCCCGAATCCTTCGGCGGCATGTTCTCATTCACCTCGTACCACAGGTCCGAATCGTTCGGGTTCGTCCCTTTCACCAGGCTCCTGGCCACGCGCGGCAGGTCGAGGATGTAATCGACCTTCTTGATGGCCCGCAGCCGGTCTTCGGTCTGCTCCTGCTTGCGCGCGGTGGCCGTGTCGTGGCAGGAGGCGCACTTGTTCGTGAAGATCGCCGTGACCTCCTTGATGAGCAACTGCTTCTGCTGTGGCGAAAGGGGTTTGTCGGCGGCGAAGGCTGATGTCGAAAGAAGAGCGGTGAAGACGAAGGACGAAGCGAGCGCACGCAGCATGGCGGGACCTCCGAAAGGGATGATCAATCGTATCACCGTGCGGCGGCGGCACAACACGCGGCGATCTACGTTGTCGATCCGCCATGCATATGATCAGGTGGATGCCTGAGCTGCACTGTCCAGCCTGTGATCATGACCTCTCCGATCGCACCGAAGGCGATTGCCCGGGATGTGGCTATTCGCCGAACTGGAAGGCGTTGCTTGCGCAAGCAGGGCCGCCGGTGAAGGAGATCAACCTGCATTGTCCCGGTTGTGGCTACGACCTGCGCGGGACGCCGGAGGGCCTGTGCCCCGAGTGTGGCAAGGCATTCGAACGCGAGGCCATCAGGCAGCGACTGACACAGAGCCCATCCTGGTGGAATGCGGCGCTTGTGTGCTTTTTAGTAGTTCCCTTTTTATTCATGATCACTGTGCGCCTTCTGCCTCGCACTTCCAACGAGGGGCTATGGGTCCTGTACTTCTGCGCGTTGTTCGTCGGCGCTCTCATCACCGCCATGGTTGATGCGGAGCGTCTGGAGTACCGCAGGGTCGTCAGCGAAGGCAAACGCCCTCGCTCCGGCTACGCTGCGATGATCGGCCTTTTCGAGTTCACTTGCCTGTCGATCGTCGGGCTGTTCATGACAGGCGTCGCATTCATGATGTTGATCGGATTGTTTCCTCGGGGCTACCCTGGATGACAAGAAACATTCGAGTCACCCGTGATACCTCACCCACCCGCCGCGCGCCTCGCCAGCGCCGGGAACACCCACATCCACATCGCAAAGCTCAGCACCAGGCCGATCGCGCCCAGAATAATGCCCGTGATGCACAGTTTTCGCCCGAGCAGTTCGGGGCGTTTCTTCAGGTCGCGCAGGCCCAGGATGCCGGTGATGATCGCCGCGATGCCTGCCGCGACGCCGAGGATGAGCGTCCAGCAATCGACGATCGACAGCAGCCCGAGGCAGGCGCTGAACAGCGCCAGCGGCGCCCGGGCCTGGGCCCAGTGGCGGAAGCGTTCGATGCGGGCAAGGTCGCGCTCGCTGTCACGTCCGAGAAAAGCCATGTGGACGATGGTAGCGAATCGGGTTCCACTGGACTGGACCGTGCCAATCCGCCACAATGAAGCGTCCGCATGCGAGATGTTTCCTTCAGGATTCCGCACTTGCCACGCTGTTTCTACATGTTTGCGCTCGTCCTGGCCGCGCTGTCCTTTGCGGCGGTGGCCGCCTCGGCGCAGCCCGCGGCCGACGAGATCCAGAAACGCCTCGACGCCGCCACGCCCGGCTCGGTCATCGACATCACCAGCGGCAGCCTCAAACTCGCCCAGCCGTTGGTCATGATCAAGAGCGGCACCGCCGAGCAGCCCGTCGTCATCCGTGCCCGCAACAAGGGCGGCACCACCATCGAAGGCAATGCCGGCTTCCTGCTCAAGGGCGCGGGCCACGTCGTGATCGAAGGCTTTCTCTTTGCAGGCGACAACACGCGACCGGCGATCGAATTGATCGATTGCACATCCGTTCGCATCACGCGCAATCGCTTCCGCCTGTCCAACGCTGCCGCCCCGCGCCAGAACTGGATTCATATCCACGGCGGACTGAGCACGAAGAACCGCATCGACCGCAACCTGTTTGAAGGCCTGACCGTGCCGGGCGCGTTCATCGCCATCGATGGCTCGGAGAAGGAGCCTTATCAGATCAGCAAGGGCGATCTGATCGAGTTCAACTATTTCAAGGACATTCCCACCGGCGAGAAACCCGGCGCCCGCGCGATCCGCCTCGGATGGACCGGCCTGGGCGAGTCGGTAGGGCAGACCGTCATCGAGAACAACTTGTTTGAGAACTGCGACGGCGACGATGAAATGATCTCCGTCCGCTCCAGCGGTCAGACCATCCGTTTCAACACGTTCCGCAACTGCTCCGGCTACGTCACGCTACGGCTGGGCTCGGACAACGCGATCGACTCGAACTTCTTTCTCGCTTCGCCGAAGGAAGAGAACGTCGGAGCCGTACGCGTGGGCGGCAAGAACGCGAGGGTGATGAACAACTACATGGAAGGCATGTCGCTGCCGGCCGTGGCGATGCCCAACGGCGCGAAGGCGTCGCATCCGGGACAGGTGCCACGCGTCGCGGCTGACGGCGCGGCGATCGTTTTCAACACCTTGGTCGATTGCCTGGCCGGTTCGTTTGACATCAGCGATGACGACGCGGGTCGCTGGCCCGAGCAGCCGACCAACTGCATTGTCGCTAACAACGTCGCCATCGCGTACAAGGCGAACCTGATCAACACACACGGCCGCGGCGAAGGCGTCAAGTGGTTGGGCAACATCATGTATCACGCGGGCGATCGATCGAAGATCGGCCTGGACCTGCCCGACGATCAGATCAACGTCACCATCCCCAAGCTGCGCAACCCCGGCGACTTCTGGCGACTGGGTCCTAACAGCCCCGCGATCGACTCGGCTCTGGGCGATTTCGATTTCGTCGTCAATGACATCGAAGGGCAGACACGCTCGAAAAAGAAGGACGCCGGCTGCGACGAACTGGTCGCCGGCACGCCGAAAAAACCGCTGACCGATGCTGACGTCGGCACCGACGCGCCATGAGCCAGTGGGTCTCCTGTCCCAAAGCCCACCCACTCCCGTGGGTGGGTGCTCCCACCTCGCACCTCTCGCCTTCCTGCCCGATAACGCGCCAACCCTTATCGGTCCCCCTCACACCCCATTGATCACCTCTCAAAAACGCCCAGAAAAAAAGCTTGGAGTGCGACTTGACATACGGACGATGTTAGGTTAACCTCCTCCAAACGACTTGGAGCAGGAAGTTTCAAGGCGGGTCAAGGCGTCGGTCGAACAACTAGCGGTGCGACAAGGTGAACCCCAACAGGTGGTGGTTCACCCGGTCGCCAGACGCAAGGGAGACGACAGCCATGGCAACCCCGCTGATTATGACCGGTCCTGGTGGCGACTACGTTTCGGCTTACTACGTGAAGGGCACGGCTCTGAACAAGCAGGTGAGCCGGTCCCGGTCAAGCGGGTCCGATACGGAAACCGCCGGTGGATTCGCCGGCTACGGATGGGGCGGAGGGCAGGAGGCCCGGCAGCAGGCAGGTGAAGAGGCCGCCATCACGCGCGGGCAGGATGTGTTCGAGCATGCCCCGGTGGTGGACGCGGGCACCTATGGCCCGCAAGCGACGGCCCAGGCCGTGGATCGCCTGCTCGCCCGCTACGAAGGCCGCTTGCCGCAGGCCGCGGTCAATGCAGCCGCCCTCGCCGCCGCCGAGGCCTGGCTGGCGGAGCAACAGCGCGAGTTGATGGCCATTCCGCTGTTCAGCCCCGGTCAGGCCGTCGCTCGACCCCCTCTCCCCTTGGGAGAGGGCTGGGGTGAGGGCAGAACCGTACGAATGGGTGAGGCGACCTTTGGCCGAAAGTCCAATCCAGCCCTCACCCCAACCCTCTCCCAAGGGGAGAGGGGATCAAACCCCAACACCGACGCCGACCGCGTGGTCGCCGTCCTCGAATCGCAAACGACAACCGCATCCGCAATCGACAACCCGAATCTGGAGACCCCCCATGAGCGTCACCCCGAATCTGACCCTGAAGCAACTGCACATCCTCACGCGTATCCGCGACTCACGAGTGGCGCGTGGCGTTTCCCCGACCCTGCAGGAGCTGGCCGAAGAACTCGGCGTCAGCAAGGTCACCATCTTCGAACACGTCGAAGCGCTCATCAAAAAGGGGGCCTTGTTCCGCGATGCAAACAAGGCTCGCTCTTTGACGGTCAATCCTGATGTCGAACTGCCCGATGAAGAGCGTCACACCCGCCTGCCCCTGGTCGGCACCATCGCCGCCGGCAAGCCGATCGACGCGGTCGAGAGCCGCGACTTCCTCGACTTGGAAGAAGTCTTCGTCCCGCGCCGCCGTCAGTCCAAGGCCGCCGGCGACATCTTCGTCCTGAAAGTCAAGGGCGATTCGATGATCGAGGAGCACATCAAGAACGGCGACTACGTCGTCTGCGAGAAGCGCACCACCCCGCGCAACGGCGAAACCGTCGTCGCCCTGCTCGAAGAGGACGGCGAAGCGACGCTGAAGAAGTTCTACAAGGAAAAGGACCGCATCCGTCTTCAGCCCGCCAACAGCAAGTACGAGCCGATCTACGCCAAACACGTGGCGATCCAGGGCGTGGTCATCGGCGTGATCCGGCAGTACTGAGCATCACTATGATGGTTGCTGTTCACGTTTAGCGGCGCGGCCGAGTCCGCGAGGCCCGCGTGGTATGTTGCGTGCCAACCGACCCATCGTGACGTGCGCTCACCCTTTCCCCGGAGGACCAACATGCCCGTCAGCCCCATCCCTGAAGGTTACCACTCGCTCACGCCGTACCTCATCATCCGCGGTGCCGCCGACGCCTTGGCGTACTACGCCAAGGCCTTCGGCGCGACCGAGCTCTTCCGCATGCCGGGCCCCGAAGGCAAGATCATGCACGCCGAGATGCAGATCGGCAATTCCCGCTTCATGCTCGCCGACGAGTTCCCGCAGATGAACGCCCTGAGCCCCGCCCACTTCGGCGGCACGCCCGTGAGCCTGATGATCTACATCGAGGACGTGGACACCGTCTTCGCCCGCGCGATCGAAGCCGGCGGCATGGAAGTCCGCCCCGTCGTGGACCAGTTCTACGGCGACCGCTCC
>ERZ869936.2592-NODE-2592-length-10442-cov-19.706171_pt1 | contig 10442 bp, 9 predicted proteins | sample MGYA00520876_ERZ869936 | MGnify/ENA primary metagenome ERZ869936 (study PRJEB32218, sample SAMN09650985) | biofilter metagenome | isolation source: enrty point of leading RO module | place: Saudi Arabia: Thuwal, RO plant located on Red Sea | collected 2016-02-17 ... | reverse complement strand
TTCGCCGCCGGCCTGAGTGGTCCAACCCCTTGGAATTGAACGGATTGCGTTCATCGGAACCGTTTCGCCATTTTGCCGGATTCGTCCATCCAGCCGGATCGCTGCACCGCGATCGTTAGACCGCGACCCGCTCGAGAGCGCTGCAACACCATCCCGCCTTCACGGACTCGCATCACACGCATGAATGAGACAGACTGATTGAATGAAACCATTCACGCCGGCCGGCCGACCCCGCAGCGCACAACGATGGTTGTATGCGTTGCCGCTGTTGACAATCACGCTCTCCGTCGCAGAAGCAGCAGGCCCGGTCGATGAGGAAACGCTGGCGCTCGTGCGGGACTCGGCCGGTTCGCTCTCGCGTTCGCAGATCGCCGCCCTTGTCTCGGCCGACGAGACGCTGGCCGCCACTCGCGACGAAGACTCCCGCAAACTGCGCGGCGAAATCCTGGTCAGGCTCGCCGAGAGCGGCACGACCGCGGCCGTCGAATATGTCCGGGGCGTCTTCGAGTCGGAGGTCGACCGGCGGCACGACGCCGCCTACGCGATCAGCCGATTCTGCCTGGAGCATCGCCGAGTTCCGGCCGACTGGCGATACCTCGTCCGGTCGCTGATGGTTGTCGAAGGCGAACAGGCGCAGAGCGTCGTCCGCGCGCTCAACGGCTTTCGCGAACGCGCGACCAAACCGGTCTGGATTCGCCAGGTCCTGCTGCTCGCCCTGACGTTCGATGAGCCGGGACGAGAGGAGGCGATGGACCTTCTCGCCCAATGGAGCGGCCGGGAGTCCGTTCCGGAGGCTGAGAATTCCGACGATCAACTCGCGGCCTGGCAGAATTGGTTTCGCGAGACCTATCCCGATGAGCCCGATCCCTCCTGGCCCGGCCAACCCGAAGGCAGCCCCTGGAGCTATCAGCAACTGCTCGCGGAGTTTGAAGCGATCGGAGAGAATCAAGGCCCGACCGAAGCCGGCAGAGCCGTGTTCGAGAAGGCCGCCTGTGCGAAATGCCACCGCGCCGGTCGCGTCGGAACTCAGGTCGGCCCTGAGTTGACGCGCGTGGCCGAACGATTGCAGCGGAAGCAGATCCTGCAAGCGATCCTCTTCCCCTCGCTGCACCTCAACGAGGAATATCCTTCGGCGACCGTGCTCCTGCTCGACGGCCGTGTGCTGGTCGGCACGGTCACGTCGGCAGGCCCCGATGCGGTGTCGGTGGGGGGGCTGGATGGAAAACGGACCACCGTTCAGAAATCCGAGATCGACCAGGTGCAGCCGAACCGGCTCTCCGGTATGCCCTCCGGCCTGCTGGACGACCTGTCACTGGACGAAATCCGCGACCTCTTCAAGTTCCTTCTCAACCCGCCCAAGGCGGAAAGTTCCTGACAGAGCCACTCCAGGGGTGCCGTCGCTGGACTGAAAGGAAGCCCCGGAGGTGCGATCAACCGGGGCTTCACGAAGCTCCGGCCGCAGATGGGTATGAAAGGCCGCCCAACTCCCATTCAAGATCGATTTAGGACTCTTGGGAAGATCTCGATACAGAGGGAGCGCGAGTCATGCAGGCCATGGTGCTGGAACAGACAAGTCCGATCGAAAACTCGCCCTTGCAGCTTCGGGATCTCCCCCGTCCCGAACCGGGGCCCGGCGAGATTCTGGTCAAGGTCCGCTGCTGTGCGATCTGTCGGACCGACCTGCACGTCATCGAGGGAGATCTCCCCGAGGAACGTCGTCCCGTTGTCCCCGGTCACCAGGTGGTCGGTCTCGTCTCGGAACTCGGAGAGGGGGCGGGTCGGTTTGCGATCGGCGATCGCGTCGGTATCGCCTGGCTCCGCGAGACCTGCGGTGAATGCCGCTTCTGCACAGCAGGCCGCGAGAACCTGTGTCAGCGAACCCGCTTCACCGGCTATCAAGCCGACGGGGGCTACGCCGAGTTCGCCGTGGTCCGCGAAGACTTCGCATACGCAATCCCTGACGAGTTCAGCGACACCGAGGCAGCGCCGCTCCTCTGCGCGGGAATCGTCGGTTTTCGCGCCCTGCGCCGCAGCGAATTACCCGCAGGAGGCCGGATCGCCCTTTACGGTTTCGGCTCCAGCGCTCATGTCGTGATGCAAATCGCGCAGCACCGCGGCTGCGTAGTTTACGTCGTCACCCGCGGGGAAGATCATCGGCGGCTGGCGAAACAGATGGGCGCCCGATGGGTCGGCGAAAGTGCGGAGGAACTCCCCGTCAAGGTCGACAGCGGCATCCTCTTCGCCCCGGCCGGCGAACTCGTTCCCTCGGCACTCGCGGCCCTCGACCGTGGAGGCACACTCTCTCTTGCCGGCATCCACATGAGCGACATCCCCCAACTCGATTACCACGCTGCGCTGTTCTACGAACGCAATCTGCATTCCGTCACCGCCAACACGCGGGACGACGGGCGCGAACTACTGAAGGAAGCGTCGCAGATACCACTCCGGCCGCACGTCACAACGTACCCTCTGGCCGACGCCAACCGCGCGTTGCAGGACCTCAAGGCCGACCGGATCAACGGCACCGGCGTGCTGCTGGTCGAGAGTTGAAGGCGAGGCCGCCGCCCGCAGGCGCGTGATGGTCTCGCCTCACGGCTGCTGCACGTAATCGGGGCGGCAGCAGCACCGGCAGGGACATTCGTTGCAGTCGCAGCAGGGCGTCCGGCGGAACAGATGCCACCAGGCCGGACCCTCCATCGACTGCGGATGCTTCACCCGGTACGGAGCGTAATCGGCGCGGTACGGCGCAAGATGTTTGGGCCACCCATGCCCGCGCGGAGCGAACGCCGTCGGCGTGCACCGGGCGTCGTGTCCGAAAACTTCCGTCCGCGGCCAGAGGCCGTAGAAGCTGCTCGGCAGTTCATAGTTGCGAATCACGGCGGGCTCCCCGAGATGAAACGGTTGCATCACCCGCTGCGCGACCCGCTGCACGAAAGAACGCGATTCGCCGGTCGCCGGTTCGTCCCCCGCCGCAGTCTGCACCTGCGCATCATTCGCGGCAACGTCCTTTGCGCACCGCTCCAAGCCGAACAGCGCGACCGCGACCAACATCAGTGGCAGACAGTGAGATCTCAGCATCCGTGCCTCGCTTGGCGGGAGGTCCGATCCGGGCCCGGGTCAGTCGCGTTATCCTCAACGCGCAGGGGACCACTCAGACGATCGGCACGGCGAATCTCGCAAATCCAGCACCGCAAAGACGACCGTCACCACCGCGCCAGACCGAATAATCCGCACAGCTTGCCCCAGCCGCGTCGCGGCTGACAATCCGCAAGTCGCAAACGCGCTTCCTGAACCGCCGCCCCGAGGGAAAACGCTTCATCGAATCCAGACAGCCGCCCGCATCGGCAATCGCTGAAATGCACGCCACCACCGCGACGACAATTTCTTGACATCCACTCAACAGCGTTGGTAGCCTCAGATTGTTGAGCCTTTCTTTCGCGGCTGAAGTTTTCCCGCCGCAGACAGTCCGCCTCCTCCCTCGACGATGCGGTCGACCGACTGCGACACAAGTTGGGGGCCGGTTCTCACAAACAATCCCGATACAAGTGTTGCTCGGGCTGTTTCAAAGCCGTACCGTGGAATTGTCCGCTCAAACAAAGGCGGCATGGCACTTGCTGAGGAGTTGGGGTATTCTGTGTCGGCGTAGCCGTTCGGCCGAAGTCCCGGGTGCGGACGTGTTTCAAGCGAAGGGTCACTTCAGGCCGCTGCATGACCGATTCCATCACACGAGATCCGAACAACGCCGGGTTCATGGGGATCATCAGCCACCCTGAATCCGCGTTGACGGTCATCCGGCTCCCCGCAGGCAGCACCGGTGACCTCAGTCGGCGGCTGCCCTGATGAACGAATCGAACCGAAGGAATCCGCCGGTGGAACCGATTGTCCGTGCGATCTTCGATCACTGCGTGAAACTGCGACGCTTCGCATTCGAGCGCTTTGCGAATCAGTGTCGACGATCTGTCTCGCGGAATATCGGGCGCGACCTCCCGGAAACGACTCGACGCGGTCACAAGGGAGTCCAATTCGCTCTCGCGGCCTGTGCCGTGGCGACGGTCTTGCTGTTTTCCGTGGCCGCCGCCGCTCAGGAGAATGAGCCTGAAACCCCCGCCGAAGAGACGACCCCGCCCGCCGAGACGACGACCGACGAGACCGAGTACGCCGGAGAGAAAATCACAAAAGAGGAACGGAAGTCCTGGGAGCGGCAACACCGGACGAAGTTTACGAACGCTCTCCGCAAGCTCGACACAGCGGAGATCGATTTGGGAGTCCGCTATCACCTCTACGGGCTCACGATGGAGGAGTACCGCGACGAACTCCCGGAGTTGGTGCGCGATTTCCTCGATGAGTTGAAGTCGCCCGTGGTCAGCGCCGAGTCGCGGGAATACGCCAATCAGGAGGCGGTCGAGGTGGCTCAGGAACTGTTGGACCAGCCGCCCGAAGTCCGGATTAACGTCTGCATCCTGGTGGCGAGTCTGAATGTCGAGAATGCGGGACCGCGCGGCGAACCGGCCGTCCCCTACATCCCGGCCATCGACTTCCACTCCGCCGTGCTCAACGACCCCGACCAGTTGGTCGCCTGCAAGATCTGGGCGGCGATCGGGATGGGACGCATCGGCCGCGACGCGCAACCCAACGTCACCCAGCGCAGCCAGATCGCCAACTCGCTTGCGGGCGCGCTGGCCGCCCCCGACGCCGCCGGCGACGAGCACATGTGGTATCGCATGCGGCTGGTCGAGGCCATGGGCAACTGCGGTCTCACGCATAACGTCACCCGTCAACCGGTCGTGATCGACGGCTTGATGCGGGCCCTGGCGGACCCGGAGGAGCACTTCGTCGTTCGCGCCACAGCCGCCCGCTCGATCCCGCAGTTGCCGCTCGGCCCCGGCACCGAGATCCCGCTCATCTGTTACGAGATCGGGCGTCTCACGAATCAGATGACCCAGGCCCGAAATCAGAATCTGAAGGCCCCCTACTGGAAATACTGTTACCTCCTGGTCTATTCCTCTTTTCGGCCGCAACTGAAGGAAGAACAGGACAAAGGCTGGGGATTGCTCAACCAGACGCAGCAGGCGCAGTTGCGGCAGCACGCCCCCGTCGTCAACTCACTCTTCGACGTGATCCTGCCGGTCGTGAACTCGGTGACGGAATCGGTCCAGCCCCAGGCGACTCCGGCCCCCCTGCTCGAAGGACTCGGCGACTGGATTCAGAACAATGTTCCGAAGAACTGGAAAGTCACGCCGGAGAGCAACGAACTCAAGCGGCCGACAGAAGACGAAGAGGCCACGATGGCCGATGCAGGGGGGGCCGATTCAGGCGCGGGCGTCGAAACCGGCGCCGCTCCGTCGGGCAACACGTCAACAGGTGAATAGTGCCCTGTCAGGGCTTTGTTTTCGCCTTGGCTGGACCGCGAATCCCCCACGGTCGAGCGCGGATCGGCCCGCACAGGGATGCACAAACAGACCCCCGACAGGCATGATTTCGCCGGTCAACCCGCGCTGCGCTCACGCCCCAGATCAGAGAGTGCAACGGTGAGCGGGCCGACGATCCCTGCGACCTGCCCTCGCGCCTTCCTCGCTGTTTCCTTTAACGCGGCCCGCCGGATCATCGACGGATGAACGAAGAACAGAGAGACGATTTCGAACTCGAATGGCACGGCGACGCCGTTGTCGTGACCCCCGCCGGCAGCGTGGAAACAATGTCGTGGGACGTCGTTGAGCAGGCGGCCGATCTCGTGCTGGCGCCTCTGGGACAGCGCGCCGCGCCCCTCGTCGTCGTCGATCTCAGCCGGGTCTCCTATTTCGGCTCGGTCTTCCTCGCGTTGCTCCTCAGATGCCATAAACTCGTGCGGCAGAAAGGGGGCGAACTGGTCCTCTGCGGCGCGAGCAAGCTCGCTCGCGAACTGCTCCAGATCACGAATCTCGACACGCTGTGGGCGATTTACGACACTCGCGAGGAGGCCCTGGAGGCCGTCGGGGCGTAAGCCGGACAGACTAGTTGTTGGAGAGCCCGCATCTGTCTGCCGAACAACCGGGAGTGAGCGATGGCACGGAAGCACAAACGCGCAAAACCCGACGTCTCCGAATCGGTCGTCCTGCCGACAGAGCATGAGATCGAACCCGATCGGACGTCCGATCTCGTCGACGAGATTCGCGAAACCGCCGACCGCCTGGAACGCGACAAGGCGACGCGCGGTGACCTGAAAATCATCTCCCGCGCGCTCCGCGAATTTCGCTACTCCTTCAAGGTGTTCAAACCCTTTCGCCGGCAGCGCAAGGTCACCGTCTTCGGATCGGCGCGGCTGCCTCCCGATCACGCCGCCTATCAGCAGGCGGTTGAATACGGTCGCCGCATGGCCGCCGAAAGGTGGTTCGTCGTCACAGGGGCCGGGGGCGGAATCATGGAGGCGGCCCACGTCGGCGCAGGCCGCGAATGGTCGATCGGCCTCAACATCATGCTCCCCTTCGAACAGTCCGCCAACCGGATCATCGAGGGCGACAAGAAACTCATCAACCTCAAGTACTTCTTCACCCGCAAGCTCCTGTTCGTCAAGGAAGTGCACGCGATTGTCCTCTTCGCCGGAGGGTTCGGCACGCAGGACGAGTGCTTCGAATCGCTGACGCTGATCCAGACCGGCAAACGCGACATGATGCCCGTCGTCTGCGTCGACGAACCGGGCGGCAGCTACTGGAAAGACTGGCTCGCCTACATCGAAAAGCACCTGCTCGGCGACGGCCTGATTTCTCCCGAAGACCTCTCGCTCTTCAAGGTGACCGACGACGTGGACGAGGCCGTCGAAGAAGTGATGGGCTTTTATTCCGTCTACCACAGCATGCGCTACGTCAGGGACAAACTCTACTTCCGCCTCACGTTGGATCCGCCCGACGAGTTTCTCACGCGGCTGAACGACGAATTCTCCGACATCGTCGAACGCGGGCGAATCCAGCGCGTCCCCGTTCATCCCTACGAAGAAGACGATGAGCACTTGGCCGATCTGCCGCGACTGGCGTTCCGCTTCAACCGCCGCGACTTCGGCCGCTTGCGGCAGATGATCGACCTCATCAACGACGAACTCGGCGAAGACGAACCGGATGCGATGTAGCCGGCGTGAAAACGCGGGCAATTGCTTCCGATCGCAAGTCCGAATTCCCGCAGGCAAACCGTCGTAGGACAGGGGTATCAACCTGTTGTTGACACACAAGTCTTCCCGATGCCCTCGTGCGACGTTGACCAGAAACGCCGACTGCGAGCGACGCTGAAGGCGTCGCACAGCAAAGCCGGGGGTCGCGACGAGAGGAGCGCACCCCCGGTCTGCTTTTCTGCGTGGCGAATGCCCATCGACCCGGGAGCAAAGAAATCCGCGTGCCACCGGCGCGCTCCCCTCTCGCGCGGTCTCGCGATACCATAGCAGCCTCGCGCCACACCGCACTCTCTGAGGGGAACCAATATGCCGATTCGCGCCGCAATCACGTTGTCCTTCGTCGCATCCATCGCTCTCCTGGTGGCCGCTGCCCCGCAGCGCATTCCGGCTGCCGATGACAAAGACGAAGCGCTTCCCAAGGCATTCGTCGACGGGACCGGGCCGGGCTGGCGGGAGTTATGGGAGGACGACTTCGTCGACGTCAACGGAGACGAAGACACCTGGACCTTCGAGGACGGGGTGATCTACTGCACCGGGCAGCCCATCGGCGTGATTCGCACCGCTCAGCAATACACGAATTTCGAACTGGTCGTCCAGTGGCGGCACCGCAAGTCGGGAGGCAACTCAGGCGTCTTTGTCTGGGCGTCGGAAGAGGCGCTCACCGATCTCCCCCCGGGAAAATTGCCCCCCGGCGGTATCGAGGTGCAGGTGCTCGACCACGGCTACGCCGAGCAATACGAGAAGAACACCGGCAAGAAACCGGACTGGTTTACAACCAACGGCGACGTGTTCCCGGTCGGCGCGTCGACAATGACGCCGTTCGAACCGGTCTCCCCGAACGGCAGCCGCAGCTTTCCCCGCAAGAACCTCAGTAAGGGCGTCGACGAGTGGAACCACTATTACATCCGCGCCATCAACGGTGAGGTCCGCTTGTGGGTCAACGGCGAAGAGGTCTCCGGCGGCAGTGACTGCAATCCCGCCTCGGGCTACCTGTGTCTCGAATCGGAAGGCGCACCGGTCGAATTCAAAAAACTCCGCATCCGCGAATTGCCGTGAACAGCAGCACCCTGCGCGGGCGAAACGGGAGCGCCGCAGCAGGGCCAGGTTCCTCGACCACGATTTCACATACCGTTTAGCCGCGACCCGTAGGGGAGCGCGATTTGAGCCTTCCGCGCGGTCTCTCACGGACTGAGCCAAGTGTACCAAGTCCCGGTCCTCTCGCCCGATTCTTGAAACCAAGTCGAGCCCCGGCCGGTATCCCGTATCGTCGCGACGCGCGATTCGACGTGTCCGCTGCATTCGTGCAAAAAAACGGCGATCGATCGCCGCCCCCGCTCATTCAACAGGTGAAATCTCGAAATGACACGGCCCAACCACGTTTCGTCCCTTGCTCGTTCCCAGTCAACAGACGACCACAAGAGAACTCGCCCCGGCCGTTTGGCCGGTTTCTGGCTCGGATTGCTGGTGGTTGCCGGCTGTTTGTTGTCGACGCCCGGTCTGCACGCCCAGGAGGAAGATGCGGAGGAGCCTGACCGTCAGCCGTTGGCCACCGACCCCGTGGTGATGCTGAGCGTCACGTCGGTCGATCGCAGCCTCGAATTCATGCGGGATGCCTTTGAGTCGGTCGATCGGGGCGACATGGCGGGCGTTATGGACGATCTCATGAGCCGCGCCGGGGATCTGAAGGGGTTCGACCGCACCAAACCGGTCGGGATGGCGCTCTTTCTCCCCTCCTCGCTGCCGCCGCAGCCGATTCCGGTCGTCTATGTTCCGGTCGAGGACATGGACGACCTGATTGAGACGATGCAACTCGGTCCGGTCCGCGTGGAGAAGAACGAGGAGGCGGGCGAAGGCCGCTACGAATTGACAGGAGGCCGTGGAACACGGCACATCGCCGTCCGCGATGGATACGCCTTCATCTCGCGCAACGAAGAGTTCCTCGACGCCGACGTGGCGATCCTTTCGCGGATGATCCCGCAGGTCGCCGCACAATACGACCTCTCCCTGACGGTCCGCCCCCAGAGTATTCCCCCGCTGCTCCGCGACGTTTTTATGAACTTTCTCCGCAACCAGACGGAGGGACAACTGCAGCGGCGGGACGAGGAACCTCTCTCGCAGTACCTCGCGCGGCGCGCGAACGGCATGAGCACGCTGGAGTTCCTCGAGCGGCTCGTCAAGGAGGGCGAGCAGATGACGATCGGCATGCGGACGATACCGGAGTCCTCGGGCATGGAAATCGAACTGCACGTCGACGCGACGCCCGAGAGCGAGTTCGCGGAATACCTGGACGACATCGGCAGCCGGGCCAGCAGTTACGCGTCGATGTTCAGCGCCGAAGAACCGTTCACGCTGTCAGTGTCGTGGATGCTCGAAGAGCGGGAACAGACCGCGGCGCATGGATGGATCGAAGCTTTGGAAGCCGGTCTCGTTCAGCAGTACGCCGGACCTGCAGGCGAGGAAGCCGCGGCCGAGGCGGACGAAAGCGCGGAGCGGCCGCTGCCGCCGGAACTCGCCAGGCTGCTCGATCCGCTCAAGGCGACGATCGACGCCGGTCATCTCGACATGTGCGTCCAGATGCGATCGGTCGACGCAGACCAGTTCGCGCTGGTCGGTGCGATCCATCTCGTGGGGGGCGAAACCTTCGCCGACGGCTTGCGCGAAGTGCTGACGCAGGTCTCCGCCCGCGAGGGGGACTTCACCATCGAACTCGACGTCGCCCAGCATGCAGGCGTGGCGATACACCGCGTGCAGGGGGGCGAGGCCCGTCCGCAGGATGAACGGGTTTACGGCGAAAAACCGTCGCTCTACGTCGGCTCCAGCGGCCGCACATTGTGGTTCGCCGTCGGACAGGACGACGCCGTGACTGAACTGAAGTCGTCGATCGACGCCGTCAGCGAAGCGGCCGGCAGCCGGGAGGCGGAACGGGGTTACCCCGTGCAGATGGTCGTGCGGGCCAACCAGTGGTTGGGGCTGCCGCCCGACGAGAACGCCGATGCCGCCGGGGCGGAAATCGCCGCCGAGGCCTTCACCTCCAGCAACGACGTGCTGCGGATGGAACTCCGCCCCACGGAAAACGGCGTCGTGCTGCGGATGAACCTCGATGAGGGATTCACCCGGATGCTGATGCTCACGCTCGCACAGCGGTACGACCAGAGCCAACTCTGATCATCGCCCAGCGGCCCACACCGCCTGTTCAGGCTTTGCCAGAAAAGTCGTAAGAGGGGTGGCTGGGGTCGACCAGAGCTTAGACTTAGCATGACCCACAATTTCAGATCAGTGAACAACCACGGAATGCACGGAAGCC
>ERZ869936.2591-NODE-2591-length-10450-cov-10.695815_pt1 | contig 10450 bp, 8 predicted proteins | sample MGYA00520876_ERZ869936 | MGnify/ENA primary metagenome ERZ869936 (study PRJEB32218, sample SAMN09650985) | biofilter metagenome | isolation source: enrty point of leading RO module | place: Saudi Arabia: Thuwal, RO plant located on Red Sea | collected 2016-02-17 ... | reverse complement strand
AGAGCGCGTCCTTGGTAAGGACGAGGTCATGGGTCCGAGTCCCATCAGCAGCTTTTTCGAATGCCGCGATCTCGGGTCAGCCTTTCGATAGTCAACGTGCCCGAACCCAGTAAACAGCCTGAAAAGTAGAAGATCAGGGAGAAAGAATGGCCAAGGATACTTTTGAACGGAAGAAGCCTCACGTTAACGTGGGCACGATCGGTCACATCGACCACGGGAAAACCACCCTCACCGGCGCGCTGCTGGCAGTGCAGTCGGCCAAGGGACTGGCGAACTTCAAGTCGTATTCCGACATCGCCAAGGGCGGCACGGTGCGCGACGAGACCAAGACGGTGACCATCGCCGTTAGCCACGTCGAGTACGAAAGCGAAAACCGTCACTACGCACACATCGACTGCCCGGGCCACGCCGACTTCATCAAGAACATGATCACCGGCGCCGCCCAGATGGACGGAGCGATCCTGGTCGTTTCGGCCGCCGACGGTCCGATGCCGCAAACCCGCGAGCACATCCTGCTTGCCCGTCAGGTCGGCGTGCCGCGAATCGTGGTGTTCCTCAACAAGGTCGACCTGGTCGACGACGAAGAGCTGCTCGACCTCGTGGAACTGGAGCTTCGCGAGTTGCTCTCGCACTACGGTTTCCCGGGCGACGAAATTCCGATTGTCCGCGGGGCCAGCAAGCCGGCCTACGACAACCCGGGCGACGATGCGGCCTGCGCCAGCATCGACGAGCTGCTCGAGGCGATCGACTCCTACATTCCCGAGCCGGAACGTGACGTCGACAAGCCGCTCTTGATGGCGATCGAAGACGTCTTCTCGATCGAAGGACGTGGCACCGTGGCGACCGGGCGTATCGAGCGCGGTAAGGTCAACGTCGGCGACGAGATCGAAATCGTCGGTCTCCATCCCGAATCGACCAAGACCGTTTGCACGGGTGTCGAGATGTTCAACAAGACGCTCGACTCCGGACAGGCAGGCGACAACGTCGGCATGCTGCTCCGCGGCGTGAAGCGCGACGAAATCGAACGCGGTCAGGTGCTGGCCAAGCCAGGCTCGATTACCCCGCACACCAAGTTCGAGGCCGAAGTCTACGTGCTGGGCAAGGACGAAGGTGGACGTCACACGCCGTTCTTCAGCGGCTACCGTCCGCAGTTCTACTTCCGCACGACCGACGTGACCGGTGCCGCCAACCTGATGGGCGATGCCGAGATGTGCATGCCGGGCGACAACGCCAAGCTGAGCATCGAGCTCGGCAAGCCGATCGCCATGGACGACGGCGTCCGCTTCGCCATTCGCGAAGGGGGTCGCACCGTGGGATCGGGCGTGGTCACCAAGATTATCGAATAGGATCCAACCCGGGCTCCGCCCGCCGGCTGCCACGGCGGGCGGAGCTCTTTTGCCAAACCATGTAGGGGTGTAGCTCAATTGGCAGAGCGCTGGTCTCCAAAACCAGAGGTTGCGAGTTCGATTCCCGCCGCCCCTGCCAGCAATACGACAGCACGACGGGTCCATTCCGCCTACCGCGGCGCGCCGCGGCGGTACCGGAAGTATTTGCAGCAGCGGCCGCTGAAACCACATCGGGTAAGGATGCCCGATGGCCAACACCATCAGCCGACTGACGAGAGGCGTTATGGCCAAGGAAAAGACCGCCCAGGGAAACATGTTCTTCCGCGAACTGTTCCAGGTGGGGCTATACAAGCGGAGCCAGGGGCGCATTGCCCGGCAGGTCACGTTCGCGGCGCTGGCGATCGCCGTGGCCTTGGCCGCCTACCGGCTGCACGTGGCGGCGATCAACTGGCAGTTTGCGTTTTTGGGAGAATACAACGAGCAGGTACTGCGTTACGCGTTGCCGCTGGTCTTGGCCTTCGTGGGCGTGTGGATCGCCTACCGCGTGGTCAACATACCCAGCTTCGCGGACTTTTTGATCGCCGTGGAAGCCGAGATGAACAAGGTCTCCTGGCCGACGCGTACCGAGCTGATTCGCAGCTCGATCGTGGTCATCGTGCTGCTGTTTTTTCTGGCGGGAGTGCTGTTCGCGTACGACGTGTTTTGGAGGCAATTCCTCAGCGTGCTGCAGATCGTCCAGGGCGGATGACGCCATCCGCCGGGGCCTTTCGTGGCGACAAGTGGCTGTCGCCGAAGGATCAAATGTGATCGAGAATTCGCACAACACGAGCCCGATGCCCGACGAGGCCGCAGCCGATCCGCAGGCGGTCGTCCCCGCACAAGGGTCGGAACCGACCGACGCCCCGCCGCGCGCCGAGGCCGAGAACAGCCCGGGTGCCGAGTCGCAGGGCGAGGCCGCCCCCACGGCGGAAGCGCCAGCGACCAGCGAACCGGCCGAGACCGCTGGCGCCGCCGAAACGCCCTCGGCTGAGAGCGAGCCGGCGCCCGCTGAGCCTGCCGCTGCGGAGCCGGCAGCGGCCGAGACCGCCAACGAGGAGACCGCCGAAGAAGAAGCGATCGAAGAGGAGGAAGTCGAGCCGCGGGGACCGATCGAAGAGACGCCGGTCGCCGACGACCCGCCCCAGATGGACTGGTACATCCTCAAGGTGCAGAGCAACCGCGAGGACTCGATCCGCGACAGCTTGCAGCGCCGCGTGAAGGTCGCCGGGCTGGAGAAGTACTTCGGCGAGATCATCGTCCCCACCGAGATGGTCTCGGAATTCAAGGGGGGCAAGAAGCGGATCGTCAAACGCAAGCTCTACCCGGGCTACCTCGTGGCCCACATGGAAATCAACGACGACACCTGGTTCCTGGTGCGCGAGACGCCCGGCATCGGCGACTTTACCGGCTCGGCCGGCAAGCCGACGCCCATGCTCGCCCACGAGGTCTCGAAGATCGTCTCCAAGCAGGAAGAGAAGACCGACGAAGCGCCCAAGCTGAAGATCAACTTCAACGTCGGCGACCGGGTCAAGATCAACGAAGGGACCTTCGAGAACTTCGAAGGCGAAGTCGACGGCATCGACGAAGCCAGCGGGCGCGTGACCGTGATGATCAACATCTTCGGCCGCTCGACCCCGGTGGAACTCGAGTACTGGCAGATCGAGTCCATCTAACGGCACGCCGCACTTACTAACGACAAGCCCCTAACCACAAACCACGACTCCCAATGGCCAAGCAACTCGTAGGCACGGCGAAATTCCAGGTCCCCGGCGGACAGGCGACCCCCGCGCCGCCGGTCGGTACCTCGCTGGGTAAGTTCGGCATCAACCTGGGGCAGTTCGTTTCCCAATTCAACGAACGCACCAAGGAAGCCGGCGGCATGCCGATTCCCGTCGTCGTCAACGTCTACAACGACCGCACGTTCGACTTCATTACCAAGAGCCCACCGGCGGCCGCCCTGTTGAAGCAGGCCGCGCAGATCGCCAAAGGCTCGGGCGTGCCGCACAAGGAAAAAGTAGGCAAAGTGACCCGCGAGCAGATCGCGGGCATCGTGAAACAGAAACTGGCCGACCTCAACGCCCGTGACGAAGACCATGCGGCGCGGATGATCGAGGGCACGGCCCGCAGCATGGGGCTGGAAGTCGACGGTTGAGTCCGCCGCTCGCCTCCGCCAAAACCAAACCAGACCGAGTCCCAAACATGACCACCAAAGTTTCCAAACGCATCCGGGCGTTGGCCGACAAGCATCCCGGCGACGCTCCCCAACCGCTCGACAAGGCGGTCGAGGTGCTGAAGACGTACAACACCACCAAGTTCGACCAAACCGTCGAAGTGGCCATCCGACTGGGCGTCGATCACAAACAGGCCGACCAGATTGTGCGCGGCTCGATCGTCCTGCCGCATGGCCTGGGCAAGACGCTGCGGGTGGTCGTGTTCGCCAAGGGCGACCTGGCCGACGCGGCCACCGAGGCCGGTGCCGACGAGGTCGGCGGCGAGGACCTGGCCAAGAAGATCAAGGACGGCTGGACCGACTTCGACGCCTGTATCGCGGCCCCCGACATGATGGGCATCGTCGGACCGCTGGGTCGCGTGCTGGGGCCGCGCGGGCTGATGCCCTCGCCCCGCGCCGGCACGGTCACCCCCGACGTGGCCAAGACCGTGCGCGAGTACAAGGCCGGCAAGGTCGAGTTCCGCAACGACGCCGGCGGCAACGTGCACGCCGCGGTCGGCAAGCTGAGCTTCGACGCCCCGAAGCTGCATGACAACATTCAGGCCTTCATCCAACACATTCAGAACATCAAGCCGGCGGCCGTCAAAGGACACTACTTCAAGGGCGCTTCGATCAGCGCCACGATGAGCCCCTCGGTCAAGCTGGCCATCTAACCCCCGCAATCATCATGAGCAAATACGTAAAAGACTTGCTGACCCAGCACATCAAGCAGGAGCTGGAAGGCGTCGGCGACCTGCTGCTGGTCAACGTCGTGGGGCTCACCGCCACCAAGACCACGGAGTTGCGCAAGCAGCTCCGCGAGAAGGACATCAAGCTGCTGGTGGTCAAGAACAGCCTCGCCCGCCGGGCGACCGAAGGCACTCAGTTGGCCGCCGCCTTCGAAGGGTCGGCCGGCACGCTGGCCATGGTCTGGGGCGCGACCGACATCGTCGCCCTGGCCAAAGAGGTCGTCCGCCTGGCCGGCGACAAGGATTTCGAGCAGTTCGAAGCCCGCGGCGGCGTGATGGACGGCGCCAAGCTGCAGCCCGAGGAAGTCGAACAGGTCAGCAAGTGGCCCACCCGCGAAGAGCAGTTGAGCATCCTGATGGGCCAGGTCCTGTCCCCGGGTGCGAACCTGGTCAGCCAGTTGACGAGCGTGGGCGGGGCGTTGGCCAGCCAGATCGAGCAGAAGGCCGAGGGAGCCGAAGACGAAGCGCCCGCCGCCGAGGAAGCTGCCGAAACCGCCGCCGAGCCGGCTGCGGAAACTGCCGCCGAGCCCGCGGCCGAAGCGCCCGCCGAGGGCGAGCCCCAGGCGGAAGCCGGCGGCGACGAAGCGAAAGAAGGATAAACCCAACAGCGGCGGCGCGGGCGCCCGCGCCGTCGAGCGAACTACGACAAAACCCATTCGACCCAGTCGGCCGCGACGAGCACAAGCCACTTGCCGCGGCCGGACAACGCGTGAAAGGAAAGACCTGCGATGGCAACTGACGTTCAAGAGCGTGAATTCTCGGCCGGCACGATCGAGCTGGGCGACAAGATCGTTGAGCTCTCGCTGAAGGAAGCGAAAGAGCTGAGCGACTACCTGGAAGACAAGTACGGCATCAAGCCGGCCGCCGGAGGCGCGGTGATGATGGCCGGACCCGCCGGTGGTGACGGCGGCGCCGGCGGCGGTGGTGCCGCGGAAGAAAAAACCGAATTCGATGTCGTCCTGGAAGCGTTCGGCGACAAGAAGATCGGTGTGATCAAGGTCGTGCGGTCCATCACGGGCCTGGGTCTCAAAGAGGCCAAGGACCTGGTCGAGGGCGTGCCCAGCAAAGTCAAGGAAGGCGTCTCCAAGGAAGATGCCGAGAAGATGAAGAAGGAGCTCGAAGAAGCCGGCGCGACGGTCTCCGTCAAATAGCCGGCTTGGCAAGTATGAGCTGGTGTCCAGCTTCTCTTGGCCTTGCGCCAGGGGGGGAAATTTGGCTTGCCTGCGCGGAAAACCGCTTGACCTGTTTCGTTTCTTCAATTGCGCGGATGGACCTTTATCCCGCTCCCGGTGCGCGCCCCGCTGCGCCCCGGCCGCTGCGCTGATTTACGCATACGTATAAGCAGAACAGGAGCCTATCTATGGCGACTTCGGCAGAACGACGCCTGCGCCGCGACGAAATCCGTCAGTTCGGCAATCTGCGCCAGATGCACGAAATCCCCGATTTGACGGAGATCCAGACCCGCAGCTACGAGGCGTTTCTGCAGTACGACGTGCCGTCGACCAAGCGCGCCGACCAGGGCATCGAGGGCGTGCTTCGCGAGATCTTTCCCATCGAGAGCTACGACAAGACGCTACGGTTGGAATACGTCCGCTACGAGTTGGGCAAGCCCCGCTACGAACCGCACGAGTGCCGGCAGTTGCGGCTCACCTACGGACGACCCTTCCGCGTCTGGCTGCGGCTCACCAAAGAGCAGCCCATCGAAGAAGAGGTCTACCTGGGCGACATGCCGATCATGCTCGGCGGCGGCGAGTTCATCATCAACGGCGCCGAACGCGTCGTGGTCAGCCAGTTGCACCGCAGCCCGGGCGTCGACTTCGTCAGCGAGCTGGAAGCCAGCGACCGCCGCACGTTCTCCTGCCGCATCATCCCCGAGCGCGGTAGCTGGATCGAGCTGAACACCAGCAAGAAAGACACGCTCAGCGTCCGCATCGACCAGAGCGGCAAGTTCTCCTGCATGACGCTGCTGCGGGCCATGGATCCCAAGTACAGCCTCAACGCCGATCTGATTCGCGTGTTCTACGAGACCTCGACCGAAAAGATCGTCGACGGCCGCAGCGTCACGAAGATCGAAGGTAAGGTCGCCGTCGACGACATCGTGTACCCGGCCTCGAGCGATCGGGCCGGCGAAATTATCCTGGAGTGCGGGCAGAAGATCACCAAGAACGTCGCCGAGACGATCTGCACCTCGGGCATCCGCTCGGTCGAGGTGATGGACGATCCCAAGACGCCGCTGGTGTTCAACAGCCTGGCCGAAGACACGACCAGCAGCCACGAAGAGGCCCTGCTGCGAATCTACCAGCGGCTGCGGCCCGGCAACCCGCCGCAGTTGGAAAAAGCCCGTGCCCTGTTCCACGAAAAATTCTTCGACACGAACCGCTATCGCCTGGGCAAGGTGGGCCGCTTCCGTATCAATCGGAAGCTCGACCTGAACGTGCCCGAAAGCGAAATGACGCTGCGGCCCGAGGACCTGATCGCCTCGATCAAGTACGTGCTCAAGCTCACCGCCGGCGACCCCGAAGTGGAAATCGACGACATCGACCACTTGGGCAACCGCCGCCTGCGCACGATCGACGAGCTGGCCTGCGACGAGCTGCGCAAGGGCTTTCTCAAGCTGCGCCGCACGGTGCAGGAGCGGATGAGCCTGAAAGAGGTCGACGCCATGTCGCCCCGCAGCCTGATCAACCCCAAGAGCATCTCGGCGGCGATCGAATACTTCTTCGGCCGCGGCGAACTGTCGCAGGTGGTCGACCAGACCAATCCGCTGTCGATGCTCACGCACGAACGGCGGCTCAGTGCCCTGGGTCCCGGCGGTTTGAACCGCAAGCGGGCCGGCTTCGAAGTCCGCGACGTGCACATTTCGCACTACGGCCGCATCTGCCCGATCGAGACCCCCGAAGGCACGAACATCGGTCTGATCTCCAGCCTGGCGATCTACTCGGCCGTGGACGAGTACGGCTTCCTGGTCACGCCCTACCGCAAGGTGACCAACGGCAAGCTGACCGACGAGGTCGCCTGGCTGCGGGCCGACGAGGAAAGCGAAGCCTACCTGGCCCCGGCCGACGCGCCGGTGGTCGACGGCAAGATTACCGGCGACACGCTGATCGCCCGCTACCATTCCGATTTCGAAATGGTGCCGGTAACCCAGGTCGAATACATCGACGTGGCTCCCAGCCAGATGGTCGGCGTTTCGGCCGGCTTGATTCCGTTCCTGGAGCACGACGACGCCAACCGCGCCTTGATGGGCTCGAACATGCAGCGGCAGGCCGTGCCGCTGTTGGTCAGCGAGCCGCCGGTGGTGGCCACCGGCATGGAGCGCGACGTGGCGACCAACTCCGGCATGATCGTGCGTGCCCGCCGCAAGGGCACGGTCAGCTACGTCGACAGCACGCGGATTGAAATCGGCAGCGAAGTCTATCCCCTGCGCAAGTTCGTGGGGCTCAACGAGCGAACCTGCCAGAACCAGAAGCCGATCGTCGAGATGGGCCAGAAGGTGGAAAAGGGCGACGTCATCGCCGACGGTGCCGCCACCTTCCGCGGCGAGCTGGCCCTGGGCCGCAACGTGCTGGTGGGCTTCATGGTGTGGGACGGCTTCAACTTCGAGGACGCCATCATCATCAGCGAAGAGTTGGTGAAAGACGACAACTACACCTCGATCCACATCGAAGAGTTCGACATCGAAATCCGCGAGACGAAGCTGGGCCGCGAGGAATTCACCCGCGACATTCCCAACGTCAGCGAGAAGGCCCTGCGCAACCTGGACGAGAGCGGCATCGTGCGGATCGGCACCTTCGTGCGGCCCGGCGATATTCTAGTGGGTAAAGTCTCGCCCAAGAGCAAGACCGAGTTGACGCCGGAGGAGAAGCTGCTGCACGCCATCTTCGGCCGCGCGGGCGAAGACGTGAAGAACGATTCGCTCGACGTCCCCTCGGGCGTGGAAGGCATCGTCATCGACACGCAGAAATTCTCCCGCCGCCTGAGCCTCTCGGAAGACGAGCGGAAGGCGTTCGAGAAGGCCCTCAAGGAGGCCGAGGCCGAAGGAGCCGCTCAAATCGCCGCGGCCTTTACGGCCATGGTCACCGAGATCGAGGGCATCCTGCAGCGGCCGCTGGTCGACGACGAGGGTACGCCGCTGGTGCAGGATCAAGAGGCCAAGTACATCGCCGATCAGGCGCAGCGGTTCAACCTCGAGGCGATCGACATTCGCAGCCCGCAGCGTAAGGCGGACGTCGAAAAGGCCTACAAGAACCACTGGCCGATCGTCGAGCAGGCGATCGACGACCGCGACCGCAAGCTGAACTCGATGAAGCGCGGCGACGAGCTGCGCAGCGGCGTGCTGCAGATGGTCAAGGTGTACATCGCCGCCAAGCGGGTGATTTCGGTGGGCGACAAGATGGCCGGTCGCCACGGAAACAAGGGCGTCATCGCCAAGATTCTGCCGGTCGAGGACATGCCGTTCTTGCCCGACGGGACGCCGCTGCAGATCCTGCTCAACCCGCTGGGCGTACCCAGCCGGATGAACGTGGGTCAGATCCTGGAAACCCACCTGGGCTGGGCCGGCGCCAAGCTCAACTTCCAGGCCATCACGCCCGTGTTCGACGGTGCAACCGAAGAAACCATTCAAGAGGCGCTGATCGAAGCCGGGCTGCCCGCCCACGGCAAGGCGCAGCTCTTCGACGGACGCACCGGCGAGCCTTTCGAGCAGGAAACCACGGTCGGCTACATCTACATGCTCAAGCTGCACCACCTGGTAGACGACAAGGTGCATGCTCGCAGCACGGGTCCCTACTCGTTGATCACGCAGCAGCCTCTGGGCGGCAAGGCCCGCTTCGGCGGTCAGCGTTTCGGCGAAATGGAAGTCTGGGCCCTGGAAGCCTACGGGGCGGCTTACATCCTGCAGGAACTCTTGACGGTCAAGAGCGACGACGTGGAAGGCCGCACGAAAATCTACGAATCGATGGTCAAAGGCGAAAACACGCTGGAAGACGGAACCCCGGCCAGCTTCGACGTGCTGACCAACGAGATCCGCGGGCTGGGACAGAATATGCAACCGGAAAAGCGGCGCATTTAGAGCACGAGGGATCAAGGCAGAAGGGTGAACAGGATTGGGGGATGAAGCACGCATTCATCCTTCATCCTTCCGCCTTCATCCTTTCCATAGGGAGGGTGAACAGTGAGTATCGGCGAAAGCTCCTACGATCGGATCAACGACTATACGTCGGTGAAGATCAGCCTGGCCCGGCCGCACGACATTCGTAGCTGGTCGTTCGGCGAGGTCAAGAAGCCCGAGACGATCAACTACCGTACGTACCGCCCCGAGAAGGACGGCCTGTTCTGCGAGCGCATCTTCGGACCCGAAAAGGACTGGGAATGCGCCTGCGGCAAATACCGGGGCATGAAGTACAAGGGCATGATCTGCGACCGCTGCGGCGTCAAGGTCACCCACAGCCGCGTGCGCCGCAAGCGCATGGGCCACATCGAGCTGGCCGCGCCCGTCGTGCACATCTGGTTCTTCAAGGCCATGCCCAGCCGCCTGGGCAACCTGCTGTCGATGAAGACCACGAGCCTGGAGAAGGTGATCTACTTCCAGGACTACGTGGTGACCAATCCTGGCGACACCGCGCTTAAGAAGCAGCAATTGCTCACCGAGGAAGAGTTCCGCTCGGCCCGCGAGCAATACGGCGAGGGCTCGTTCGAGGCCGACATGGGCGCCGAGGCCGTGCGCAAGCTGCTGCAGGATCTCGATCTGGTGCAGCTTTCCAAGGACCTCCGCACCGAGCTGGTCGAAACCGGCTCGAAGCAGAAGGCCAAGGACTTGATCAACCGCCTGAAGATCGTCGAGGCGATTCGCGACTCGGACAACAAGCCCGAGTGGATGGTGCTCGACGTCATTCCGGTGATCCCTCCCGACTTGCGCCCGCTCGTGCTGCTCGACTCGGGCAACTTCGCCACCAGCGACTTGAACGACCTGTATCGCCGCATCATCAACCGCAACAACCGGCTCAAGAAGCTGGTCGACCTGAACGCGCCGGAAGTGATCATCCGCAACGAGAAGCGGATGCTGCAGCAATCGGTCGACGCGCTGTTCGACAACAACCGCTGCAAGC
>ERZ869936.2590-NODE-2590-length-10452-cov-3.905261_pt1 | contig 10452 bp, 10 predicted proteins | sample MGYA00520876_ERZ869936 | MGnify/ENA primary metagenome ERZ869936 (study PRJEB32218, sample SAMN09650985) | biofilter metagenome | isolation source: enrty point of leading RO module | place: Saudi Arabia: Thuwal, RO plant located on Red Sea | collected 2016-02-17 ... | reverse complement strand
GCGTCCTTCCGCGCCGGCCTCCTCCACGCTGCCGAGCCGCCGCTCCTCGATTCCGCGCCAGATCAGAACGGCGCCGAGCGCCCCCCGCATGAGCTTGCTCCGCACCGCCATGGCGCACCTCCCGCCGCGCTATCGGCCCGTGGGCCCGATCGGTGAAGCCGCCCCCGGACCCCCTCTTCCCCCGCGTCCCGCATCGGTACGGGAACACCGTGACCACTCCCGTGGACGCCGCTCCCCACGGGAAATCGAGGCTGCGCCTACCATGGGGCATCGGTACGGGGCGTGCTACGCCCGGCCGGAAGGAGATCCAAACGACATGCGCATGTTCTGCATCACCCTGTTCGCGGCCCTGATCTGCGCCTGCGGAAGCAGCAAGACGAAGCGCGTCGATCCCGCCGACGACGACGAGATCATGGGGACCGGCCTCGAGTCCGCCGACATCGAGAACCTGGAGAAGTTCTCCAAGTCGCTGCTCGCCCACCCCGCCCTCGCGCGGCCGGGCGGCGGCGAGGCGCCGACCGTGGCCATCCATCCCATCGAGAACAACACCCGGTTCGACTTCGACGCCGAGTTGCTCGTGCGGCGCATCCGCCAGAAGCTGGTGGAGAACGCCTACGGCCGCGTGCGCTTCGTCACCCGGGCGAACCACGACGAGGCCATGATCGACCGCGAGCGCGCGGAGAAGCGCATGGGCGAGCGCACCGCGACGAAGACCGTCACGAAGACGGGCGCGGACTACTACCTCACCGGCACCGCCAGCGCCATCTCGAAGGTGGGCAAGGGCCGGGAGTCCGACGCCATCTGGATCGACTTCCGCCTGGTCGACGCCGAGAACGGCGAGATCCTCTGGGAGGACGTCTACAAGACGAAGAAGGTCGGCAAGGCGGGCGTCATCTACCGCTGATCCCGTGCGCCTTCTCCTGCTGGTCCTCCTCGGCGCGGCGGCGTGCCGCTCCCGGCCCCTGTACCAGGCGCCGACGGGCGGCACCCCCGAGCAGACCTACCGCATGCGTCTCGCCGACGGCGAGCGCATCGCCGAGGAGGACCGCGCCCTGTGGCAGGTCGAGGTCGCGTCGGCCGCGCTCTGGGTCGGCGACGACGCGGGGGCCTTCCGCGCCCTGGACGACGCGTCCCGCGTCATGGGCACGCTCGAGAGCTCGGCGGCGGAGAACCGCCGGGCGATCCTCGGCCAGGAGGCCACGAAGACCTGGAAGGGCGATCCCCACGAGCGCTGCATGGCGGCGCTCTACAAGGGGCTGCTCTACTGGCGCGCCGGCGACCTCGACAACGCCAGCGCGTGCTTCAAGGCGGGGCTGCTCGCGGACGCGTGGTCCGCCGACGGCGAGGCGCAGGAGGACTTCGCCGCGCTCTCCTTCCTGCTCGGCTGGGTCAGCGCGCTCCGGGGCAAGGACGAGCAGGCGCGTTTCAGCTTCCTGGAGGCGGCGCGCAACTGCCCCAGGAATCCCTACCTCGAGGACCCGCGCCCCATGGAGGACAACGTCCTCGTGGTCGCCGACATCGGCAGGGGCCCGAAGAAGTACGCCGAGGGCGTGGGCGACAACCTCGTGCGCTTCGCCCGCTGCCCCCATCCCGAGCACGGCATCGAGGTGATCGTGGACGGCCGGCCCATGGGCCGCTCGGCCCCCGCCGCCGACCTCTTCCACCAGGCCATCACCCGGGGCGAGAAGGTGCTCGACGGCATCCGCAAGGGCAAGGCCGTCTTCAAGGGCGGCACCTACGTCGGCGGCGTGATCCTCATCAACGAGGGCCTGCGTCGCGACAAGGGCGAGATGGTCGCCGTCGGCGCAGGCCTCCTTCTCCTGAGCGCGCTGACGCAGGCGCAGGCCGACACGCGCCACTGGTCCTCGCTGCCCGCCGAGATCCACGTGCTGCCGCTGAGGATCCCGCCGGGCCGCCGGCGCATCGAGGTGCGCGCCCTCGACGCGGACGGACGTCCTTTCCCCGGCTGGTCGCGCACGTTCGACGTGAACGTGCCGGACGGGCCGGGCACCCTCTATTGGTTCAAGACAGGTCCCGGCCGGACGATCTCCGGCCTCGCGGGCCCGACGGAGTAAACGCCATGACCCGAACCGCCGCACTTCTGATCCTGGCCGCCCTCGCTTTTGGGTGCCGCACCCGCAACAAGCCCTCCCAGGAGGGCGAGGACGTCGAGGGGGCCGTCCCCGTGGCGATGCACCCGGAGATCGACAACCGCATCCGCTACGTGAAGCACCACAACGAGCGCACCCCCGACGGCCGTTTCGGCGTCGCCGTCGTCATCGAAAGCCGCGCCGAGAAGGACATGTCGGTGATCTCGACGATGGACTGGTTCGCCGCGGACGGCCGGCACCTCGAGCGCTCCGACAGCCGCAACGTGCTGATCCCGCGCGGCGGCACCATCGTCTACCGCGACAGCGCGTTCCACCCCGAGGCCGCGAAGTTCCACCTGGCCCTGCGGCCGGCGTCCATGAAGCGCAAGCGCTAGCTGACCGTTGCCAGGTTCCCGCTCCGGACGGGAGCGGCGCAAACGGGGGCCGCTGTCCCGGAACGAGTCCGTATCTTCGCGCGCCGCGTGCGCCCCGCTTGCAGGGGGATAGAGTCCCCCTTGGACCATGGCGGCAATGCGGGGCTGGGTTGGGCTCCTCTTGCTGCTGGCGTTCCTGGGTGCGGCCCGCGCCGCGGAGGAACCCTCGGACCCGGCGCAGGAGCTCTTCGACAAAGCGGTGGAGCTTCAGCGCAAGAAGCGCTGGCGCTCCGCCCAGAAGGCGTTTCGCAAGCTCCTGGAGACCTTCCCGGAGAGCCCCCTCGCCCCCCTCGCGGCGGCCCGGGGCGGCGACAACTGCTACCTCGGAACGACGCCGATCCACCTCGGCGGGCCCAGCGCGCGGCGCATCGACGTCGCCGTCATGGGCGACGGGTTCACGATCGACGTGAGCGACCAGCGCATGCAGGAGCGCTGGGCCGAGGACTGCATGAAGGTGCTCTTCAACGAGGACACCTTCTCGGAGTACCGCTCGTACTTCAACGTCTGGTTCGTGCGGCTCGGCTCGCTGGAGGAGGGCGTCGACCCCGGCCTCTCGCCGGACCAGCTCGCCAAGGCGCAGGAGCGCAACCGGCGGCGGCGGCGCGACGTGAACCACGGCCTGGACTTCTCCACGGCCCTCGAGTGCAGGGCGGCCGGCCCGCAGGGGCAGGTCATGGCGGACCGCGACCTCGTCTACAAGTGGCTCGGCATCGCGCAGGACGACGTGCCGGGGTGCGGCGACGACCGCTTCGTCATCGCCTTCGCGCGCTTCGGCGTGCTGGGCATGGGCGGCGGCGGCATCGCGAACGTGGGCCGGCCCGACCGGTCGGTGACCACCCACGAGTTCGGCCACCCCTTCTCCCGGCTGCTGGACGAGTACGCCGTGAACCCGGCCGCCCCCGAGGGCATGTACGCCCGCACGCTGGAGGCTCCCAACGCGTGGCCCAGCCGCGAGGAGCCGAAGCCCGAGGAGGTGCCCTGGGCCCACATGCTGGAGCGGCGCGTGAAGGGCGTGGGCATCCACGAGGGCGGCGCGACCTTCAAGAAGGGCGTGTGGCGGCCCGCGCGCACCTGCGCCATGAACACCGGCGGGGACCGGTTCTGCCCCGTGTGCCGGGAGCAGACCGTGCTCGTGATCTACGAGTACGTCTCTCCCGTCGACGAGGCGTTTCCCGACCCGCGGGACGAGGTCGTCGCCGCGATGGGCGGCAAGGACGAACTGACGGTGGTGCCCATGGAGCCCGGCCACCGGCTCGACGTGGAGTGGTTCGTCGCGCCGCTGGCCGTGACCACGCCGGGCGCCTTCGAGGCGTCGGCGCCGGGCGAGGAAGACGCCGTCATGGCGGCGGCGACGCAGTGGGGCGTCGGGCCGCGGGCGCGGGTCGACCGGAGCGCCTACGCGACGCCGCCCGAGGGCGAACCGAGCAGGCTCGGCAAGCGCGTGCGCGGCCGCGGGAAAGACCCCGACCGGCACGTCTTTCCGGTGGGCAAGCTGCCCGCGGGACGCTACGTCGTGACCGCGGAGGTGCGCGACCCGACCGACTGGGTGATCAAGGACGAGCGCCACCTGCTGAAGGAGCGGGTGAGCTGGATCGTCTCGGTCGCGCCGGGCGAATAGCGCTAGAATCGGGCCTCCATGCGCGCATGGACGGCTCTCCTCGTTCTCGCGGCGGGCCTCGGGGCCGCGCGGGCGGATAGTAGTTGAAGTGTGCCAGGCACTTTTCTTCTAGTATTTCCTTCATGGCCGACGTCACCCTTCGCCCCCTGACCGAGCTGGACCTCGAAGCCGTCACGTCGATCGACGAGAAGATCTCCGGCAGCTACCGGCCCGACGAGTGGGAGAACCGCGTGGCCTACTACATCCGCCGTGATGCCGAGCTCTCCCTCGTGGCCGTGCAGGGCAAGGACGTCGTCGGCTTCATGCTGGGCGAGGTGCGATCGGGCGAGTTCGGCCTCGAGGAGACGGCCGGCTGGATCGAGGTCATGGGCGTCGACCCCGACGTGCAGGGCCAGTCCATCGGCAAGAAGCTCCTCGAGGGAATGGTGAAGGGCTTCAAGGCGCGGGGCGCGAAGAAGGTGCGGACGCTGGTGGACTCGAAGAGCCAGGAGGCGCTGGTGAAGTTCTTCGAGGCGACGGGGTTCAAGGCGACGCCGACCCGGCTTCTGGACAGGCCCCTCTAGGGCGATTCGGCCCCCGGCCCCCCTCAAAATCCGGAGGTGAAGCGGTTTTTCGAAGCCCGACTTGAGCGAACGATCGTTCGGTATAGAATGGCGGGGCCATGGAGAACGTCCGCAGCACCCGTCTACCCGGCAAGTACCACGACGCCATCACGCGCTGGCAGGAGACCTTCCTGCCCGACCTGCCGCTGCTGGAAGAGAACTGGGAGAAGTTCTTCCCGAGGGACCCCAAGTTCCAGCTGTGCGCCTACCGGCAGTGCGACATGTGCGGCGTCATCGAGGTGGGCAAGGAGCAGGGCAAGCCCAAGTACCAGAAGGCCACGGACATGACGGAGGAGCAGGCCGGCCACCTGCTCAAGGCGATCCAGGCGCAGGCGTCGACGGAGTTCGGGTCCATCCAGCAGCACCAGCTCACGCTGGCCCGCGCGCAGGACGAGCAGGACCAGTTCTGGGCGCTGCGCGTCATGGCCGAGGAGCTGCGGCACGGGTACCAGATGTGCCACCTCCTCCTGGAGGACGACTGGAAGGCCGTCGCGCCGGAGAGCGGCGAGCAGATGGTCGAGGAGATCCTGTCCATGCGGACCGGGTCGCACGTGCTCGGCGCCTTCAACATCGACTTCGACTCCTTCCTCGACAACATCGTGTTCTGCGCGCTCATCGACCGGGTCGGCAAGTTCCAGCTGGCCATGCAGAAGGTGAGCGCCTACCAGCCCATGGCCGAGAGCATGCCCCCCATGCTGGTCGAGGAGGCCTTCCACCTGACCGCGGGCGTCGTGCCCATGCGCCGCTGGGTCAGTCAGGCGGCGAAGGGCAAGGGCTTCATCACCATGGACGCCATCCAGCGCGCGCTGAACAAGTGGTTCCCCCGGGCGCTGGACATGTTCGGCGACGAGCGCGGCGGCGGCTCGAACGTGAAGATGGGCTTCAAGCCCATGAAGAACGACGAGGCGATGGGCAAGTACATCGAGGAGATGGAGGGCATCGTGCGCACCCTCAACGTGCGCTACGTGCGCGACCGCCTGCCCAAGCTCCCCCGCGAGGACGCCTACGCCCTGCTCGACCGGGTGATGGAGAGCGGCGACCCCGAGCAGGGCGTGCGCCGCGAGGACCTGCTCGCGCTGCCCGACAAGACCTTCCTGCGCCGCCGGGGCATCTGGGCCTACGAGATGCGCGACACGACGGGCGCCGAGATCAAGGACGTCGAGCAGTACAAGCGCACCCTCTACAAGACCCTGCCCGACGCGTACCCGCAGGGCCGTGACTTCAAGGACTACCTGAGGCTGGTCCGGGAGGTCGCCGCCGGGACGACGACGAAGGAGCACGCGGTCGGCCAGATGCCCGAGCTGTCCCGCGTCGGCGGCGTGTGCCCCTGCGCCCGCGCCGTCCGATGGGTCGTCGACGGCAACGGCAACGGCGCGCACTAGAGAAACGCGTCGAAGTCGGGCCACTCGTCGGGCTTCGACGCGCGCCACTCCTTCACGACGGCGCCGTCCCGCAGCATGAAGACTCCGGGGAGCGGCTCGGGCTCGCGGCCGACGGCGCGCGCCAGCAGGCCCGGCTTCGTCTCGCCGAGGCCGAAGCGCCGGTAGAGCGCGCGCTCGGGGTCGGCGATGCGGGCGAGGTACTGCAGGTCGTACAGTTCCGTCTCGGCCCGCGCCTGCTCCTCCGTGCCCGTGTGGACGACGACGATCCGCAGGCGCCGCCCCTCGATCCGGTCCCGGTGCGCCGCGAGCCGCCTCCGGAACACGCGGCACCGGTGCGACCCCATCGCCGGCGCGCAGAGGGCGAGCACCGACCCGAGCCGCGACAATGCGCGCAGGCTCATCTCGTCCTGCGTGCGCGCGAAGTCCAGGGGGTCGCGGTCGCGATGGGGGTTCGGCGGCCTCAGTCCTTCACGAAACATGGGGGGGTCCGGGGGCGGATCAGTCGGCGGCCGGCCGGGGCAGGCACCGGGACAGCGTGATCAGCGCGTAGCCGGTTCCGTAGGGCTTGTGGTAGCCGTAGAGCGGGTAGTCCCAGAAGCTGCCGTCGGGCTGGCGCGCCTTCAGGACCGACTCGATGATCTTCGGCCCGTGGATGCGGCGGTCGGCCTCGGGCAGCAGCTCGAGCACCCGGGCGCCGTACATCTGGCCGTAGAGGTAGAAGTATCCCGACACGGCGTAGTGGGACTCGTGGGGGATCGGACGGCGCAGGCCCGCGATGGCGAAGCGGTGCTGCTCGGCGAGCTGCTCCAGGCCGTCCCGCAGCGCCTCGTCGTCGAGCGTGCCCTCGCCGAGGCGCAGGGCGAGGTTGCAGGCCTGCGTGCGCAGCGAGGACCCGCCGGCCTTGTTCACGCCGTGGTTCGGCCCGTACTTCATGTAGCTGCCGTAGAGGTACGTGCCGTCGGGCTTGCGGCACGCGAGCACGTGGTCCCGCGCCTTGGCGAGGACCTTTGGCGGCACGGACACGCCGGCGATCTCCGCCTCCCGCAACGCGACGAGGCACGTGGCCGTCGTGAAGGAGGTGCTCCAGGACGGCTTGTAGCTGCCCGTCTGGAAGTCGTAGTACCCCCAGCCGCCGTCGGGCGTCTGGTAGATGCCGAGCGCCCGCACGAGCTCGTCCGCCACAGCCTTGAGCTCCTCCTCGGAAGCCCCCGGCGCCTTCTTGCGGATCGCCTGCGCGATCGCCTGCAGGCCGTAGCCGAGCGCCCAGGTGTTGTAGAGCTCGCCGCTGCGGGCGCGCTTGACCCGCACGTTCTTGACCATCCACGCGAGCGCGCGCTTCTGCGCCTCGATCGACTCCTCGGGCTGGTGCGGCGCGTCGTTGAGGCCGAGCCAGCACAGCGCCGTGGACGCCGCCTTGAACGCCTGGTGGCCGCCGGGCACCGCCGCCGTCACCTCCCACGTGCGGCCGCTCGTCGCCTTGCCCCACGAGCCGTCGGCGTTCTGGTTCTTCACGAGCCAGCCGATGGCGCCGCGGATCGCCTCGTCCGGCGTCACCTTCGCCGCCGGCGGCAGCTCCCGGGCGAGGTTCGGCGCCTCCTGCGCGCCCGCGAGGGCCGCCGCGAACAGGAGCGCGCCGCCGAGCCTCACGGCTTCCACGTCTCCTTGATCTCAGCCGGACACCGCGAGAGCGCGATGAGGGCGTACCCCGTGCCGTAGTACTTGTGGTAGTCGTACGTCGGGTAGTCCCAGAACGAACCGTCGGGCTGCCGCGCCTTCAGCACGTAGGCGATCACGTCGGGCCAGAACACGCGCCGGTCCTCGGGCGGCATCTTCTCCAGCACCATGGCGGCGTACTGCTGGCCGTAGAGATAGAAGTACCCCGACACCGCGTAGTGGGACTCGTGCGGCCGCGGCCGACGCAGCCCCGCGATGGCGAACCGGTGGTTGTCCACGAGCTGGCGCAGCCCGAGGCGCAGCTCCTCGGCGCCGCAGTGGCCCGGGTCGAAAAGGTGCAGGGCCAGATTGCACGGCTGGTTGCGCATGGACGAACCCTGGGGCCGGTTGATGCGGCCGTGGGGCGCGTACTGCCAGCCGATGCTGTACCAGTAGTTGCCGTCGGAGGTGCGGTTGCGCCACACGTACTTCACGGCGCGCTCCAGCATCTTCTCCGGCACCTCGATGCCGGCGCGGCGCGCCTCGTCGAGGCCGATGAGCACCGTGGCCGTCACGAAGGAGTTGCTCGCGGTGGGCCGGCGCGCGGGGAACCCGAAGTCGAGGTAGCTCCAGCCGCCGTCGTGGGTCTGGAGCCCGTCGAGCCCCTTCAGGATCGCCGCGATCGTCTTCTTGATCTCCTCGGGCTGGGCCCCCGGCGCCTCCTTGCGCAGCGCCTGCGAGAGCGCGCGGATGCCGTAGCCGTACGCCCAGATGTTGTAGAACTGCTCCGCGTAGGCGCGCTTGACCGCCGCGTTCTTCACGAGCCACGCGAGGCAGCGCTCCTGCGCCTTGCGGGACGCCTCGGTCTGCACCGGCGCGTCGTTGAGGCCGAGCCAGCAGAGCGCCGTGGTCGCCGCCTTGAACGCCATGTGCCCGCCGGGCACGTCGCACCACAGCTCGTAGGTGCGGCCGATGACGTGGTGCCCGAAGGACCCGTCCTTGTTCTGGTTCGCCACCAGGAACTCGACGCCGGTGCGGATGGCTTCGTCCACGGACACCTTGGCCGCCGGCGGAAGCACGCGGGCGAGGTTCGGCGCCTCTTCGGCCGAGGCGGCCGCGCCGAGCGCGAGGACGATGAGACCGAGCCGCGGCACGTTACTTCCCGACGACCACGAACTCTCCCTCGGCCACGCCGTCGCGGATCGCCGCGTGCTTCTCCCCGACCACGCCGACCGTCACGGTGCGCTCCTCGAAGGGGCCGGCCTCGGTCTTGCCGCACCGCACGACCGTCGCGCCCCCCTTCTTCGTGAGCGCCGTCTTGGGCACGACGACGGCGTCGCGCTCCTCCTCGACGATGACGGACACCGTGCACGTGAAGCCGGGCCGCACGCGCACCTCGCCGTCGCCCAGCTGGATCTCGGCCTGGAACACGCCGCCCTTCGACGGCAGGTACTCCACCTGCAGGCGACCGACGGACTTCATCTCCTCCGTGGCCGTGGCGACCACCTCGGCGGCGACGCCCGCCTTGACGCGCAGGATGTCCTTCTCCTCGATGTTCGTCGTCACCTTGAACTTCTTCGGGTCCGCGACGGTGAGGAACACGGTGCCGTTGCGCACGGTGCCACGCACCTCGTGCCGTCCGGTCCAGGGCGCGTCGGCGGCGGCGCCGTGCAGCAGGATGCCGCGCCGCGGCGACCGCACGTTGAACGCCTCCTTGTCCCGCTGCAGGCGCCCGAAAGTGTCCCGCTGCTCCTGCACGTCCTTGCGCTTCTGCTCCAGCTGCCGGTCCGTCTTCTCCTTCTCCATGTCCAGCTTCTTCTGGAGCCGCTGCAGCGCGACCGCCCGGTCCCGGGCGGCGTTCTGGTAGTCCTCCTCCTGCCACGCCTCGTACCACTCCTTGTTGTACATGCGTCGGCGCTCGGAGAGGTCGTTCGACTGGACCGAACGCGCGTAGTTGCGGCGCGACCGCTTGAGCACGATCTCCTCGGTGGCGTCGACCAGCTCGTCCTCGGCGTACATCTTCTCGAGCTGCACGAGCTCGTCGTTCTGGTCCTCGAGCCGGTCCTGCTGCCACTGCACGTTGAGCCGCTCCTGCTCGTCGTTGAACTTCATCTCGTGCTCGCGGTAGCCCTTGAGCTTCTTCGCGGCGCGGTCGGCCGCGCGCTGGGCGTCGGCGAGCTGCTCCGACGCCTGCTCCGCCTTCATGCGCGCGTCCTCCTCGGCGTGGCGCAGGTCCATCTCGGCGTTCTCGAGGGCGCGCTTCGCCTTGTCGAGCTGGTTGTCGATCGCCTCGGCGTCGAAGCGCGCCAGCGTGTCGCCCTCGTTCACGAAGCTGCCGTGGGGAAGGACGTGGGTGATCTTCACCTCGCCCTTGTATTCCTTGAAGTCGATGCGGATCTCGTCGACCTCGGCGGGCACGTAGGTGCCGGGCCGGTCGATGGTCGCGCGGACCGTCCCCTTCGTGGCGGCGACGGCCTGGGGCGCGTCGGCGGACGCGACGGCCTTCGCTCCGTCCTGGGCGACGGCGAAGGGGGCGAGGGCGAAGGCGATCAGGGCAAGGCGATACATGGGCTCCTCTCCTTGGGCGCGGCGGCCACCGCGCGCTCGAAGCCCCCATGGTAAGGAAAACCCGCGCCCCGTGCCCGCCCCGCGAAACCGGCGGAAGAAGGCCGG
>ERZ869936.2589-NODE-2589-length-10456-cov-34.423613_pt1 | contig 10456 bp, 10 predicted proteins | sample MGYA00520876_ERZ869936 | MGnify/ENA primary metagenome ERZ869936 (study PRJEB32218, sample SAMN09650985) | biofilter metagenome | isolation source: enrty point of leading RO module | place: Saudi Arabia: Thuwal, RO plant located on Red Sea | collected 2016-02-17... | reverse complement strand
CTCAGGCCAGCGAGGCAGCGGCCGGAAAGTTTGCGATAATCGTCTGGGCCCGCTCCGGTCCCACGGAAACGAACGAGACGGGTCGCTCGAGCAGCTCGCTGAGTCGATCGAGATAGGCGCACGCGGCCGGAGGCAAATCGCTCAATTCCCGCGCGCCGCTAACGTCTTCGTCCCAGCTCTCCAGCGTCTCGAATACCGGCACGGCGCGGCGCAGGTCGTCAACGTGGCTGGGAAAATCGGTCACCCGTCGACCGTCGATTTCATACGCCGTGCAGATCTTCAACTCGGGCAGTCCGCTAAGCACGTCGAGCAGCATCACCGCGACCTCATCGATGCCGCCGATGCGGGCCGTGTAGCGCGTCGCCACGGCGTCGAACCAGCCACAACGGCGCGGCCGCCGGGTGACGGTTCCATATTCGTTACCCTGATCGCGGAGTTGCCGGCCGATGTCGTTGTCCTGTTCGGTGGGAAATGGTCCGCCGCCGACGCGCGTCGAGTAGGCCTTGATGACGCCAATGGCCCGCTGCACGAAGCGGGGCGGGACGCCGGCACCGGCGGCCACGCCGATTCCCGAGCTATTGCTGCTGGTGACGAAGGGATAGGTCCCGTGGTCGACGTCGAGGAGCGAGCCCTGGGCTCCTTCGAAGAGCACCGGCCGATCGCGATCGACGCAGTCGAGCAGAAAGCTCGTCGTATCGACGACATGGCGTTCGAGTTCCGCGGCATACTCGGCATACTCGCGGGCAATCGCCGCCGCGTCCAGCGGTTCGATGCCGGGGCGCAACGCCGCCAGCGACTCGTTCTTCGCGGCCACGATCCGCTCGATGCGTCCGGCCAAGGAGTCGCGATAGAAGTCGCCCAGGCGAACGGCATGGGCGCGGCCCACCTTGTCGCGATAACAGGGTCCGATGCCCCGCTGCGTGGTGCCGATGTTCTCGCCGTCGGCGGTGCTCTCGTCCAGGACGCGATCTTCGGCCGTATGCCAGGGAAAAATGACGTGCGCCCGATCGCTGATGAGCAGGTTCTCGCCAACCTCGACGCCGCGGTCGCGGAGCATGGCGATTTCTTCGAGGATCGTGGCGGGATGGATCACGACACCGCCGGCAATCACACACTTGACGCCCGGGCGAAGAATGCCGCTGGGGATCAGAGACAGCTTGTAGATCTCATCGCCGACGACGACCGTATGTCCGGCGTTCGCGCCGCCTTGATAGCGGACTACGACCTCATGTTGCTCGGTGAGCAGGTCGACGAGCTTCCCTTTGGCCTCGTCGCCCCACTGGAGTCCGATGACGCAGCTGCCCGGCACGGCGTAACACTCCCGGTCGAAGTCCTTACAAACCAGTCAAACCCCCGAGTGTATCTCTCGGCCGGGACTCGGGCAAGGAAGGGACGACGGTCGCGCCACCTGTTTCGGAGCTTGACGGCCAAGGCAAATCGGTTACCCGAAGCACGTGCCACCGTTCCAAGAACAGGAAGATGGAAACCGCGCGTCAGGTGTGCCCGGCTGCTGGGCCGGGTCGTCCATGACTACTTGAGACGCGGGGGCTACTTGGGGCGCGGGCGCTGCCAGCCTGCGGCTTCCTGACGTCCGTCCGCGGTGGCGGCTTCTGCCGGATTCACGTCGGCGAAGATCGTGCGCAACAGCTGCTCGAAGCTGCCCGGCAACAAGCGATAGAAATTGTGTTTGCCCTCGCGGCGCGGATCGACGACGCCCGCGGCACGCAACATGGCGAGATGATGACTCACCGCGGGCTGGCTCTGCGAGAGCAGGTCGCAGAGTCCCCGCACGTGCAGCTCGTCGGTGTTCGCCAGGTAGAAGAGGATTCGCAGCCGCGTTTCGTCGGAGAGTAGTTTGAATCGCTTGACGAGCGTGCGAATCTTTTCGTCGTGAATCTGCGGTGCGAACGATTCGGCCGAGCCCTCAACGGTCTTCCGATTTTGTTGCGTATCCTCACGCCCGGTATCGCCGTGTGCGGTAAGTGTCACGATCGAGGTCCTTCTTCATTCCGTTGCCAACGTTCCACAAAAAAAAACTGAGCGCCAACCGACTGGAGCGATTGAACGCGCTCATTCTAGCGGCACCGCGCTTGCCCGCCAAGCAATCGCCGTCAGGCGAGTCGACCGGTGTTCGGCCGCACACGGTTGGTCGACATTCTAACCCCCGAGGTACCCTTGGCAAAAGGATTGACGCAGCGGTCGCACAAAATTTTGTTGCCGCGTGCTGGCACCGCCATTGACACCCCGGGTCCGTGAGGTGAGGAGACGATCGATTGAAAATCACCGCAGGCCCATTGACACCGGGACAAACCCGCACAGCAAGAACTGTGCGGGCCATGACGGGCGCGGGCCATGAAAGGGGCGGGCCCAGCAAGGGGCGCGAGTTCGTAACGGCGAGCTCCGCGTGGCATGCCCCGGCGTCTGGCATCTGCCCCTGGCGGATTTGGGGTGCTGGTGCTCGCCAGCGGGGGCGTTGATTCGGAAACAAGCGACGCTTACGATATCTGTTTTCCCGGCACCGTCTCGTGCCAGCGGCATCAGCTAACCGGCGGAAGGTGAGGACGTCGACCGATGCAGGCCATCGGGCGCAAGCTGTTCCCTTATCTGGCCGCCATCTTGCTACTTCTGGCCGCCTACTTCGCGGTCGCCGGCGAGCGGCGCGCTCCGGCCGACTTTACCTTCGTCAACGGGACGGAGATCAAGTCGATCGATCCCGCCATCTCCACCGGACAGCCCGAAGGGCGGATCATCCGAGCGCTCTTCGAAGGGCTCGTCAACTGGGACCCGCGAGATTTGAGCAGCACGCCGGGCGTCGCCGCGCGTTGGGAGATGTCCGAAGATAGTCGGCGGATCACCTTTCATCTTCGCGACGATGCCCTTTGGTCGGACGGCACGCCCGTCACCGCGGACGACTTCGTTTACTCTTATCGTCGTTTACTCGATCCGCTCACGGCGGCCCAATATGCCTATCAGCTCTATTACGTGGTCGGGGCGGAAAAGTACAACCGGGGCCAGGTGGCGGTCGGCGATCGCGTGGAGATCGAGCGTTTCGATCCGCCGTCCGGCGCTCCGCCGCACGCGCGGGGCGAACTTCTCCGCGGCACGCTGCTCGAGTATGCCGAGGCGTTCGTCGACGACCCGGCCGCCGGCAAGACCGAGTTGAGCGACGACGAACAGCGGGAACGCCTGCGCCGCCGCGTGCGGATGTACACGATCGAGATCGACGGGGAAGCACGTCGCTTTAAGACCGGCGTGGCCGCCTTTCGCGACGAGCCGGAATTCGACGCGTACGAACCCGTGAAACAGGTGCTGGTCGACTTCGACACGGTCGGCATTCGCGCGCCGGACGATCGCACCTTGATCTTCGAGCTGAACAATCCGGCCCCCTACTTCGTGAGCCTGACCGGCTTCTACCCGCTCTATCCCGTCCATCGAGAGACGGTCGAGCGATTCGGCTCGCCCGACTGGATGCGGCCGGAGAACCTGGTCGGGAACGGTCCGTACCGCCTCGAGGAGCGGGCGTTCCGCGACTACATTCGGCTCGCCAAGAGCGAGACCTATTGGAACGCCGAGAACGTCAAGCTCGATGTCATCGATGCGCTGGCGGTCGAGTCGAACGTGACGGCGCTCAACATGTACGAGAATCGCCAGGTCGATTGGACGCCCGTCGTGCCGACGGTGATCTTGCCGGAGTTGAAGAAGCAAGATCGCGACGATCTCCGAGTGGCTCCGTACCTGACGATCACGTACTTCCGCTTCAACGTGACTCGTTCGCCGCTGACCGATGCCCGCGTGCGGCGGGCCCTGTCCCTGGCGATCGACCGGCCGGAAATCGTCGACAAGATCATGCGCGGCGGTCGCACGGCCGCGACGAGCTTCGTGCCGATCGGCATCGAGGGTTACGAGTCGCCCGACTGTTGTCAGCACGATCCGGAAGAGGCGCGACGCCTGTTGGCCAAGGCGGGCTTTCCGGGCGGGAAGGGCATGCGCAAGCTGACGCTGCTGCACAACGCCAGCGAGGATGCCGAGAAGCTTTGCCAGGCGGTGCAGTTTCAGTGGCACGATACGCTCGGCGTCGAGGTGGAGCTTGTTCGCCAGGAATGGGGAACGTATCAGGAAAAGGTCCGCAACCTGGAGTACGACGTCGCCATCGCGGGCTGGATCGGCGATTACGTCGATCCGAATACCTTTCTCGACATGTTCGTCACCGGTGGCGGCAACAATAACACCGGTTGGAGCCATGCCGAGTTCGATGCGATCATCAAGGAGCGAGCGCCCCGCGAGCGCGACCCCGAGAAGCGACTCGCGCTGATGCGGCAGGCCGAGGAGATTCTGCTCGCGGAGATGCCGGTCGTGCCGCTCTACTTTCCGGAGCGAAACTATCTGGTTCGCACCTATGTGAAGGGACTGCACAACAACATTCTCGACGTTCATCCGCTGCACGATCTGTGGATCGACGAAGCCGAGCGCGAGCGACAAACGGCACCGCGGAGGAAGCGGTGATCGCGTTCCTGTTGCGCCGATTCATGTGGTTCGTCATCACCGTGTGGGCGGTGCAGTCGCTCTCGTTTTTTCTGGTGCGCCTGGCCCCCGGCGGACCCTTTACCCAAGAGCGAAATGTGCCGCTGCACGTCGAGCTGGCACAACGGGCCAAGCTGAACCTGGACGTCCCGCTCTACGAGCAGTACTTCGGCTACTTCGGCAAATTGTTCCGCTTCGATCTCGGGATCAGCGACCGGCAGCCCGACTTCACGGTCAATGAGATTATCGCGGCGGGCTTTCCGGTTTCGGCGTCGCTGGGCGTGTTGGCTCTGCTGTTCGCCGTCGCGCTCGGCCTGGCGGCGGGCATCGTCTCGGCCGTATTTCGCGGCCGCGGTTGGGACGTGAGCATCATGGCGGCGGCCACCTTGGGCATCGCCGTACCCAGCTTTGTTGTGGCCAGCGTCGTGATCATCCTGTTCGTGTTCGTGTGGCCGTTGTTTCCCGCGGCAGGTTGGGGCGAGCCCGCCAATCTGGTCCTGCCCGCCTTTTGCCTGGGCGCCCCCTACGCCGCCTACATCGCGCGACTCTCGCGCACCGGCATGCTCGAGGTGCTTTCGCAAGACTACATTCGCACCGCCTATGCCAAGGGACTCTCCACCCGCGCGGTCGTGCTGCGACACGCCTTGCGAGGAGCGCTGCTGCCGGTGTTTTCGTTCCTCGGTCCGGCCGTGGCGGGCATTCTCACCGGTTCATTGGTTATCGAGAAGATCTTTGCCATTCCCGGCCTGGGCGTCCATCTGCTCAATGCCGCCTTGCAACGCGACTTTACCTTGATGCTCGGAATGGTGCTGGTCTACACGACCGTCCTCTACTCGATGAACACACTGGTCGACCTTTCCTACCGAATTCTCGATCCGCGGGTGGAGCTGACATGAACCGCACCACTGGCAATCGCACCAAGGGCGAACACGAGCTGGAACGGTACGCGGCGCTGTGGGAAGAAGCCCGCGCGATTCGCGGGACCTCGCTGGGCCGCGATGCCTGGCGTCGTTTGCGACGGCAGCGGGCGGCGATGGCTTCGCTGGTGGCCCTGTGCGTCGTGACGGTCCTCGCCCTGATCACACCACTCCTGCCGCTGCAGCCGCCGCGGCGGGTCGATTCCGATCGCATCTTCATGCCGCCCACGTTTAGTCGGCCGGCCGCCCTCGATCTCGACAAGCTCGACGCGGACTTCGGCCGCAAAGACCTTGACCTGGTGAGCCGCGCCCTGCTCGATGCCCGCTTGGCGCTATTCGGCGGCTGGTCGCTGCCGTCAATCTGCGGGACCGACGAGCTCGGTCGCGATCTCTTCTCGCGCCTCTTTTGGGGTGCCCGCGTGTCGTTGGCGGTGGGCGTCGTAGCGACGTTGGTCTCGTTGGTGATCGGCGTCAGCTACGGGGCCACGGCCGGCTACCTTGGCGGCAGGATCGACAACTTCATGATGCGGCTGGTCGATATTCTCTACTCAGTGCCCTTCATCTGCGTGGTCATCTTGCTCGTCTCGATCCTTAGCGAAGATTCGATTCGCACGTGGCTCGAGAGCTGGCACATCGACCGCATCACGATCTTCTACCTCGTGGTCGGCGCGATCTACTGGCTTACCATGTCGCGCGTGGTCCGCGGGCAGATCATCTCGCTGAAGAACGAGCAGTTCGTCGAGGCGGCCCGCACGATCGGGGCGTCGCAGCGGCGAATCATCTTCTTCCACCTGGTGCCCAACGTGCTGAGTGTGGTCATCGTATACCTCACCCTGACGATTCCCAGCGTGATGCTCTTCGAGGCGTTTCTCTCCTTCCTCGGGCTCGGCGTGCAGGCGCCGGACGTTTCGTGGGGTCTGCTGGTCAACCAGGGCTTCAATGTCATCACGCCGATCAAGATCTACTGGTGGCTGGTCGTGTTTCCCGGCCTGGCCTTGGCGCTGACCCTTTACGCCCTCAACTTTCTCGGCGACGGACTGCGCGATGCCCTCGACCCGCGACTGAAGAACCGATGAGCGAACCGCTGCTGGAAATCGACGACTTGCAGGTGCAATTCGACACCGAAGACGGACTGGTCCGCGCGGTCGACGGCGTTTCTTTCGACGTCGCCCCGGGCGAGACCTTGGGCATCGTCGGCGAATCGGGATCGGGCAAGTCGGTTACCAGCCTGGCGATTATGGGGCTCGTGCCGCAACCGCCGGGCCGGATCGCCGGCGGCCAGGTTCGCTTCGCCGGGCGCGACCTGATCGGATTGCCGCAGGCCGACATGGCCGCCATCCGCGGCAATCACATCGCCATGATCTTTCAAGATCCGATGACCGCCCTGAACCCGTTTCTGACCGTGGCCGACCAGCTCTGCGAAGTCACGCAACGGCACCGCGGCTACACGCGGCGTCAGGCACTCGACCACGCCGTCGACTTGCTCGAACAGGTTGGCATTCCGAACGCCGCGCGGCGGATCCTGGACTATCCGCATCAATTCTCCGGCGGCATGCGCCAGCGTGTGATGATCGCCATGGCGCTCTCCTGCCAGCCGCAGGTGCTCATCGCCGACGAACCGACGACGGCCCTCGATGTGACGATTCAGGCCCAGATTCTAGCGCTGATGAAGGCGCTGCAAGCGGCGGTCGGCACGGCCATCGTGTTGATCACTCACGACATGGGCGTCATCGCCAACAGCTGCGATCGGGTCTGCGTGATGTACGCCGGCCGTATCGTTGAAGAGGCCCCAGTCGACGAGCTGTTCGCCTCGCCCCGTCATCCTTACACACTGGGGCTGTTGGAGTCGATTCCGCGGCTCGACGAAGCGCAGGCCCACCGCCTGACGCCGATCGAAGGTCAGCCGCCTGATTTGATGCACCTGCCGAAGGGCTGTGCCTTTGCGCCGCGATGCCCCTTCTCGATCGAGCGCTGTCACGCTGAAGATCCGCCGCTGGAAGAACATGAAGCGCGGCGGCACGCCTGCTTCGTCGACGTGGCGACGGCCGCCCGCCATCCTGTGGCAGAGCAGGGCGGGCACGGGCCGGGGTTTTCATCGCCGCAAGGATCTTCCTCGCCGGAGGACGCGTCATGATCGCTCCGGAATCCGCCGCCATTGCCGTCCCTGAATCCGCTCAGCCGCCGCTGCTCGAGGTCCGCGACCTGAAGGTCCATTTTCCCTTCGTACGCGGGCATCTCTTCGGGCGCCAACGCGGGGTCGTCCGCGCGGTCGACGGCGTGAGCTTGCAGCTTGCCGAGGGCGAGACGCTCGGTCTGGTGGGCGAGTCCGGCTGCGGCAAGTCGACGCTCGCCCGGGGCATTCTCCGCCTGGTGCGGCCGACGGCCGGCGAGGTCTGGTTCGCGGGTCGCCGCATCGACAACGTGTCCCGGGCCGAAATGCGCCAGGTCCGCTCGGGCTTGCAGATGATCTTTCAGGACCCCTTCGCTTCGCTCAATCCCCGCATGACGGTCGGTCGCATCGTGGCCGAGCCGATGGAGGTCGGCGGGCTCTACAATCGCGAGCACCGCCGCTTGGAGGTGATGCGACTCTTGGAACTGGTCGGGCTGAATCCGCGCTTCTTGAACCGCTATCCGCACGAGTTCTCCGGGGGTCAGCGCCAGCGCATCGGCATTGCCCGGGCCCTGGCCGTCAATCCGAGAGTCATCCTTTGCGACGAGCCGGTCTCGGCGCTCGACGTTTCGATTCAGGCCCAGATCGTCAATCTGTTGCAGGACCTGCAGCAGCAGCTGGGACTCTCGTACATCTTCATTGCCCACGACCTTTCGGTCGTGCGGCACATCGCCGACCGAGTCGGGGTGATGTACCTGGGCCGACTGGTCGAAGTGGCCGACAGCCGCGAGCTCTACGAGCAGCCGCGACATCCCTATACGCGGGCGTTGCTCGAGAGCGTGCCGATTCCCGATCCGGTACGCGAACGACAGCGGTCGCATCACCTGCTCGGCGGCGAGGTGCCATCGCCTGATCGCGAGTACCCCGGTTGTCAGTTCGCCGACCGCTGCCCGCGGCGCGAGGAAAAGTGCGATCGCGAGTCGCCGGGGCTCGAGGGCGAGTCGCACGCGGTCGCCTGCTGGTACCCGCTCGAGGAAAACGCGACGCACGACGGCTCGACGCACGACGAAGCCGGCGGGCGACGCGAATGACTCGGCCTGACCAATTGGAGGACGCCTCGCCGCGCCACTCGGCCGCCGCAGGGCGGCTAGTCCTCAAGTTCCTCTCCGGTGAGATAGAGCGCGACCAGTTGCAAGAGTTCTGCGCGATGGGGACCCCAAGGGACGAACAAACCCCGCATCGCGTCGAGTGGTCGATCATCCGTGCCCGGCAGCATTAGGAGCCCGCCCCGACAGCGGCGCACGGCGCGGATATCGCTCCAGGAGGTGCGGGCCTGTTGCAACAGGGAGTCCTGACGCAGTCCGCGAATGCCGACGTCAAAGGTCACCGGCAGCAGGTACCGCCACAGCGAGAGTGCCAGGGCCATGGCCGCCAACACGCCCCAGTACCAGCCGCCGCTGCCCACCGCGACGCCCCAGCCAAGCGCCGCCATGAGTGCGACAACGCCCAACGAAACAAGCGGTCGATCGACCAACGGCCACACCGTCCAGCGCAGTCGCGGGGCCGACTGCGCTTCGGAACGGTTGCCGTACGATCCTAGTGACGTCTCGGGCATAGGAGTCCATTGTACACGGGCCGCGGTCTTCGCTGTCTGAACACCGTCCGGAAACTTCGAGGTCGGCGGACCGAGTCGCGCGGGCTCAAGCCGGCTCTTGCGGATCGTCCGCCGCCAGGTTCTCCGGCAGCTTGACGGGGGCCAACGCGCCGCGGATCGCGAACACGAGCAGCCCGAACAGCACGCTGGCGGTAACGATCGCCGAGATCAGCATCTTGACGAAGTGATCTTCCATCAACACGTAGATGGGCGGGATCGGCGAACGGGGAACACGACGAGCCACCGGTCCGCGGTCGCTCGGCTCTTCGGTTGCTTGTTGCGTGCGGACGTCGTCGACCCAATCCTGCCACTTCTCTTGGACCTGCGGGCTGGCGAGTCCCCGGCGGGCCTCTTCGCGATAGCGATACACCCCCCAGGCAACGAGTGAAACCGTGGCCAGGTAGGCGAACAGCAACAGCAAGTTCAGCGGGTTCAAACGGGGCATCGGCGTGGTTGCGAAATGGGACCTCGGTCGAGGCCTCCGTGTCTAAGCGGCAATTTCGTGAAGCAGGCGGCGAATCTGAGGAATCATCAGGGCCACCGCCCGGGCGCGATGGCTGAGCACCCCTTTGACCGTCGCCCCGAGTTGCCCGAACGTCCTGTGATACTCGATCACTTCGAAGAGCGGATCGTAGCCGAAGCCGGCCGACCCGACCGGCTCCTCGCGAATGCGCCCGCGACAGATTCCTTCACTCTCGGCGCGGAGGTTCCCGTCCGGATCGGCCAGCGTCATGTAGCAAACGTAGTGCGCGCCGCGGGCCGCCGGCGGTTTGCCGGCCAGTTTCTCCAGCAGCAGCAGGTTGTTCGCTTCGTCGGAGGCCTGCGGTCCGGAGAAGCGGGCCGAATAGATGCCGGGGGCGCCGTCGAGGGCGTCGACACAGATGCCGCTATCTTCGCCGATGACCCAGCGACCGAGATGCCGCGCCTGTTGAACGGCCTTCTTCGACGAATTCTCAGCGAACGAGTCGCCGTCTTCGACGACTTCGATGGCCTCGGACAAGGTGGCCAGGGTTTGGACCTCGATGCCCAGCGGGGCCAGCTGCTCGGCCAACTCCTCACCCTTCTTGCGATTGTGCGTGCCCAGTATGAGCGGAGAGACGAACGGCATGCCAACGGACCCCACGACGACGAAATTTGCAACTCGTCGTTAGTCTAGTCGGTCGTTCGCCGAGTCGTTAGAGCGCGTCTCGTTTATCTCGAGCGTCTTGGCTAGCTGCGGCTGTGCTTGGCGACGTCCACCTGCATCGACGAATT
>ERZ869936.2587-NODE-2587-length-10459-cov-5.089196_pt1 | contig 10459 bp, 10 predicted proteins | sample MGYA00520876_ERZ869936 | MGnify/ENA primary metagenome ERZ869936 (study PRJEB32218, sample SAMN09650985) | biofilter metagenome | isolation source: enrty point of leading RO module | place: Saudi Arabia: Thuwal, RO plant located on Red Sea | collected 2016-02-17 ... | reverse complement strand
GGTCAGCGTCAGCGCATCGGACTCGCGCGTGCCTTGCTCGGACGAAAGCGGCTCGTGATTCTGGACGAGGCAACTAGTGCTTTGGACTCCGAAAGCGAAGCGCAGGTCATGCAGGCAGTTGAGAACCTGCGCGGCCGTGTAACCGTAGTCATAGTGGCGCACCGCCTGTCAACTCTGCGCTTGGCTGACCGTATTGCGGTGCTGGATTTTGGCGAAGTTGTGGAACTCGGTGGGTTTGATGAGTTGTGCGCCAAAAACGGAGCATTTGGACGGCTCTGGGCCCTACAGTCGAGATCGCCAGATGCTTCGGTGGCGGAGGGCAAGAGTGCCCAAGGCGTCTGAAATTGCGGCCGCGTTGGATGTTCCACTGCGCGGTAAAGACATTGACGTTGTAGCGCCGTCTTCTCTGGCACGCGCAGGGCCTGGCAGGCTTGTGTTTCTTAGTAAAGCGCATTCAGAGACGATTGAGCGGCTGAACGCCATTGGTGCGCTGTTGTGTATCGCTGCACCAGATACCAGTGAGAGATTGACGTGCTCAGTCCTAACACATGATTCCCCGCGTCTAGGATTCTGCCTAGCCTTGAGTCAGTTCTTCGTGCCGGCGCAGATTGTTGGTGGTTCTACCGATGCGACGATTGATCCAACAGCCGTGATCGGGGTGGGGGTCAGCATTGGGGCGGGCGTTCGTATCGGGCCCAACGTAACGATCGGAGACCGATGCCTCATCGGGGAGAATTGTGTTGTTGGCGGTCCGGCCCGGATCGGAAATGATTGCGTAATCAAGCCAAATACGACCATTGGGGCACGCGGGTTTGGTTTCGCCGACGACAAAGAAGGTGTGCCGGTATCGTTCCCTCACATTGGCGGCGTCGTAATCGGAAATGCGGTCGAGATTGGCGCGAATTGCACGGTAGCGCGAGCTGCACTCGATGACACCGTGATTTGTGATTATGTCAAGTTGGACGATCATGTTCACATTGCGCATAATTGCATCATTGGGTCGCGTAGCAAGATCGCGGCAGGAGCGATATTCTCCGGCAGTGTTACTCTTGGCGAAGGCGTTTGGATTAGTCCAAATGTGACGATCCTCGACTACACGACAGTAGGAGATGGCGCATTTGTCGGGATCGGGAGCGTAGTTACAAAACCAGTTGATTCAGGCACCCGTGTGTTCGGTGTGCCAGCAAAGAGAATTGGCAGATGAAGAGGTCTAAGACAAATTCGAATCTTGAATCGTTGAAATCCGAGGATTTCACTGAGGTTCGCTACAAAGAGCTTTTAATATCTGCTGCCACCAAATACCGTTTCAATGGTAGTGAGATCGACAGCTCGCAGCCAAGCGTGTGTTGGCGTCATGATGTGGACTATAGCCCGCATCGGGCTTTGGCATTTGCGAGAATTGAGAATGAACTGAAGTTGCGATGCGTTTATCATCTTCTTGTCAGTAGCCGTTACTATAACCTACTAGAGCCTGAGATCGCGGACATCTGTCGGGAAATTGCTATACTCGGTCACGAAATAGGACTTCATTTCGATATCGATGTTCTTCAGAAGCACAGTATGGGTCGCAAAGAGTTCTTGGCACGTATTCGATTCGAAAAGGAAATCGTATCTGGTGTGCTCGGCGTGCAGCCAGTTTCCCTTTCGTTTCACAACCACTCACTCCATGCCAAGCAGATACTTCAGATGCCGGTCGTTGAAGGCATGAGGAATCTCGCTTGTAGTGAGTTTTTTGATGAAATGAAATATGTCTCAGACTCCAATGGCATCTGGCGGCATGACCATTTGGAAGAGGTATTGAATTCTCCAGCATTCCCAAAACTTCACGTTCTCACTCACCCTGTATGGTGGACACAAGAGGTGCTCTCACCATATGCGCGTTTTCTGCGTGCGGTGAATGGGCGGGCGGAGGCCAATCAGTATCTCTATTTGCGAATGATGATCCGTGACGGCCGACTCAGTGAAATCGGACGACTTCTCGGCATCACGGAGGCTGATATCCAGAGAGCGGCGGCCGATCATGGCAGCGACTGAGATGGGTATGCGGCCAGGCCGCTTCTCTTTCGGACGGAATTGGAAGCGGTTTTCTTTGGTCATAGATGAAGAGCGGATCGCAGCGGCAGTTAGTAATCTGGAAACCTTGTTAGGCGGAGCGGATATTGCGGGCAAAAAGTTCCTCGATATCGGTTGTGGCAGCGGCCTTAGCAGTCTCGCCGCATTGCGGCTTGGCGCCGAAGTTGAAGCTTTTGATTTCGATGTTGACTCGGTTGAGGCAACCGAGGCGAACTTGCAACGATTTGCGCCAACGAAGAATTGGAAAGTCACGCGAGGATCGGTGCTTGACAGTCACTTTATTTCAAAGCTTGGTACTTTTGACGTTGTTTATAGCTGGGGCGTTCTTCACCATACGGGCGATATGTGGAAAGGCATTGATCTGGCGGCAAGCGCTGTGGCGCCAGGGGGCCTTCTTGTGCTCGCTCTTTACAATGACCAGGGCGGCGCGAGCCGCCGATGGCTTGCAATCAAACGTTTGTACGGGCGGAGCCCCAATGTTGTGCGTTGGGTGCTCGTGCTTACGGTAGGTCTATGGTTCGAGGGCCGCTCGGCACTTGTACGGTTGATACGCGGTCAAAACCCCCTTCCGTTTTCAGATTGGAATAAGCGTAAAACACAACGAGGCATGTCCGTTTGGCATGATCTCGTTGATTGGGTAGGCGGTTATCCCTTCGAAGTAGCGAAGCCAGAACAGGTGCTTGGCCGCTTGAAGCCTAGTGGCTTTGTGCTTGAAGCCTTGGTTACTCAAGGTGGAGGTCATGCCTGCAACGAGTATCTATTCGTGAAGGCACCTGCGGCCAAGTGATCGACGTTCTCTACCTTATAGGAACACTGGGTATTGGTGGGACCGAGCGTCACCTGTCAATCGTCTTGCCCGAACTTGTCCGGCGCGGATGGCGGATTGAGGTCGCGCTTCTCGCTGAGGACGGTCCATTCGGTGAGCCGCTGAGGAATTCTGGCGTTACTATCACACGGCTTGGGACTGGTCCCGTCATGCGAATACCTAAGCTCAGCGGACTACTCCATCTTCACAGTATGGTGCAAACGCTTTCAAAGCGCCTTCTTGCCGATCCGCCGAAGCTTCTGCACTGTTTCTTGCCGACATCCTGCATTGTTGGTGGTTGGGCGGCCCGAGCGGCAAGTTTTGCGCCCGTTGCCATGAGCAGGCGGTCGCAAGCAATTCGGCCCGCATTGTTTCCGGGTGATAAATTATTGGAGCGGAGTGCTTTGCGGCGGGCGGATCTCGTTTTTGGCCATTCGCGTGCGGTTCTATCCGAGCTTGAAAGAGATGGGGTCGCGTCAGAGCATTTGCGGCTCGTGCACAACGGAATTGCACTCGCACCACCACTGACGGCGGCTGAACGTAAATCGACTAGGGCGGAAGAGGGTTGGCGCGACGACGAAGTGATTGTGATCGCTGTGGCCAATCTCATTCAATATAAGGGTCACTCCGACCTTCTCCATGGATTGGCGGGAGCCGCGGCGAACGGCCTTTCAGGCTGGCGGCTCGTCCTTGTCGGCGACGGGTCCGCGCAATATCTCGCCGCCCTGAGGGCGCTCGTGAAAGAGCTAGAAATTTCCGACAGAGTCTCTTTTCTCGGTCGGCGAATGGATATATCGCGGGTTCTCGCGGGGGCGGATATCGGGGTTCTAGCCTCACACCACGAAGGGTTTTCCAACGCGGTATTAGAGTACATGTCAGCTGGCCTGCCGGTTGTAGTTACCGCAACGGGCGGCAATCTCGATGCCGTTGAGGATGGAACAACCGGCATCTTGGTTCCTGTAGCGGCACCTGACGCAATTGGCCGAGCGCTCTCGCAACTAATTTTGGACACGGGCTCCCGAAACCGCATGGGCACCGCGGGCCGTCTCAAGGTCGCAAGAGAATTCAGTCTTGACGCTTGCGTCACGCAGTACGAGGGGGCCTATCTCTCCTTATCAGTAACGCATGATCGGGCGGCATAGCCCCAGTGGCAGATTCAGTCTCCATTCTATTTGTTATTGGTTCGCTCAGTGTCGGTGGCGCCGAACGTCATGTCTCCACGGTTGCCCGTTCTCTCAATCGAAGCCGATGGCGCCCAGAGATATTTACGCTCAGCGGAGGTGGGTACTTTGCGCCGGAGCTTGAGGCGGCGGGTGTTCCAGTCCATGTGCCGGCGTTTGCGACACTCAGTGGTACGAGCCCTTTGGCACGCGGCATAAGGATTGCGCTCGTTTCAAGTCAGCTCCTTTTCCATCTCATCAGACATCGTCCACAGATTGTCCATTTCTTTCTGCCCGCGAGTCTCCTCCTTGGGCTTCCACTTGCGCTTGCCACATTCCGTCCGATACGAGTCGTCAGTCGCAGAAGTTTGAACGACTATCAGCGTAAACGCCCAGTGCTGGCGCGGATGGAGCGTTTCTTGCATCGCTGGGCGACTGCCGTACTTGGCAATAGCCGGGTCGTTATTCGTCAACTCGCTGAGGAAGGTGTCTGCCCTGGACGCCTGAGGTTGATTTACAATGGAGTCGACCTCGACCGCCTCTTACCTGAGTCTACGCGGGTAGCGACCCGTGAGCGACTTGGCATTTCCGCTGATGCGCTTGTTCTGGTTATGGTTGCGAACCTGATCGCGTACAAGGGGCACACGGATCTCCTCGAGTCGCTTTCATCCGCACGGGCCAGCTTACCCGCCGGATGGCGGCTCCTCTGCGTCGGCCGTGATGATGGAATTGGTGCCGCTCTGCGTCTAGACGCTATCGAACGCGGTTTGGCAGACAATGTGCTTTGGCTAGGTGAACGGCACGACGTAGCGGACATTCTCGCCGCTTCTGACATTGGACTTTTGTGCTCTCACGAGGAGGGCTTTTCTAATGCTATTCTCGAAGGGATGGCGGCAGGCCTGCCTATGATTGTGACCGATGTTGGTGGCAACCCTGAAGCGGTTCTCGATGGCGAGACGGGCTTGGTGGTGCCGCCGCGTGATCGGACCGCACTGTCCCGCGCATTGGCACGGCTCGCGTCGGATGACGAGGCACGCCGCCGGTTTGGTTTAGCTGGCCAACAACGGGTCAAAGAACGGTTCAGCTTAACCCGGTGCGTCGCCGATTATGAGAGTCTTTATGAAGCCTTGATGGCTGGGATCCAACTATCGCCTGGCAACTGCAGTTTGGCTGTCAGAGATCAGGCAAGGACGCCTGGTCCGTAGGTGCGCATGCAGCTTCATATAGTAGTTGCGCCCCATATCCCTGTCCCCCTTCCCCTAGCACCCCGTTCGCACGCATAGTCTACCCGAAACGCAAGACGATCTGTCAGGCGTTGCCTCTTATACTCCAGCCTGACCGGATCTGCCTCGGCCACCTGAATCATAACGGGGTGTCTGCGGGCCAACATTGGCAGGACAAGTGCTCGATCGCTTTGGACTAGGCAGACGCTAGTGAACTGCCGTGCCTTGGCAATGGCCAGTTAAACCGGGCGAAAGCACCAGGCTCGCCGCTTTCAATTTCCTTCGGCGTGCCCCTCACCCCACCAACTCCCTAAAATACTCCACGGTCCGCTTGAGGCCGTCGTCCAGCTTGACCTTCGGTTCCCAGCCGAGGGTCTTGCGCGCCAGGGTGATGTCGGGACAGCGCTGCCGCGGGTCGTCTTGGGGCAGAGGCCGGTGCTCGATCTTGGATTTCGATTTGGTCAGCGCTAGGATCCGCTCGACCAACTCCAGGATCGTTACCTCGTGTGGGTTGCCCAGGTTGATCGGCCCAGTCACCTCGGGCCCGGCGGCCATGAAGCGCACGAAGGCCTCGATCATGTCGTCGACGTAGCAGAACGAGCGGGTCTGCTGGCCGTTGCCGTAGACCGTGATCGGCTCCCCGCGCAGCGCCTGCACGATGAAGTTCGAGACCACGCGGCCGTCGTTCAGGTGCATGCGCGGGCCATAGGTGTTGAAGATCCGCGCCACCCGGATGCCCAGGTTGTGTTGGCGCCGGTAGTCGAAGAACAGGGTCTCGGCGCAGCGCTTGCCCTCATCGTAGCACGCCCGCGGACCGATCGGGTTGACGTGGCCGCGATAGTCCTCGGTCTGCGGGTGCACGTCCGGGTCGCCGTAGACCTCGCTGGTCGAGGCCTGCAGAATCGGAATGCGCAGGCGCTTGGCCAGGCCCAGCATGTTGATGGCGCCGTGCACGCTGGTCTTGGTCGTCTGCACGGGATCGTTCTGGTAGTGGATCGGCGAGGCCGGGCAGGCCAGGTTGTAGATCTCGTCGACCTCGATATAGAGCGGGAAGGTCACGTCGTGGCGCATCACCTCGAACCGGTGGTTGCCGATCAGGTGCGCCACATGGTCCTTGGTGCCGGTGTAGTAATTGTCGACGCACAGCACGTCGCAATCGTCGGCGATCAGGCGGTCGCACAAGTGCGAGCCCAGGAATCCAGCGCCGCCCGTGACCAGGACCCGTCTCGTCATGATCTCATCTCCAGCTTGCCCGCCGCCTCAGGGCCCGATTGGCCCTGCCGGGGCCATTTTGTGGACTGCACCGTCCTGGGCGGTCCAATTGATCGGTAGTGCCCAGCCCTTATGGACGCCATACATAGTCTGTCAACTCTATGAAATTCATTAAAGGTAATCCTTTCACGGCTCTAATGCCGGCCGGGCTGGATCGCCGGCGTCTGGCATCCGGGGCCGCGCTGCAGAATGCGACCGACTTCGCGGTGGGACGGGACGTGCGCAAAATCATATGGCTGCCGATACTGCTGCTTGCGGTTCCGGTTATGGCGATCGCCTGGGGCGGCGCGCGCTGGCACTTTGAGCTCGCCTATCATTTCGTTGCCCACCTGGCCGCGCTCAGTGCCGTCCTGGCCGGGCTCTACCTGGCCCTGCGCCGCTATCTCGCCGCGGCCACCACGCTGCTGTTCCTGGTCACCTACGCCGGCACCCTGGCTGCGACGGGCGGCCTCTCCTGGGGCCGTGCGGGGGCAGGGCCCGCCATCGCGGCCGAGCCCGGGTTTGACCTCGTCTCGTTCAATCTGCTGGCCGACCAGGAGGACCCGGGGACTATGCTGGCCTGGCTTTCCGGTGCGCCGGCGGACGTTCTGGTGCTGGTCGAATCCTCGGAGGCCTGGCGGCGCGGCTTCGAAACGCTGCGCCCGGTCTATCCTTATCAGGCGCTCGGCCTGCCGCTGGACCGGCCGGCGCAGACCGAGGATCCCGAACTCACGCGCATGTCCGGCGTCGCGATCTTGAGCCGTCTGCCCCTGCGGGCGGCCCGGGCCGTCTATCCGGCCGGGCGGGTCAAACCGGCCCTGGCGGCCGAGATTAAGGTCGGCGAGACCTGGACCACCGTGGTCGCGGTACACACGACCAAGCCGTTGACCCGGCAGGGCCTAGCCACGCGCGACCGGTATCTGGACGGGCTGGCGCAGGCGCTTAAGCCGGTCCAGGGGCCCCTCGTGGTCGCCGGCGACTTCAATGCGACCCGGTACACGCCGCGCTTCCAGAACTTCACCAGCGCGCTTGAACTCGATGCGCCGCCTGGCCCGCCGGCCACCTATCCGGCGCGCGCCCAGAACCTGGGCCTAGCCATCGACCATGTGCTGGTGCGTGGGGCTGCCGTGACGCACCTGGACGCCGTACCGCCGCGCGGCTCCGACCACCGCGGACTTTTGGCCCGTATTGCCATTCCGGCAGGTCCGAGATTGGCAAGAATTCCCTGAGTTGTTCCGGCGATCACAATATTCATCATTAATTCTTATTAATAATACTTATCTATTTCTTTGATTTTCGCAAAAAACTTGACTACACGCCCGGCTTATATTATTAATAGTTCCCTAACAGGCCATCGCATTACACGGTCGCACCAAGCCGCATAACCTTGGGTAGTTAACATGCCTTATTCCCCCGATATGGCCGCGCTGGCCAAGCGCCGTTCGAGCGCGGAGCTCAGCCGCCTGACTCTCATGGCGCTGTTCGCGCGCCTGGATACGGTCGCCATGACGGTCGCAATGGGCGTGGTCTTCGGACTTGGCCTCTTCGCCATGACCGCGATTCTGCTACTCAAGGGCGCCCCGCCCGGCTATCCGGTTGGGCCCAATCTCGTGGCCCTATCCACCTTCATGCCCGGGTATTCGGGGACCTGGGTCGGCAGTCTGGTGGGAATAGGCTACGGATTCCTGATTGGGTCCGTGGTTGGCTTTGTCGTCGCGGTGCTGTGGAATTTCACGCATTTGTTGTTTATCGGCTTTGCCGTTTCTAGGGGAAGCTGGCTCGACTAAGTTGGGCCGCTGGCAAATGGGCGCCAACAAAGGGGCGCCGGTCACGGAACTCTCGTCGCACAAGGATTTCATGACGCCATGAAGCTTTCCAACCAAATGGGCAGTGGGACCGCACCGAAGTTGAGCGAGGAGCAACAGGAGCTTCTGAACCGTGGCATCCGCTTCAACACCGTGCTGATGGGCGCGGTGATGGGCTTGGGCGCCGGTTTGGGGATTTTCCTGCTGACGCATTTGTCGCTCTTGGTAACCGGTGAACGGGCCGGCCAGTATTTGAATCTCCTGGGCATCATTCTCCCTGGCTATTCGGCGAGCGCCGCCGGCGCCTGGTTCGGCCTGCTGTGGGGCTTCGTATTTGGCGGCCTGTCGGGCGGTTTCATCTACTACATGTACGCGCGCACGATCGGGCCGCAGCTCGTGACCGCGATCGCGCTTGGTAGCGACGATCGGCAACCTGTCGCTTTTCCGACCTTGCGCATTTCCGGGCACGCTTTGGGCACGGCACTGGGCTGCCTCATGGCCTTGCAGCTTTATGCCGTGACGCTTTGGCTGATCTTGCGCGGCACTGCCCATCAAAGCCCGCATGCGGCGCTGCTGGTCAACTATTTCCCCGGCTACTCCGTGACCTATCTCGGCGGGCTGTTAGGTGCCGCGTATATTTTCGCGTTTACGTATGTGTTCTCTCTAATTCTGGCCGGTGTGTACAACGGCCTTGTCTCCAAAAGAAGCCAGGCAGGTGGATGATGGCCAAAACGAAAAACAAGGCCCCGGAACACGTCGTCATTCTGGGCGCCGGTCCAGCAGGGTTGGCGGTCGGGCACGAACTCAGCGTTAACGACGTTCGAGTCACCGTGCTCGACAGAAACGATTATGTGGGGGGCCTGTGCCGCACGCTGCACGAGGACGGGTATAAATTCGACCTCGGAGGGCACCGCTGGTTCACCAAGAACGAGGACCTGAACAACTGGTTTCGCCGCCTAATGGAAGGCGAAATCGTCATGGTCAATCGGATCAGCCGCATCTACTACGGCGGCAAGTTCTTCAACTATCCGATCAATTTCGGCGACATCATCAAGAATACCGGCCCCTTCACCATGCTGCACGCGGGTGTGTCGTTTTTGTGGACCTATCTGCGTCAGGCGGTGGCGCCCCGCCCGATCCGAAACATGCGCGATGCCTATACCGTTCAATTCGGAGCCAAGCTTTACGACATGTTCTTCCGCCGTTACAGCGAGAAGGTCTGGGGCTTGCCGTGCGAGAAACTCTCGGCCGACTGGGTCGCACAGCGCAGCAAGGGCATGTCGATCTGGAGTCTGGTGCGCAAGGCGGTCTCACGCTCCAGCAACGTAGTCAGTCTGATCGACGAATTCATGTATCCGCGCGATGGCTATATGCGGATACCGGAACGCATGGCCGAAGACATCACATCCCATGGCAACGAGGTGCTGCTGGCCAGTAACGTCAAGCGGATCGTCTATCGCGGCCCCAAGGACTTTGAAGTTTTCACCGACAACGGCGGTACCCAGCAGAGCTTCCGGGCCGATGCGGTCGTCTCCACGATCCCGCTCGGCGTGCTGGCGAGGATCCTGGAGCCGCATTGCGACGAATCGGTCAAGAAGGCAGCCATGTCGCTCAGTTTCCGCGATCTGATCACGGTCAATGTCCGTCTCAAGAAAAAACAGGTCACGCTCGATACCTGGCTCTATATCCAAGACGAGGACATTCTGTTTGGGCGCATGCACGAGCCGAAGAACTGGAGCGTGGCGATGGTGCCGGACGACGAGCACACGTCGCTGGTCCTCGAATGCTTCTGCACGCGCGGCGATCATATCTGGGAGATGTCGGACGACGCCGTGGTCGCACGTTGTGTGCGCGACCTGGTCGACAAGCTGCACTTCATCGAGGATCACGAGGTCGTGGGCGCGCAGGTCGTGCGTACCATTCAGGCCTATCCGGTCTACGACCTGGACTACCAGGTCAACACCGACACCGTGAAGGCGTTCCTGAACCAGCACGAGGGCCTGCACATGGTCGGCCGTGGCGGCACTTTCCGCTACAACAACGCCGATCATTCGATCGAGATGGGCCTGCTGCTCGCCCGGCGTCTGCTGGGCGACGAGGTCGACTACATGTCGGTGAATACCGAGAGCGCATAGCACGACG
>ERZ869936.2586-NODE-2586-length-10470-cov-5.610370_pt1 | contig 10470 bp, 9 predicted proteins | sample MGYA00520876_ERZ869936 | MGnify/ENA primary metagenome ERZ869936 (study PRJEB32218, sample SAMN09650985) | biofilter metagenome | isolation source: enrty point of leading RO module | place: Saudi Arabia: Thuwal, RO plant located on Red Sea | collected 2016-02-17 ... | reverse complement strand
CGTGTGCTCTTCCGATCTGAGAAATTCAACCGACGCTGTCGGGCGAATCGGCGACCGCGGCCCTTTCGGCCGCAATTCAACCGACGCCGTCGGTTGAATTGACTCCCGCGGAAAAGACGGCTGCGGAACTGGTCGAATCCGTGCAAAACCTCATCCGCCGTTTCCCCCTCGGCTGGTCCCACTACGTCGAGCTGCTCACCATCGATTCCCCCGACGAACGCCGGTTCTACGAAATCGAAGCCGCCGCCAACCAGTGGGGCGTCCGCGAACTCCGCCGGCAGATCGCCAGCTCCCTCTACGAGCGCCTCGCCCTCAGCCGCGACAAGGAGGAGATCCGCCGCCTCGCCAGCGAGGGCCAGGTCGTCGAGAAGGCCGCCGACCTCATCAAGAACCCGCTGGTCCTCGAGTTCCTCGGCCTCGATGAGCGGCCGTACTATTCCGAGGACGACCTCGAATCCGCCATCATCGACCGCCTGGAGAGCTTCCTGCTGGAACTCGGGAAGGGCTTCCTCTTCGAGAGCCGGCAGAAGCGCTTCACCTTCGACAACGACCACTTCTTCGTCGATCTCGTCTTCTACAACCGGCTGCTCCGCTGCTACGTCCTCATCGACCTCAAGCGCGACAAGCTCACCCACCAGGACCTCGGGCAGATGCAGATGTATGTGAACTACTTCGACCGCCACGTGAAGCTGGACGACGAACTCCCCACCATTGGCATCGTCCTCTGCCACCGCAAGAACGACGCGCTGGTCGAACTCACCCTGCCCGCCGAGGCCAACATTTTCGCCTCGAAATACCAGCTCTACCTCCCCTCCAAGGAGGAACTCAAGGCCCGCCTCGAACAGATCACCGAAGACCTGGAAGGAGGGCAACCGCGGTGAAACCCGGCTACAAGCAGACCGAGGTCGGGGTGATTCCGGAGGATTGGGATACGCCGTCCATTGGAGCCTACCGACCGTTTGTCACCAGCGGATCTCGTGGGTGGGCTGCTTACTATGCAGAATACGGGTCGCCATTCATCAGGATCACCAATCTGAACCGGGGATCGATCTACTTGGATCTCGATGACCTCCGCTTCGTCGCTATTCCACCTCAAAACACCGAAGGTCAGCGAACTGTCCTGCAGGACGACGATCTGCTCATTTCGATCACAGCTGACATTGGCATCGTCGGCATCGTGTCCCACGAATTGCCTAAACCGGCCTACATAAATCAGCACATCGCCTTGGTGCGATTCGATCGGGGGCGGATATCACCGAAGTACGTGACCTACTGCCTGGGGTCCGAACGAACCCAACGGATCTTCCGGGCATTGACTGACTCGGGAGCAAAAGCAGGGATGAATCTCACGACCGTTCAGCAAATTCGCTTTGCGGCACCACCCACCCTCGCCGAACAAGAAGCCATCGCTGCGGCCTTGAGCGATGCGGATGCCCTCATCGACTCCCTGGAGCAACTCATCGCCAAGAAACGCCTCCTCAAACAAGGGGCCATGCAGGACCTCCTCACCGGCAAGAAACGCCTCCCGGGGTTTGGGGGGGATTGGGAGGTGAAGACGTTTGGCGAGATTTTCGTGTTCCTCCCCACCGCCACCAACTCGCGGAGTGACCTGGAGTCCGACGGGGACGCTTACTACATCCACTACGGAGACATCCACACCCGGTTCCACAGCCACCTCGACTTCTTCACGACTTCACCACCGAGGATCGACCGCGACAAATGCCCCAGTGCCGCCTGCCTCCGCAATGGAGATTGGGTCATGGCGGATGCATCGGAGGACTACGACGGCGTCGGCAAGACCATCGAGATCCAAGGCCTTGGCGCGGACGAGGAAGCGGTCTCGGGTCTCCACACCTTTCTCCTTCGCGAGAAAACGCCGACCTTCGCCCCGGGCTTCAAAGGCCACCTTGGGAACCTGAAGTCCCTTCACGAGCAATACCTGCGGGTAGCGACCGGCATGAAGGTCTATGGAGTCTCGAAGACGGCGCTCAGGGAGCTGGAGCTGCCGGTGCCGAGCATCCCCGAACAAACCGCCATCGCCGCGATCCTGAGCGACATGGACGCCGAGATCGCCGCCCTCGAAGCCAAGCTGGCCAAGGCCCGCCAGGTGAAGCAGGGCATGATGCAGGAACTCCTCACCGGAAAGACGAGGTTGGTATGAGCGGATCCCCCGGCATTGGCCCCAAGAAACCAAACAAACTCATCATCGAGCCAGCGGATCTTGAAGCAGGAGATATCCTTCTCTGTGTGGGTTCTGATCGGTTGGCATCGATTGTCACGGCAAAGACCAAGAGCAAATACACCCACGCCGCCATCTGCTACAGTCCTACCGAGGTTGCTCACATTGGCGATAAAGTGGAGAAGGTGCCTACCAGCGACTTTATCAAGGACTTCAAATATGTTGCCGTATTTCGGGGTCCTGACTTCTGGACGGAGCAGAGCCTCTCAACACTGCAGGTGTTTATCGACGGGAAGGTGGGCACGGAGACATCCTACGACGAAGAGGCGGCCCGCAGCCTGATGAAGCGGCAGAAGGCACATCAAATCGAGTCTTTGGGAAAGCTGAGGGAGCATTTTGAAGATGGCGTGCCGGAACCAGAGCACGACAAGGTAAAATATGTCTGCTCGGAATTCGTCACCGCTTGCTTGGCTGAAGTCGGAATCTGGGGTGCCGGCATGAAAACAGGCTACCAGCCAGATGCACTCCACCCAGGAAACCAGGGTCACGACGCAAGTTTTGGCTTCCTCGTTGGCTTCTTGCAGGCTGACCCCGCAGTGATCATTCCAGAGGACGACGAGTTCGCCCGATCCATGACCAACGGGATGACTTACGGTGAGTGGGTAGAAGTCTCCATGGATTTGGCGGACAATCCGCCTCAGACAGACCAAGTGCTAAGCGAGCAGGAGATCCAGAGCCTACTCCAGAACCTTTCAGACAACACCGATGCCAACCCGTAAAGCAGCCAAGAAAGCGGCACGGGCCGTCCGACAGCCGCCCTCCGCCGGGGAGCTCTTCCTCATGGCGGAGGCCAATTTGGATGCAGCAAATACCTGCTACTCTGACTGCCAGAGAAGGGATCAGGAATTCGCCAGTGGAAACCGTAATGTCGAAGGGACGTTTCAAGTGATCCCCGCTGTGTTCCTCTATTTTCGGGCTGTCGAACTGGCTCTCAAGGCAGCCATTCGTGAGAGGAATCTGGCCACACCCGATCAAATCCGCTTTCGATCACTTGGCCACAATCTGGAAGCCTTGATCAAACGGGCGACCGTCGGAACTGGTGCCTTTACCTTGGCAGAAATGGGGATGGATCAGACCGCCAAGGACTTCCTAGAGAGATGGTCGGATGAATATGGCAGCAAGTCGTTCGAGTATCACTTCGGACCTTGGGATATTCCGGAACCTGCCGATTGCCAGCGGATCGCAACGTCCATTGTCGAGGCGATTAGGCCGATCGCGAAAGCACTGAATCCGCCGGAACTGTAGGTCAGAAGGGAGATGAGCATGAACCCGTCGGCATCATGACAAAGCACGACGAGATGGCGGAGTTCCTCCGCGAGTTGAACGAGGGCACGCTTGGAGCCTACGAGAAACGGCGGTCCCTGGTGCAAGAGCACTGGGGCATCGAGCAGAACGTCCTGGCCGGCGGCTATGGCTACCGGCAGATCCTCGAATTGATCCAGAACGGAGCCGACGCGATTCTTGAGGCTCACGAGGACGGCTACGGAGCGGAGGCGAGGATCGAAGTGCTGCTCACCAAGTCCCACCTCTACGTCGCCAACACTGGAGCTGCCATCAGCAAGGAGGGTATCGATGCCCTTCTCAGCTCCCACAGTTCGACGAAGCGGGGCAATCAGATCGGTCGATTTGGACTCGGGTTCAAATCGCTGCTTCGACTTGACGGGGTCATCGACATCTTCAGCAAGACCTGGGGCGGGATCCGCTTTGATCCCCAGCGATGCCGTCACGAGATCAAGGAGCGGTTTGGTGGCGAGAACGCCCCCGGCCTGAGGATGGCGTGGAGCCAGGGGCACAAGGACCGGTTCGCGGATTCAATGCTCGGACGCCTGGGTTGGGCGGAGACAATCGTGCGGGTGGAGATCGCCGACGCCAAGCTCGTCGAGCCGCTACGCGCTGAGATCCTCGAGTTTCCCGCGGAGTTCCTGCTCTTCAATCCGATCCCCATCCAACTCGCGCTGGATGTGGGCGGTTCAGAGCCACGGGTGTTTTCCGTCGAGGGGGAGGGGGAAACCCGGGACTTGGTGGAGGGGGACAAGCGATCGGCTTGGCGGTTGTTCCAGATGGAAGTGCCTGTGACGGACGAGGCGGCCAAGTCGGACGCCACCCACATCCATGACCGGAACAAGGTTCCAGTGGCGTGGGCCGTCCCGGTTGCCGGTCGCCGAGAGGAGACGGGTCGTTTTTGGGCGTTTTTCCCGACGAAGACGCCCACCTACCTTCCTGGTATCCTGAACGCCCCATGGAAGCTGAACAATGACCGGCAGGGACTGATCACCGGGGCCTGGAACGAGATGTTGATGAAGGCAGCCGCCGAGTTGGTGACCCGGTCGATCATGTCGCTGTCCGAGGCCGAGGACCCAGCGAAGCATCTCGATTCGTTTCCCCGCACCCGCAGGCCATCGGCCAGCGACCTTGCGATTCCGCTGTTGGAGGCGATCTGGAGTCATCTGGAGACGGCCGAGGTGATCCCGGATTGCAACAAGGATCTGCGGCCGGGGAATGATCTGCTCAACCATCCCACAAGCGAAGGAGACCTTCTGGAGAAGTGGATGGCGCTTGTCGACGACGAAGAGGTCCGAGCGGAATTCGTCCACCCCTCATGTCTGCGTCGCGAGCGGAAGGCCCGACTGGCGGAACTGTCGAGGCGGCTGATCGAGAAGCACGGCGATGGTTACTGGGCCTGTGCGGAGTGCAAATGGGAGGATTGGATTGCATCCGTCGCAAGTGCTGAGGAGGAAAAGGCCAAGGACGTGATCCGGCTGGTTCATGACGTCCACCGTCACTGCACGCCGGAGGACTGGAGCGAGGTCCAGCCCAAGCTCCGAGTGATTCCCGACCGAAGTGGCGGGCTACGTCGTCCGGATGAAGTGATGATCGGTCCGCCAGAGGAGCTCCCGCCCGATGTTTCCGGGATTGCGACATGGCTCCTCGAGGACCCCGAGTTGCGGAGGATCCTCCGAACCGCCTTGGGGGTCGCCGAACTCGAAGGGCGGGCATGGCTCGAACGGCTGAATTCAGCACTGGTCCGTGCGATAGGCAGATGGTCCCCGGACTCTTCGTGGGAGGATTTCTGGCAACTGCTCTTGGCCAGTCCTCGCGATGTCGCCCTCGGTTTCGCCCGCGACAAGAAGCAGCAGATCAAGGTGGCAAATCGTGAAGGAGAATGGGTCACGCCTGCGGAGGTGCTGCTACCGGGGCGCTTGGTTTCCGGGGACGACGACGAGAACTCTCAGGCCCTGGTGCATGCGACCATGCACGGGGAGGGCCGTGATTTCCTGTTTGCCGTCGGGGTGACGGATCTGCCCGAAGGCGAGACCGTCATCGAGGGTGATTGGGAGGGCAGGCCGACTCTCGCCTGCTTCTCGGCATGGTTGAGGGGGGCACGGGATCGATACAAGGCGGCGCACCAGAATTCGGCCCGTCGCGACTACCTGTCGCCGAAGTTTGTGGCCCTTCCCAATGGGTGGCACTTTCTGAGTCACCTGATGGGGCGGCCGGCGGCCATTCTCACGCATGGATTTCTGAAATGGCTCGGGAGCGATAGTTTTCGCGATGAGGTTGTATTCGGGCATCTCACGGTCGATCGCTATTCCAATATCCGAGTCGAGCATCCCCTGCTGATCCATTTGCTGATTTGCGGGGAGTTCCAGATTGGCGAGCAAACCGTATGGCTGCGGGCCGTGCTGGAAGAGGCCGACAAGAGCTGGTTTGCGAGGGTTCCTGATCTGGCCAAGTTTCGGCGGGCGTTCGACAAGCTGCTTGGATTTCACAAGCCGGAGACGGTCTCAGACGAGGACCGGAAGGCCTTCTGGAATGCCGTGATTTCGGCCTACATCACCGGGGAGAACCTGCTGGCGGAATGGACGGCCGCGATTTGGAACGGAGCCGCCGAGGCAGGTGTGCATCCCACCGGGTTCGTTGGGGCTGGAGGCACTCTGCCATTGGAGAGCGTCTACGTGACGACCTCCAGGGAACTCGCCGACCGTGTTCGGAGCGACGACGACCTCGTTTTCGTACTCAGCGCGGAAGCCGTCCAGCTCTGGGCTGAGAACGGCGCCAAGCAACTCGCCGAAGGACTGACTCCGGGTTGGAAAGAGGCACGCCCCGGCGTTTCCCTGATCGAGGCATTTCCCGAGGTTCAAACCGTGCTCTCGGCGAAGATGGCCAAGAGTGGTGTTGCGATTCGGGTGACAGAACTTGTGATGCAGTTCAACGAGTCGGCGATGCCGATTCCCTGCCTGCTTCAGGATCACACCCTCTATTTTGACGGGGATACACTGGACCAGATGCCGCTGACCGAGCGGCTCACGGTGGTGCTGACCGAACTTGGCAATGCGGGTGCCTTGAGGTGCTCGGTGGGCGAGGCTCTTGTTCAGTTGATCGACACGCAGGTCTCTTCTCGCAGGGCTCATGTCGCCGCTGGGAAGAATCTTGAAACAAGGCTGTTGCGGGCGGTGGGCGGCAAGCCAGGTCCGCTCCGCCGGGTCCTTGGAGAGCTTGGGCAGCAATCATTCGTCCGGAACTGTGGACACGAGGATCTCGCCCGGATCGTCCTGAGGCATCTGGGTCCGTCGGTTTTGCCGGCACTGGTCGAGACTCTGGAGGCAGAGGGCCTGGCCCCTCCGGGACGATGGGGTACCGCAGAAGCGAGGGAGTTCGTAAGGCAGCTCGGATTGCCGGAGGAGTTCGGGGCAGCACGGACCGCAAGGCGTGAGCCGGAGGAATGGTCTCAGGGGCCGTTCCCCTTGCCACCCCTGCATGACTTCCAAGAAGAGGTTCGTGATGGGGTGAAGGCGATGATCGACCGCGAGAAGACCAACCGGAAGGCGGTGATCAGCCTCCCCACCGGCGGTGGGAAAACCCGGGTGACGGTCGAGATGGCCGTGGAGTTCACTCTGAAGCCCGAGACGGATCGGAGAGGAGTGCTTTGGATCGCTCAGACCGATGAGCTGTGTGAGCAGGCCGTGCAGGCATTCCGTCAGGTCTGGCCCAACCGCGGGGCGGAACGCACCGGGCTGCGGATCATCCGGATGTGGGGCGGTAACCCGACGCCGAGCATGCCGGCCGCAGGAGAACCCTTCGTGGTCGTTGCTTCGATCCAGACGCTTGATGCCCGGGGCGGGATTCCGGGTGGAGATTGGGCATCGCGGTTCGGGATGCTGGTCATCGATGAGTGCCACCATGCGATCACGCCGAGTTACACCCGGCTGCTGCGATTTGTGGGCTTCGATGCAAGAGCCGGCGAGGAGCAGCAGAATCACGAGCTGGTGAGTCTGGGGCTCAGTGCCACACCATTCCGCATGGACGACGATGAATCGCAGCGCCTCGCCAAGAGATTTGCAAATCGCTGGTTTCCCCACAACCAGGAGGATCTCCACCGCCGACTGCTGAAGCAGGGTGTACTCTGCCAGGTGACCAACGAAGAGCTTCAGTCCGGCACTGGATTGAGCAGTTTAGAAGAAGATGAGCTCGGCCAACTCGATGATCTCGACGGGTTTGGTGCAGAGCAATTGCTCGAGAGAATCAACCAAAGGCTTGGTGATCATGGAGGACGGAACATCAAGCTCGTGGAGCGGATCGACGCCTGCGAGGAGCAGTCGATCCTGCTTTTCGCCAACTCCGTCAGCCATGCCTGCGAGATGGCCGCCCGGCTGAATCTGGCCGGGATTCCGTCAGCGGCGGTGAGTGCGACCACTTCGCGGAACGCCCGCCGATACTTCCTTGAGCAGTTCCAGAGGGGCGAGCTGCGGGTGCTCTGCAATCACAGCGTGCTGACAACCGGCTTCGACGCCCCGAAGACGGACATGCTGCTCATTGCCCGGCAGGTGTTCAGCCCCGTGCGCTACATGCAGATGGTCGGCCGGGGACTCCGCGGCGTGAAGAACGGCGGCACGGAGAGATGCCGGATCGTGACCGTGCTCGACAATCTGGGTCGGTTCCAGAACAAGCACCCCTACCACTTCTGCAAGCGGTTCTTCGTGAACTACCAGGAATGATGAAGAAGCTCCTCACCGGAGAGTCGAGGTCGGTATGAATAATCGAAGTTCAAGTACAGCCGCCCTTGCTGCCACTCGGGATTTCATCACCAGCCTATCTGATTCCTGGTGCAAGATCCGCCAGGCGGAGATCGAGCGGAACAGGAAGGAGAACCACCACTACAATCCGCTGAGGTCGATCACGATCAAGGAGACGGACCACAGCCGAATTCTTGGTGAACTGCTGAAACCGGACGGAAGCCACGGTCAGGGTCGTCTGTTTCTGGATTCCTTTCTGCGACGGATCGGCATCGATCCGGTGGAAGGGAAGTGGATCGTCACGGTCGAGCAGGATCGGATCGACATCCTTCTTCGTCGTGATGAGCCGGCCAGCGTGGTGATCATCGAGAACAAGTCCTGCAACGCCAGCGACCAGCCGGGGCAGCTCTACCGCTACTGGTTCCGGCAGATCCACCAACGGCACCCCGGCCTTCGCTACGATTATCTCGATCTCGAGAAGCGGTTCCGGGTCATCTATCTGCCGCCGGGTGAGTATGCCCGTCCTGGGGAGAGGAGTGTGGTCCGCCCTCCCGATGCCGCCTATTCGGCCTGCAAACACGCACGCTTGCCGGAGTCCATTCTCGACTGCCGGTCCTTCGAGGCCGATGTGGCCGAATGGCTCAACGAACTGATGGAATCCGAGACGGGACTGAGCGAGCGGTTGCGGATCTTCCTCAAACTCTACACCGAAATCTGGAGACTCCGATGAAGGAACACCTGACGAGCAAGGCCGCGGAATGGTTCAGCGATCTGGATGCCTGGAACGCCTTCATCGAACTCGCTCCGCTGAGCGTCAGTATCCAGGACCTCTGGCTTGACGTTGGGTCGCGAGCCCTCCGGAAGCACTTTCACGACCGTCCGAGTCCCGGATGGGATTTCACCGCTTGGGAGGGATACATCCGGGATACCTGGTGGTTTCTGGAAGAGTTTGGGCAGGATTCCGTGGGGATCGGCTACGGCTGGAAGTATCACCTTTGCCTCGGGGTGAAGTCGGGTCAGCGGGTGGATCGTGCAGCCCTGACCGAGAGACTGCTCAGCGAGGACTATCGACCGCTGCTGGACGCCTTTGGAAGGAACGATCCGAATGATTTCGGGTTTCCGCTGCATCAGTATGGGGACTTCTCCTTCGGTACGGCGAACGACGGCAATTTGTCGGAGCATGAGATTGCCTGGCATGCGGGTCACCGCACCGGGGCCTTCGTCGAGCAAGCAGCGGCGAAGATTGAGGCCTTTACCCGCAATCCGGAGACGACGGAGCTGATGCGGAGGCTCAATCTCGAGTTGCTCGGCCGGGGTTCAGGCGAGGGATCTTGATGCGAACGGAACGCGAATCGTGACTTCCAGCCAAGAAACCGTCGACAGGCTGCCTGTGGTTGCCTTATCCCGATGAAGCCCATGAAAGCGATTAAGCCCAGAACTGACGCCACTCAGGGCATCCCCTGCTTCGAGTGCGAGGCAGGAACCTTGTTGCCGACTGTCTGCGACCACCGGGTGGAACTCGCCGAGGGGAAAGTCCTCGCCGTTCCCGAGGTTCCCATGCTGGTGTGCGACCAGTGCGGGGACCGGGTCACCGGCGACGAAGGCAACGCCCGCATCAACGCCTTCCTCGACGAGAACCTCAATCGTTCCGGTCTGACTGGTGGACGACACCGCCTGCGGACGGGGAGAACGCCGACTCCCGACGACGGCGGCGAAGATCGGGTTGCCTCCTGAATCGGAGAGGGTTAGGGTCAGGCCACACAATGAGCAAGAAGACGCTGGAACAGGAGAGCCTTGAGATCAGGGAGCTGGAAGCGCGCTTCCCGACCCTTTCGGGCGAGGCGTTTTCGGCGGCGGCGAAGCGGTCGCTGGCAGCGGGTGAAACGGTGACCCAGGCGTTTGGTGGCCAGGTGCTCCGGATTTCCCCTGGCGGCGGACGAGTGGTGGTGAAGACGATCCCCGAGCCGCTGGCGGTTGAGGCCGGCTCGAAGATCCGGATCCGGTGAGCGACTCCCGGCCAAGGGTGCGAATGTTCGCCGGGCCCAACGGCTCCGGGAAGAGTTCACTGAAGGAAGTCCTTCCGGAGAAGCTTCAGGGGATTTACCTGAACCCCGACGAGATCGAGGCTACGCTCAGGCGGGAGCGACGGCTCGATCTCGCCGCCATCCAGCTCGCCGGGGCATCCGGGGAAATCCTTGAGCGGCTTGGCTCGCTTCG
>ERZ869936.2585-NODE-2585-length-10482-cov-4.132541_pt1 | contig 10482 bp, 9 predicted proteins | sample MGYA00520876_ERZ869936 | MGnify/ENA primary metagenome ERZ869936 (study PRJEB32218, sample SAMN09650985) | biofilter metagenome | isolation source: enrty point of leading RO module | place: Saudi Arabia: Thuwal, RO plant located on Red Sea | collected 2016-02-17 ... | reverse complement strand
CCCGGCCGGTCGCGACGGCGCAGCTCGGGCACGCCGACGCGGAGGTCCGCCGCCGCGCGCGCTCGGTGCTCGCCCGGCTGGACGCCGCGCGAGCGGCGACGCGCGCGGAGTCCCTGACCTGGGCCGGGCTGAGGGGCAACCCGTCGCGAAGCGGGATCGCCGGCGGCACGCTCCCGGCAGCCGAGCCCGAGCGGCTGTGGCCGGTGCGCGTGCCGGAGCTCGACCTGATCCAGGGTGCGCTCGTGCCCGGCGACGGACGGCTCGTGGCGCTCTCGGGCGACGGCGTGGTGCGCTGCTTCGACCCCGCGACGGGAGATCGCCTCTGGCTCGCGCACGTGGAGAGCCGCATCGAGGCGTCCGCCGTGCTCGCGGCCGGGCGGCTCGTGATCCCGACCGCGCGCGGGATCGTGGCGCTGGACGAGACCACGGGGCGCAGGGCGTGGGAGCAGCCGGCCACCTACGGCTGCAACGCGGCTCCCGCCGTCGGCGGCGGCCGCGTGTACGCGGCGTTCCGCAACGAGGGTGTCCGCGCCTTCGACGTCATCACCGGGGAGCCGGTGTTCGAGAGCGCCTTCGCGCCGAGCGGCGCGCTGCTCGTGGACGGCGACCTGATCGTCGCGGGCACCGAGGACGGCCACATCGTGCGGCTCGACCCCGAGACCGGCCGCCGCCTGTGGCGCGTGGAGCTCGGCAGCGCCCCGAACATGGGGCCGACCCTGGCGGCTCCCGGGATGATCGCCGTCCTCGCGCGCGACCGCTACCTGCGCGTTCTGGGCGCGGAGCGCGGCCGCACGCTGTGGGAGCGCCGTCTGCGCGCGGCGAGCCGCTCGGAGTCGCTCGCCGCCGCGGCCGGGCGGCTGTTCCTCACCGACGACCGCGGCGCGCTGCGCGCGTTCGACGGCGCCACGGGTCACGCGGAGTGGCAGCGCGACGAGGGGATGCTGTCGATCGGTGGGCCGTGCGCGACCGCGGAGAGCGTGCTCTGGGCGGAGCGCGGGCGCCTCACGTGCCGCAACGCGGACGACGGACGGCTGCGCTGGCGGCTCGACCTGCCCGCCCGCAACTGCGCGCCCCCGGTGGTGCGCGACGGCACGGTGTTCGTGCTGACGGACGAGGAGCTGGTGGCGCTGCGCTGACGGCCGGGCGCGACCGGCCGGCGCCCCGCTGCGGCGTCACGCCTTGCGCCGCGTCTGGCGCTTCGGCTCGGGCGGGTTGCTCGCGTCCTTGCCCACCGCAGCGAGCACGATGTGCGCCGTCTCCTCGATGGCGCGCTGCGTCACGTCCACGCAGCGGATCTTGTGCTTCGCCAGCGTGCGGCGGCTCCAGCTGAGCTCCTCGCGGACCTCCTGCTCGTCGTCGTAGCTCATCTGCGCGCCGGGCGCGATGTAGTCCATCCGGGCACGGCGGATGTCGGCCAGGCGCCGCGGATCGATGAGCAGCCCGACGACGCGATCGCGTGGCAGGTCGAGGATCTCCCGCGGGATCGGCGCCTCGCGCACGAGCGGCACGTTGCCGACACGCCAGCCCTCGAGCGCGAGGTAGACCGAGAGCGGCGTCTTGCCCGTGCGGGACACGCCGACGAGCACGAGATCGGCGTGCTTGAGGCCCTCGAGGTGCTTGCCGTCGTCGTGCATGACGGCGAACTCGACGGCGTCGATGCGGCGGAAGTACTGCTCGTCGATGCGGTGCAGCAGCCCGGGCTCCTCCTTCGCCTTGCGATGCAGGAAGCCCTCGAGCGTGTGCAGCAGCGGACCCAGCAGGTCGAGGGTCTCCAGGCCGAGGGCGGCCGCCTCGGCCTCCATCATCTTGCGCAGCGGGTCGGCGGCGAACGTGTGGGCGACGAGCGACTCGGTCTGCGCCGCCTCGCGCAGGATGCTGCGCACCTCGGACTTGCGCAGCACGTTCGGGTAGCGGCGGATCGTGACCTCGTCACCGACGAACTGCTTCAGCGCGGCGCGCACGACGCGCGACGCCGTGTCGCCTGTGGCGTCGGAGAGGATGTAGACGACGCGCTCGGGACTCACGCAGCGCGTGCCCGGGCCGGGCCGGTGCGCCCCGCGAGACGGTCAGTCATCGAAGTTGAAGCCGCCCGGGTCGTCGTCGTCGTCGTCGTAGAGATCGAAGTCGTCGTCGTCATCGAGATCGTCGAGGTCGTCGTAGTCGTCGTAGTCGTCGCTCTCGTCCTCTTCCTCCTCGTCGTCCTCCTCGTCCTCGTCGTCCTCTTCCTCTTCCTCGAGCTCCTCCTCCTCGGCGACGGTGTCGTCCTCGAACTCGGCCTCGTCCTCCTCCTCCTCGAAGCCGTCGTCCTCGAAGTCGTCGTCCTCGCCGAACAGGTCGTCGTCCTCCTCGAGATCCTCTTCGTCCTCGAAGTCGTCGTCGCCGCCCTCGAGCTCGAAGTCCTCGTCCGTCGTCGGGGTGGCTCCACCGCCGAAACCGGCGTGAGCACCGGTCCACGTCGCCTTCATCACGTTCGGTCCTCCATGTCGTCGCCAGCCGCGCGACGATCGTACAGCCTACGGTTCGCCCCGGGACAACTAGCCGGGAGACCAGCGCGACTCCGGGAGCAGCTGGTCCACCACGCTCTGATAGATCTCCAGCGTCGCGTCGCGGCCGTCGTCGTCGACGTCCACGGCGCACGCGCCCTGCGGATCGTACACCCGCCAGCCCGTCTCGCGGACGGCTGCCCCGACGATGTCGAACAGCCGCTCGAACAGCGCCTCGGCGTCCTCGTCCGCGTGACTGTACGAGACGCGGAACGCCACGTGGGTCTCGGTGAGGTCGGCGATCATGCCGCGACCGTCCGCGAGCACGATCCCGACTCCCGCGTCGTCGGCGGTGCGCTCGCGCAGCGCAGGATCGGCGGCACAGATCGCGGCGGCGAGCGCACGGCGGCGGGCGCGTGCCGCGGGAGCCGGATCCGCGGCCACGTGTCCTCCTGCGAGCCGCACCTCGAGGGCCTCTCCGGCCTCCTCGATCTCGGCTCCGGGTGGGACGGGCAGCACCAGGATCTCGTAGCTCACGGGTGGTCGGCGGTGATAGACGCTCCCTGCGTCCGGCGCCCGAGGAATCGGGAGCGCGCGATCCCCGGCGGACGGTCAGCGCTCGGCGGTCGGCACGACGATGCGCTCGCCGACGGCGACACCGTAGAGCGCGACGTAGTCGTCGCCCTCCTCGCGCTCGATCCGCAGCGTGCGCTCGAGGATGCCACCGTCCTCCCAGACGCGCACGACGGGCACGTCCTCGCGCCACTCGACGGCGCGCTTCGGGACGAGCGCGGCGGCCAGCCGCGAAGACGGCACGCGCACGACGCCGCCGAGATCGGGCTCGACGCCCTCGTGCTGGTCGAGCCCGATCACGACGGACACGTAGCCGCCCACGGTCGCGATGTCGCCCTGCGACGTCTCGCCGAGACTGTTGACGGTGCCCTTCACCGTGCCGAGGTCGTGCTCGAGGACCACGTCGAGGCGCGTGCCGATGGGTGCTGCGACGCGCGCCACGTCCTCCGGCAGCAGCACGACGAAGCTCCACGTGGACCGATCCGTCAGGGTCACGAGCGGGATGCCCTCGTCGAACGGCACCTGCCCCTCCTCGGTCCAGATGCGCAGCACCTGGCCATCCACGGGCGCGCGCAGGACGACGTGCTCGAGGTAGCCCTCGAAGCGCTCGGCGTCGCCGTCGCGCCCCGCCTCGCGCGCACGCCGGAGCGAGTCCTCCACCTGGCCGCGGTCCAGCGTCACGACCGGATCGCCGGCGTCCACGAACTCGCCCACCTCGGCGTGGATCTCGACCACGGGCACGCGCATGCCGGCCGGCGCGCGCACCTCCACCGTGCCCTCGGCCTGCACGCGGCCCTTGAACGTCTGGAAGACGTCCACCTCCTGCGCGCGGACCTCCTCCCAGCGCTCGCCGGGCGCGAGATCGGTGGGCGGCGCCTCCTCGTCCTCGTCCTCCTCGTCCCAGACGTCCTCGACGTCCGGCTCGACGGGCGGAGCGGACACCAGGCGCCAGCCGCTCCACGCGAGCATGGCGATGCCGAGGACCGCGAGCGCCAGCGGCCAGTAGCGCGTCACCCGGGTGCTCATCGCAGCCACTCCGGGTGCTCGCCGGCGGTCCACTCGATGACCGCCCACGCCTCGCGTGCGGCGTCGATGAACCGCGGACGCGAGAACGACACGGTGCGCGGGTCCGCGCGCTCGACGCCGCCGCGCGACGCCGCACGATCGGCCTGCTCGGTGCGGTGGAACGTCACGGCCACCTGCACGGGACCCGGCACGACGAACGGCTCGCGCGACGCCCGCGACTCGAGCGCCGTGAGGACCCCCAGCCGGATGTCCCGATCGGTGTCGGTCGGCGTGCGGCAGATCGCGGACTTCGGACCGACCGCGCGCTTCACCGCCACCGTCGTCAGGTCCTCGCCCAGGAACGCGCGCGCCTCCGCGCAGGCGGCGACGTCGCCCGACAGGAAGATGACGGGGATGCCGAGGTCGCCCGCGATCCCCGCGTTCAGCGCGGCCTCGCCGAAGGCGCGCCCGTTCACGCGCACCTCGGAGACGACCGATCCGACCCACGTGTGGGGCAGCGTGGCGCACGGCGTGCCGGCCATCGCGTGGTAGCCGACGAGCACGAGCGCGCCGAACCCCTCGTCCTCGATGCCCTCCACCTGGCAGAGCGTGCGGCTGCTCGCGGGGCCGGTGACGAGCTCGACGCCCGCGGGAAGTCGTTCGATCAGCACGTTGCGCATGGTGCCGTGACCGTCGCAGATGCGCACACCCGTCACCTCGTCGAACGCCAGCGCCGCCTCGGCCGCGGCGACGACGTCACGCGTCATCAGCTCGCGCCCGCGCTGGTAGTCGTGGCCGCCGGGCACGAGCTGGTCGTTGTGCACGACGCCCGTGCAGCCCTCCATGTCACAGCTGATGAACACGCGCACTGTGTGCCTCTCCTCGGTGGGTGCTCGCGTCCCTCACCCCGCTCCGCGACGAGGTCCAGGACCGCAGCACCGTCTCAACGCAACAGCGGGAACCGCTCGATCACCGGGGCGCCGGCCGTCTCGACGCCGAGGTACAGGTACGCGCCGACGATGACGGCCGTCGGTCGGTTGCGGCCCGATCCCGCCAGGATCGTGCGCGAGCCCGGCACCTCGACGCCTGCCGCATCGAAGATCACGCGCCGGACGCGCCCGGCGCCGGAGGCCGCCTCGGGCACGACGTAGTGGACGATCGTGGCCTCGGTCACGGGGTCGAGCACCACGGCCGTGGACATGGACTCCTGCACCTGCGGGTCGGCCACGGGACGCGTCTCCGGCCCGAGCGACTGCCACGTCGGCGAGTAGCGCTGGCGGTGCAGGTCGCTCGCCTGTCCGAACGTGTTGGATTCCGGCGCCCAGAGGTCGAAGAAGGGCGCGTCGTCGTCGTCGTGGAACGCGGCGCCCGCGCCATTGCCGTGCGCCAGCGCACCGCCGCCGATCGCGACCTCGGCCACGCGCGTCAGATCCGCGTCCCGCAGGTACACGAGGTGGCCGCTCGGCGGCTCGAACACCCCGAACGAGAGGCGCGTCCCGTCGGATGTCAGGAACGGATCGACGACCGGGTTCGCCGCCGCGGTGAACAGCTCCACGAAGTTCGCGCGGGTCATGTCGGTGCGCCGCCGCTCGAGCCCCGCGTTGCGCCCGTCCACGGTCCACCATGCCGTCACGTGGTGGCCGGCCATGAACACGCTGCGATGGCCGCCGACCTGCGCACCGGGCTGCATGTCCGCGGGCCCCACGATCGAGATCGGCACCTGCGTGCCCGGCTGCTCCAGGAGGTCGCGGTCGAAGAAGCGGCCCGCGATGTCCGGCTGGCCCGGCCCGGTGCGCCGGGCCGTCAGGAGGAAGAACGAGCCGTCGTAGGAGATGCCGGGCGCCCCGGTGCCGAAGGTCAGCGTGGTGGACCGGTCGATGCCGCGCACGCTCAGGGGGATGCCCGGGGCGTTGGCGAGCCGCATCTGCGCCGCGGTCCCGCCGCGGAACGGCGTGATCTTCACGACGGCGTCGAACGCGCCCGACACGCCGCCGTCGCGGTACCCGATCGTGAACGTGTGCACGTCGTTGGCGACGGCCGTGAAGGTGCGCGAGACGCTGCCCTTCTTCGTGCGCCGGGACTCCGTGATCGGGAACGCCACCGAGCCGAGCGGGGACGTGTAGCGGTCGATCTGCGGCAGGTCGCCCGTCACGCGCTTGACCTTCACGCTGACGCGCTCGCCCGTGGCGAGCCCGACGCCGATCACGGGCTCGGTCTCGTCCCGGCGCAGGCGGATCTTCGTGGGCCGCTTGACCTTCAGCCGGCCGGAGACCACGAGCTCGACGATGCCGGGGATGCGCGCGGCGTTGGTCTCGATGACGAGCGTGTACATGCCCGACTTCGGCGCGACGAAGTCGCGCAGCTTCAGGGTGCTCTTGCGCGGCCGCACGCGCGTGCCGAGGAAGAAGCGGCTCGTGTCCGGGATCAGGTTGCCGTCCGGGTCGTAGATGTCGCTGCGGTTGAAGCTGACCGGGATGTTCGAGCCCTTGAGCGAGAAGTTCAGGCGCGGCTCGCCGTCCTTCGGCACCGGGAAGCGCAGCCGGATCACCTCGTCGGGAGGCACCGTGCCGGCCAGCTTCTGCCCGTTCGCGAACGTCGCCGTGCTCTCGGCCACGGCACCCCGGGGCGCGAGCGCGGGGAGCGCGGCGAGAGCGGCGGCGAGCGCCGCGACGATGACCCGGTCGATGCGCATGTGCATCCTTCCTGACGTGGGCTCCTCGGGAGCGCGGCGGCTGCGCGGGGCCGTGACGGCACCCGGGCGCGGCGCGCGCGGCCCGCGAACCGGGCTACATGCCCGCCTTGTCCGCGATCTCGCGCAGCTCCGCGGTCGAGCGCACCTCCGCGAGCCGCTTGCCGCGGCGGCGCAGCTCCTCGTCGAAGCGGACCGCCTTCTCCTGCATCTGCTCGTGCGTGTCGCGGCTGCCCCCGACCAGCACGAAGTCCCGGCCACGGGTCATCCGCCGATGGCCGTCCTGGGCGTCGAATCCGAGACCGAGGAGCAGGGCGCTGCGGCGGCCGCCGGCGGGTCGTGGCATCCACCGAGTGTACCGCGGCCTGCCACGCGGGGCGGCGGGACATCGCGGGCGGCCCGGGGCCCGTTCGAGAACTCGACGGGCGCGGCGGGCGGCGTACAGTCTCGCGGGAGCGCCCCGGCCCCGCGGCGCCGTGGTCATGGACACCGCGTCCGAACCGCCCCCGCGACGCATGCCCGCCGTGCGGCATGTCCCGCGCCGCGTCACGAGACTGCGCGTGGCCCGGCTCGTCGGCGCAACCGTCGTCGCGATCCTCGGCCAGTTCACGGTGGACATGCCCGGCGGCTGGTTCGGGGCCGCCGACGAGGTCACCGCGGAGGGCGCCCTCTACTGCGCCGTCCTCGCGCTCGCCACGGCGCTCGAGGCCTGCCTCCCGTGGCTGCGCCGCGGGCCCGCCCGGACGACGGTGCTGACGCCGCTGATCCTCTCGATCAGCGTCGGCGCGTTCGTCCCCGCGCTGGCCACCGACCCCTTCCAGGCCGCCATCGTGATCCTCTGGCAGGTCGTGGTCCTGGCGCGGCACTACCTCGACCGGCCGCGCCCCATGGCGCGCCGCGCGCTGGCGCGCCACTTCGACCCCGACGCGCCGCCGCAGGCGTGGCTGGCACGGTACGGCGCGGCCGTGCGGCATCTCGTGCTCGTCGCCCTGGTCGCGTGGCTGGTGGTCGTCGGCTACGAGCTCGCCGACCACCCCCTGGCGCGCGCCACCTGCGTCGTGGCCAACCTGCTGCCGCTCGTCCCGGTCTCGCGCCTGCTCCGGCTGCTCGTCCGCCACGGCAGTCGCGCGTCCGCGCTCGTCTGGCTGCCGCTCGTGGGCGCCGCGGCCGCCGCCCTGCAGGGCTCCGTGGGCGGCGCGCTCACGTTCGCCGCGGTGCACCAGGCCCTGGCGCTCTGGGTGCTCCTGCGCCACAGTCCGACCTTCGCCGAGCTGGCCCGCCACTTCCACTCCCGGCCCGCGCTGTTCGTCGTGAACTCGTTCGGCGCGGCGATCGTGCTCGGCGCGGGGCTGCTCACGTTCCCCGCCGCCGCCGCCCACGGCACGACGATCGCGCCGATCGACGCGCTGTTCACGTCCACGAGCGCCGTCTGCGTGACGGGGCTCGTCGTGCTCGACACTCCGGTGCACTTCTCGCCGTTCGGGCACCTCGTGCTCCTGATCCTGATCCAGGTCGGGGGCCTCGGCATCATGGTGCTGTCGGCCTTCGCGACGATCGCCCTCGGCGGGCGCATCGGGTTGCGCGCGGGCCGCGCGCTCGGCGAGCAGCTCGACGGCTCGGCCGCCGCGAGCGCCGAGCGCCTGACGCGCTTCGTCGTCGTGTCGACGCTCGCCGTCGAGGCGTGCGGAGCCATGGCGCTCTACGGCCCCTTCCGCTCCGCCGGCCTCGCGCCCCTCGAGGCCGCGTGGAACGCCGTCTTCCACTCCGTCTCGGCGTTCTGCAACGCCGGCTTCGCGCTGCGCTCGGACTCCCTCGTCGCGTTCCGCGACCAGCCGCTCACGCTCGGCGTGTTCGCCGCGCTCGTGACCCTCGGCGGCCTCGGCTTCGCCGTGGTCAGCTCGCTCTGGGCGCGGCTCACGGGCCGCGCGACGGGCCGCATCCCCGTGGGCGTGCGCGTCGTCGCCTGGATGTCGGTGCTGCTCACGGTCGGCGGCGCCGCGGCGTACGCCGCGCTCGAGTGGGAGCACTCCCTGGCGGGCCTGCCCTGGGAGCAGCGCCTGACGAACGCCGCGTTCCTGTCGGTCAGCGCGCGGACCGCCGGGTTCAACACCGTGGACATGGCCGCGATGGGCACACCGGCCCTGCTCCTGATGTCCGCGCTGATGCTGGTCGGGGCATCGCCGGGCGGGACGGGCGGCGGCATCAAGACGACGACCGCCGCGGTCCTCGCGATGACGATCCCGGCCATGGCGCGCGGCGAGACGCGCGTCACGCTCTTCGGCCGCACGATCCCGCAGGTGGTGGTCTACCGCGCCGCCGCCATCGCGGGGATCACGGGCGCCGTCGTGCTCGTCGCGGTCGCGGTGCTGTCGGGCACGCAGGCCGCGTCGCTCGGCGGCGTGATCTTCGAGGTGGCGAGCGCGGTCGGCACCGTGGGCCTCTCGACCGGCGTCACGGGCACGCTCGACGCGTTCGGCAAGTACGTGGTGATCCTGCTGATGTTCGCGGGGCGCACCGGGCCGCTGACCCTGGCGTTGACGGTCGGCCGTCCGGCGCCGCGCCGGACCCAGCTGCCCGAGGAGCAGATCGCGATCGGCTGACGATCGGAGGAGGCGGACATGGCTGGAGACTTCGCGGTGATCGGGCTGGGACGCTTCGGGCGCGCGGTCGCGGAACGGCTCGTGCGGTCGCGGCAGGCGGTGCTCGTGGTCGACCAGGACCCGCGGAAGGTGGAGCAGCTGGCGCCGCTCGTCGACGCCGCGATCTGCGCCAACGCCACGGACGCCGCGCAGCTCGAGGAGCTGCGTCTGGCGCGCTTCGCGACGGTCGTGGTGGCCATCGGCGCCGAGTCGGTGGAGAGCTCGATCCTCACCACCGCGCTGCTGCGCCAGCTGGGCGTGCCGCGCATCGTCGCACGGGCGGTGAACGACCTGCACGGCCGCGTGCTGCATGCGATCGGTGCCAACGAGGTCGTCAACCCGGAGGCCGAGATGGGCGAGCGCCTCGCGGCCCGCCTCAGCCACCCGAACGTGCTCGACCAGCTCGCGTTCGACGACAACACGACGCTCGCCGAGATGGACGTGCCCGCCTCGTTCCACGGCAAGGGGCTCGTCGAGCTCGACGTGCGCAAGCGCCATCGCGTGTCGGTGGTCGCCGTGCGGCGGGGCGGCGCGGTCCTCTCCAGCCCGCGGACCGGGGACGTGTTCCAGCCCGGGGACTCGATGCTCGTGATCGGCTCCCCCGACGCGGTGCGCAAGCTCGGGAGCGTGGCCTGACATGACGCTCCGGACGCGCCTGCTGCTCGGCTACGCGCTCCTCGTGCTGCTGCTCGTGATCACCGGCGGCGCCGGGGCGTACGGCTTCCGCGAGATCACCGGCATCGTCGACGCGCGGCTGGAGCGGCACTCCGCCGACGCGCGCACGTGCCAGGCGGCCGGGGACGCGCTCGAGCGCCAGGACAACGCGACGCTCGCGGCGCTGCTCGAGCCGGGCGTCGCACGGCATCGCGACGACGTCTCCGCCGCCGAGGCGCGCTTCCGGATCGCGCTCGAGCGGCTCGCGAGCGCGGCCGACGGCGAGCAGGCGCGCCTCGTCGACCACGTCCGCGACGCGTTCGCGGCGTACGCGGACGCACGCGACGCCATGCTGCGCGACGGCGGCGGTCTCGAGCGCTACCGCGCCGACGTGGAGCCCCCGCTGCGCGCGGTCCGCGACGCCACCGCCGAGCTCTAC
>ERZ869936.2584-NODE-2584-length-10482-cov-17.966337_pt1 | contig 10482 bp, 10 predicted proteins | sample MGYA00520876_ERZ869936 | MGnify/ENA primary metagenome ERZ869936 (study PRJEB32218, sample SAMN09650985) | biofilter metagenome | isolation source: enrty point of leading RO module | place: Saudi Arabia: Thuwal, RO plant located on Red Sea | collected 2016-02-17... | reverse complement strand
CCACAACTTTTTCAAGCAATCCGACCAATTCTCTCTGTGTCTCCGTGCCTCCGTGGTGACGCTTCCGGGCTATGCCTCGCCCAGCAGTTCCGCGATCTTCTCCACAATCGCCTGCGGTTCGGCCATCCGGCCTGGGCCCACTTCGCGGCAACTGAGCCAGCCTTCGTCCGGGCCGACCACGATCGCGCCGTCGTCGCGAAGCTGCGCCACGTTCCGCTGCACCGACAGCTTGCTCCACATCTCGTTGTTCATCGCCGGCGCCACCACGAGCGGGCCGTTGATCGAGAGAGCCAGCGCGGCGACCAGGTCATCCGCCATCCCGTGCGCCAGCCGGGCGATCACGTCAGCCGTGGCGGGAGCAATCACGTACACCTCGGCCCGCCGCGCCAGTCCGATGTGCTCGCCGATAAAGTGTTCGCGGGGATCGAACAGATCCCCGTACACCGGCCGGCCTGTCAGCGCCTCGAACGTCGTCGGTCCGATGAAGTTCCGCGCCGCGCGCGACATCGCGACCGTCACCTTGGCGCCGGCCTGCACTAGCTTGCTGGCCAGATCGGCCGCCTTGTAAGCGGCGATGCCGCCGGTCACGCCGAGCAGAACTTCACGGTCGCGCATGGCGAATCACAGTATGCCGAGCGCGGCCTCCGGCCGCAACCAATGTAGCCGACTCGCTCCGACGAGTCGGATGTCCACGACGAGGAGCATGCTGCACGCGAAATGTGCGCACCACGCGAAGATTCTTACCGTTAGTGGCACAGACTTGCCGGGTGGCACGGGCGTCTCGCCCGTGCCTGATGGATTCGACCGCCCAGACGTCGACGGTCCTCGGAACGCTTACAGGTCGTCCAGATTCGGCGCGTCGTCCTCGAGGTCGGGCGCGTCGTCCACCGCCATGATCACGTTGCCGGACGTATCGAGATAGATTTTGTCCTGCAGAATCTCCTGGACGACCGTCCCCATGTCGGGCTTGCCCTGCGTCTCGACGAGCGGCAGCGAACCGCGATTCAGCGACACCAGCCGCTTCTGAATCAGCGTGGACAGCTTGAACCGGCCGCCGACCTTGTTGACGATGTCCTCTTCTTTCAGATCATCCAGCATTCAGTTTCGCCTCGGTTTGAGCGATGATCCCGCAGATTTCTTCCACCGCGCGATCGAGATCGTCGTTGACGACGCGGTAACGGTAGCGGTCAGCCAATTCTAGTTCGTTGCGGGCGGTCTGCAACCGACGCTGCAGCACCTCCTCCGACTCCGTCCCCCGCGCCCGCAGCCGCTGCTCATAAACCTCGACCGACGGCGTCTCCAGAAAGATCGTGAGCGCATCGGGATAGTCCCGGATGACGTTCAAGGCCCCTTCCACGTCAACCTCCAGCAGAGCCCAGCAGTTCTCAGTCGCCGCCCGGTGCAGTTCGCTCCGCAGCGTGCCGTACCAGTATCCGGTCTTGTGCACCTCGGCGCACTCCAGAAAGTCGCCTCGCTTCCGGCGCTCCTCGAATTCCCCGGGCGTCAGAAAATAATAGTCTCGCCCGTCGACTTCGCCCTCGCGTCGCGGCCGGGTCGTGGCGGAGATCGACATGCTCAGCCTGACGGGAGACTCGCGCAGCAGCCTCTGCACGATGGTCGACTTCCCGCTGCCGCTGGGCCCCGAGAGGACGACAATCTGCGACCGACCGCCGGAAGACTCCTCAGTGCTCACAACCTGAAGCTTCGACTATAGCGCTTTGCAAGTCAGTGTTGGCAATCTGTCTCGCGGATTCTCGTCCTCGACAGTCCAAACACCGCGCGACGCGGACACATGGTAGAGCAATTTGCTGTCACTGCCCACAAATCTACGCGAACCACGGCAAAGAGTCTCCAAGAAACTCCCCACCCCCTGACACCTGTCTCCTGGTCCCTACCTACTGCCCGCTATTCCACATTCTGCACGATCTCGCGAATCCGTTCGATGGCCGCCTTGGCGTCCACCACAATCCGCGCGATCTCGACGTCATTCGCCTTCGATCCGATCGTGTTGACTTCGCGGTTCATCTCCTGACAGAGGAAATCCATTCGTCGGCCGGCCGGACCGTCAGACTCCATGAGTTCGCGGAACTGCTCCACGTGACACGTCAGTCGCGTCACTTCCTCGTTGACGTCGCTGCGGTCGGCGAAGAGTCCCACTTCGCGCACCAGGTCGGCGTCGTTGACCTCGCCGGCCGTGTTCTTGAGCAACTCCGCCACCCGGACGTGCAGCCGCTGCCGGTACGCCTCCACGACCTGCGGGCTGCGCTCGGCGACGCGACTCGTGTATTTCTCGATCACACCGCACAGCGACCTGAATTCGTCCGCCATGGCGCGGCCTTCCTGCCGGCGGAACTCGGTGAGGTTCTCCAGCGCCTGCTCCAGCGCCTCTCGAACAATCGGCCAGTCCGATTCCTCGAGCACCGCGCAGCCGCTTTCGACCACCACCCCCGGCAACGACAGGACCGCGGTCATGTCAGACGGCGCGGGGAGGTGTGCCGCCTGTGCGGCGTCCCGGAGTTCGGCCAGGTAGGCGCACAGCACGTCGCGGTCGATCGAGTACGCCGACCGCCCGTCGTGACGTTCGACCCGCAACTGGAGCTGCACGGAACCGCGCGTGATCCGGCTGCGAATCAGCTTCTCGACATGCTGCTCCAGCGCCAGATACGCGTCCGGCCCCCGGATCGAAATCTTGAGGTGGCGGTTGTTGACGCTTCGCAATTCGACGGAGACCGAAAGATGTTCGCCGTCGGCGCGCCCGCCGCCAATGCCAGTCATGCTCAGCAGCACGCCTTCGGTCCTTCCATCCTAGTGGTGCGTCAAGCAAAGATTCTTGGGTTGAGCGGTTCGCTCGGAAGCGCGAATCCCGCAGGGTTTCGTGCGGAATTGCGGTTCAGCCAACCCGAAAATCAAGCCCTGACAGGGCACTCGCGGATGCCGGCTCACTCATTTTCAGGCGGAGGTTCGTCCGCAGGATCAGCGTCGCTGTCCGACTCGGGCTCGGTGGTCCCCTCATTGCTCTCGGGATTCTCCGTCTCGCCGTTGCCCGCGGCTTCCTGCGGGTCTCCCTCCGCCGGATCGGCCGATGAGGAGTCCGCAGCAGCCTCGTCCGCATCCGGCGTTTCTGCATTCGGCGCTTCCGCATCAGGGGCGTCTGCATCAGAGTCCGGGGTCGCATCTTCAGTCGCGTCCGGGGGAGGAAACTCCGGCGGAGCGCTGTTGTCCGGAATCAGTGGACCGGCGCCGGGCGCCCCGGGCACAGGCTCGTCGTCGTCGAGCATCTCCGACGCCTCGATTTCTTCTTCGGTCTGCAGGCCCTGGCTCGGGGCGTCTGCGGCGGCCCGCAGGAAGAATCCGCTGCCGCCCGAGACCACCACCCACAGCACCGCGATCACGACCGTAATCTTCGTAAACACGTCGCCCGCCTTGGTGCCGAAGGCGCTCTGGCCCCCCAGTCCCCCGAATGCGCCCGCCAGCCCGCCGCCGCGGCCCCGCTGAAGGAGGATGACAATCATCAGGAAGACTCCCAGCAAGAACAGCAGCACCTGGGAGAACTCTGCCAGAAATGTCATGGTCGCGTCCTGATTGCACTCACTGCGCCGCGTCGACCGCAGCCTGGATGATCGGTTGAAACAACTCCGGTTTCAAACTCGCGCCGCCGACCAAGGCTCCGTCGACGTCCGGCTGCGCCAGCAACTCCGCCGCGTTGTCCGGTTTCACGCTGCCGCCGTAGAGGATCTGCATCCCCTCGGCAACGGCGGGATTGTAGCGACTCGACAGCCAGTTGCGAAGATGAGCATGGGCCGCCTGGGCCTGATCCGGCGTCGCCGTGTGTCCGGTGCCGATCGCCCACACCGGTTCATAGGCGACGACGATCTGGTTCATTTGAGAGGCGTCCACGCCGTTGAGCCCCCCCTCCATCTGGCGATCAAGAACCGCCTCGGTCTGACTCGCCTCGCGCTCCGAGAGCAACTCACCGACGCACAGCACCACCTGCAGCTTGTGTTCCAACGCAGCCCGGACCTTCCGGTTGATCAGTTCATCCGTCTCCTTCAGCACGTGCCGACGCTCGCTGTGACCCAGGATCACGGCGTCGATGCCGAGATCGACCAGCATTTCCAGCGCCACCTCCCCGGTATACGCTCCCGGCTTTTCGTGGTAGGCGTTCTGAGCGCCCACCCGCACACGCGCGTTACCTACCGCCTCCTTCACCCCCGCCAGATGCGGGAACGCCGGGCAGATCAACACGTCGACCTGGCTGCTCTCGTCCGGAACGCCCTCTGCCACCGCGCGCGCCAATTCCTGCGCCGATGCCAGGGTGCCGTTCATCTTCCAGTTACCGGCGACAAGATACCGTCTCATCAATTCTCCTCAGCCCCCGCAACCGGGATTGTCCGACCGAGCACCTCGGCCACCTTTCGCAATTCTTCCATCACGCCGGTGTACTGCTCGGGCAGCAGCGCCTGAGGTCCGTCGCTCATCGCTTTTTCCGGACAGTTATGGACTTCAATATGCACGCCGTCCGCGCCGGCGGCCACGGCTGCGATGGCCATCGCGGGGATCAGATCCGGCCGGCCGGTGGCGTGGCTCGGATCGACGATAATCGGCAGATGCGACAACCCGTGCACGTTGGGGATCGCCGCCAGATCGAGCAGGTTCCGCGTCGACGGGTCGAAACTCTTCACGCCCCGTTCACAAAGGATCACCTGCTTGTTCCCGTTCGAGAGGATGTACTCCGCCGACATCAGCAGATCCTGAACGGTGGCGCTCATGCCCCGCTTGAGCAGCACCGGCCGGTTCGTCTGCCCGACCTCATTCAGCAGATTGAAGTTCTGCATGTTGCGGGCTCCGATCTGGAAGATGTCGGTATAGCGGTTGACGAGTTCCACCCGCCGCGGGTCCATGACTTCGGTCACCACCGGCATCTTCAGTTCGTCCCCCGCGCGCCGCAGGATCTTCAGCCCCTCCTCGCCCATCCCCTGGTAGCTGTAAGGGCTCGTCCGCGGCTTGAACGCGCCCCCCCGCAGAACGTTCGCGCCGGCCGCTTTGACCGCGCGGCCGATCTCGAACAGCACCTCTTCGCCTTCGATGGCGCACGGCCCTCCGATCATCATCAGGTGGCCCGCCCCCACCCGCACGCCGTGACCGAGATCGAAGCAGGAGTCGTCGTGCTGGAACTCCCGGCTGGCAAGCTTGAACGGCTTGAGCACCGACATCACGTCTTCCACGCCGGGAATCGCCCGCAGGGGCGCGTCGCGGAGTTTGTCTTCCTCGCCGATCAGACCGACCAGCGTCCGCTTCTCTCCCTGACTGATGTCGTACCGGAAGCCGAGTTCCTCGATCTTCTCAAACAGATGCTGCCGCTGGGCGTCCGTACAGTCCGGACGAAGGACGATAATCATGATTAAGCCGAAGAGGGTGAATGTGGTTTGTCCTGTTGTAGCACGTCCCAGAGGCAGGTCATTCAGCCGGTTCGCTGCGGGGGTAGGATCCCAGCACTTCCATCCGCACGGCCTTTTTCTCCAGGTCTTCCAACGCTTTCTTGATCCGCGGCTCCTTCTGGTGTCCCTCGAAATCGAGAAAGAACAGATAACCCATCTCCGGGCCGCGAAGAGGAAACGACTCGATCCACGTGAGGTTGATCTTCCCCCGTTTGAATGCGGTCAACGCCTCGGACAGTGAGCCGGGCGAGTGCGGAATCTGCAGCAGCAGCGCCGTCCGGTCATGCCCCGTCGGCCGCGTCGGCTCATCCCCGATGATCGCAAACCGCGTCACGTTGTGGATGTTGTCCTCAATCCGCTCGGCGACGATCTGCAGGTCATACTGCACGGCCGCCTGCCGACTCGCAATCGCCGCGGCGCCAGGTTTGTCGCGTGCGAGTTGGGCGGCCGTCGACGTGCTGGTCACCTCGTGCAGGTTCGCCCGCGGCATGTTGCGGGCCAGCCAGTCGCGGCATTGGGAGAGCGCCTGCGGCTTGCTGTACACTTCCACAATCTCGCTCCGCGGCGACCGCGACATCAGGTTGTGGTGCACCGACATCTGCACTTCGCCGCAGATCCGCAGCGGGAGCCGCGTAAACATGTCCAGCGTATCGACGATCCGTCCGTCGGTGCTGTTCTCGATCGGCACGATTCCATGGTCTGCGTGTCCGCGGTTCACCTCTTCGAAGACCGAGGCAATCGTATTCACCGGAATCAGGTCGGCCCCGTGACCAAACCGCTCGATCGCTGCCAGATGCGTGAAACTGAACGGAGGCCCCAAATACACCACTCGGACCGTCTTGATCCGCGCCCGCGCCGCGCTGACCAGTTCGCGGAAAACGGCGTGCACGGCCGCAGTCGAAACGGCGCCCGAATCCTCGGCGTCCAGCCTCTGATACAACTCGTACTCCGCGACCGGGTCAAACAGATCCTGTCTTGACTCCTGGCGGGCCTCCAACTGGCGGACCGTCAGATCGGCCCGTTGTTTCAGCAGGTTGACCAGATCCTTGTCGATCTTCTTGAGTTTGGTCTCAATCGTGGCCGGCGACGTCTTGCGCGGCGATGACGAGCTTCGCTTCGAAGCCGCCTTCTTTTTCGCCACCTTCTTCTTCACGACCTTTTTCGGCGCCGATTTCGTGCTGCGGCCGCGAGCTTTCGCCTTGCGGCGTGCCGGTTTCGCCGCCTTCTTCACGCGCTTGCTCTTCTTGGCCTTCGTCGCTCGCTTCTTCGCCATGAGGACCTTTCTGCGGACGATGCGTCACTGGACCGTTCTGTTCGCTCGCACCGGCTCTCGGGCGACTTCGGCAAACGACAAACGGTTGCCCTAGCCGGGCTCTCCTCGAGTTGGCGGAACTGTCAGTCTGAAAAGTTCATGCGACGTCCGCTCCCGCCTCACCCCGGTTTTCTGGCTCCCCGCCCCGACAAGCCGGCCTTCCTGCGGCCCATCATCGAACGCTGCGCGATCAAACTGGTCACACTTCCACCGCTGTTGGATGACACCCGCCGTCTTCGTGCCTTCAACCAGAACTCTGCTTTCCGCCGGGCGCCGCATTCTGCTGCGTGCGGAGTCGTCTCCGCGACACTTCTTATGTGGGCCACGAGGGTTACGAGAAACAGTGTGATGCCGTTCGAGCAATCGAAAAGCCATCAACACGGAGTGATCTGAACCTGCCGCATTGGATTAACTTCCAATCTTCAAATGACTTGGAGCACCGTTGTACATCCACGTCGGGAGACTGTCAAGCGGCGCGAAGCGGCGTGCCGCCCGGTCGGACTCGCTGTAAGTCACCGCACAAGTGAAGCGCCATTTTGGCATGCAACACTCGTCGCAATGCTTCCGCGACAAGTGCCATTTTGGCAACACTTGCGTCCTGCTCTCGCGCATTGCATCGCGAAGAGAGTCGCAACTGCCTGTAAATAAATGGGTTGAGTAGTAGGCCGCTGTTTCTGCAGTGCGGCATGGAGTTTGCGAACACCAACGCACGGAATTCTCTGAAACAACCAGGAGCAGCAGTCAGATGGCAGTCCAGTCGGAAAAAATCATCGGAATCGACCTCGGGACAACCAACTCCGTCGTCTCTGTGATGGAGGGTGGGGAAGCGAAGGTGATCGCCAACCAGGAGGGCAATCGGCTGACCCCCAGCGTCGTGGCCTTCACCGACAAGGGTGAGACGCTGGTCGGCGAACCGGCCAAACGGCAGGCCGTGACCAACCCGAAAAACACGATCTACTCGATCAAACGGTTCATGGGCCGCCGCCACAATGAAGTCCAGTCCGAAGAGAAAATCGTGCCCTATTCCGTCGTGGGCGGGTCGGACGACTACGTCAAGGTCGAGGTCAGCGGCCGCGAATATACTCCGCCGGAGATTTCGGCGAAGGTGTTGATGAAGCTTAAGGACGCCGCCGAGAACTATCTCGGTCACAAGGTGAACAAGGCCGTCATCACGGTCCCGGCGTACTTCAACGATGCCCAGCGGCAGGCGACCAAGGACGCCGGTCAGATCGCCGGCCTCGAAGTCGAGCGAATCATCAACGAGCCGACCGCCGCCGCGCTCGCCTACGGGCTGGAGAAGAAGAAGGACGAGAAGATCGCCGTCTTCGACCTGGGGGGCGGAACGTTCGACATCTCCATCCTCGAAGTCGAAGCCGACTCCGTGCAGGTGCTCAGCACCAACGGCGACACACACCTCGGCGGCGACGATTTCGATGAGGAACTGATCAACCACGTCGCCGAGCAGTTCCAGAAGGAACAGGGCATCGACCTCCGCAAGGACGCGATGGCGCTCCAGCGGTTGCGCGAGGCCTGCGAGAAAGCCAAGAAGGAACTCTCCTCGTCGCAGTCCACCGACATCAACCTGCCGTTCATCACGGCCGATTCCAGCGGCGCGAAGCACCTGCAGATGACGATCTCCCGCTCGCAGTTCGAGCGGCTGATCGATCCGCTTGTAGAACGCTGCCGCGTCCCCGTGGAGCAGGCGATCAAGGACGCCAAGCTCGATCCTTCAAAGATCGACGAAGTGGTCCTCGTCGGCGGTTCCACCCGCGTGCCCCTCGTCGTCGAGTTCGTTAAGAAACTCTTCGGCGGCAAGGAGCCCCACAAGGGGGTCAACCCGGACGAAGTCGTCTCGATCGGCGCCGCGATCCAGGGCGCCATCATCGGCGGCGAGGTCAAGGACGTCGTGCTGCTGGACGTGACGCCCCTCTCCCTCGGGATCGAAACCGAAGGGGGCGTGATGACCGTCCTCGTCGAACGGAACACGACCATCCCGGTGACGAAGACCGAGACTTTTTCCACGGCGGCCGACAACCAGACCGCTGTGACGGTCCGCGTGTTCCAGGGCGAGCGGGCAATGGCCAACGACAACCGCCTGCTCGGACAGTTCAATCTGGAAGGCATTCCCCCCGCACCGCGCGGCATGCCGCAGATCGAAGTCGGCTTCGACCTCGACGTCAACGGCATCCTCAACGTGTCGGCCAAGGACAAGGCGACCGGAAAGGAACAGAAAGTCCGTATCGAGCAGTCGAGCGGTCTCTCCAAGGATGAGATCGAGCAGATGCAGAAGGACGCCGAGGCACACGCCGCCGAGGACAAGCAGAAGCGCGAACTGGCCGAGACCAGAAACAAGGCGGAAACGCTTGTCTACGAAACCGAGAAGCTCATGAAGGAGCACGCCGATAAGCTCGACGAGGGCGCCAAGTCGGCCGTCGAATCTGCAATGGAACGCGTCAAGGAAGCGGAGAAAGGCGAAGACGTCGCGGCGCTCAAGTCGGCCATCGAAAACCTCGAACAGGCCATGCACGGCCTCTCGAAACACATGTACGAGGCCGACCGGCAAGCCGGCGGCGATGCATCCGCGCCCCCGGAAGACGCCACAGCCAGCTCCACATCTGATGAGGACGTCATCGACGCGGAGTTTGAGAAGAAGGAATAAGGTGGCTCAGGCTTGGAATGCGATACAATGAGCCGGCCACCTGAGTTGGTCCTGACACTTTGAACAGGTGCCACGTTGGCCCCTGTTCCCCCCTTGGAGACTGCGGGAGCACGACCACATGCTGAATGCAGTGACGATCGAAGTCGGAACGCCGGATGAATTGGCGCGACTCCGGCTTCCCGCAGCCGTTGACCGGCGGCTTCAGGAGTTGCTGGATCGCCAGGACAGCGGCGCCGAACTAACGGCCGGGGAGCGGAGTGAAGCGGAAGGTCTCGTCGAATTGGCCGAGACCCTCTCGCTGCTCCGCCTGAGGGTCCAGAACGCCGGCGCCTCGACGGACGATATGGAATGAGCCCGGCAGGCCCGGGACTGAGGCGAGAGGTTCAACGTCGTGCGAGCGACCGCTGCGAATACTGCGGACTTGCTCAAGCCGGACAGGAAGCCACATTTCACATCGATCATGTGACTCCGAAATCTGCGGGAGGCGCAGATGAACTTGAGAATCTCGCGCTTGCGTGCGTTTCGTGTTCGTTACGAAAATCGGCGCGGCTCCAAGCCGTCGATCCCATGACGGGGGAAGCCGTTCCACTCTTTTCTCCTCGAAAACACCGTTGGTCGGATCACTTTCGATGGAGCGGCGTTTCGATGGTGGGGAGAACTGCGACGGGCCGAGCGACGGTCGAGGCGCTTCAGTTGAACCGCCCCCTGATCCAGGCGATTCGAACAGAGGAAATCCTTCGAGGGCGGCATCCTCCGCCGGAATCTCGATAACACACACGTCGAACTCGATACGGTGATCAAACCGTTTCAGCCATGCCTTTCCGTCCTGACAAGTTGACCGTCAAATCGCAGGAGGCCGTGCAGGCTGCGCAGCAGAGTGCGGAGTCGGCCGGGAACCCGCAGGTCACGCCGCTCCATCTGCTGAAAGCGCTCTTGGGCGAGCAGGAGGGCATCCCCCGCGCCGTGCTGCAGAAGATCGGCGCGAACGTCGGCCAGTTGGAAACGATGGTCGACGGGGAACTCGATCGGCTGCCCAAGTCGAGCGGCGCCGGCACGCAGGTCGGGGCCAGTCC
>ERZ869936.2583-NODE-2583-length-10486-cov-4.605982_pt1 | contig 10486 bp, 10 predicted proteins | sample MGYA00520876_ERZ869936 | MGnify/ENA primary metagenome ERZ869936 (study PRJEB32218, sample SAMN09650985) | biofilter metagenome | isolation source: enrty point of leading RO module | place: Saudi Arabia: Thuwal, RO plant located on Red Sea | collected 2016-02-17 ... | reverse complement strand
GCGATGCGGGCCGGCTCTTCCTCCTCTTCCTCGCGCTGGCGGGCGAGCTCCTCGGCCTCCTCGGAACCGGGCTTCGGCGGCGGCCCGCCGATGGCCGCCGGCTCGAACGACACGAAGGCATAGTCGCCGCGAATGCGCACGAATTCCGGGTTCTCGCCGATCGGGATCTGCCTGAGCAGCGCGCCGGACTTGCGGTCGATGATGGAAAGATTTCCCGACGCGCCATTGGCGGTGATCAGCCACTTGCCGTTGTCGGTCACGCCGATGCCGCGCGGTTCGTCGCCGCCGGCATTGATCTCGCCGACGACTTCGAAGGTTTCCAGGTCGATGATGGTGACCTCGCCCTTCTGGTTGCTCACATAGGCCTTGCCCTTGCCTTCGCCGCTGCCGGCGCCAGCCGACGCACAGCCGGCCGATACGATTGCTGCGAGCAGCAGCGCCGGCAATGTACGGCAGGTAATCGAACACTTCATCGGGAACCTCCTCCTTTCTTGTTCATGCGGCCAGGATGCCGCAGCCGCCCGTTGACTAGACCGCGCATCATCGCATCAGGTTCAATCGGATCAAAGGCTAACGTGGCGGGAAATCTTCCCGATCGCCCTCCGCGATTGAGCCAGGCTGCCCATCGTCGTCGCCCGCGGGCGGCTCGTCTTCCCAGCTGTAGCGACGCCGCGGCGGAATATCGAGCGCCCTCAGCGCAAACGCCAGCCCGCCGCCCACCAGCGCGGCGGCAAGATGCGTCTCCCAGGACATGCCGGGCCGGATCGGCAGCACGCCCCAGGCAAGCGTGCCGTACAGAAAGAACACCAGCATGGCCGCGGCAATCGCGCGGCGATCGCGGCGGATCACGCCGGCGAAGAAGATGTAGCTCACCAGTCCGTACACCAGCCCGCTGGCGCCCACGTGGGTGCCGGCACGCCCGAACAGCCAGACCACGGCGCCGGGCGCCAGGTACACCGCCGGCAGCACGGTCGCCGCCGAATTTGGATACAGATAAAGCATGCCGGTGCCCAGCACCAGCATCGGCACGCTGTTGGCGAGCAGGTGCGCGAAATCGCCGTGCAGCAGCGGCGCGAGCACGATGCCGGCCAGCCCGGCAAAACTGCGCGGCGTCACGCCCAGCCGCTGCAGGTCCAGGCCGAGCAGCCAGTTGATCAGCTGGATCGCCCACAGCGCGACGACGAACGCGAATGCAAGCTTCAGCGCCAGGCGGAAATTCGCGCGCGAGCGCTCGGACGCAGTAAAGGCGGGATCGGGATAATCGACCAGCATCGCGCCACAGCATACCAGCGGGCGCCGTTAGCGCCGGCCAGATATGCACTCTTGTTCATATCGGCGGCCGGCGCGCGGCCGGGGACAATGCGTCATGCCCGAATTTCCGCAGGATCTCTGGCGCATCGTCGCGCTGTCGCTGGAGGTAAGCCTCGCCGCGACCCTGATCGCCTGTGCGCTGGGGCTGCCGCTCGGCGCCCTGGTGGCGGTCGGCCGTTTTCCCGGGCGCCGCGGCGTCATCATCGTGCTCAACGCGCTGCTCGGCCTGCCCTCGGTGGTGGTGGGCCTGGCGGTCTATCTGCTGCTGTCGCGCGCCGGGCCGCTGGGCGAACTCGGCATCCTGTTCACGCCGGCCGCGATCGTCATCGCGCAGACCCTGCTGGTGCTGCCGATCGTCGCGGCGTTGGCGCGCCAGATCGTCGAAGACGCCTGGACCGACTATCGCGAACAGCTCACCTCGCTCGGCGTATCGCGTGCGCGCGCGGTGCCGACGCTGCTGCGCGACACCCGCTATTCGCTGCTCACCGTGGTGCTGGCCGGCTTTGGCCGAGCCGCCAGCGAGGTCGGTGCGGTGATGATCGTCGGCGGCAACATCGACGGCGTCACCCGGGTGATGACCACCGCGATCGCACTGGAAACCAGCAAGGGCGATCTGCCGCTCGCGCTGTGGCTGGGCGCGGTGCTCATCGGCACCGTGCTGGCGGTAAACACCGCCGCCTACGCCATCCGCGAATGGAGCCTGAAACGCCATGGCTGAAGCAGAGATGTTTCCGCTGCGCGCGCGCGGCGTATCGGTATCGCTCGGCGGGCACCGCGCGCTGGACGACGTATCGCTGGAAATCGGCGCGCGGGCACGCACCGCGGTGCTCGGCGCGAACGGCGCGGGCAAGAGCGTGCTGCTGCGGGTGCTGCACGGACTGATCGCCCCGGATGCCGGCAGCGTCGCCTGGGGCGAAAGCGGTCGGCGGCCGGCGCAGGCGATGGTGTTCCAGCGCCCGGTGCTGCTGCGGCGGCCGGCGCTCGCCAACATCGAGTACGCGCTGGCGGTCAACGGCGTGCGCGGCGACGAGCGCCGTGACCGCGCGCTGGAGGCGATCGGGCGGGTCGGCTTGTCGCATCTCGCCGGCCGCCAGGCGCGGGTGCTCTCCGGCGGCGAGCAGCAGCGCCTGGCGCTTGCCCGCGCATGGGCGCTGCGCCCGCAGATCCTGTTTCTCGACGAGCCGACCGCCAGCCTCGACCCCAATGCCGCGGCCGAGATCGAGCGCCTGATCGGCGGCATTCACGCCGCCGGCACCGCGATCGTGTTCGCCACCCACCATCTCGGGCTGGCGCGGCGGCTGGCCGACGAGGTGGTGTTCCTCGAACAGGGCCGCGTCGCCGAGCGCACGGAGACCGACCGCTTCTTTTCCTCGCCTGCTTCCGCCGAGGCGCAGCGATACCTGCAGGGAGAACTGCCGTGATGACGGTGATGAAGCGATTGCTGCTCGCGCTGCTGCTGCTGCCGCCCCTGGCGGCGGCGCAGCCCTGGATCACCATCGCCTCCACCACCTCGACCGAGCAGTCGGGATTGTTCAGGGCCATCCTGCCGAAGTTCACCGCCGCCACCGGCATCGAGGCGCGGGTGGTCGCGCTCGGCACCGGCCAAGCGCTCGACGTTGGCCGGCGCGGTGACGCCGACGTCGTGTTCGTGCACGATCGCGCCGCCGAGCGCAAGTTCGTGGAAGAAGGCTTTGGCGTCGAACGCATCGAAGTGATGTACAACGACTTCGTCATCGTCGGCCCGGCGGCCGATCCGGCCGGCGCGCGCGGCCGCGACGTGGCGCAGGCGCTTGTTCGCATCGCGCAGGCGGGCGCGCCCTTCGTGTCGCGCGGCGACCGCAGCGGCACCCATGCCGCCGAGCTGCGCTTCTGGGCGGCCGCCGGCATCGATGCGCCGCAGGGCGACTGGTACCGCGAAGCCGGCGCCGGCATGGGCCCGACGCTCAACGTCACCGCGGGCATGAATGCCTACACCCTCACCGACCGCGGCACCTGGCTGTCCTTCCGCAACCGTGCCGAGCTGGTGGTGCTGGTGGAAGGCGATGAGCGGCTGTTCAACCAGTACGGCGTGATGCTCGTGAATCCGCAGCGGCATCCGCATGTGAAGCAGGCCGCCGGGCAGGCATTCATCGACTGGATCGTTTCGCCGCAGGGCCAGGCCGCGATCGCCGCCTACCGCATCGACGGCCACCAGCTGTTCTTCCCGAACGCCGCGCGCTGAGCGCGCAGCGCCGGGGCGGATTCGCTGCGATAATCGCGGCATGATCCGCATCGACATCCGCCCGGTGTGGCGCTTCAACATCGACGGGCGCGAGCGGGATTTCGATTTCATGCTGATTTCCCTGCTCGAGGCCCTCGACGCCGAGCCGAAGCTCACCCGTGCCGCCGCGCGCGCCGGCATTTCCTATCGCCACGCCTGGAACCTGATCGGCGAGTGGCAGCAGTTCTTCGATGCGCCGCTGGTGGAGATGACGCGCGGGCGCGGCAGCACGCTTACCCCGCTGGGCGAGCGCCTGCTGTGGGCGGGCCAGCGCGCCCGCGCCCGCCTCGCGCCCGATCTCGACAGCCTGGCATCGGAGTTCGCCGCCGCGCTGAATGCCGCGTACCGGCCGTCACGGCAGCGGCTCACCCTGCACGCAAGCCACGACTTCGCGGTGGCGGCGCTGCGCGAGTTGACGGCGCCACTTGGCTTCGACCTCGACGTGCAATACCGCGGCGGCTTCGACGCGCTGGCGTCGCTGGCACGCGGCGAGTGCGGCCTGGCGGGCTTTCACCTGCCGGAGGGCCGCGTCGGCGCCGCCATGGCCGCGCGCTATGCCGCGGCAATGCCGCCGGCGTGCCGGCTGATAGCCCTGGCGGCGCGCACGCAGGGCTTCATCGTGCGCGGCGGCAACCCGAAAGGCATCCGCACCATCGCCGACCTCGCGCGCGCGGACGTGCGCATGGTCAACCGGCAGCGCGGCTCGGGCACGCGTGCGCTGCTCGATCTGCTGATCGACGAGGCCGGCCTCGACCGTCGGCGGCTGGACGGCTACGAGAGCGCGGAGAACACCCATGCCGCGGTGGCGGCGCTGATTGCCGGCGGGCAGGCGGACTGCGGCTTCGGCGTGCAGGCGGCCGCGGCGCAGTACCGGCTGGATTTCGTGCCGCTGCTGCGCGAGCGCTACTGCCTTGCCTGCCCCAAACGCGCGCTCGATTCCACGCCGGTCACCGCGCTGCGCGGCGCGCTGCGCTCGGACGCGTTCGCCGCGATACTCGACACGCTCCCGGGGTATTCGGCCTGGGCCACCGGCGAAGCGCTCGATCCGGCAACGGTGCTCGAACCCGCGCTGGCGCGAACCTGAAGGCGAGAACGCACTCCAACACCGCCATGAACAGCACCGATCACGCTCTGCAGGCGGCGCGCCCCTCGCGACTGGCGCAGGCGCTGCGCTTCGACAACGCCTTCGTGCGCGAGCTGCCCGGCGATCCGGTCGAAGGGCCGCAGGTACGGCAGGTGCACGGCGCACTGTATTCCCGCGTGCGGCCGACGCCGGTCGCTGCGCCGCGCCTGATCGCCTGGTCGCCGGAGATGGCGGAGCGCCTCGGCCTCGAAGCCACCGACGTCGAGTCGCCCGAGTTTGCGCAGGTGTTTGGCGGCAATGCGCTGGTCGACGGCATGGAGCCGTTCGCCGCCAACTACGGCGGCCACCAGTTCGGCAACTGGGCCGGCCAGCTCGGCGACGGCCGCGCCATCACGCTGGGCGAAACCGTCAACGCACAGGGCGAGCGCTGGGAACTGCAATTGAAGGGCGCCGGCAAGACGCCGTATTCGCGCTTCGCCGACGGGCGCGCGGTGCTGCGCTCGTCGATCCGCGAATTTCTGTGCAGCGAAGCGATGCACCACCTCGGGGTGCCCACCACCCGCGCGCTGTCGCTGGTGACGACCGGCGAGCCGGTGCTGCGCGACATGTTCTACGACGGCCGTGCGCGCGAGGAGCCGGGCGCCATCGTGTGCCGCGTATCGCCGTCGTTCATCCGCTTCGGCAACTTCGAGCTGCCCGCCTCGCGCGGCGACACCGGGCTGCTGAAAACGCTGATCGACTTCACCCTCCGGCGCGATTTTCCCGAGCTGTCGGGCAGCGGCGAGGCGCTTTACGCCGACTGGTTCGGGGCGGTGTGCGAGCGCACCGCGCGGCTGATGGCACACTGGATGCGGGTCGGCTTCGGGCACGGCGTGAGGAATACCGACATCCTGTCGATCCTCGGGCGGACGATCGACTACGGACCTTACGGCTGGATCGACGACTTCGATCCCGACTGGACGCCGAACACCACCGACGCCCACGGCCGTCGCTACCGTTTCGGCACCCAGCCGGACATCGCCTTCTGGAACCTCGGCCAGCTCGCCAACGCCCTGGCGCCGGCCTTCGCCTCGGCCGAGCCGCTGCAGGCCGGGCTCGACCGCTACGCCGACGCCTACAACGCCGCCGCGCGCGCCAACATCGCCGCCAAGCTGGGATTTGCCGAGTGCCGCGACGCCGACCCCGAACTGATGGGCCGGCTCTACGGCGTGCTGCAGGCGGGCGAGATCGACATGACGATTTTCTTCCGCACGCTGGCGCAGTTCGATCCGGCGGCGCCATCGCCCGACCTGTTCGCCGACGCCTTCTACGACGAGTCGCGGCGCAAGTCGGTGGCGAAGGATCTTTCAGACTGGCTGGCGCGCTATGCCGCGCGCCTGAAGGACGATCCGCTGCCGGCGGCGGCGCGGCGCGAGCAGATGCGCCGCGCCAACCCGCGCTACGTGCTGCGCAACTATCTCGCGCAGCAGGCGATCGACCGCGCCGAGCAGGGCGACTATGCCGGCATTCACGAACTGCTGGACGTAATGCGCAGGCCCTACGACGACCAGCCGGGCCGAGAAGCCTTCGCCGCGCGCCGCCCCGACTGGGCGAGAAACCGCGCCGGCTGCTCGATGCTGTCCTGCAGTTCCTGACCGGCGCGGCTCAGCCGGCGGCCGGCGGCCGTTCCGGGTGCTGCGGCAGCGCGTCGCCGATGTCGTACCACGGCGCTTTGGATGCGACGAAGATGTGATGCTGCGGCCGCACGCCGGGATCGTCGTCCAGCGTTCCGGCGGCGATCGAGAATCGCTCCGGCCGCGACCGGCGAAGAAACTGCAGCGTCGAGCCGCAGTTGCGGCAGAAGGTGCGGACGACATCCGGCGACGAGGCATAGCCGGCCACTGCATCCTGCCCGGCCGTCCAGCGGAAATCCGCCGACGGTACCCGCGCATACGCGCCGAAGGCCGAGCCATGCTGCTTGCGGCACTGCGAGCAATGACACAACGTGATCGGGCTGAGCGCCCCGGTGATCTCATAGCGCACCGTCCCGCACAGGCATCCACCGCGGATCATTTGCCGTCCTTTCATTCGCTCGGCCGGAGACACTGCGGCGCGAACCGCGATTTCCGGCTGGAATCCCGGATCGTGCAGTGACCCGCTTCCGGCGGCAAGTGCCGGAGCCCGCGTCCACGCTGTCTTCATGCGCACCCGGCCGGTTTGCGCCAGGTGCGTGCAGAAGAAGAAGTTGAGAACTGCGCCGGCGTGCGGCGTTACGCGGCAGCCTTGCAGGCAGGCAGCCGGTGCCGGCACCCATTGGCGCTTCGATACGTCACAATTGGCGCCACCCGAAACGAGTTGGCAGGCCGAGGGATGCGCGCACTCTGTTTTGAGCATGTTCACTTCGAGGGGCTGGGCAGCATCGGGCACTGGCTGCGGGCGCAGGGCGCGCGCATCGACGCCTTCCGCTGGCACGAGAACGGCAGCGCGGTGCCCGCGCCGGTTGAGGACATCGACCTGCTGGTGGTGATGGGCGGGCCGATGAGCGCAAATGACGAGGCGCAGTATCCTTGGCTCGCAGCGGAAAAGCGCTACATCCGCGGGGCGATCGATGCCGGCAAGGCGGTGCTCGGCATCTGCCTCGGCGCGCAGCTCATCGCCAGCGCGCTCGGCGCGCGGGTGTACCCGAACGCGCACAAGGAGATCGGCTGGTTTCCGGTGGAGGGCGTGAAGACCGGTTCGCAGCAGCCGGTGTTTGCGTTCGCGGCGCGCACCGCGATGTTTCACTGGCACGGCGAGACTTTCGATCTGCCGCCGGGCGCCGTGCGGCTCGCGCGCAGCGCCGCCTGCGCCAATCAGGCATTCCAGCTCGGACGCCGGGTGATCGGGCTGCAGTTCCATCTCGAGACCACGCCGGACAGCGCGCGCGCCCTGGTGGAGAACTGCCGAGACGAGCTGGTGCCGGCCGCCTATGTGCAGACCGAAACGGAGATTCTCGGCGCCGGCGATGCGCGCTATGCGGAAATCAACCGGTTGATGGAGAGCGTGCTCGAGTTTCTGACCCGGGTCTGAACGCGCGCGCACGCATGCCGCCCGGTTGAACCGAAGGGTCGGGCCCGACGGCCCGGCCGCGAAATCTTACGGACCGCATACGGAACGCGGCCGTCGCGAAGCCCGCGCGCGCGTGTCGGCTTTTCTCGATGACTCCGCGCCCTGCGCCGGCAACTGATGTGCTTGACTTCGCCTGTTGCTGAACTAGCTTTGGAGGTATTCGTACGGCATATGCATGCAAAGGTCCGCTGGGTTCGCTGTCTGAAAGCGTCAACTGGGAGGGGCCATGAAACGCATCCCGCTGTTTTTTCTCGCAACAATGTTGTCGTGCGTCGCTGGCGGACTGTTCGCCGAAACCTGCATCTCGCCGTATATCAAGGCACTGAACACCCCCGAGAAAGTCATGTACCTGTGGACGCTGCCCGGCAAGGCAGGCAGCGGCCCGGACTATCTCGCCGTGATCGATGTAAACCTCGCCTCGCCCACCTACGGGCGCATTCTCAGGAAAGTCATGGTCGGTTCGTCCGGCAACGAGGCGCATCACGTCGGCTTCACCGACGACCGCACCAAGATCTGGGCGGCGTCGCTCAACACCAGTCGGATGTTTATCTTCGACGTGGCGGCGGATCCGATGAATCCGAAGCTCGTGCGCACCATCGACAACGTGCCGAAGCTCACCGGCCTGAGCGGGCCGCACACGCCCTATGCGATACCCGGCCGCATCCTGGTCAGCATGGCCTCGGGACCGGACGGCACCGGCGCGGGTGGCATTTCCGAGTTCACCAACGACGGCGAGTTCATCGCCAGCCACGCCGCGTCCAACCATCCCTACGAAACGGTAATCAAGCCAGAATTCAACCGCATGATCACTTCCTCGTGGGTGCCGCAGAAAACCTTCATGAGCACTCTCGACAAATGGAATCCGGCGGACTGGACCAATCCCGACACGATGCTGGTGTGGGATCTGAAGGAGCGCAGGATCATCCAGACGCTGTCGGGAGACCCGATCAACCTCGCCGCGCGCTGGATGCTCAAGCCGGGCGCGAAGCACGGCTACAACATCAGCAATGTCGGAAACTCGATCTGGATGTTCAGGATGGAAAGCGACGGCAGCTTCAGCTACCGCAAGGCGGCCGATACCGGTGCCGGCTGCGGTCCGGCCGACCTGCGCCAGTCTCCGGACGACAAGTACCTGTACGTGAGCTGCTTCGCCAGCAGTGAAATACAGGCCTGGGACATTTCAGACCCGGACAACATCAAGCTTCACGACACGATCCAGGGTGTGGTGCAGCCGAACATGATGCACGTGACCTTCGACGGGCGGCGGCTGTACTTCACCAACTCGGCGATCAGCTCGATCGACTACTCGCCGCGCTACTCGCTGCAGCTGATCCAGATCGGCCGGGACGGCCGCATGAAGCTCGATCCCAACTTCAAGGTCGACTTCGCGCAGGCGCCGAACGGCCCGGCACGGCCGCACGACATGCTGTTGAACTGACGCCGCCTGACTCGATTTGCCCTCTCCGCCGCAGGCGGCCAGAGAGGGCATAGGGATACTCAGGCAGGCACCCGTGACGATGACCCGGCGAAGCTTTCCCGTTCGGAAACTGATTTCCTTCGCCCTGCTGGCAGCCATGCCCGCCTTGCAGGCGGTGGCGGATGATGCAGGGACCGCTGCACAGGTTCCCCGCGCAGAGAATCTTTCCGCCAACCCGCGCCTGTCGGTCATCGCGCCCGCGCCCGATTTCGTGCTGTTCGACCCCGCGGGCAAGCCGGTGCGCCTCTCGGATCATCGCGGCAAGGTCGTCGTGCTGGCGTTCATCTTTACATCGTGCCCCGGCGTGTGCCCGATGATCAGCCGCCAGATGGCCGCGCTCCAGCAGGCGCTGAAAGTCCCCCGGCTGTTTCCCGACAAAGCCTGCATGCTCTCGGTCACGGTGGACCCGGAGACCGATTCGGCGGAAGTGCTGGCGAAATACGCCGCCGGGTTCGGCGCCGACCCGTCGGGCTGGCGGTTTCTGCGCGACGAGCCTTCGCGCCTGAAGAAAGTGCTCGCGACGTACGACGAGTGGACCCGGCTGCTGCCGCAAGGCGAGATCGATCACCCCGCCCGCGTCTATCTCATCGACGCCGAGGGGCGCATCCGCGAAATCTACAGCCTGGCGTTCTTCGACGAGCGTCAGGCGCGGCTCGACATCCTGGCGCTGCTCAGCGAGGGCCGCTGAACGGCCAGACGAAGCGTCTCTCGGCCTCGCCGTTGGCCGAGCGGGCGCCGCGAGCCTACTTGCCGGTCGCCACCGGCAGATCGCCGCGCCGGCCCCACTCGTCCCACGAGCCGTCGTAGACCCGCCAGTCGTCGCGCCCGGCGAGGTGCAGGCCGAGCGCGAGAATGCAGGCAGTGAGCCCGGAGCCGCAGGTGAGCATGACCGGGCGGTCGTCGGCGATGCCGGCCTTCGCGATGCGCGCGCGAATCTCGTCCGGCGGCAGCAGGCGGCGGGTATCCGGCTCGAGCAGGTTAGCCCAGTAGAGATTTCGGCTGTTGGGAATGTGGCCGGGCCGGGTGCCCGGGTAGCGGTCTTCCTCGGTGCCGGCAAAACGCCCGGTGGTGCGCGCATCGAGAATCTGCGCGCCGCCTTCCTGCGAGGCCTTGAGCACCTCCGGCCAGCGCGCGAGCAGATCGCGCGCCTCGCCCGGCAGGAAAGTCTTCGGCTCGACCGTGACTTCGCCGTTTTCGATCCAGCGCTGCTCCGCCTTCCCCGCCTTGAGCCCGCCGTCCAGCACAGCCCCCTTGTCATAGCCACAGT
>ERZ869936.2582-NODE-2582-length-10486-cov-5.329403_pt1 | contig 10486 bp, 8 predicted proteins | sample MGYA00520876_ERZ869936 | MGnify/ENA primary metagenome ERZ869936 (study PRJEB32218, sample SAMN09650985) | biofilter metagenome | isolation source: enrty point of leading RO module | place: Saudi Arabia: Thuwal, RO plant located on Red Sea | collected 2016-02-17 ... | reverse complement strand
CTATTCCCCCGCAACCATGCCGTCCCGCGCCACCGCGCCGACGTGTTGCTCATGAGGAGCATGGGTGAGACGACCGTGGAGCGTCTCGATGGCAACCTCTACCGGGTCCGGGTCGACATCCGGAACGAGCGCCTGATTCCCACCATCACCATGAAGGCCCAGCAGAACCGGGTGGTCCGACCGGACATCATCACCGTCGACGGGAACGTGGACGTCGTGGCAGCCGGGTGGGTGCCGAACAAGCATCGGCCAGGGCCCACCGAGATGATCGACCAGGCTGAACTGGACCGGATCCTGGTGCGGAGTGGCGCGCCGGGGCGCACGACCCGGACGCTGGAGTACCTGGTGCGCGGGTCGGGCACGATGACGGTGGAGTATGCCAGCGTGAAGGGTGGGACGGTGAGGACGTCGGTGACCTTGCGGTAGGAGGCTACCCGGGCCCGTCGATCCTGCGAGGGCTGAAGCCTCGCGTGCCCTCGGGCCCTTCTTCGGCCCCCCAAGCCTCGAAGGCTCGATCGACCACGGCTCGCGCGCGATCGGCGGGTTCGTCGTGGGCCCGGAGCATGGCCCGGACCCTTTGCTCGAGCCGCTCATCGTCGAGGGCGTCCAGGACGCGATCCCTCTCGTCCGGCTCCGCGTCGGCCAGATCGTCGAACATTTCGTTCAGGCGACGCCAACGCTCGTCCACAAAGCCCCCACTGTCGGTTCCCGGGTCGTGTCGCTACCTGCAAATGCGTCGTTTCGGTCCGAGTACCCTCACGCCTCCTGGCGCGGATCGAGTTCCGTGGCGAGCCAAGCCTTGGCCATTCGCAGGTCCCGGTCGACCGTCGCTTCGGAGATGTCCACCGCCGACGCGATCTCGGCGTAGGTGAGCCCGCCGAAGAAATGAAGCTCGACGACCTGCGCTTTGCGGGGGTCCCGTTCGGCAAGGCGGTTCATAGCCGCGTCGAGATCCAGGAGGTCGTCGGGCCGGGTGTCGAGCGCGGCGATGTCGTCTTCGAGGGTGATGGGGCGAGCACCTCCGCCTCGCTTGTCCCTCGAGCGGGCGCGCGCATGGTCGACGAGGACGCGCCGCATGGTCTGAGCGGCCACGGCGAAGAAATGAGCCCGCCCCTGGAAGTCGATGTCGGCGTCCACGAGCCGGGCATACGCCTCGTGCACCAACGCCGTCGCCTGGAGCGTGTGGTCGGGGCGCTCCGAGCGAAGACGCTTGGCGGCCAGGGCACGCAACTCGTCGTAGATGAGCGGGACCAACTGCTCCATGATCCGCTCGTCGCCGTCACCCGCACGGGCGAGGAGAAGGCGTGTGACTTCAGAAGGGATGGGTGGGCTCCGTGGTCCGACGTGTGGTCGACGACTCGATGGACCAAGATCCCACCGTCGTCCGAGCTGCTGCAAGACGATCGGATATCACGCACAGTCTAGGCGCAAACCGCGTTCCCGGCTCAGTCCTCCGATTCGCCGTCCGGTACCGTGGGGCACACCCGATGAATGGGACGACCTCCCCCCGAATCGAACGCCATGTTGTCCCGCGGAACGGGTCCACCGCATTTGGCGCACATCTGCCCGTCCTCCACGTGGCGCTTCGACGGGTCCTCACCCCCCAGTCCGAACAGCCGTTGGAAGATACCCACGTCGCCCCCTCTATCCAGTGTGAGCGTGGAGTGTACGGAAGGGAAGCTGCATCTCCAAACGCGCTGACCTACACGGGTGGATCACGGAGGGCCCCGCCGCCCGAAGCTGTCCTTCTCCGGGGCCGGATCGTACGATGTCGACCGGCGTCGCCGCCCCACCGGCTCGCGCACGACTCCAGCTCCGGCGCTTCAGCGTCACCCAAGGGGGACGAATGGTTCGCATCCGCGCTCGCGACCTCATTTCCGGTGTCATGCTCGTCGGCATGGCGTGCACGGCCCCGAACTCGGACATCGACGACGATGCACTCGCCGACGCGGACCGGACCGACTGGGTGGGGTTCGGGCGGACGTCGGATCAGCAACGGTTCAGCCCCCTCACGGAGATCGATGCCACCACGGTGAGCCGGCTTTCTCCCGCCTGGTACCTGCCGCTTCCCGACGACAACGGACTCGTTTCGACGCCGTTGGTGGTGGACGGCACGCTCTACTTCATCGGGAGCATGAATCGGGTTCGTGCGGTCAATGCCGCCACCGGAGCGTTGATCTGGACCTACGATCCGCGAGTCGAGGAGTACGCCGACCGCATGCGCGTCGGGTGGGACCACAACCGGGGCATCGCCTTCTGGGGTGACAAGGTCTACGTCGCCACCTGGGACGGCCGCCTCAATGCAGTGGACGCGGCGACGGGAGCCGAGATCTGGTCGGCCACCACCATCGATCCCGAGCTGCCCCTCTATATCACCGGGGCCCCCATGGTCTTCGACGGAAAGGTCCTCATCGGGAACGGGGGGACCGAGCACGGCCCGGCTCGTGGGTACGTGACGGCCTACGATGCCGAGTCCGGGGCCGAGGTCTGGCGCTTCTGGGTCGTGCCGGGCGATCCGTCGGAGGAGTTCGAGGACGACGCCATGCGCATGGCCGCCGAGACGTGGACGGGGAACTGGTGGATCCACGGAGGTGGGGGCAACGCCTGGCACGGGTTCACCTACGACCACGAACTCGATCAGCTGTACATCGGGACCGGCAACGGCTCACCGTGGAACCAGAAGATCCGCAGCCCCGAGGGCGGCGACAATCTCTTCCTGAGCTCGCTGGTGGCCCTGGATCCCGACACCGGCGAGTACCTGTGGCACTACCAGACGACGCCGGGCGAGACGTGGGACTTCAACTCCAACATGGACATCGTCCTGGCCGATCTGGACATCGACGGCACAGAGCGGAAGGTCATCCTCCACGCCCCGAAGAACGGCTTCTTCTATGTCATCGACCGGACCGACGGATCGCTCATCTCCGCCGAGCCGTTCACGGACGTGACGTGGGCAAGCCACGTGGACATGACCACGGGCCGCCCGGTGGAAACTCCCGACGCCCGTTACGAGGACGGGCGAGCGATGGTGGCGCCCGGGCCGCTTGGCGGTCACGGGTGGCACGCCATGTCGTTCAACCAGGAGACGGGCCTGGCGTACTTCCCGACCATCCACGCCAGCTACGTCTACGACGACAGCAACGTGGATCACGAAACGTGGCGGTCGGAGCCGTGGGTCGGCGGACTGGGGGTGGAGGGCGGCTTCGGCCCGTCGCTACGGGACGACAACGTGTTTTCCACCCTGAGGGCGTGGGACCCCGTGCGTCAGGAGTTGGCCTGGGAGGTGCCTCTGCCCGGCGTGTACAGTCCCGGCACCATGACCACGGCCGGCAATCTGGTCTTCCAAGGCCGGCTCGACGGCGTCTTCGCGGCGTACGGGGCGGACACGGGTGAGGAGGTGTGGACGTACGACATGGGGCTCGGCATGTCGGCCCCGCCCATCACGTACGAGGTCGACGGCCGCCAGTACGTGGCCATCCTCGTGGGGTGGGGGTCGGTGATGGCGGCCATCGGAGGGGCCGGTGTGGCCCAGTACGGGTGGGCGTACGGAGAGCACGAGCGCCGACTGGTGGCGTTCGCCCTGGATGGCGATGCCGAGCTTCCTCCGCAGCCGGAGCGCGTCGTTCCCATTCCCCGAGCCGAGGACTTCGAGGTGGATTCCGTCCTTGCGGCGCGTGGAGCGGAGTCGTGGGCGAAGTGCAGCTGGTGCCACGGTGCCGGGGCGGTGGCCGCCGGGATGACGCCGGACCTCCGGTCGTCCCGGATCATCACGTCCCTCGAACGGTTCGCCGGCGTCGTGCGCGACGGAGAGCGCGCCTCCGACGGCATGCCGATGTACGCCGACATCTCCTTCGAGGAGCTGGTGGGCCTTCAGCACTACATCCGGCAGCGGGCCGATGCTGCTCTAGGGTCTCGCTAGTCGTCCTCCGCGCGCCACCCGATGACGACGGAGGCCGTGACGCTCTCTGCGATGCGCCGGGCCCGACTGGAGAAGATCCGGTCGAGGAGTCCGGGGCGCCCCGAGGGCCCGAGGAGGACCAGGTCATGCTCGGCGGACTCGGCGACGATGGCGGCCTCGGCGTCGTCGGATGTGATGACCTCGAGCTCGCCCTCGACGCTTCGGTCCACCGAGTCCAGGCGAGCTTGGATCCGGGCTCTGGCCTCCCCCTCGTCGACGTCGGGCGTAGTGACGTGGAGGTAGGTCACCGTCCCACCCGTGTAGGCGACGAGGGCGCGGCACACCTTGGCCGTGAGGCGTAGGGGTGCGTTCTCGGCGATAGGGACGAGGATGGACCGATGGTCCGGGTGTCGGAAGGTGGCGACCACGACGTCGGCATCGGCCTTCCCGGCCACCCGCCGCATAGTACGATCGAACCGCTCCTCCTCCTTGGACCGGACCTCGCCCCCCGAGTAGCCGACGAGGATGAGCGAGGCTTCATGGCTCTCGGCGGCGGCGAGGAGCCCTTCTTCGACGTTCCTCGCCACCTCGACAATGGCCCGGGCCTGCCGACCGGATTCCAACGCCGCGTCCGCCGAACGCTGGAGGAGATCCCTCGCCTGGATGACCTCGGGGGACGAGCTCCCGGTACTGAGGCTGATCTGGTTCGCCACTGGAACGACGTGGACCAGGAGCACCGGCGTGTCGCCACCCTCGTTCGTGGCGTCCGCCAGGGCCATCGACAGCCCGACCAACCGATGGGCTGTTTCGGGATTCGAGATTCCGACGAGGATGGAGCCTTCGGACGGAGTCATGTCGGCCTCCCGGCGAGAATCGGAGCGTCGTGCGCCCGTACGAGGATGAGGGACGGGCCGTCCAGGCCGTCCAGTGCCTCCACGGCGTCGTGGAGCGAGGTGGCCTCGAGAGCCGATACGCCCACGACGATGAGATCGTGACGGTCGGCCTCCGACGCCACGGCCTCCTCGGGGCTCGTGCCCGGCAGGGCTCGAACACGTGCCCGTACGGTGACTCCTAGACTCGCTTCAAGGTCGTCCTCCACCTTGCTTCGCTCCTCCTCCGAGGCGTCGGTCGGTACCCATGACGCCACCGTCAACTCCGCCGACCAGGCCGCCGTGAGCCGACTGGCCACCACCATGCCGAGCTCGCCGTGGGTCCCCGAGTCCACGAGTACCAGGATGCGCCGTGCCGGGAGAGGCGCGTCTTCGCGAAAGAGCAGGACGTGGGCGCGTAGGTGGCGGTCGAGGGATTCGGCGAGAGCGGTCTCCCGCGCTTGGGGCCCGTGGCCCGGCCAGCCCGCCAGGAGCAGCGACGCCCCCGTCGTTTCCGCTGCGGTGACGAGACCGCGGAAGGCGGTGGTGGAAACCAGCACGTGGGATCGGACGGTGGCGCCGGCCTCCCGCACCCATCGTGACTCCGCCTCCAGGGCGCGGCGCCGCTCCTCGATGGCCCGGTAGTACGACTGCACGCTGTCGTCGTCGAGCCGTCGCTCGAGGCGGAACACACTGACCACCGTCACCCGCCCCCGCATGGGACCCATGAGGGCGCCTGCCAGCCGGAGTCTGGACTGCTCGCGCTCGGGATACCCCACCGCGACGATGGCCGTGGGGATCTCGTCGGCCACGGCGCCCCATCGCTCCACACGCTCGAGGCCGGGCTCGAGGATGCCCCGGCGGAGGAAGTAGGGCCACTCGCCGCGCACCTCGGTGCGGTGACGGCCCCACATCATGTAGTGACCGACCGCGAAGACGATGAGGCCGAGGCCGAGGTACAGCGTGACCGGCTCCATGAAGAAGATGACCCCGAAGCAGGCGAGGGCACCGGCCAGCGGTACGAAGGGGAAGAGCGGCGTCCGGAAGACGGGCTGGTACCCGGCGGGTCGGGCACCACGGAGGATGATGCACGCCAGGCTCATGAGCCCGTAGAGCAGGAGGTGCAACAGGCCGGCCGCTTCCGCCAGGAGCTCGATGTCTCCGGCCAGGATCACCCCAATGGTGAGCCCCCCGGTGACCAGCACCGCCCGGTGGGGGATCCGGTAGCGGGGGTGGATCTCGTTGAGCCACTCCCAGATGAGGGAGTCCCGACCCATGGCGAAGCTGATGCGGGACGCCGACATGATGCTGGCGTTGGCCGAGCTCACCGTGGCGAGGACGGCGCCCAGGAGGATGGCACCTCGGCCGAGCGGCCCCATGAGATCCTCCGCCAGGTCGGCCACGAGCGTCGCGCCGGTGAGATCCTGCCAGGGCCGGATCATGAGACAGACGAGGAGGACGAGGCAGTAGAGGATCGTGACGGCGACGACGGACCCGAGGAGGGCGATGGGCAGGTTGCGCCCCGGGTTGCGGATCTCCTCGGCCATGGACGCGATCTCTCCGAACCCGGCGTAGGTGACGAAGAGGGTGGCCGTTCCCGCCATGATGGCGCCCAGGCCGAAGGGGGCGAAGACCGAGTCGGTGAGAACGGTGGGCCGTACCCCTGTGGCGCCTCCGCCCAGGAAGAGAAGGAGCACCACGACCAGGACGGCGACGATGAGGTTCTGGAGCTGACCGGCGGCCTTGGACCCCGCGAGGTTCAGCCCGGTCAGGAGCGCCGTCATGCCCACGGCGTACGCCCAGACGGGGAGGTCCACCAACGTGTGGACATACTCTCCGAAGCCCACCATGTAGAAGGCCGACGCGAAGACGAGCCCGAAGAGGCTCCCCCATCCGAGGACGGCGCCCCAGAGAGGCCCCAGCGCGCGCGAGATGAAGTAGTAGCCGCCCCCGGACTTGGGCATGCCCGTGGCGACCTCGGCCGCCGCCATGGCGTTGAAGAGGGCGATGACCCCGCCGACGACCAAGGACACGATGGCGGCGGGGCCCACCTCGGCGATGATGAAGCCCGGCAGTACGAAGATTCCGGCACCGATCATGGTGCCCACGCCGATGGTGGTGGCCTCCATGAGGCCCAAGGATTGGGCGAGCTCCACCTCGACGACGTCGGCGCCGACGTGAGGCTCTTCCCGAGGCAGTGCGTCGATCTCGCTCATGCCGAGACCGGACGTTTCCACAGCATGGGCACCCCCGGGAGCGAGTCAGGCGGCCGGGCTGCGTGCCCGGCGCGACGGCGTGCAGGGGAGTATAGGCGGCGCGATGCCGGACCGCCCGTCGCCCCTCGTCCCGATGAGCGGGGGCGACGGCTACCTAGTACCGCAGTAGCCTCGTCACCTTGATGGCCAACCCCCGGCTCCGCAGGCCGCTGCTGCCCGGACCGGTGTCCCGCTCGTCGGTCCAGACCACGAAGATCTCGCTCCCGGGCGCGTACTCCCACCGGAAGCGCACGTTGCTCGAAAGCGCCCCGTCTGCCTCGTTGTACTGGACCAGCGAGCTGGCGAACATGCGCGGTGTGAAGGCGTAGTCGGCACGGAGTCGGAAGACGGCCTGGGTCTCCCGTTCGTACGCGGGCAGGTCGATGAGGTTGAAGCTCACTCCGGGCTCCAACGACAGGTGATTGGAGATGACGGTGCGCCCCCGATTCACGGAGAGGGCGCGGATGGTGCCGTCGTAGAAGTCACCCCACTGGAAGGATACGTTGCCGGCCAGTCGCCGGTGTTCACCCCCGTTGAGGGACACCCGGTAGCTCGTGAACGAGTAGCGGCCTTCGGGAATGGTCAGAGTGCGCGAGAGGTCGAACGGTTCCTCGATGCGCTCGAACTCCCGGATCGCCTCCACCGAGAGCCGGTCGCTGCTCTCCATCTCGATGTCGAAACTCGCCGACTGCTTTCGGGACTGGATCAGGCCGTTCTCGTCGTCGGCGAAGTGATCGACGGCGACGTCCCACGTAAGCTTCCGGATGGACTCGATGGAGGTCGGGCGGGGGCTGAACCGCAGGGACCCGGAGTGTTTGTCGAAGCCCTTTCGACGCAGGAAGCCGATGCCCGGGTTGAAGCCTTGGCCGACCTCCAGGCGCGACGCGCTGACGCCGTACCGATCGCCTTCGTAGGCGCCGGCGGCCTGCCAGCTTTGTTCGTTGCCTCCCACCCCCAGCGTCTCCGTCCGCGACCAATATCCGCCGAACTCCAGGTCCTGGGTGATACCGAACGCGGCGTCGACACCGTAGACCTGGTTCGCTCCCGGACCGGCCGTGGAGAGGGAGCGATTGGTGAAGAGCGCACCGATGGAGCTGCGCTCCAGGATGTCACGCTTCACCCGTAGCACCGTGAAGTTGGTGCCCTGGACCCCGGCGGCCTCGTCGTCGCCCGTCTGGATGTTCAGGGCACCCACGGCGAAGGGACCGACCTTACCCGTGACCCGTCCGCCGCCGATGATGGGGATGACCGCGCCCTGGTCGAGGCCGATGCGGCGGCTGTAGAAGAGCGTGGGCGCGTCGCCGCCGCCCCTCCCGAAGCCCCGGCCGCCGGGGCGGAACCCGCCGGATCCTCCTTCTCCGAACTCGAAGACGCCGCGACCCTCGAGGAAGAAGTCACGCTTCTCGGGGAAGAAGAGGCTGAACCGGGTCAGGTTCACCTGTTGCTCGTCCACCTCCACCTGGGCGAAGTCCGTGTTGAAGGTCAGGTCGGCGGTGAGGTTCGCCGTGAGCCCGTACTTCAGGTCCAGCCCTGCGTCCGCCGAGAGGTCGTTGGTCCGGATGGGGTCCGACACCCGGTCGGTTGTGAGATCCCCGATGGCGTACGGCTTCAGCTCGACGTTGCTCCCCGCGGGGGGGAGGTCGAGGCCGACGACGGTCCCGGCAGCGGAGATGCGGTTCATCGCCTGGGGTCCAGCGAGAAACGGCGGCACCGGGTTGAGGTAGGTCCACTCGTTCTTGTGGCGGATGGAGCGCCGGAGTTGGATGCCCCACATCTGGTCGGCGCCCGAGTTGTATCGGAGGGACTTGAAGGGGATGGCCATCTCGACGATCCAGCCCCCGTCGAACCGACCACCAGCAACGTCCCACACAGGGTTCCAGTCGGTGTTGGGACCTCCCTCGTCCACCACCGAGTAGTCGGCCCGGGCGCCCAGCGCATTGGCGTAGAAGATCATTCCGCTGCGGCGGTCGTAGAACGTGTCGAACATCACCCCGAAGTTCTCGTTGTTGCGCAGTCCCGGGGTGTCCCGCCGCAACTCGTTGATGACCCACTCCTCGGGCGGGGAGGAGTCCCAGCAGCGGCACGTGACGTACACGTGGGTTTCGTCGAACGTCACCCACACGTCGGTGCGTTCCGAAGACGGGTCTCCGGCGACGGGCGTCACCTGGACGAAGTCGCCGAACGGACGGTACTCGTCGTACACCGCCTCATTGAGCTCCCCGTCCAGCACCAGCGGCTCGTCCAGCCGGATGGCGCGCACCGTCGCTCGTCCCCGGGCGTCACGCGTGATGGACTCGGGGAGCGTGGGGGCGGGCGAGCCGTCGAGGACGGTGCCATTCCCTTCGGGTCCTTGCTGGCCCTGCGCCGGATGTGACACCACTACGGCCAGGAGGAGGGTGAGCGGTGCCACGAGGGCCAGGGGTGCCACCGGGGTGATGCGGGTCGTCCGTGGGAGTGCGGAGACGAAGGGGTGAGGCATGGGAGGGACGACGTCGACGAGGTGGGCAGGTAGCGGACGGCCGACCGAAACGTAGGGCGACGACCGGATGCAGGTAGGTCACCGACGAGGACACCCCTTCGGTGCTGGATGTTGGTCGGATGGTCCCGCGTCCTGCGCCCCGTGACGGACCGGTCCCCGATCCGTTGCGTCTCGGCGCGTTCCCTGGCTACCCTCGCCAAGGGCGGTGAATACGGAATGGCCCGTCCCCCACCGTGGACTTCGCATGACACCCTCCCCATCCGACGAGCCCCCGCCGGTCGCCGACGCCGACCAGCAGGCCACCGTCACCCGGCTCCTGCGGGAGTGGCAGGCTGGCGAGGAGGGGGCGTTCCATGCCTTGCTCCCCATGGTGTACGGCGAACTGCGGAGGCTGGCCCGCTCGGCGCTCCGCCGTGAGCGGGCGGGCCACACGCTTCAGACCACCGCTCTCGTCCACGAGGCCTACCTCCGCTTGGCCGGCTCCGACAGTGGCCCCGATACGCGCCGTCGCTTCATGGGCGTCGCGGCCAACGTCATGAGGCGTGTACTGGTGGACCACGCGCGGCGCCGGAAGAGCAAGAAGCGCGGAGGGGACATGGCTCCTCTGCGACTGGACACGCTGGAGCCGCTCCTCGCCGCACCATCAGGAGAACGGGACCTCATCGACATCATCGTCCTCGACGAGGCCCTGGAAGAGCTCATGGAACAGGACGAGCGTCCCGGGCGGGCCGTCGAGCTCCACTATTTCGGCGGTCTCTCCTACGCCGAGGTCGCCGAAGCGCTGGACGTCTCCGAGGCGACAGTCGACCGGGATCTACGCTTCGCGCGAGCGTGGCTCTATCGGAAGCTGGACGCCAGGGAGGAGACGCAATGAGCCGGATCCGTGCGGTGTTCGATGCCGCCCTGGACCTCCCCACCGTGGAACGCGCCGAATTCCTCGCAGACGTCGCGGCCGACGAGCCGGAGGGCGCATCGGAAGTGCGCG
>ERZ869936.2581-NODE-2581-length-10489-cov-14.490320_pt1 | contig 10489 bp, 22 predicted proteins | sample MGYA00520876_ERZ869936 | MGnify/ENA primary metagenome ERZ869936 (study PRJEB32218, sample SAMN09650985) | biofilter metagenome | isolation source: enrty point of leading RO module | place: Saudi Arabia: Thuwal, RO plant located on Red Sea | collected 2016-02-17... | reverse complement strand
TCTTAAACTCAATTCTTTTCTGGAGGAAAAAATGATTAAATTTTATTTACGCAACATACAAAACAATGGAGGCTGGGTGTCAGGCAAAGAAACATTTCTTGGCACAGCAGAAACCGAGGAAGTTTATGCGGCAATCACGCCAGCGCTTGAGGAGTATTGCAAGCAAATGGGTGGCGAACTGTCCGAGAGTGTCGAAGACGACGACGACACAAGCGAACTGAATTGGAAGCGAACCATTGGCGTTTATGTAGAAGCATTGGAGGGCAGCAACAAGATTGCGGCAGATGCAGCAGCAAAAGAACTTCACTTGATTGCAGACCACTTGAACAAAAAAGGCGTGTCATATCCTGACGCAATCCCAGAAACGCCAAAGGTCATTCCGCTAGAGAGTTGGGTTAAAGATGTTTAGATATGGCTTCACATTAGTAAACCGCGAAGGCACAACGCCAACGCATAGCGAACTCAGCGCAATGTTTGACGCATTGCAGACAGTGACCGGGGCAGAACTTCACGGCAATGAGGGCTTCTATAACAAAGGTGGCAAGCTGTTCTATGGTGACAACATCGACCAGCCTGTCGTTTCGGATCACTACAAAAAAGCGACTCCGATTTGCGGATTCACAAGCGACTACATCGAAGAGTGGTGCTTGGAGTATTGCGAAGAAGGCCGAAGCTGGAGCGAGTTAGCAGACTGATGGCAAAGAAAAAAGACAAGCGAGGCTTGCCAGCGAAGTGCGAGACATGCGGCGAAACCCGTCACGAGTTTGTCGCTTTGCTGGTGAGCATTGAACCAGAGCAGCACGAGATAAAGTGTGATGATTGTTATGTAAAGGAGGCAACAAATGTTGGGCGAAAACTATAAAGAGCCAAGCTTTGAGTATGACTTAGTAAAAGCAGTCGCACTCTTAAACAGACACATAGAGCAAGAAAGCTTTGTTGAATATGGGATTGAGTCGAAAGTTATTCATGCACGAAATCATGTGCTGAGTGCAATCGGCGCTTTGCAAGATATGGGGCTAATAACCGATGACTAGCAAGAGTAAGTGTAAAAAATGCAATCAAAACGAGTTGGAGTATTGCTTTGACTACAGTTTTGGAGAATGGGAAAAATGGATTTGTAAGAAATGTGATGTGTCGGTGATTGTCCCAATCACAATTGAGCGTCACTTTGATGATGCTGATTGGAGTTTACATGACAAGCAAAAGTAAAGCCAAAGGCACATACCACGAAAAATGGTTTGTTGACCTGTTCAAACGATGGGGCTTGGCGGTCAAACGCCAGCCTCTATCAGGCTCACTTGGAGGAGAATATTCGGGTGACTTGGTTATCAACTTGAATGGCCGGGACTACATTGCCGAGGTCAAATACCGCAAAGAGAAAGGCTTTCCCTCACCATTCTCAGTCTTGAAGAATCGAGATGTCGCATTGTTCAAGCTGGGCAAAAGTGAAGAAGGCTCACCCAAATGGGTGCTGATTGTGCCTGACAGAATTATTGAGGAACTGATGGAGAAAGAAAATGGAAGCGATTAAAATTGAAATGGTTGATGATGTAAAATCAAAATACTACTCAGCCGCCAGTGCAACACGCGCAGTGTGCGAAGTGTTTGACATTGAAAGGGAGGAACTATTGGGCAAGAAACGGTCACTCAAACAGACCAAGCCACGCATGGCGCTTTACTATCTTGCTTACGAAAACACAGCACACACCACCACAACGCTTGGCGAATACATGAACCGAGATCATACCTCGGTTATTCATGGCATACGCAAGTGCAAGCGACTCATGGAAGAAAGCAACATCTACAACTCAAATGTGATGAAGGCTCACTTGCTGGCAATGCAATATGAAAATGAACGCAAACCACACTTCGAAAAACTAAAAGCAGAAGTGCAGCAAATGGTCGATCGAATTAACCGGGAGAGACTCAATGAACTTTGAGCAAAGAGAAACACTGATACATGAGAACTTCATTCGCAAGATGACAACGATGTATCTGCCACCAAACAATGTAAAGCAAAGCGATGCGTCAAAGAAACTTTATGGCAAGGAACTACGCAAGGCAATCAACCAGCGATTGAGCAGCGACATACCCAATGCCGAGGTGTTCAATGATTTGCTTGGCAAAGTATGGGACAAGTGCGTGGCAGCGCATGACTTCCGCATCTGGTTCACGCCTCACTTGGTTGCTAAACATGCGGCCAAAGTAAATGCCGAATGGCAGCAGCGCCAAAGCAAAGCAAACAGATTGTTTGAAATAGCCGGGCAAGCACCTGAGGAACAGCCACGCGCCAGCAAGCTTGACCCAGCAGGGCAAGGCTGGACAATCGAGAAGTGTGACGCAGCGATTGAACGCACCAAGCAGGAACTAGGTAACACCTACATGGCAAAAGTGCTGTGCCGCATACCAGAGAAGGCAAAAGAAAGATTGCTCAATGCACGTGATTAGTCTTTACGATTACACTGGGTTTGCACTCATGCCGTGGCGCGATGCTGGGTATGAGTGCTACGCCTATGACATTGCTCACGAGGATACGCAAAAGGACGGGATAAACTTCCTTCATGCAGACCTTCATCAACAGTCAACGCTTGATGAGATTGCGGCGTTTCACGATGGACGCGCCATGTTCATGTCTTGCTTTCCTGTTTGCACTGACTTGGCCGTGTCCGGGGCGGCTTGGTTTGCCAAGAAACGCGAAGCCAATCCACGCTTTCAAGATGAAGCGGCCGGTCACGCAATCGCTTGCGCCGCAGTCGGAGACTATCTTGGCTGTCCATACTTTGTAGAAAATCCAGTGTCGGTTCTATCAAGCCTATGGCGTAAACCTGATTATTCTTTTCACCCCTTCGAGTATGGTGGCTATCTGCCAACAGATGACAAGCACCCGATATGGCCTGATTACATTGCCGGGCAAGATAAATATTCAAAAAAGACATGCCTATGGACTAATGGTTTGTTCAAGATGCCCAAGAAAAAGTCAGTTGACCACACTGTCAAAGGGCGAAGCACACAGGACTCGCAACTTGGCGGCAAGACAGAAAAGACAAAACGAATTAGATCGGCAACACCAAGAGGCTTTGCACAGGCAGTTTTTGAGGCAAACAAATACTAGACAAACTGAACCGAATTGGTCTAATTTACATTGAAAGGTAGGTAAATGAGTAGAGACAACGACATCAGAAAAGTATCTATCGGCGGCAGTTGCGCCTTGCGAATCATGGATGGTGATTGGCATGGACTCTGGATGGAAAAGATGGGCTATCGTGAAGGTGCTGACCTATCCAAAGTATTGCAAGTGCAGCTTGGCGTTTGGACTGAAGAGTTCAACATCAAATGGTTTGAGAAGTTCAACCAAGTAGAGTGCTACAAAGGTGCAAACGGAGAGTATGAACACCGCTACCATTACAAGTGGGAAGGTGTGCCGTGCCGGGCGACACTTGATGCAGAGTTCAAGATGCGTGGTGAGCGATACGGCTTGGAGTGCAAGCATACAAATGAACGCGCTACAATGCGTAAGCAGCTTGAGCGTTACATGCCACAGCTGCAACTCTACCTAGAAATATCCGGCGTGAAGGCAATGTATTTTGCAAACATCTTCGGCAACAGCCGATATGAATATGTGAAGGTTGCAAAGGATGACCAGTATCTTGAGCAGATGTTCGTGCATCTGAAAGAGTTCTGGAGCTATGTTGAACGCAAAGAAGAGCCGCCACAATCTATGCCGCACTTCTCTGCAAGCATAGACCAAATCCCCATCAACGATATGGTCGCCCGTGATGCCACCAGTGACAACTACTTTGCGGTTCGGGCGGCTGAATACATCAGCACAATGGACGCAGCCAAAGAACACGAAGCAGCCAAAAAAGACTTGAAAGGAATGGTCGGCCTAGATGAACGAGAAGTTTACAATGACCGACTGAGCATTAAACGAGATGTGCGTGGTTCGCTACGCATCAATGTAAAGAAAGGGGACAGAGCGGAGTAGAAACGCCCTGCCCCCACGCTGTCTGAAAGGAGGTAACAGCATGACCGACTATACAGCAACACCACTGATAAGTGAAGAGGCCGAGCCTCTAAACAAACTGATTGGTAATGAATACGAACTGGGCTGGCGTTCAGTTTGGATTCATACGCCAGACGAAGCTGTGCGGATTGAATACCGCAATAGCAGAATTGTTCTAACTGTTGTGCGAAAGGAGAAACAGGATGACACAGAGCAACAATATGGAACTATGGGAGAAGGTCTCCCAGTCGGACTCACAATATCTGAAGAAGGTTAGCTTCGGCTCACGTTCCTTCACCAGCATTGATCCGATGTATCAAATACGCGAGGCAACTCGTGCGTTTGGTCCAATCGGACAAGGATGGGGATGGGATTCCGAAACAGAAACAGTAACTATGGCGAATGGTGATGTAGCTTTTCTTGCACACATTACAGTTTGGCATGGTTCAAAAGACAACAGCTTCGGGCCGTTCAGTGGTTGCCGGACTTTCTACAAGAAAGAACGCATCGCAGAGGACGCACCCAAGATGGCTGTCACAGATGGGCTGACCAAGGCATTGTCGCACCTTGGATTCAACGCCGATGTGTTCCTTGGAGAACACGACAACAAGTATGCGGCAGATAGTAAAGGCGTAAAAGGAGATTGGTAATGAGCCAAACTTACGACAACACAGATAGCGGGGCAGTATTCCCTCCCCGTGACAACCACAAGATGATCCTGTCAGGACGAGTAAACAACGATGGCAAAGACAGCCATATGATTGTCACCATGTCCACACTGCCAGATGGCAAAAAAATTATGGACATCTATGAAAAGGTCGGAACACTGTTCCCCAATGATAAAGGTGAGAATGCTAACGCACCAGACTACACCGGGCCGATTGGACATCGCCGTGTTGCAGCTTGGCGCAAGCAGAAAGATAACATGAGTTTCATGTCTCTTTCACTCAGCGATAAAAAACAAGGTGGTAATAATGCAGAAACACGTAGCCAGCCAGTGGATGACTCAATCCCCTTCTAAGCTACTGACCATCGAAGAGGTGGGGGCGGCACTGTCCGTCCCCCCTCAAGATGTAAAGAAGCTATGCCGCAAGCACAATGTGGCAGTGGTTAAGATAGGCCACAAGATTAGAATGACTCCAAAAGACTATGAAGAACTAGTCGGAAAGATGACAACATATTATGGATGAACTAGAAGCGTGGCAAAAGAGAGCGATACAAGCGGAGTCAAAGCTGCGCGAGATTGCATCCATGCCCAACGACTCAATCGGTTGGAAGCAGATGAGAGCAGCGACAGCAATGAAAGCTGTAGAAGAATTAGACATACCAGAAAACATCCTCATCTATATCCGCCAATCAAATGACCCAGACTATCCGGCACAGTTATGTGTCCGAGATGACCGACTAGACCCAGCATACAATGTATGGGGCATGTCACCACGCGCATTACTAAACATGGTTCGCATTGGTGTTGGCCTCATAGCACAGGACAAGTTCTTTGAAAATTAAACTGAACGAAGCAGAAAAAAGACTTTGTAGTTTTGTGGCGCGTTCCCGAAATGCTGCCGCACGTGAGGTCGCCCCCGAAGACGCACTGAGGGTTTCATCCCAAGACCCTATGTTTGTTGACTACGAAGGTGCGATGGGAGAACTGGCCTTCTCCAAACTGTTAGGTGTTTACCCGACAGAAATCTTCGAGATCTATCACCGCTCCTCCTCCCAAGGTGAAGATCCGGGCGACCTCACATTTAACGGCTTAGTCATTGATGTCAAAACAACAATACATAAAACAGGCCGACTCATTTCGTTTAGGAAAAACCCTGCTATCAATATGTTCGTTCTGATAACTGGACGAGATGGGGAGTATGAGGTAGCCGGGGGAATGTGGTCAGCAGACCTTTATGCACCCTCAAGATATGGTGTGCCTGTCGGGCTATCAAAAGAATGTTACTGCGCTACACAGGACGAGATGATGACACCAGACCAACTGATGCAAGCGATTAGCTTTTAGTGTAATTGTTTTGATTCTTCTTCTTCGCCAGTAATAATAGCAAACAACTGATTAGCTAATTCTTCTGCCTCTTCCATTGTATCCAGCCCTGCAAACTGCAAGGTGATAACAGGAAACCCATCAGTATCCTCTACAATCGACATCTTGAAATCATACTCGTTCATTGAACTAATCCGTTCTGGTATTGCCTACCATTGAAAGTTAGAGCCTGTTTGCGGTTCTGTCCATCGTTCTTGTAGGACACATGAATCCAACCACTGTTAGGTTTGCCGGACTCGTAGAACTCCAGAATAAGTTGATCGAAGTCAAGGTTATCTTGTATCCACTTGGCGACTGTGTAGTTATCGTTACCAATCACCTCGAAGTCTACCGCCTCACCCTTACAATGCTGGCTGGTGGGCTTGCTACCTATCTCTTCACATAGGAACTCGCTTCTATAGCCGCTAGAGACTATCACAGGGGCGTTGAACTCACTTCGGGTGGGTTCAAGCACGTTCTCGCACAACGCTCTGAGGGCTTCTATGTGGGCTTCTGTGGGGGTGTTATCCAATCCAAGCCGGGTCGCGGTTTGACTTTTGGTCATCTCCTGCAAGGTAAAGTTGGGTGAGATTCGCCCTTTGGTGGGGGCTGGGTTACCCGCAGGAGTTGCTACTTTTTTCCGCGCATACTCATCAACTTGTTTGCACCCCTCACCCCAAACGAACTCGTCACGGCTATAAACAGGAGATACTGATACCACTGCGGGAGTGTCTCCAACACCGCGAACCCCTCCCGCACGTGTTGGGTTAGCGATGGCACAAAAACCAAGATAGCCGGGAGCGTTAGGACAACCACAAGATATTCGTCTTTCCACGAATCCTTGCTGGCATCAGCCATTTGGGATTCCCAATCAACCTTACCTGTTGCAATCTTCTTCTGAACGGCAGCGTCAGCCTTTGCCTTCTCAACACGTGCGGTTGATTTAGCTTTGCTCTCTTCTACCTTTCCATTTACCCAGTTACCAGCAATACCAGCAACAGCACTCAAGATATTCATTTCTTCAACTCTCTTACTTTAGCAATCGCTTTGCGAATCTGCGTTCCTTCTGACTCATCATCCAGAAAACTGCTCTCGGAAACCGTGGTTCTTTTATGAACTATCTCGCTTACATGACGAACAACAATCCGGCGCAAATCAATAGCAACCATTACAACTATATCAGTGTCATCAGCCGACAGCAATCGTTTGGCTTTCGAGCCTGTAGCTGTCGCAAACTTGTAAGACTTACCGTGACTGCGGCTGGAGGCTTTGACCTCCACTCTGATAGCATCCCCCATATCATCGAAGACAAGCAAATCAAACCCTTCATGGTTTACCCTTGCTGTCTTGTAGGAATTATCCTCAAATATGGCTTGCGCTATAAACTCGCCTACTCTGCCGATCTGCACTGCTCTAGGAACAGTTGTAAAGGCCACTTACTTTTCCCTCTCCTCTAACCGATCTAGTTTGTCCAGCCTACGCTGCGTTGTCTGGTTAAAGAAAGCAAAAAGTTGACTTATTTTGGACTCGCTATCTTTCAAGCGTTCATCCATTCTATCTGTTTTATTTTCAAGGTGAGACACGGCACGGCTAAACCACCAAATCATAGCCATTGCTGCCGTTAGAATAGGCCAATAGGCAAGTAGTGTCTCGCCGAAGTTCATTGCTCTAATCCTGTAAGGCTTTTCTTATTCGAATGCCGAGCAAGAACAAACCGCCAATAGCGATTGCAAGGTTCAACCAGACAGTCAGCCCGGTTGCCCAGACAGGCGCGGTAATTGCCACGCCACTTACAACGTAATCAATCGCCGCGTCGTCATTCATCTTAACCATCCTTACGTAGGTTTAGCGCAAGCTTTTGCACAAAGTCATCAAGCTTTGCCAACCACTCATTGTCTCGGAGGGAGGGGGTTACGTTAGCAATAGCCGAAGCTGCTGCTACGATAGCGGTAATATATGTAATCAAAGTTTCCATTATAGTGTCTCCTGTGCGTCCATTGCGGTTTCATATGCAGTTTTAACTGCATCTGTCCAAACAGCGTTGCACACGGCCTGAACCGTGCTGTCTTCGCCGCTGATGTCAGTATCGCCCCAAGTGTCATCTGTCTTGGTGCGACAGTGCAAAACGTGGCGATGATAAGTGCGGCTGATTTCCTCACCGTCATCTTTCACGATGGTTGATTTGCGAACTTGGACGTTTTTGTATTCGCCCCTTACTTCGCAGTCATATTCAAATTCTTTAGTTAATGCCATTTTTATCTCCTATGGTTGGACTGTCCGACCCGGCTTCCAGACGGGTTACTAATTTACTCTTACTGTTCCGTTAAAAATAAGTCTGCCAGCACTAAGGTTAGCACAAGTTGCCCTGCCACCTGTTAAGCTAGTTCTAATTTTTATGTCATCACCACTTTCTAAAAAAGGAACGTATGAAGTATTTTTATTATTATAACTAAAAGCCAAAGCAGCATAACTATTGGTAATATTAAAAGGAAATCCTGATATTGTAGCCTCTGTTGTGCTAGAGCTACTTGGCAATAAAAGGTCACAGTTTATAGTAACTACATTTCCAATCTTTGTGTAAGACGCATAGTATGTTGTTACGCTACCACCACCGTTCCAAGTAAAGGAGAAAGTGCCTTCTTCGTAATCATCCAGCGCATTGGCGGCTGCAGTGTCGCTATTAAATGCAAGACCGCCACCCGATAAAAGGCGCATACGTGTCGTATCATTTGTAAGAAAAATAATATCCTGCGCGTCTGCCGTTCCAAAATAATTAAGACTACTTGTTTTACCCATATAGAAAGAGGTGTTACCGCCAGTCTCAACAAGATTTACAATCGGGAAGTTATCAAAAACATTAATACCGTTTGCGCTTAAAGAAAAGTTACCGTTGTCAAAAGTAGTGCCACCCACTAACAAATTGCCCGAATCAGTAACACGCATTTCTTCTGTGCCAGCGGGATAAAAAACAAGGTCGTTGCCGCTGCTTCCAACTAAAGCCTCACCGCCGCTGCTTACAAAATTCACATAAGCATCAGCATCCGTGCTTTCAAAACGTGCAACCACATCACCTGTCCCAGAATTAACATGCAAATTTCTAGTAGGCGAAGTCGTGCCAATGCCAACGCGATCGTTTGTGCTGTCAACGTGCAGTGTATCCGTGTCAACAGTCAAATCATCTAAATTACTATCTGCAATATTTCTTGCTTTAGACATTAGTTTGCCTCCAGTGCTGCGATGCGTGTTTCAAAGTCGGCGTTCTCTGTTTCGAGTGTGGTGACTTTGGTTTGCAGTGTCTCCACCTTATCTTTTTCAGCTTTTAACAGCATCAAAAGAAGCGGTATCATGCGGTCATATTGAACGCCCTCAACGATAGGCTCTTCCAATTCTGTCTCGACAAGCACCCCATCGTCATCAAAGGTTTGGTTACCCTCGTCATCCAGCACGACCTCTTTTGTTTTGAAAAAACAAAGTCTAGGGTCAATTTCTGCTACTTCTTCCGCAACAAAACCCCAGTGTGAATGCTCGGGGTTATCGACAGTGCAAAGTGAACGGAAATAAATAGGTCGAAGATTATATAACTCTTCAGCGTAAGACATTTCCGCGTCTTCAATATCTGTCTTGTAACGGCCAGACGAAGTCGAGCGCAAAAAGTTACCATTAGATAGGATGTGCATGTTCACAGCACTACTTGTTGTCCCATTGTATGCTTGTTGAACAGAAAGGTAGCCGTTGCCAGAGGATGCAGCAATAGACACCGCTCCTGAAGACGCAATACGCATACGTTCTGTGGCTGCCGTGTGCAAACGCATAGAATTGTCAGAATGGTCATATTCAATTCTGCCAACAACGCCGTTGCTTGTGTCGCCCAGATTTATGATTGAACTATCATTCGTGTCTGCAATGACCGCAATAGTTGCATCAGCACTGCCAGCCACCGTCAAAGGATAACCCGGCGAACTCGTGCCAATGCCGACATTGCCCGAACTGTTGATGACCAAACGGTCAGTGCCAGAAGTTGTGCCTATCGTTGCACCCGATGCAATTTTGAAGCTGCCAGCCGTGCTGTAAGTTGTCCAAATGTTAGTTGAGTTATCGTAAAAAAGCCTTGCGCTGTTGCCGTTGTTATCGGTTTGCTGACCCAAGTGCAGTCCGTTTACACCTGTGCCAATAATTGATGTTTTAGACGATGGCGAACTCGTGCCAATGCCGACATTGCCACCATTAAAATAGGTAACGCCATCGCTTTCAATTTCCACTTTGGTGTTATGGCTGCTGTCATATAAACGCAACCAACCATCATTAGTCCCATCGCTGCCAATAAAAGCTGTATTGCCGCCGCCAGCGTCTTTAATCCACATATATGAATTATCGCCTTGCAGTGTCAGAAGACGGTCAGGCGAACTCAAACCAATGCCGACCCGATTATTCGTGCTGTCAACGTGCAGGGTGTTGGT
>ERZ869936.2580-NODE-2580-length-10496-cov-4.640839_pt1 | contig 10496 bp, 16 predicted proteins | sample MGYA00520876_ERZ869936 | MGnify/ENA primary metagenome ERZ869936 (study PRJEB32218, sample SAMN09650985) | biofilter metagenome | isolation source: enrty point of leading RO module | place: Saudi Arabia: Thuwal, RO plant located on Red Sea | collected 2016-02-17 ... | reverse complement strand
TGACATGAATTGCAAATCATATGGGAAAATGGAAAATGTTGTGCGTGAGTATTTCGGCATCTCCAAAACTAAAACGACCGAGAACGATGGCATGAAAGGCGAACTGAAAATTGAAATCAAGTGTCCACGTCTCCAAACGAATGGAAGATGGATGATCCAACACTTGAAGCCCACTCATGACTTCGATGCTGTGCTGATAGCGTTGCTCACACCAAAAGACGGTCTTCGTACGATGCTCATCTCCAAAACAGACGTCTTCGCGATTGCGAAACCCCAGAAAGGTGAAGGGTGGCTTGTCAATAGCACCGATTTGATAAAGCGTGCTGTTCAGGGCAGAAAAGGGTACAATTTAACTCGTTTATTACTTAAGGATTAGATACTCTAGATTTTTAATAATGATTATCACTGGTGATGTATTAACCGTTGCCCCCACGTTAGACCCGGGTTCGGCTCAGATTGTTATAGCCGACCCACCATACAATATAGGTAAGGACTTTGGAAACAAGAGTGATAAACAGCCGATGGGTGAATATTTGAAATGGTGTGATAAGTGGATAGAAGAGTGTCTTCGCATTCTTAGACCAGACGGTACAATGTTCATCTACGGCTTCAGTGAGATACTCGCACTAATTCTGTCACGCGTACCAGAAGAAGTCAATAGAAGATGGGTCGTGTGGCATTATACAAATAAAACAACCCCAAGTTTGAATTTTTGGCAAAGGTCTCATGAATCTATAATTGTTTTGTGGAAAGATTCCAAGGTTTTTCATAGGGATGAAGTGCGGGAACCATACACAGACGGATTTGTAAAGGGTGCAGCTGGTAAAACACGAAAAGGGACGAAGGGACGCTTTTCCAAAGAAGGTGCACCCGACACGACTTACACGGCTCATCCCGGGGGTGCTCTTCCTAGAGATGTTATCAAAATTCCCGCGTTAGCGGGTGGTGCCGGAAAAAACGAACGCGTGGATCACCCCACACAAAAACCACTTACATTATGTGAAAGATTGATTAAATCATGTAAACAGCCACCAGAAAATGGTTACGTTTTTGTACCATTTGCCGGATCTGGTAGTGAATGCGTGGCCGCAAAAAAATTAAAATTACCTTACGTTGGGGTAGAGATAAACGAAGAATATTGTGAAATCATTAAAAAGCGCCTAAGTCATATGGACCCATCATGTAATCTCAGATAATGATGGTTAAGCGAAAAAATTCTACGAAGTAAAGGCGCATCCTCGTGAGACAAGCGGTCATAAACAACAAGATAAGAAAAAAAAGAACAAAAACTAAAGGAAGCGGACCTTGTTAAAAACATTGACAGAAAAAGGCGTGTTTTATGTGGTGGCAGACATAAATACAGGAACTTAAATAAATCGACTGTATATATTATTTCTAACGAGAGCTTTAAGGACCCGTGGCTCAAGGTAGGGTACACTAATAACCTCACGAGACGTCTTTCGGAGTTGAACACGGGTGTTCCGATCGACTTTGAAGTAGAAGGTCACGAAACTTTCAGAACTGAAAAACACGCGAGAACTGCTGAGAAGGAAATGCACAGAATTTTTCGTCATCTGCGATCTCCAAATTCACACGAGCTTTTTATGATCAGCCCTGTACAAGCAAAAAGAATGCTCAGACGCATTAAATCTAAAATGAGAACCTAAGTCACGCAGACCCATCCATGTAATCAAACATTTTGAAAATGACCTACGAACAGTGCCTCGCCGACGCTATGCGCATGTACCGGGTGGATTCCCCCACCGATAGATGTACGAAACTCGCAAACGCTACCTGGAAGATGAAACAAAAATATGCGCAACTCAGAAAAGACAAACAGAGCCGAGTCATTCAAGTCATAGACAAAGCACCCGAACGGGCGGTAGAAAAAAGACACGCAGTACACACTTGCCAAGCAGTGACTCTGGCTGGAAAGCCGTGTGGATTTAAGGCTACGTGTGGTGGTTTCTGCAAGAAACATCAACCGAAGATAAAATATTAGTGTACTATAAATGTTAGACCAAGAGACGCTTCGTCCAGTTGTAATAGCCATGGCTCTCTATGTCGCTATCGCCAAGATTGTCCCAGATACCGTAAAGAAGCCAACGAACGTTGGATTTATCGATGATATCGTTTCCATGTTGATCGCTCAAAAGGGTGCCATCGCCTCAGGTGCTATCCTCACCGGTATCATTGTTCTCCTTACCAATTACATCATCGATGAATTGTTGTGAGACATTTTCCTTGCTCACCATTTGTTCCGTGTGTGAATGATCCATGTGTCTCAAACGTTTCTCGTACGCGTCATTCATGAACTCCAAGAGTTGCTCTTTGTTGGGTTTGCCCCATTGCATACCCTTCTTAAACAAGAAATCGTCATTCTGCAACTCTTGAAGTCCACATTCGATCGTGTACGGTGTTTTCACATACTCGGGTGCTCCACCGTAATCCGTGATAATCACCGGTTTCCCCCTCAGCGCGGCCTCGACAGCACCCATTCCCACACCCTCTGAACTCGAGAAACTTACATAACAATCGGATGATTTGTGTATTTTATCCATTTCATCATCCGATATGAGGCCATTTATGATCTCAACGTTTGGTAAATTTATCTTGACCGGTTGATTACATGTAGCTTTTACGATAAGTTTCGCGTTTGGTTTGTTCAGGCGAACAAACGCTTCGAGTATATCTCTAAAGTTCTTACGTTGATCCATTATATTTCCTATGTGGTAGAATCTATACACATCGTGTTGTGGTATGTGTGCTCGTACGACATAGAATTCTGTATCAGGAAATTGCCTCGAAAACACCTTTTTACAAAATTCACTCGGTACAGCGATTCTATCAAAGAGATCAAATAATTTACCGTAATCTTCGTGTACCGTTTCAGTTTCACACACAGTCATACAATGTAAATGCTTGATTTTTGATTTGAGTTCGATTATTTTATCGAACCAGTGTCGGACGGGGAGAGCGAATACGAATGCTCTTTCACATTTGGGTATATTTTCACCGAGTTCCATGTAGGTCCAATCGGGGAACATTTCGGTATATTTCTTAGCATGTTGACCTATTCCACTCAGAAGAGTTGGTCCTATCACGAGCATTATGTTTAAAGATAATATTTCCTTTATGTATATTATACAATGGAAGCTCTCAGACAAGAAATCCGAGATGAAATGAAGACCCTCCGAATCAACAAGAAACACGTGTATGGTTTGTTGATGCGAATGGTTGATGAGATCGACGGTGGCGCTCCAGCTCCACCTCCAGCTCCAGTCAAGAAGGCGCCAGCTCCAGCTCCAGTCAAGAAGGCTGAGCCAGCTCCAGTCAAGAAGGCTGAGCCAGCTCCAGCCAAGAAGGTCGTCCGAAAGACGACTAAAAAGAAGGCCGAGGCGGCGGCGGAGCCTGTTTTGAAGTAATGTAATAAACACCGACTAATATAAGAATTATCATTAAAACGAGATAGCTAAATGGGTATTTTTTAGTTTCCTTTCTAGCTTTCTCCAATTGTTCGGCGTCGGGCAGTTTTTTCACGTTATGATTGAGGTCACCTATTTTGTCCATCAAACGATCGAGTGCGTCTAGTATTTGTAGTTCCCTATTTCTCGGTTTTTCTTTTACATTTACCGTCGCGATTTCAAGAATCATATACCATTTAGAATCGGGCTTTAACGTGAGGTAATCACCATCGTCCTGTTCTTCGTATATATTGAAGTTCAATTTCCTAATAGATATGGGATTGAAATAATTCGTTTTTTGTTGGAATCTTCTCCATTGCTTATCGCGGAGAATGGTCGTCGATGTTTCCGTGAAATGGCGTTCGAGTGGAATTCTAGCTAAAATCTGTCCATGCCTTTCATCCAAAATTTGAGCGGATTTAGGAATATCTGGACACACGATATCTACATATTTTGGTATATTAGATCCAGTTGTACTTGGCTCAAATACCTGAACAACACCGGGTGACCCTGTGGTAGATCCCCCAGCTACCATTGTGTTTCCGTCAACGTCTATGTCTACAGAATAATTACCAATGTACTGCAGATTAAGTGGAGGAATGTATTTTTCTTTTAGAATATTCCATGTATTTGTTGTATCTTCGTAATCAAACACTTTTATGTACCCTCTGCCCAAACCGAGTGGATCTGATAATTCGGGTGCACCTACAACAAGTCTATTACCATTACCATTGAGCTTTACATTCATACCAAATTGATCATATTCGCCGTCTCCTTCAAGATTTACCCCAATTTGGTCCCATGTGTTTAATGATGTCAAATACCTAAATACCCTCACAGCACCCTGTTCTTCGAGGACATTCTCATTACAATATGGTACACCCAATGCCGCGGTGGTTCCGTCTGCTGATATTGTTACTGATGTACCACCTTCATCTTGAAAACCCGTGCCAAGTAATGGACTCCCCGTCATTTCTATATAATTTGTTCCATCCCATTCATATATGTGCATAGAACCAGCGTCGGTTCCTATGTTATTGTCGTTGGTGGGAGCCCCTGCTACAATTCTAGAACCATCCGCTGACATAGCAACATCCCACCCCAATTTGTCTCCGGAGTCGACTATACCATATAAAGTGTTACCTCGTTGAGACCAAGCACTACCATTCCAACTGAGAACTTTAACACTACCGTGGTGTCTAGAATTTGATGCCAACGAATCGTCTTCGGGGCATCCTATACATACCATGTCCCCCGCTGCATTCATACTTATAGAATGTCCAAATTTGCTTTGACTGACACCCGTTATTGTATTTCCCATTTGATCCCAATTATTTGTGACGACGTTATATTCAAAAATTTTAACGTAATTGGCATTGAAAGTGCCACCAGCTACCCGAGACCCCGTGTTATTTATACATACACCTCTTCCACGACCAAATCTATTACCAGCACTATCACCGATTATGTCACCACCCACTTGTACCCAATTGTCTGAAGTTACTCGTTCGTATACTTTCAGTCTACCCGAATTCGCCCCGTTCGCCGTGTCCGCGCTCGAACCACCAACAACCACTCGTTTCCCATCCAGAGATAGTCGGGCGAGTCCCTCTTCGTAATCATTGATCCCATCAATTTTAAAAGATGGTGTAAATGGAGTTCCACCTTCTTGAGCTCCAACCTGGGTGATATAGAAATCTACCATCTTTATACCTAATACTTTGGTCATGTCTTCCACGTGTAGATTAGATTCTAGATTAAGATCAAGGGAAAATGTATTGTTTGTCCCATTTACAAAATTAGAATCCACCGTGATGTACTGAAACTTCTTTGGTACCTCGTGAAGATCCATTCTTGTAGTTAAGTTAGATAAAAAAAAGAAGACATGAAACACATATATGTGGTGGCTCTACCCCCGCGCTTTCTGTTACGCTTTAGCGACGACGTGGGCTTTTAGACTCGTAAAGGGTGCCTTTGTGTTTGTTGCACACGTCCCAGAATACATTGAATATTCAATCGACGATTTCAGGTGGGGATCTTTAACGGAATACCCAAAACAATTTTTGCGAAAAGTTCGTAGTGAGAAGAAGAAGCTTGAAGAAGAACATCTCAGTAAGAAGAAGGAAGAATGAGTATCTATGAGAGATTATTTAACATTTTTATACCTAAGACAATTGAACACGACCCAAAACCAAATTACGATAAAGACGTATACGAGATAGTCACCGCCATAAACGAGGCTGGTGAAGAGGTTACACTCGCATTTCCAAAGTCTTATAAAGGATTGGTGAGTGTATAATGCAAGATGGTTGCACGACCCATGATTTCCGCGTCGCATTTTGCCAAGCCACGAGGTCTCTCTGCACAGATGTCCAAATCGAAATTTGGAAAAAGGTCATCAAACAGGAGATGCGATGTCCGGACGCACCAAAAAAAGACCGAACATTCCATTTACGAAATGAGTTTCAGGGATTTAGGGATCATTCTCCGAACTCTCCGAGTAAATCAAATTTACGGAGACGACAACTCTTCGGTGTACGATCCCGCGATTGACCTCATTAAAGTTCGAATGAACGAGTTAAGAAGGGAGAAACTCAACGAACGAATGAACGAATACATGGTTTGCTGTTCCGAAATCGAACGTTTTAAGGAAATCGAAAAAAGGAATGCCGAGAAAGAGCAGTTTTATTGTAAATTCACGAGTTGGAGACCAACTAAGAAGCATACCGAATTCACTCATGACGATAAGCTCATGGAAGCTCAAGTTCGACTCCATGAAATCGTTGAACGGTGCCGTGATTTTGAAGAACGGGAAAAGATCTTTAAGAAAATGACCTTTGGTAGACTTGCGTCTAGAATTGACTTTTAATAACACACTTAAACAAATCAAACGTAAATCATACAGATAACAATTATGAGCCTCAACTTTGAACTTGTTAAGCATTGCACGAGTCTTTGTCGTCTTTCCCATTTGGATGAGTTGATGACGAGAATGACTGGTGTGGATACCGAGGTTTGGGCGCTGAGAGCGGATAACTTCCCTGAACACCTCGTCCCTCAGAACTCAAGAAATTACCTGTGTTACATGGGTGTTTTCAAGGAAAAGTTGGACACCCAACTCCGTGATTGTCAATTTCACTTTTTGACGTTTGGTCACGAAAACTTCTTGGGTGATGGGAGTACTTCAATTTCTGGTATCTTGGAGTACATGTATGACCTGTACTGTGAACATATCAGAATGGTCGATGACCAAGAAGAGGTGTATTTGTATCCTTTGGAAATTGACAAGGATTCCATCGAGTATTGGGCGGATATCGCAAAAAATACGTGGAAGATCAAAGAGAAGAAGCAATTGGTGGATTTCCTGGAAAACAACGAATTCCACGAATGGGTCAATTGGTCCGCACTCGCAGAACATTTACCCGATGTTTACTACCCAAGTGAGTCGGAACATCACACCGATTCTGAGAGTGAAACGGACTCCGACTCCGACTCCGACTCCGAAACTGAAGATGGCGAAATCAAATACGACGAAGACGAACCGCCGAGGAAAAGAAGAAAGTACACTCTCTACAGCGACAGCGATGAAGACGAGGCCTAGATGTCAATATCCTGGATGTTGGCACAAATCATCTATGTATGGCTGCTGTAAGTCACACGTAGATGAAGGAATGGCCGCAGAGGCTCTTTTGGAGCTCAAATATGGGCGAAAACCTGAAACAGTAAAGGAATGGAAGAATAGAGTTCTCAGCGCGATATTAGGCTTTTAATAAATATTTACAATACCGTTCATTTAAATTTCCCATCGGAGAATATTCAAAAAACAGGTGGACGAGTGCTCCCGTCAATATGAGTGCCCGTGTATCTTTGACAACTTTAGACACACCCGTGTATATAGCGAGGGTTAATAAACCTATGAGTACAGCTTCAACGAGAACGAGTGAGATTGGTCGTTCGATCATTAAAATTGATTAGAAAATAATTCCTAAGTCAGTGCGAGTGGTATCATAAAATAAGTCACTCAATATGTCCGACATCGCACATCTCACCGATCTCGTCAAGTCTCTCCTCGAAGAAGTGAAAACGCTTCGCGTTGAGAACAAGCAACTCCACGATGAAGTTAAATCTATCCGCGAGGAAATGAAACCAAAGAAGCGGTGCAGTACTAAACCTCCACCTACACCGAGAACGCAATGTACCGCCATCGCCGCATCCAGTGGATTGAGATGTAAATGCAGGGCAAAAGAAGGTAAAGATGTCTGTGAGAAGCATGACAAACCACCACCTCCCCAGCAACCGTCTACATCCAGTGCTGGTCCATCTACACAAAAGAAAAAGCCGAGAGTTAAAAAGAGTGCAAAGAAGAAGAAGGAGGTGCCCGTACACAATCACCCTATAGGTGAGTCACCGAGAGAAGGTGTCGTGTGTCAATTGTGTGAGAATCACGGGGACATATTTGATCCAGATACAGCAGACGCAGATTTCGAGGTGTGTATGGAGAATGGCCAGAGTATAGAAGAACGATTGCGCATTATGTTGGAAAATGAAGGAGAATAAAAGATTTATATGTAATAACTAAAATGGATCCTATCAGAACTATCATGTCCCTCGTAGACGAACACAAGACTAGCCTCCCAGAAAGCGCGTACCTCGAAATATGCGATAATCTCAAGCGCCTGTATGCCTCGGGCGATACCGTGCGAGACAATTACATACTTAACCTCACAAACGATTATCTCGTATTAATGGAGCAAAATGAAACGCTCCGTAAAGAAATTATGCAAATGAAACGTGACTTAATTCGTTCAAGAATGGAGAGGTTTGAGGACGTGTCCGTGCCCGTATCGAACACCCGCACATTCTTAGAGAATCTCGTGGGTTCGTCTTCAAATACAGCGACTGTTGAGTCGTTTGACGATATACCATACCCACCCATGAGAATTAGGTTTTAAATCACGAGTTCCTTCATGTGTCCTACTTTTAGTTCCGTGTTTACGATCACGTCGTAACCAGCATCTTTGGCGTTTTTACAGAACGATACATCCTCCGAGCACATTTCGTTTATGACCGTACCATCCTCCATTTCAAAGACTTGCAGTTCCCTGTGAAAGTATGGGTATTTCATCTTTTCGAGCACCTCTCTCTTTATGGCCATGAACCCCATGCCGTTATATGCCACTTTCATGTAATTGGGTGCACCTTCTAAATCTTCCAAACGCAAGAATTTAAACGACCCATGCTTTTTGAAATAGTCGGCATTCCACGTTTTCACCGCGGCGTAGTGTTTCATGTCGAGCATTCTGTAAATACCAGACACAATCGGGTGTTTATCCGTATCTTCGATTAATTGTTCAAGTTGTTCGGGTATGAAAATCACGTCACTGTCGATCGTGACCCATACATCGTAGTCAACTTCGCCATTAAACGGTTTTTGGTTCACACCTCTGAGTGTGTTTAGTCCGAGCGTTTTCATTCTCGAAAACGGGACAAAACTACTGTAGTCGTTAACCATCATGACCGTGTATCCCTTATTTTGGAGGTAAAGGAGTGCATTTGACCAGTTTCGCAAAAATGCACCCGAAAACCTGTCTCCTGGAAGTGCTATGATGACTCGCTTCATTTAAACATGTATAGCCCTACATCTTTAAATCAATATAAAGTCAAGCGTCTAATTGATAGTAAGAACAATGAGGTGCAGACGAACAAGAAACCCAGATCCGGATTACGTCTACGATGAATCAGATGACGAATTGGAAGAATACTACAAACCTCCACCTAAACCGTATTATGGCAATGGATTTAAAATCATCTTCGACAGTCGCAAAGAGAAACACCGTTTCATGTCAAAGGTTGGGAGTAAGTACCTTTCTAAGCTATGACTCGCGTGAAAGCCAACAGGAGTGCGACCAATATGGCCGATACAATCATCGCCGCGTCCCACACGGGTTTACTCTTTCGTCCCCACGTTACGGTGAAAAATACACCTAGAAACAGTGCGAATGATCTAAGTACAGCTTCGAGTGCGACATTCATTTTTATTATAAATACACATTTTAATTGTACCTAAGTTAGAGGTTTCCATTGTAATAATCAATTCAAAAAATACAAACCATGATGAACTGCCACTGCTGTGGCTGGCAAATTGATCGCACCATTGAAATGGGGTGCATCCGATGCTTTAAGAGGTGCCTCAAACGTGGGGAAGAGGCTGGATTGAATGCGAATACACTCGTAAATTGTGCCAAATATAACTGCCCGATCATGTTTAAGCACGCTTTGAAAGAATATGTTGAGGGCAGAATACAACCCGAAATTTGGGATATTCGGGGTAGAGAATATGAGGTCGTTACTCATGTTATTCAGCACAGAAATCCAACTTGGTATCCGTACATTATGGATTTTGTTTCCCGTCGCTCAACCAATCCCAGGAATATTGCTCTCTTGAAACTCGCCATCAAGGTTGGTGACACCGCTATCAGCAGTCAAATTTACCCATACTTGAAGCCGAGAACGACCGAAACCGCCACTCGCAAAGACTTGACCGATTTTATGGAATGTGCCGCGTTTAGCGGACAAATTCACTTGGTTAGATGGGTTGAACAGCATTTTAACGAACGCAGTGATGTTCCGTGGCCGAGTGCCTGGAAGAACAATGGTCGCAGATTAATCGAAATGATTTTCAAGAATAAGGAACGGTGTAAGCGAAGACACCTTGAACAACTTGTTGTGCATTTTGCGCACATATTTGAAAGAGTAGAAATTCACTGTTGGGATACGGTCGCAAAATTAGTTCTCTCTTTCAAAGATGATTACGCCGATTTTATAGGACGATTTGGTGGTGCGTCTCTTTTTAGAACGTTTTGGACAGAATTGGGTGGTCGCAGACATGCCACACCGGGTTGGAAGAATTACTGCATCAGATGGAGTAAGGCTTACGAATTGGAGCATATTCACATACGATGCCCGGAATGGCCAGCTGATTTCTTAGCGTTGTGCGAATCTACGCCGGGTAGAAATTATTCGTGTCGCCAT
>ERZ869936.2579-NODE-2579-length-10508-cov-5.675022_pt1 | contig 10508 bp, 11 predicted proteins | sample MGYA00520876_ERZ869936 | MGnify/ENA primary metagenome ERZ869936 (study PRJEB32218, sample SAMN09650985) | biofilter metagenome | isolation source: enrty point of leading RO module | place: Saudi Arabia: Thuwal, RO plant located on Red Sea | collected 2016-02-17 ... | reverse complement strand
GACGCGGCCGGTCGGTCTGGGACGATCGGGTCTTCCTCCCCGCGCGCAGCGGCAGGCGGCGCCGGGCCGCCGGCCACGGCCGCAGGCGTCGCCATGAGGTCCTCGTATCCGTTCGGGGGCCACCGGAGTCCCGTGCGCTCGCCGTCGGCCCTGGCCTCCCGCTCCCGCTCCACCGATCGATCGTGGGAACGACGCACGCGGTCGTTCACGATCTGCTGGATGATGGGACACCCCTCCTCGATGCGCAGAACCTCGCGGCGAGCGTCCCTTGCAAACCGAACCAGGGCGTCCTGGCGTTCCTGCCACAGCGCCTCCAGCTGTTCTTCGAAGAGCCCCCAAGCCTCCACCAACCGAGGCGAGGCGTCGTCGCGTGTGGTCCAGCGCGGATAGTCGGCGCGGACGGTGAACTCGATGGTGATGTCGGTCACACCGCAGTGCAGGGTCGGGCGCCCCGATATCGATGCGAGCTGCCGCGTGCGGTAGCTCCACCTGTACTCGTAGGGGAACTGCACCCATCCACCGCCAGGCCCTCCCCCGCGCATCTGGTCCAGGATCTGGCGCGCCGTGCTCCCCTGGATGTCGTACGACAGGTCGATGATGCGCACTTCGACGCCCCGCGGCGTCGAGAACGAGGAGAGTTCCTGACCCACGAGCCCCGAGGGAATCGCTAGCAGCGATGCCATCAGGAGACACCGTAGAGGGCTCGTTGCGCACATGATGCGGACAGCATGAGACCGGGGCCCGGTACGTCACAACCCGTCTACGTCATCTTCGGCCCATGGCCACGGCCTACGTCGCCTACTTGCCACCGTCCACAGGCAGGACGACCCCGGAGATCCACCCGGCCTGGTCCGAGGCCAGGAAGAGCACCGCGTGGGCGATGTCGGCGGGTGTCCCGAGACGTTTGAGAGCGATGCCCTCGAGAAGGCGGCTTTGGCCGTCCGGTCCGTACGCCTCCCACTGACGCACGGTGGTCGGGTTCGAGAGGACGAAGACCGGCGCAACATTGTTCACCGTGATGCCGAACGGGCCCAGCTCGTGAGCCAGCTGCCTCGTGAGGCCGATCTGCCCGGCCTTCGCCGCGGCGTAGGCCTGGATGCCCGTCTTGCTGACGCCGAGCCCAGCACCGCTGGAGATGTTCACGATGCGGCCCGACCGGGCGCGTTTCATGGCCGGAGCCACCGCTTGTGCCGTCCAGAACGCCGCCGTCTGGTTCACCGCGATGATGGACTGCCACTCGGCAGGAGAGACGTCCTCCACAGGCCGGCCCACCTGTCCCAGTACCCCACCGGCGTTGTTCACGAGGACGTCGATCCGTCCAGTCCGGCGGTAGGCGTCGTCCACCCATTGCCGAACAGCCGTCCGGTTGGTGACGTCCACCACCGAACCCACGCAGCGATCACCGACGATGGCCACGGTCTCCTCGAGTTCGTCCTCGACGACGTCGCACACGAACACGTCGGCATCCCTCACCCCGAACGCGCCGGCAATGGCCCGTCCAAAGCCGTGGGCCGCGCCGGTCACCAGGACCGTGCGCCCCCGGAAGTCGAGGGTCACGTCCAACCCTCCGTCATCCGCTCGCGCACCTCCGACACGGCCACTTCCCAGAGGGCCGTCATCTCCTTCTCGCTACGGAGGTAGTCGCCCCCCAGCGAGCCGTCGCCGAGCCGTTCCCGTACGGCCGCCAGGTCCAGGTCGTCCCTCCCCGAGAAGTCCACCGGCGCCTTGTGACCTCTGGGCGCCTCGACCCCCTCGACCCGGGTCCACGGAAAGGTCTCCATCCACGAGGCGTGGGAAGCGTCGGCATCGAGGGCGTCGACGGCGGACCATACGCGGGTCGCCTTCCACCAATCGTGCCACCTGAGGTCGACCCGGTCGCCGGAATCGGCCCAAGCCTCCACCCGTGATCGGGCCGGGCTGTTTCCACCGTGGCCGTTCACCACGAGGATCCTCCGGAATCCGTGGCTCACGAGACTCTCCAGGATCTCCACGAGAACCCGCTCGTACGTGGCCTGCGACAGCGTCACCGTGCCCGGATACGCCATGAAGTAGGGGGTGATGCCGTAGCAGAGGGCCGGGAACACCGGCACCCCCAGAGGCTCGGCCGCCTCGACGGCCACCCGCTCCGACAGAATGGAGTCCGTGGCCAAGCTGATGTAGGCGTGCTGCTCCGTGCTTCCCAGCGGAAGGACACATCGGTCGTCGGCCTCCAGATACGACTCGACCTGCATCCACGTCATCTCCGCGATCCTCACACGGCCTCCTTCGTGCGGGCATCATGCCAGGACTCCAGGACCTTCCGCTGTGCCACCGGGAGCGCCGTCTCCGAATCGTCGGGACCGATCCAGCGCGTCGGTGGGTCGCCGCTGGCCGGCGCTACCTCACCCTTCGCGCGTCCGCCCTGGATGCCCACAGGAAGGATCACCGGAAGGTACGTCGCCTCCAGGTGGGCGAAGCGATGCGGAACCGGCTCCAATGGCACAGGGTCCCCGTTCACGCGAAGGCCGAGCTCGCTGGCGAGCTCTCGCGCGGTTTCCGACACGACCTTCGCCAAAGGACCACCACCTTCGAGCCACGCCCCCTCGGTCGCCGGCAGGCCATCATCGCCCACCCCTTCATCCACTCGCCGCTCGGGGAATGCCCACAAGCCACCCAGGAGCCCGCTCGCGGGCCGGCGCTGCACGAGAACACGACCGTCATGCTCGGCCACGGCTACGACGAACCGCCCCCGGGGAACCTCTTTCGGTGCACGAGGAAGAGGGCGTTGCTCCGCGGTCCCGGAGGCGTGCGCCACACACCATCGGGACACAGGACACGAGACGCAGCGCGGACTTCGGGGCGTGCAGACCGTCGCTCCCAGCTCCATGAGGGCCTGGTTCCAGTCGCCCGGTCGCTGAGGATCGACCAAGTCCGCGGCACGCTTCCGGAGCCACGCCGGCTTCGGGTCGGGCTCGTCATGAAGGCGGGACAGAACGCGCCGTACGTTTCCGTCCACGGCCGGCGTGACCTCGTCGAACGCGATGCTCGCCACCGCACCCGCCGTGTATTCCCCCACGCCCGGCAGGGAGCGGAGGTCGGCGGCTCGCTGCGGGAAGCGTCCCGAGCGCTCCCGGACCGCCTTCGCGGCTGCATGGAGGTTGCGCGCCCGACGGTAGTATCCGAGTCCCTCCCACGACTTCATGACCTCGTCCTCGCTAGCGCTGGCGAGCACATAGACCGTCGGGAACCGTCGGAGCCACCGATCGTAGTATCCGAGGACCGTCTCGACGCGGGTTTGTTGGAGCATGACCTCCGACACGAGCACGCGATACGGGTCACGATCTCGCCTCCACGGAAGGTCGCGAGCCTCGCGGTCGTAGTACGTCAGGAGCGCAGATCGCAGCTCGGAGACATCGTCCGGCGCCGGCGGGTTGGGCTTCATGGCGGGAAGGTACCCCGCGAGCTAGTCTGGTGCCGAGTTCCAACCACGCGGTACACCTATGCGCTTCACGACGTATTCCAAGTACAAGGGCGGGTGGCTCGATGCCCTCAACCTCGAGTCCCTCCTCGAGCATCTCTCCGACTTCCTCATGGACGGAGGCTTCGCCGGGGGCCCTCACTACCACCCGTACTGGGGATGGTCGGGTGACGAGGACGTCTCCTCCACCGACGCGCTGAAGAACGCCCTGCTGAAGGCCCTTCTCGAAAGCGGTCAGCTCACCCCCGAGATGATCGAGGAGCTTCGGGGCGAAGGCGAGGGCGACGAAGAGATGCAGCAGCGCATCGCCGAGCTTCTCGACGACCTCATCAGCCGGATGGCCGAGGAAGGCTACATCAACCTCGAGACCGGCAATCCCCAGATGCCCGGAGCGACGTACGACGTCACCGGCCAGGGCCAGATCGACGAGGCGAAGCAGGCCGCCCAGCAGGTCCAGTTCAACCTCACGCAGAAGGGAATGGACTTCCTGGGCCATCGGGCCCTCAAGGGGCTCCTCTCCGCCCTCGGCAAGTCCAGCGCGGGGTCCCACGACACCCCCCATCTGGCCACGGGGGTCGAAGCAGAAGCCGCGTCCAAGCCGTACGAGTTCGGCGACACCATGAACCTCGACATCCCGGCGACGCTGAAGAACGCCATCGAACGGGAGGGCTTGAAGGTGCCGCTGGACCTGGACTACGGGGACCTGATGGTGAACCAGTCCGAGTACCGTTCGTCGTGCGCCACCGTCCTACTCCTCGACATCAGCCACTCCATGGTCCTCTACGGCGAGGATCGGTTCGCGCCGGCGAAGCGCGTGGCGTTGGCCATGTCGCACATGATCCGGACGCAGTTTCCCGGAGATACGCTACGCGTGGTCACCTTCGGGGACAGGGCCGAGGAGATCCCCCTGTCACAACTGGCCAAGGCGCAGGTCGGGCCCTTCCACACCAACACCGCCGAAGGCCTGGAGATCGCACGCCGCATCCTGAACGCGCAGAAGAAGGACATGCGGCAGATCATCATGATCACCGACGGCAAACCCAGCGCCATGACCATGCCCGATGGCCGCGTGTACACGAATTCCGGCGGCCTCGACCCCATGATCCTCAAGCGGACCTTCCAGGAGGTGTCGGCGTGCCGCAAAGCGGGCATCCTCATCAACACCTTCATGCTCGCCCAGGACCCGTACCTGGTGCAATTCGTTCAGAAAGTGTCCGAGATCGCCCGGGGAAAGGCGTACTTCACGACGACCATGACGCTGGGCCAGTACATCATGATGGACTTCATGCGAAACAAGCGGCGCAGGGCCGGTTGAACCGCAGTTCCAGACTGCGCGACCGGCGGCGAAGCGAGACGAGGACGACGATGGCGACTACGATGGGGAGGGATGACGATGGGAGTTCGCGCGTGAAGGGGAGCCTCAGGATGCTCATGGCGGCCACAGCGGCGCTGGGCGCGCTCGCATGCGCATCGGAGGCGCCGCCACCCGACGCTACGGAGCCCCTACCCGACACCCGCGAGGGCCCCCTTTCGAGCTTCGAGGTCCGGCTGGACAGCGAGTCCAGCGACCCGGCTCTCTTTCAGATCGCCGAGGACGACGACGGGATCCGGGTACAGACCGGCCCGGCGGGCATCGTGTACCGTGAGATGGACGCCGTCCTCAGCGGCGACCTCCAAGTCCAGGCGACCTTCCACCAGTTCGGCGCCCCGCCGGGATACCGCGAGGCGTACGGAATCTTCGTCGGCGGAATCGACGTCCCCGGTCCCGGCCTGCACTACTCCTACCTCCTGATGCGCCCCAGCGGGGACTACCTCGTGAAGCGGCGCATCGGGGCCATCACCGAGACCCTCGTGGACTGGACCGCCCATCCGTCCGTGCAAACCGTGGTCGCAGAGGGCGACGAGCCGGTGAACACCCTGGGCATCGACGTCTACGGCGGAGAGACGCATTTCGTCGTCAACGGCGACGTCGTTCACATCGAGGCCGCCAGTCGGGTTCGTCCGTACGGTGTGGCGGGCGTCCGCGTGAACCATCGCCTGGACGTCCGCGTCGACGACTGGCTCGTTCAGCGTACGTCGGACAGCCAGTAGCGGGCGGAAACGCAGTCCTTCAACGGGTCGTGGACCTCAGGCCTCGCCGGTCGCGGGCTTCGTAGAGGGTCGGTTCGCCTCGAGGAGACCGAGCGCCCGAAGGCGGGCCATGACCTCGAGGAAGATCGCCTCGGCCAGGAGACCCACCACGGCGAGGGCGACACCCAGTCGGGCGCCGTTCTCTCCCATGGGCCCGAGAAGGAGGGGGGCCGCTGCCAGGATCACCACCACGCGCAGGACCGCGCCCCGACCGACCAACCCGGTGCAGCCGGCCCGCACGAAGAGCCCCTGGTAGTACTGCCGATGGCCGTACAGCAGCGGGTAGAGGGCCGCGACGGGGAAGGCGAGGCCGGCGGGCTCCAAGAGGGACGGGTCGAGGCGGAACCCGGTCCAGAGGATGAACTCACGGATCTCGGGGATGGCCAGGACGCCGAGAAGGCCGGTGACTGCAACCGCGAGCCCCAGGGCATACACCCTCACGCGCCGGTGCTGCGCCCTGCAATCGACGAGGGCCAGGGACGCGTGCTGGAGTTGTCCAACCGGAGCCGCCAGGAACCAGGCGACGGCCTCCACGACGGTGAAGGCCGCAATGGAGCAATCGGGCTCGGGGGTGCGTGCGAGGACCGAGTTGATGATGAGGGGCGTCGTCCACCAAAGGACGACGTTGAGCATGAGAGGACCCGAGAAGGCCAGGAGCCGGTCCTCGCCCTCCGACTCCAGCTCGGTGACTTCGGGAACCACGGGTGTGGGAGCAGGGGCGAGGGACACCAGGAGCGCCTCGGCGGCCAGACCGGCAGTGAAGGCCACGGCCCCGAGCCAGGCGCCGACGGGCGTCGTCGTCAGGGCGAAGGCCACCACCGCCAGCACGCCGGTCCGGGCCCCCGTGGCTACGGCGATGGGCTTGGTCCGATGTCCCGCCACCAACCTCCCTTGATGCAGGGCCCGCACGCCTGTGAGAGCCGGCACGAGCCAGAGGGCGGTCATGGCGGAGATGGCTTCGTCCAGAATGGCGTCGCGCACGCCGACGATCCGCTCGAAGATGAACACCCCCACGGGGGTGAACGCCACGAGGCCGGCAACACCCGAAAGGAGGAGAGCCACCACCATGGTGAACCGCCTCACCGGGGTTAGATCGCCCACGCTGAGAAGCCGCTGGGCCGCGACCTGCTGCACCACCAGAAGAGGCGCGTAGATGACGCCGATGAGGGCGAACGCGACGCCGTAGCCCGCCAGGGCGGTGGCGGGATCCGACGTGCGCGCCAACGCCGCGGCCAGGAGGGGGTTGGTGGCGGTGAGCAGATAGCTCGTCGCGACCAACGGAAGGTAGAAGCGTGCGAAGCTCCCTGGCGTAACGGGCGTGCCTGGCTCGGGGATCACGCCGGCGGGCCTTCAGTCCAGGGTGCTCGGGGGAAGAAGTCCAGAAGCTGCTCGCGCGGGAAGGGGGCTGGGACGGTCACATTCCTGGCTCCATACGCCGCAGGGCGCAAGTCGCTTCCACCCTGCGGATGCCTGCGCGCTCGAAAGGCGGTACCGTCGGGCATGACCTCCTTCGACGATCTGCTGGCCGACGTACGGTCCTGCACCCTGTGTGCGCCGCACCTGCCCCACGGTACCCGCCCCGTGGTCCAACTGGACCCTCGGGCCCGGATCCTGGTCGCCGGGCAAGCACCTGGCCGCAGAGTCCACGAATCGGGGATCCCCTTCGACGACCCCAGTGGCGACCGCCTGCGGGACTGGCTCGGACTCCATCGCGCCCAGTTCTACGATCCGCAGGTCCTGGCCATCCTGCCCATGGGCTTCTGCTACCCGGGCACCGGTTCGTCGGGAGACCTGCCTCCACGCCCGGAGTGCGCGCCGGCGTGGCGAGATCGACTCCTCGCCCACCTGACATCGGTACGCCTCACCCTGGTCATCGGGCGATACGCCCTGGACTGGCACCTCGCCGCCGGCTCTCGGACGGTCACCGACGTCGTCCGCGACTGGCGGGATCGATGGCCCGACGTTCTGCCCTTGCCGCATCCCAGCCCCCGCAATCAGCGGTGGATGAAGAAGAACGCTTGGTTCGAAGACGAGGTGCTACCGGCGTTGCGTGAGCGCGTCCAGGAGGTGCTGGCGGCCGGGTGACGCGTAGGCCCGGGCTCTGGGGCCGGAGCTCCGGGCAACAACTCCGGGCCGGGCTTCGGGGCCAGAATGCTGGGCCTAGGGCTCCGGCCGGTTGGGATCGAAGGGATCGTCGCCGCGTTCCTTCGTCTTCTTGCGGAGCCAGAGACCTGCTCCGGCCACCATGCCCAGGGGCAGGAGGCTCAGGAAGGCCGTGGTGGCGATGAACGCCATGCGGTTCTCGTCGCTGGAATCGAAGCAGACGGGGCAGGCCGCGACGCCTTCAGGAAAGACAGCCAACGCCACGACAGCGACGCCCAGCAGCGTCAGCGCCCGCGCCATCAGAGGTAGACCGTCCAGTAGAGGACCGGCCACACCAGAACGACGAAGTACCAGAAGGCGGAGACCGTGGCCAACTGGGCCGAGGTCAGAACGTCGTGATCCAAGCGACGGAACGCCCACGCCAGGCCCAGCAAGGCGCCAACGGCGTGGAGCCCATGCGTACCGACGATGAGGTAGAAGAAGGCGCCGTAGGTGCTGGACTGGATGGTGAGACCGTCGGCCAGAAGAGCCGCCCACTCCACGCCCTGGAGGCCGACGAAGGCGATCCCGAGGAGCATGGCCATGAAGAGGGGGATCCGGGCTGCCGACTTCTCCCGCTTGAAGGCAAACCAGGCGAGAACGAGGACGACGCCACTCACGAGGAGCGCCAGGGAGTTGAGGGCCGTTTCCTCGACGGGAAGACGGGGCTGGCCGTAGGGGGGCCACATCTGCCCGGCCGCCTGGGATTTCACGATGGCATGGGCCGAAATGAGGCCCGAAAAGAACATCACCTCGGTGAAGATGAAAATGAGCATCCCCAGCACGCCGTTGGGGATCAACGGCTCCCGGCGCTCCGGGATCGGGGTGCCCTCCGCCGGATATGTCGCTGACGATGTAGCCATGATGTCCTTCTTTCTCTGCCGAGCCGGTTGCTTCTACACCCGGCGATCCTCCTCGTTCTACCGGTAAAGGCGCGAGCGTCGCCTTCCGGACCTACTGTCCCGGGCCGGAGCCTTCAGGAGCGAACTCGATGACGTAGTCGGCGAGCGCCGCGATCTGCTCGTCGGTATAGAGCCCGCCGTACGCCGCCATGAGGTTGGAGCCGCCGACGGATGCGGCGCCGTTCTCGAGCACCATGATGATGCGCTCACGGTCCCGGTCCGCCCAGAAGGCGGCGTCGGTGAAGTTCGCCGGCGGCGGGTCCAGCGCCGCGCCCGCGGGGCCATTGCCCATGCCCTCGGCCCCGTGGCACGTAGCGCAGATGCCTTGATAGGCCGACTCGGCGGTGAACCCGAGAGGAGCCGCCGCGACGACCTCCTCCTCCTCCGCTTCGCCGTCGACCCCGCGCTCCACGGCGGCCTTGGCTGCCAGGTTCTCCCAGTTGTTGCCCTCGTGGTTCATCACGTCCGGCGAAATCCCGGCGACCATGAGGAACATCAGGATCAGCGACGTCGCCAGCACCCACTTCATGAGATTCTTTTCCCACTTGAGGTGCATGAAGTTCTGGATCACGAGATTGGCCTTCACGATGGCGATGCCGAAGGCCGTGATGAGCGTGATCCACCTCAGCCCCGTGGCCTCACCGACCTCAGGGCCGACCACACTGATGAGGAAGAGGACGACGAGGGCGACGTAGATGCCGAAGTAATTGACGTGATGCCCACCGTCGTGGCCGTGGTCGTCGCCCTTCGAGTGCTCGTGTTCGTTGTTCTCGGACATAGCGCGTATCGCCTCTACTTCGCGATGTAGAGAAGCGGGAAGAGGAAGATCCAGACCACATCGACGAAGTGCCAATAGATGCCGATGATCTCGACGCGGTGCAGTTCACGGCCCCGGAAGGCGTCCACCGCCACGAAGCCCATGATGATGGCACCGGCGATGACGTGCAGCGCATGGAGGCCCGCTGCCGTGTAGTAGAACGACCAAAAGGTGTTGGCCGTGATGGTGTAACCGTGGGAGATCTCCGTGTACCACTCGAAGCTCTTCACCACGAGGAAGGTCAGCGCCCCGAGAATCGTGAAGCCCAGGAACTTGGCCGCCTGCTTTCCGTTGCCCTTCTCCGCCGCCTGGTGGGCCAGTACGGCCGTGAAGCTCGACGTGAGGAGGACGAAGGTGTTGAGCGCCCCGATCCACGTCTGTGTGTGCGCCGCGGCGTCGGCCCACTCGGGGTGTCCGATGCGGTGCATCAGGTAGACGCCGAGCAGGCCACCGAAGATCACGACCTCGGAGGCGAGCACCCACCAGATGGCCAGCCGGGGGGTGGGAATCCCGGTGGCGCTGCGGAGCGTAGCGAGCGGTTTTGCGTGTGCCATCAGGACGGTAGGTGTTGGGGCCAGTAGTCTTCTTCACGGTCCGGGTGGCCGTACTCGTACGGTCCCCGGTACACGACGGGCATCTGATCCGGCGGCCAGTTCCCATGTCCCGGAGGCGACTCGGTGCTCCACTCCAGGGTATTGGCCTTCCAGGGGTTCTTGCCGGCCTTCTCACCCTTGAACCAGCTCCAGATCATGTTGAAGAAGAACACGGCCTGGAACGCCAGCATCACCAGGAGCGCGATGGTGGCGATCTGGCGGAGGGAGTACATCTCCGGCCCAGCCAGCTCCGGGAAGTGCTGGAAGTTGTAGATGCGGCGGTGCTGACCACCCATCCCCAGCACGAAGAGCGGAATGAAGATGAAGTTGAAGGGGATGATGGTGCCCCAGAAGTGGATCTTGCCCAGGGTCTCGTTCATCATCCGCCCGAACATCTTCGGGAACCAGTACGTGAAGCCGCAGAAGGTCCCGATGATGGCGATGGGGAAGAACGTGTAGTGGAAGTG
>ERZ869936.2578-NODE-2578-length-10509-cov-8.682131_pt1 | contig 10509 bp, 15 predicted proteins | sample MGYA00520876_ERZ869936 | MGnify/ENA primary metagenome ERZ869936 (study PRJEB32218, sample SAMN09650985) | biofilter metagenome | isolation source: enrty point of leading RO module | place: Saudi Arabia: Thuwal, RO plant located on Red Sea | collected 2016-02-17 ... | reverse complement strand
TTAGATTTATTAGCCCAGTAAGCTGCTGACATCTTACCTTTAGCAATGTTCTTAGCATGACGTGCCTTAAACGACTTACGTCTTGCTTTCTGTTTGGCAGTCTTAGGATTCTTACCAGCACCCTTGACACCCTGCTGACCATACCTAATCAGCTTCATTTTCTTGCCTACTCGTGCAAGTACGGCGTGTGACTTCTTGGGATGCTTTGGTGTGCGTTTTGGTTTGTTATATCCTGAGAACTTTTCGCCACCACGTTCCACAGTCATGTTATTTCTTCTTATACTTGGCTAGTTTATCTTTAACCTTAACAGGCATACCTGTCTTTTTTGCAGCTTTCTTAGCCGCAGCCATACCTTTTTTAGTGTATGCGTATTTTTTACCAGCTACATTGGGCATTTTACTTCCTATACTTTGCGGTTTTCTTCGCAATCTTGAGGGGTTGACGGACAAACTGTTTACCCTTACGTGTACCAGCACGTTTAGCACGGGTTGTCGCAGCATATTCAGCAGAAGACAGAGACTTGATGGCTGCTTCTGGTAGGTAACGCTCACCTGTATCGGCAGACTTCTTACCTGACTTAGTGCGCCATTTCTGTTTTGTCCACTTTTTCAAACTCTGTTGAGGCTTCTTCATGAGGTATAACCCCCACCAGCCTTTTTATAGCGTGACGCAAGCAACTGCGCTTTTCTTGCCGACCATTGTCCAGCTTTTCCGCCTTTTGTGCCAGCTTTGATAGCATTAAACATCCGCTTACGCATTGCAGGTTTGGTATAATTTCCTGCCTCGTTCACACGAGACTTCTTTTTAATCTTCAAGCTATCCATGATAAAAAAAGAGGGAGCAAAAGCTCCCCCTCTCCTAATTGCTTACGCAGTAGACAGTGCGATTGCACATGCAGGACGCAGGACGTTGTGACCCATAGCGTACTTAGCAACCATCAGTGTACCCTGACGATTGATTTGGTACTCAGATTCAACACCCAAGTCCATCAGCTTAACAGTAGCAACTGCATCTTGTGTCATAACCAGACCACGTACCTTTGCAGCAAGGTCTACGAGGTTGACACTATCAGTTGTTACGTTAGTGATGTCGTATGCGGTTGTGCGGCCTGAACCAGCAGTGTTAGCCAGAGGACGGTTGCCCTTAGACTGATCCTTAGAAGCACCTGATGTTTCAATCAGGTCACTTACTACCAGATGGTTAGACATGTACACAGGCATACCTGCAATATTCGCCACAGAAGCGTCTGCGACAGAACCGTTGCCACCAAAGTCACGGTTCATGTAGGTCAGCTTGTTACCATCGGTAACGTCCATCAGTGCGTAGTACTGTGCAGGTGGGAGAACTACGAAAGCACCGTCAGTTGGGACGTTGTTCTCATCCATTTCTTTACGAGCATCGAAGATAGCTTTCGCAATCTTTGCAGGGTCTGTTGCATCAGCAGCAGCAGAGCCGATAGTGATGTTGTCAGTAAAGTCTTCTTCGCCAAAGGCGGAGTAGTCTTGCACAAGTGCAGCAGCACGAGTAGCGTTAGTAGAAAGAGCAGCTTTAAGAGCCTGACGAAGAATGTTCTTGTCGGCTTCTTTAGCCAGCGCAATACCTGCTTCCTTAGAGTAGATGGAGCGGACATCATAGTGGTTGATAGCTTCATCAATCGAAGGAATGAACTGTGCTGAAATCAGCAGGTCATCAATGGTAACGATACGCTCACCAGCACGGATTTTACCGCCAGTGATTTCGTTTCCAGGGGTCAGGTACTCAGCACTTGCACGACCCATCATTGGGAACTGTGCAGACTTGCCCTTAGTAATTGTACGAGACCGCACGAGCGGCATCATAATGTTTTTGGCCTCAAAGGCGGTAAGGACTTCCCCAGCATACAGCTTCAGGAAAAGGTCACGTACGTCACCTGTGAGGTTGTCTTGACCTAGACGGGATACGTCATAGGCTGGATTGGATGCACCTTGCATTGCCATTTTATCACCTCATGTGTTTAAGTTAAAGTAGTGCCTCAACCTTACTATTACTTTCTCTAAGATTGTCCCTCGCAAGGGGTCATAAGTACTTGTTGTTAGTAATCTTGAGATAGGGTTTCCCCTTCTAAGAACACCCAGTAGATGTGCTTAGAAGGAAAGGGGGTACGAAACCCCCAATCCCATGCAACGGTTAGAACAGGCTAGACCTACGTAACTTATCAGCTACCTGTTGCCTGTAGGCAGGGTCTTTGTCGTATCTGGGGTCTTGCATCGCAGCAGTTAGTTCTGCCGTGCTATCAAATCTCCCGCCTGTGGATGCCATTCCTGTACCACCTTGTACGAGGCTAGGCTCTCCCTCAGAACGATACCGTGCATGTAGTCCCTGCACTGCTAGTCGAATCATATCAGGATTCTGACTTTCCATTGTTGCATTGTAGGCATCAATATCTTGCTCTGGCAGATTTTGAGATGCCCATTGCATCAGAGTATTGTACTCTTGCTCACCACCGACAACACTCTTAATCTCAGTTGTCATCTTTTCGGCTACAGCATTTTGTCCTTCAATCCAGCTATCCACCATCTCAGGGGGAAAACCAGCTTGCTCCAATGCTTCGTAGGCTTCCTCAGACAGCCCACCTAACTCTGCGTACTCCTGTTGGAATACGTCAAAGTCGAGACCACGGTCATCCAGAAGGTCAGACACTTGATTAGGTGTCTCGTCACCAGAGTATTCCTCGGCTTCCGTAGTCTCTTGTTCTTGACTCCCCATCTTGCTCTCAAGCTGAGAGTAGGCTTTTGCCATATCCTCAGGGGACTTAAATTTTTCAGGTAGCCAATCAGGACGCTCCTGTCCAGCAGCTTGTGATTTCTCTACCTTGTCAAGCATTGCCTCAACGTGTTCTTGAGACTCAGGCTTGGGTTCTTCATAAGTGTTTACGGTCTCTGCCATTTATTGCTCCTGTATAGCCGCCTGTGCTACCTGTGGTGCTACAGACTGTGCTGCACCCATAGCAGTTTGTTCTAACATTTGTTGTTGCATCATCATTTGTTGTTGCATCATTTCGTACTGTTTCTGTTCCTCAGACTTGATTAGACCAGAAGTATCAATGCCAAGAGAGGCAGCGAGGCGGTCAATGTAGTCATTTAGGTTCATCTCAGACGCAATAACTTCAGCCCCCAGTGGCTGTAGATACTGCAAGAATGTTGCAAGTTTGTTCAAGTCTTGTCCACGTCCTAGTGCTTCGATACCTGTAACAACAGTAGGCTTTACGCTGTCCTTAGGCATACGAGGCATCTTGCCTTGCTTGGTCAGAGAGTCCAGCAGCAGGTTAATTAGCGGCAGTTGGAACTCCTGAGACAAGATAGAATACACACCACCCAGCGCAGTCTCTAGTTCTTGCGCCATAAAGCGTACCTCTTCGGCAGTCACACGTTCAGCACTACGCTGTACGCTGCTGTTCAGAAGGAACGCAGAGGATAGTCTGTCGTTAATCATTCGCATAGTCTCTAGGGCTACACGGAAGTCACCAGACTTCTGTACCTGTAGAGCGGACACATCATTTACATCACCAGATACAAACGCACCGTTAGGTGCTTTAGCCAGTGCAGAGCTTTTGGTAGTCCCATTAGGACGTACCATGAACAGAACCTTTGCAGATGCTGCACTACCCTGTACGATAGCCTGTGTCAACGCCTCTAGGCTGCGAAGGTCACCCATGTATTCTTCAATGAAGCCACGTCCATAGTCCTCACCGTCAATGCGGATGAACCGCAGAGGGATGAATGGCATGGTTTCTTCTTTGAACTTACCACGAGAATTAGGTATCTCAATACCTGACACCTCTTGGTGTACTTCATATCCCTTTTCTCTACGCTTCAGGCAAGTATACAAATCGTAGTTCTTAACTGGCGTTTCAGATGGTGGGATGAGAGCCTTCGCTTCATCGGGAAGCATCAAAGGAGAGATGCTTTCCTTTGTAATAATTTCTAGCACGTTACCCATAGCGTCACGTTTGACGCAGTAACGGTCTGGACGGTACACCTTCATACCGCCTTGTTTTGGCATATAAACCAATGCGTTACCAGATACAATCAATAGCTTGAGTGCCTCAAATACTGGTACACGAATAGCCTTGCCTTCAATTTCCTGCATTGCCGCACGTTCAATACGTGCTAGTCCTTCTTCTACTTGACCACGATTTTCACCTGCAAGGGCTTGCAAGTCAAAGTCGTCAATGGTCAGGCGAAAGAACGGACTGTTAGGGGGCAGCAGGGCAAGAAGCAACTTCGATGCAAGGTTGTTTACACCCCTTGCCCCAATGCCTTGATACGGTGTAGCATAGATAGATGTACTACTATGCCCTTCGTCTGGCAAAAGAGTAGGGATAGTTAGCTTTGCTGCATCTCGCCCACGCTCAAGGAACGTATCACGTTCTGCCTCTAGTTGGCTGTAGCGTTTAGCTACTGTTCCTACATCTTGTTCCATCTAATTATCCCTTTGGAATGTTCAGCCCTGATGAGCCTTCGCCGCCTACTTGTGCTGCTACGGCCTGACCAGCTACCAATGAACGCTTACCCTTACGTCTGCGTCTTAGCTGCTGAGAACCAGTAGTACCAGTTTCTAGTGTTTGTTCATCCCCAACTTGTCCACTCTTTGCTGCGCCTGTAGAAGAACTAGGGGCTGCTGGCTTTGGAGGTGGAGGAGGAGGTGGCGGAGGGGCTGGTTTGCTTCGTCTAAATCCACCCATCTTATTGTCCTGTATTCATGCTAGAGTTAGCTGTTGGTATTTGTAGACCAGCAGCAGTGCTGCCTGTCTGAGTAGACACATCTTGTGTCATGTCCGTACGCAATGCTCGTTTACCCTTACGTTTGCGAGACATCTTATCTGTATCCAGTTCTGTGTCTTCAAGCTCAAGTTCAGGGGTCTTAGTCACCGCAGTTACGGGACGAGCAGGGGCAGGAAGTGGTGCTGGAGCTTTGCTCCCAAATAGTCCACCCATGTTAATCTTCCTCAAAGTCTGTGTTTTGCAACTCTTGTAGTTTTGTCAAGATAGATTGTTGACCCCTAAGGAACGCAAGCTCCTCAGGGGTAATCTGTTCTATCGGAAGTTTGTCTGGATAGAGTTTATACAAGTACTCTAAGAGTGCCACAGTTATGTTAAAGTTGTTTCCTAATACTCTCATAATGCAAACTTCGCTAATGTTGTAACTTTAGATTTCACATATACCAGCAGTACAAGCAAGTTCCTGAGAAGACGTTGTGTTATCAGCTAGTTCTTGGTATTCAGAGAAGTCAATCTCTGGCATCTCATTAGCTAGTCTGTCATACTCTTCAACGGAGACCTCTTCATACGGTGCTTGTGCATACGTGTGGTTGTCGTCTTCACGAGGCAGGAAGGATACCCCACACACCTCATCCCAGTGCTTCCACACCCAAGCTCCAACATCTGCCCATTCGTCCTCACCTACATAGATGGTGACTGATGGGTTATGGTCTGTCCAGTTCTGACGGTATGTCAGCCACAGTTCAAGATGCTCTAGTGCAGAGATGTCGTGTCGTGTGATACTGTTCTGGGCAGAAGCCATAGGAAAGCTAAACACAAGGTTCTGTGGGTTGTATACATCTACCTCACACGGTACGCCCTTTTCCTGCATCCAAGATGCCAGAGGGTCTTTTACGTCTGCACGTACTCTACGAATGTAGTGCTGTGCATAGCGAGGGTGGATACCACTACCACTGTTGACTAGCTGTGACACAGTGCCGCTAGGCTTGACAGTTGTGATAGCTTTAGACTCTGGGATTCCCAGTTTCTTTGCCCACTCTTTGTTTGTTTCCCGTGCAACATCACGAAGCTGCTGAAGAGTACCAGCCAGCACAGACTTCTCGTACTCACCCTGACCTGACATAATCTTGTGGTCAAAGATACCAGTAAGAGATACGCCTAGTAGCCTTTCTTCTTCGGAGTTTTTCTTCCATTGCGGTGACAGATATTTGAAGTCCACAAGGGCTGATTGTATCGTCCCAATGATAGTTGCGATTTCGACTTTCCTCTTGAGGTCTGCCGTTCCGTCTTCTTCTCTGATGATAACTTCTGAGAGGTTGCAGAACTGCTTGCTTCTGAGGCTGATTTCTCCGCAAGGGTTCGTTCCGAAATCATCACGGACTTCTCTGCCAATATCTGCTGCTTTAGCTTTCGCTGCTTCACGGTTGAAGATTCCCCTCTCCCCAGACTTCGATTCATACACAGCGTTCCACTCACGCAGGAAGCTGCCCATGTCTGGCTTCTCTGTAAAGGCAATGCTGTTGTTTGCATAGCTACGATTAACTTGGTCATTCCACCAGTTGCCCATCTTAGCGTGACGCATACGGTCATCGCTCAGATTAGACAGGCTAATCATAGCTGACCTACGGACACCACCTACGACAACGGCAGCAGCTACCTGACACATCAGGTCATGGCACTCAAGGCTGTTCAGTTGTCTGCCTGTAGCTTTCTTGAACGTAGCTACAGTAAACTTGAACAGGTTGACCAGAGGGTCAGCACCACTGGCACGTCCCCCAAATGTCTTCAGTCTTGCACCAGCAGGACGAACCTTTGACACGTCCCATGTAGGAATCTCACCAGCATACAGACGGGAGATAAGCTGACGCAGAGCTTTTGCCCAGCCCTCTTTACTGTCTGCCACTTTGATAATCTCATCAGTCATAAACAGTTCAGCAGGAACTTCAGGCAGCTTGCTGATAAACTGACGCTCAACAGAGAAGCCTACCCCTGTGCCACACATCAGTACCAGCAGGGCTTCATCAAAGGCTTTCGGGTCATCCACTGCCAAGAAGCTACAGTTGTATGCAGCTACTTGGTTGCGGTCTAGTGCCTCACCAGCAGTCATGATAGTACGCATAGAGGGTACTACCTCTAGGTCATTGATGGCTGTCTTTACGTCTTGACGCTTTGACAGGGCAGGAAACTTGTCAGTCATGTAGTTCCACCAACGGTCTACAGTCTCGTCCCAAGTCTCTCGCCTACCCTTGTCTTCTAACCATCGGGCATACCTACTGGTATGGATGTAGGATTGATATGCATCCATTATCTGTTATCTCCTTCTCCATGTAGTTGACCACGTACCTGACGGTCTTTGACTTTTTCAATGTTCTTCTCTGCTACTACCTCTAGTGAGATACCACAGTCATAGGCTAGGTTTGCAAGATACCACAGAACATCACCCATCTCAGATTCAATCTTTTCTTTCTGTTCATCAAGGGGGATGCCATCACGCATCATCTTCTTAATCTTACCTGCTACTTCACCTGCTTCTTCAGCCAGCCCCAGTGCAGGATACGACACTGCATACTTCTTAGGATATACTGCCGTTGTCAGGGCTGTTCGTTGATATGTTGCAAAATCAATCATTCTTCGCCTACCTCGTTTCCATCGTTCTTCTCAGCATATACACCTGAGACATAGTTGTAACCTGCACCTTGCAGGAAAGATTTGAAATGATAGAGGACATCAGGTAAGAAGTCCTCTGTTGTAAAGATGTGTTCTACGTCTGTTGAGACTTCTCCGTCCTCGTCATATGTAGTGGCACGAAATGTGTATGTAGTATTCACCAGTTCTTATCCTTTGTTTTTTCCATAAGCTCTACCATCTTGTTCAGATACCAGATAGCTTTCTTAGCATCTTCGATAGGCTTGCCTTTAGACCACAAGCGAGAACCAGTATACTTGATTACATTACCATGACAGTAATGAATAGCATCGTACTCACCAAGCACATCAACAATGTAGTCGATGGTCTCAATCTGACCGTCAGTATAATGAGCAGGACTATTTATGTTGTCGGTTGCCATAGTGTTACCTCTCCTGTGTCTGTGTCATAATAACCATCCCGTAGGATGAAAGCTAGTCGTGCGTTCTCCAGTGCTACTGCTTCAGATAAACCTTTATCCGTATACGCTTGAGCAACAGCAGCCCAGCCTTGACCTTCATCAAGTATTTTCTCAGCACGTTTGATGCCGATAGTAGGGCATCCTTTGTAGTTGTCAGCATTGTCACCACATAGAGTTTGTATGAGGTGATTATAGTTAGCTTCGTCTTCACTGATTTCATAAACCTCTGTGCCAGACCAGTGCTTTGCTGGTACAGTTTGCAGGTCTTTGTCTTCAGACCAGATAATAGTATCTGGATTTGATGTACCCAGTATTCCAAGAACATCATCGGCCTCCAAGTTCTTATAGATGATTGTGTTGTACTTGTCAATCATATAGTCCCTAGCAAACTTCAGGAGCATAGGCTTGCGTGTGTCCTTACGTTGTGCTTTGTAGTACGGAGCAAGCTGCTTCCGAAAGTTGTTAGAATCAGACAAAGCCAGTACAACATCCTGAACAGGAGCTTCGTCTTCCAGTTTACTAATCTGGTCATCAATGCGGATGGCTACGTCTTGTTCCCAAGCGTGTAGTGTCCACAGTCCATCACCCCAGTTGACGGGTGTCTCTGCTGATGCAGCAGCTTTGAAGGCTACTATATCAGCGTCAATAAGCAGTAGGGTCATCGTCATTTTCCTCTATCATCTTCTGTTCTAAGCGGTGCTGTTCTTTAGCTGCTTCAAGGGTAACCACCCTTATGCCAGTGACCACCTGAATGTAATCTAAGTAAGTTTCAACAATCCACTTACAACATACTACAATGGTTACAGCCAGAAAGCAACAGGTAAGTATTAACTTAAATAAAAAATCAAATTCCATCCCTGAACGCCTTGAATACATCACTAGAGAAGAGCTTTTGAAGATTGACTAGATACATCTTAGATGCGTAGTTATCCCCACCTTTAACAACCTTAACGTAGTCAAGGTTCTTAATTATTCTCTTCAGGTTTTCCGTTTTGAAGACAAGTGTTGCAAACACGTCCTCACCTACACACAGCTTGTGAAACCAGTAGTCGGCTTCGGTTGCTGCAATACCACTAGGCTTGCCATAGCTTTCAAATTCAATGGCTATGTTGCCTGTCTTCATCCACATGCCACGCTCTGACTTAACTTCAATCTTACCGTTCTGAAGCATGTCAGCCACTTGCTTCTCTCTCACCTGACCGTACTGCAAGTCTAGGTCAAACTTCTTGCGGTCAGCTTTAGTGGGTGTCAGCCCAGTTTCTTCCAGACTTGTACTCACTGTCGAGTTGACATCTGAATCTGTAGTGGTCTTGGACTTCTCGCATACACTGCTGAATGAGTTGACCTGTTGCATCTTCTTGTCCTTCCTTTACTAGTAACTGGACTTCATCATGAATGAACGCTACAATCTGTGCGTCCAACTTGGCTTCTTTCAAGGCACGAGCAATGTACACGTACCAAGTCTTACAGATGATTGCGCCAGCAGACTGAAGCAGAGTGTTCAGTGCTGCATGGCTGTGTCGGATGGGAATGATACGTCCGTCCAAACCCTTAATCCAGCCACGTTCTTTTGCTGCGAGGGACACAGCATCCTTCAGGTTCTTGAGGGCAGGTAGCTTCTTTAGAAACTTGTTCTTGATGCGTCTACCTTCAGTCGAACCCTTGCCAATAATCTTACCAATCTTCTCATCACCTGCACCGTACAAGAATCCATATATGAATGTCTTGGCGTTGTTACGTGTGGGAAGGCCAGCAGCCTCTTGGTTAGTGGTATGCACGTCACCTTCTAGGACGACATTGGCATAAGAACCACCGTCATAAGCAGCCATATAATGAGCAAGGCAACGCAACTCAAGGCCAGAAGCATCAGCACCCAGCAGAGAGTACCCCTGAGGAGCATGAAAAAGGCTTCGACACTCCACACCAAACGCTGCCCCAACGGACGGGACTTGCGCCATGTTAGGGTTGGCATGAGTGCAGCGAGATGTGACAGCACCCATGTGATTAACACGTCCATGCAGTCTTCCTTTCTTTTCCATCTTGAGCCATGCCTGTTTGCCTGTAGCAAGCTGACCAATCCGCTTGTTCAGCAGCAGGTACTCACTGAGCATACGAGCCTCAGGCATGTCAATACCAGACAGAACAGTCTCATCTACCTTTGCCTCACCACTATCGGTGAAAGCCTCAGGTTGCCAACCACGCTTGACCAGACGGTCAGCAATCTGCTGACGTGATGCAGGATTGAACGGGATAGTCTTTGTCTTGGTCTTCATTTCGATGACCGTAGGTTCAAAGGTATCCTGTAGCTCCTTCTCTAGCTCTGACTTGCGCTGTGCAAGTTGAGAGTAAAGCTGCTGTGCAGCCTTGACATCGAAGGGAAAGCCATATTCTTCCTGTTCCAGTAGCAGAGTGTGTAGCTCTGTCTCTAAGTCGAGGGCTTCTTGGTTGAAGTTTCGGTCTTGGATTCGCTCGTAGAGTTTTTGATTGACTGCAACGTCTTGGATACAGTAGTCGAGCATCTCCGTTGTGAACGCATCAAAGCCTGTTTCACTGGTGATTTCACCTTTTAATACTCCAAGTCTGTGACCCCATGCACGAAGGGAGTGTGACCCCACAAGTTTCTGTGGTATCTTACCCTGCTT
>ERZ869936.2577-NODE-2577-length-10513-cov-3.675942_pt1 | contig 10513 bp, 6 predicted proteins | sample MGYA00520876_ERZ869936 | MGnify/ENA primary metagenome ERZ869936 (study PRJEB32218, sample SAMN09650985) | biofilter metagenome | isolation source: enrty point of leading RO module | place: Saudi Arabia: Thuwal, RO plant located on Red Sea | collected 2016-02-17 ... | reverse complement strand
TCCTGATGGTGACCGCAACGCTGTTTTTGCGACCAGCGGAAATCATTCCGCCCCTGGCGGGTCTGCCCATCTACGAAGTGCTCATTCTGGCGACGGCCGGTCTGTCGTTTCAGAGCGTGATCCGTAAACTACGTTGGAACTCTCTGCGGAACAGCCCAATCACGATTTGCGTTTTGGGTCTGCTGGCGGCCACGGCTTTGTCGCACGCGTCACATGCCTACCTGTACGGCCTGCGCACCTCAACGATCTTCGTTGCCAAGACACTGGTGTACTTTGTGCTGATGATTGCCGTCGTCGACACGCCCGATCGTCTTCGACGGTTCGCCTTAACAACCGCAGTCTGTTCGTCCGCCATGGTCGCTTTGTGCGTCGTCGACTACGTCGGCATTGTTGACTTTCCATTCATCCAGCACGTCGCGGACCGCGATGGTGTTCTGGCGACGGGAGAAGCCAACAAGGTCCTGCGGATGCGGGGGACGGGCATCTTCCAGGACCCGAATGACCTGGCCCTGCTGATTGTCGGCACGCTCATGCTGTGCGCTTACCTGCTCTCCAATTCAGCCCTTGGCGCGGTCCGCTTCGCCTGGCTGGGGCCGATCGCCATTCTGCTTTCGGGGCTGTTTTACACGCGGTCACGTGGTGGACTGTTGGCGTTCGCTGGGGCGATCTTCGCCTTGATCCTGGCCCGTTGTGGCAAGAAGGTCGCCATCGCCATTGGAGTCTGTGGTGTCCTGGCGATTCCCGCCGTCGCTGGCCGCCAGGGAGAGATTGATCTCGAAAGCGGCACCGGTCATGAACGGCTGCTGCTGTGGCGGGAAGGCATCGTGGCCGTCATGTCTCCCGACCTGCTGTTCGGGATTGGACAAGGACTCTACGGAGACTTAGCTGGCCTGGTCGCCCACAACTCGTTCGTGCATGCCTACGTTGAACTCGGCCTGTTCGGCGGAACGCTGTTTTTTGGCTGTTTCTTCTTTGCCGGTTGGGCATTTTATCGCATGCGCCGAGATCGAATTCCGATCGTCGTTCCAGAATTAAAACGCTTCTTCCCCTACGCCTGCGCGATCGCAATGGGCTGGTGCGTCGGCATGTTGTCACTCTCACGCTGCTACGTCGTCCCCACGTACATGGTGATCGGGCTAATGGCCGTCTACGTCGAGATGCTCGGCAAACAGACGACACCGCCCCGACCGTTGTTGACCTGGTCCCAGTCGAGCGTCACGCGTCTGACGGCGGCCAGTGGAATGTTCTTCGCCGCCATTGTCGTGTTTGTTCGAGTGATGGCTCGATAGTCGAGCTCGGAATTTTGTTGCCAGACGTTTAGAAGCATTGGACCTGAGATGGCTCCTTCGGTTGTATCCGTCGAACCAAATCACACACCACCTGCCGACGGCCGGACCGCAGCCGATAGCAGATCGCGCGGTTCGGCTTCACGTCAACGAGTCGGGCAACGGACGCGGCTGCCGCCTGAGATCGCACGTCAAGCAACCGCCGTCCAGCTCCCACCGACCGTCATGGCACCGACGAAGCGGACTTGTTCTGTCCGCGTCCTGCGACATTCAGATCTGACCACTTCGTTCGTCAATGCGTGGGAACAACTGGAGCGAACGGCCTGGACACCGAACGCTTATCAGGCACCACAGTTTGTCCTGGCCGAACTCAAGCATCTCCTGCCCGATGCCCAGCCGTTGTTTCTGGCGGTCGTCACCAATGAATCGCAAGCGACGTCGTCCTCGGAAGGCCTCTGGGACGAAGCTGTTGACAGGCTGGTCGGATTAACGATCGTTTCGCCCACGTGGGGCAATCGTGATTTGCCGTTACCTCATCTAGAGGCATTTCGATCGGACTATACGGCACTCGATGGGATCCTGCTGGACATTGAGTATGCCGAGTCTGCCGCCGAAGCGTTGTTCGATTTCATTCAGAATTCCAGTTGGCATGGATTGGGCTTCGAGGTCACCCACGTCGGTAGCGAGCAGGCCAACCTGTTGCAGAAAGTGGCCGACCGACGGGGCATCGAGTGGTCCGAACAGTATCGCTGGCAGCGTGCCGTCATGCCCCGGTCGACGGCGCAAAACAATTACGAAATGACCGCGATCAGCAGGAATCGACATAAGAAACTATGTCGGAAGCAGCGTCGATTGAAGAGATGCGGCCGGTACGAGTTCCGGATCCACCGCGAGCCAATCGACTGCATGCACGCAGCTGAGCACTTTCTCGAACTGGAAGCCATGGGTTGGAAAGGTGAAAACCGATCCGCAATGACCTGTGATCGCGATCGTCGTGACTTCTACCTGAAAATGGTCTTCGATTTCGCCCGCGCCGGGCGAATCTTCTTCACCGACATCGTCCTGAACGGGAAGGTCATCGCGATCTCGTGCAATCTGCTGTCCGAGGGGACGGCCTTTGCATTCAAGATTGGCTGGAATTCCAAGTTTGGAGTTTACTCTCCCGGCTTGTTGAACGCATTCGAGAAAACTCAGGCCATGAGTTCAGAGCTCTCCGATCTTTCACTCTTCGACAGTTCAGCGCAACCCGGCTCGTACCTGGAACAGATCTGGCCGGATCGCATCAGCTGCGCCAAGGGACAGTTCATCTGCAGTTCGATGGGGCGGGCGGCAGCATTCGCTGTGCGGCAAGCCCGCCGCTTAAAGCGGCAACTGAAGCCACTCCGCACACACACCAATGCGAATTCACGGAGTCTTCCGTCACGTCAGCAGGAGCTTGACGCATGAGTCATCCACCTTCGGTTCGCACGAACATCATCTGGGGTTGGGCTGACCACGCCATCGGACTGTTCGTCGGACTGTTCATGATGCCGTTCGTTCTCCACACCTTGGGGGACGAGAGCTACGGCACGTGGCTCTTTATCAATTCGATCGCTGGCTACTCGGGATTGCTGTATCTCGGGTTTGGACAGACGATCTGCCGATTTACGTCGACCTACCATACGCAGCAGGACTGGGACCGGCTGAATCACGTCTCCAGCGTGGTCTTCGGGATCTACATGGTCACCGGAGCCATTGCCCTGGCCATCTCCGGTTTGCTGTCCTGGCTGGTCCCGAGTCTGGATTGCTTTTCGAGTATGCCGGCTGGAGAGATTCGACTGGTTGTCCTGCTGACCGGTCTGACAGTCGCGCTCTCTATCGTGGGGAGCGTTTTCGGCGGTATCTTGATGGGGACACAGCGGTTCGACCAGTATCGGGGGATCTCCATTGCCTCGGCAATCATTCGGGTGGCCTTGGTCGTTCTGTTCCTCAAACACGAATCGGGCCTAGTCCGACTGGCTGTCGTGTTTACGATCGTGACGATTCTGGAGAATGCGGCCTACATCACGCTGGCCTACCGTGGAGTCCCAACGCTCAGGATCGATCTGCGGAGCGTGTTCAAGGAGGGAGTGGGCGAATACTTCCAATTCGGAATGCTCTCGTTCCTGAATACGATCGCCTCGCAGGTCCTGGCGGTAACCGACACAGTTATTATCGGAATCTACTTCGGTCCGTCGCACATTGTTCCCTTTTACATTGCACTCCGGTTGTCCCGCTTCGTCGGCCAGCCAATTAATCAAATCGCTGGAGTCTTCATGCCACGGGCGGGAGAACTCCACACGCAGAACAACACCAGACAACTCAGGAAGCTGCTCGCCCTCGGTGTCGGTGTTTCGTTCCTGATGACCGCCGGTGTCCTTATCGGAGCCGCCTGGTTCGGTGAGACCGTCATCAAAACGTCGGTCGGCCCGAGCTACGAACTGAGCCACAACCTGCTGTTGATTCTGCTGTTCGCCCAACTGGTCGTCATCCCAACACAGGTCATCCGCTCAGTCTTGTATGGCGTCGGAAACGTTCGTCTGCCGGCAATGTTGTACCTGACCGAGGCCATCTGCAACGTCGTCCTGACGCTGCTGCTCATCAAGCCCTTCGGCCTGATTGGTGTGGTCACGGCAACGGTGATTCCAGTCTTCTTGATCGAGTTGTTTATTCTGGCCCCCTATGGGCTCCGCACACTTGGCATCAGTGGCAGTGAATTCGTTCGAGAATGCCTCGGCCCCCAAATCCTGCCACTGCTTGCTTTATCAATTTACTCGGCTGTTCTGGCCAACACGATCGCAGTCCCGGACACTTGGCCGGCCGTGATCGCTGTCACAGCCGGAGGTGGGCTCACGTTGGTGGCCGTCTGGTCGGCCCGCCACTACGGACTGAAGGCCTGGGACACGTCTCACGCCGTCAGTAGCACTTAGAACATCGAACGTCGGCCGGTGACTTGCCCAGGCTTCACCACACGCCTCGCCGGGCAAATAACCGCGGATTGGGCCACTTGATCGCCGCGATCCGTGAGACATCAGCCGCCTAAGCCAATGAAAGTGACCCCAATCATGACACTGCAGTCTGCCAGCCTGCTTGGAGAACCGATTCCTGCCGACAGCTTGTCGACCGCAAACGCCGCACGCTCAGCGACCGTCGAGACCGCCCGCTCGGACAACCCTCTGTCGGTTCAACTTGTCCCGTCGTCGTCCTCCGCGACGCTTCTTGCCGACTGGGCTGATCTGGAACAGCGAATCGGCAGCCAGGCATTGGCCTGTTCGGCCGCCTGGACAAGGACGTGGCTGGCCAACTACGCCGACCTGGTTCCTCACCATTTCGTTGTCGCACGCGTGAATGACCAGTTGGTTGGTGTCTGCTTGCTGACTGAGGGAGTCGGCCAGTTCGACGGACCGTTTCGCTTGAGAACATTGCATGTCGGGACGGCTGGCGAACCGGATGCCGACAGTAGCTGTATCGAATACAACCAGATTCTGGTCGAACCACGTTTTCGAAAGGCATTTGTCGAGAAGCTCCTTGAACTGGTCGACCGACTGCCGGGATGGGAGGAGTTCCGCCTGGATGGTTTTTCGACCGAGGATGCTGGCCCACTCCTGTCGGCTCGTACCGATTGGAACGTGCGACGCGTCGAATGCAACTACTTCGATCTGCAACTCGCCCACGACGCCCGGACTGATGCACTGGCTCAGTTCGGTTACGCCACACGTAAGAATCTGCGGAAGAATCTGAAAGCACTTGGAAACGTCACTACGGAATGGGCCGAAACACCAGAGGAAGCACGCAGCATTCTTGCGGACCTGGTTCGGCTGCATCAGCAGCGGTGGAACGCCGCCGGTTATCCAGGGGTTTATGCCAGTCCACGATTCACGAAGTTCCATGAGCAGCTAATCGACGCGTTGTTGCCGACCGGTCAATTGGCCTTGTTTCGCGTGACGGCTGAAGAATACGACGGCCAACAGAACGCGGTTCTTGGTTGTGTCCAGTTGTTTGTCGATCGGAATCGAATTCTCTGCTACCAGGGTGGGAGCGCCCCCTATTCCACCAAGCTCAGCCCGGGTGTGATGGTCGACTATCTCTGCATCGAAGAATGCCTCCGACGCGGTTTTCTGGCGTACGACTTTCTCGGCGGCCAGACACACCACAAACGGAAGCTGGGAACAGCCGCCGGAGAACTGGTCTGGGCCGTACGGCGACGACCCAGTTGGAAGCATGCAGTGGCCAACTCACTCCGGAACATTAAGCGAACCGGTCGGCGGAGACTGACAGAACTCCGACAGACGCTTTCGACAACAGATCGGTCGTCGAACGGCTCTGACGACATCGATTCCGATGGAACTTGAGGCTCTGAGACACAATTCACTCAGACCAGAATCATGACGATCTCGATCAACTCTCATCCAAAACATTGCCGGTTTGATGTATCTCCGCAGAGGTGACACGATGCACCACGTTCTTGAAATGAATTCCATCGAGGAACTCCGCCCGTACCGAGACGTGTGGCAGGCGCTCCTCAAGCAGACAGCCCAAGCCTCGTTTGTCCGATCTTTCGATTGGCTGGAAGTGTATTGGAAGCACTTCTCCGACGATCAGACGCTCCGCGTCCTGCTGGTCCAGAACGAGGACTGCGAGGTTGTCGGCATACTGCCGTTGGTCGTCCGGCCGATCGAGACTCGCGTCGGCAAGTTGAACTATCTGACGTATCCACTCGATGACTGGGCCACGTACTACGGTCCGGTGGGTCCGCAGCCGGAAGTGTGGCTACGATCCGCCTTCGACCACATCCGCCACAGCAGCCGCGATTGGGACGTCGTCGAGCTGCGGTTTGTTGGCAGTTCTACCACAGAGACCGACGCGACGGCCCAGGCCTTTTCCGTGTTCGAACGGAACGTCCAGCCCCGCCCCTGGCATCAGGCGGCAGTGATTCAGCTGCGCACGACATTCGACGACTACGTGAGCAGCAAGTCGAAGAATTTTCGCAAAGGGCTCCGCAAAACGGAACGGAACCTACAATCCCTGGGCGAAGTCCGGTTGTGCCGGTATCGACCGTTGGGAACGGCCGGCGGCGATGATACGCCCCGCTGGGATCTGTACGAAGCGTGCGAAGAGATTGCCCGCAACAGCTGGCAGGGTACGTCTCGCACGGGAACAACGATTACGCATGCTCCCGTTCGGCAGTTTTTCCGCGATGTCTATGCTGCTGCCATCCGCTGCGGTTCACTTGACCTAAACTTGCTGTATGTCGGGGGACGACCTGTCGCCTACGACTACAATCTTGTGAACAACGGATACATCGACTGTTTAAGAACCGGATTCGATCAAACCAGCGGTGCTGAAGGAGCCGGTTCGCTGATGTTCAAACTCTGGCTCGAGGACAGCTTCGCTCGCGGCGATCAGGTGATTGACCTGGGAGTCGGGAGCCTGGACTACAAACAACGCTGGTGCACAGAGGTTGTGGGAAGCTTCCGCTTCACACACTTCGCGAGAACAGCCTGGCGATCCCAGCTTTTAAATTGGAACCAATGGGTGAAGACTCGGTTCGGAACGCGCGTCGAAGAATTCGAACAGTCGGACGAGACACTTCACAATCAGCGTCCGGAGAAGGTGGTTGAGTTGCCAACACCGGAATGCGTCACATTACCGTGACACCCTAGAAGCGGTTTCGGAACCGGTAAGTGAAGCTGTTTTGGCCAAGCATGTTTCTCGCGAACACAAGTCACACAGAGGTTTTGAAACCCCTTCGAGAGAGCCCGAGTCTCTGGACTCGCGGAGCCGTCCCATGGCGACACTTTCAGCATTTGAACAGAGTATCGACCAGAAGCACGACCGTCCCGTGTCGACTCCCCTCGCCAAACGGGTCTGCCACGTAAGTTTGACGCTGTGCACCGGCGGCTTGGAACGCTTGCTCGTCGATTTCGCTGGCCGGCATGATCGCCAGCGATACATTCCCGAATTCGTCGCCTTCGGTGATCTGGGACAACCGGCAGCCGACATTCGCTCGAGGGGATGTCACGTCACGCATTTTCCCTTGTCCCATCTTGGCCGAGGTGAACGGGTCCGGCGGTTGGCCGGTCTGTTTCGCGATCGCAAAGTCGACGTCGTTCATACCCACAACGCGCAACCCCATTTGTGGGCAACCTTGGCAGCCCGCCTCGCGGGTGTTCCCGTCGTGATTCACACCCGACACGGGCGACGGTTCGGCAAGGGAGTCTGGGAAGGCTTTCAGTTTGGTCTGGCCAGCAGGCTCGCGGATCGGGTGGTGGCAGTCTCGGATGATACAGCCGACCTCTGCCGACACGTGGGCTGCCTGACGCCTCGCAAAGTCGATCGCATCTGGAACGGCATCGACGTGAATCGCTTTGCCTACTGCGGCCCGAACCCCAATCGGACAGCCATCGCCGTCGGTCGCCTTTCCGCCGAGAAGGACTTCGACACGCTGCTGAAAGCGGTGTCGATTGTCGTCAGCGAAGTCCCGGACTTCCACCTGATGCTGGTGGGAGACGGTCCCGAACGCGGCGCTCTCGAAACACTCAGCCACGATCTCGGGCTGCAGGATTCCGTCACATTCCTGGGTGAACGATCCGACGTGCCCGAACTTCTGGCCTCGGCTGCGGTCTTTGTCTGCTCGTCGCGGACGGAAGGAATCTCGCTCACTCTGCTGGAAGCGATGGCCGTCGGCCTGCCGGTTATTGCCACGAAAGTCGGCGGAAATCCCGAAGTCGTCGCGTCGGAAGCGACCGGCCAGCTTGTTCCGGCAAGCAATCCCACTCAGCTGGCGACCGCAATCATTGATCTTTGCCTATCACCAGACCGCTGCCAACAGTGGGGCGCTGCTGGCCGGAAACGAGTTGAAGATTGCTTCAGCGTGGATCGCATGGTTCGCGATTACGAACGGTTATATGACGAGATCGCCGCAGCAAAGCCGCGGCGCAAAGGCCATTGATCCAGGAATTGCATCGCGCGCAGAACAGCCCGGAGGCGTGAGTAACCAGCATGCGTTTGCTTTTCTTTTCGACAAGTTATCCGAATCCACTTCAGCCACGAATCGGCAGCTTCAATCATTCATTGATTCAGGCGTTGGCGGAAGACCATTGGGTTCGCGTAGTGGCTCCGATTCCCTGGACCAGCGAGTTGGCCATCACTCGACGGACTGGCCGCCGGATGCCTGACGGGCGCATGAGCTATGCCGGTGGCGTACCCGCTGTGCATCCGCGGTTCTACTACTTTCCTCGGCTCATGCCATCGCAACTCGCACGCACCATGGAGTGGAGTTGCGCCCCCTGTCTCGACCAGCAGATTCAAGCGTTCCGCCCGGATGCGGTTGTGTCGTACTGGGCCGATCCGGACGGTCGGGTCGCATTGGATGCCGCACGCCGCCACAGTCTTCCGGCGATCACAATGTCCGGGGGAAGCGACGTCCTGGTACTGGCCCGCGGCGGACAACGACGAACGGCCATCTTCAGCGTACTGAAGGAATCCGACGCCGTCATCGCGGTCAGTCAGGATATCGCCAATGTGGTAATCTCCGGCGGAGTGCAGCCAGAGAAAGTGACCGTCGTCCGCAGAGGTGTCGACCGGGCGGTCTTCACACCGGGCAACCGTCTGGAAGCGCGTCACCGACTGGGAATTGACCCGACTCGCAAGATGTTCCTCTTTGTCGGACGACTTGTTCCGGTGAAGGGGTTGTCGACTCTCATTGAAGCGGCTGATCAACTTCGCCGGCAGGGAGTCGATTTTGCGTGCTATGTTTGCGGAGAAGGGTCGTTGCGTGCTCGGCTGGAGTCTCAAGTCCGGTCGCGAGGTCTGGAACGATCAATCTACTTTTCCGGTTCGCAACCGCAAGAACAATTAGTCGACTGGTATCGTGCGGCGGACTTCACGGTGCTACCCAGCCTGTCGGAAGGCATTCCGAACGTGTTGATGGAATCGATGTGCTGCGAAACCCCGTTTGTAGCGAGCAATGTAGGAGGAATCCCTGAGATTGCCGATCCGAATCACGACCAGTTGGTTCCGGTCGGAAATTCGGAATCTTGGGCAGAAGCCTTAAAACAGCAGTTGCTCCGCCCCTGCAGCCGAACTGAAAGAATCTTTCGGCCGATGACCTGGACGGATTCCGCAGCACAACTGGCCCGCGTTGCAGAGCGACTTACCGCACAGCCGATGCAATCTCTATTACCTTTGACGCAGCCAGCTAAAGACCAAACGCACGCCACAACCGCAGTTACGACGGACGGTTGCAAGGTGATCGCAGAAACGACCTGAAGCGGCAACTACCATGAGCATGACACTCGAACAACCGATCGCCGCACCACAGCCGCCCCGCCGGAACCGCGTCCGCCGCGTACTGCTGGTCAGTTATCACTTCCCGCCAGTAGGTGGCGCGGGAGTGCAGCGACCGGTAAAGTTTGTGAAATACCTGCGGGAGTACGGCTGGCACGCGAGCGTTCTTGTCGCAGCCAACCCTTCAGTCCCGGTCTTCGATGACAGTCTCTGCGAAGATATCCCGACCAACACCATCATTGAGCCCGCGCGGACATTTGAACCCGGCTACCGCTTCAAGAAAAACACCGCCCAAAGCGGCGTCACAAACGGGACCACCACCGGTTTCTCTCTGCGGCGTTGGATCAGCGGGAGTCTGCGAACCGCCGCGCACATGGTCTTGCAACCCGACCCCCAGGTCTTATGGCTGCCCGATGCCTATCGGCGTGCCATGCGACTCCTCAACCGGACTCCACACGAAGCCATCATGGCGACGGCTCCGCCCTACAGTAATCTCCTGCTGGCCGCCCGCCTGAAACGGGCCACAGGGCTCCCGTTGATTGTCGACTTCCGTGACGAATGGGATCTCAGTAGTCGCTATCTCGAAAACAGCCACAAGGACCGATTTTCGCACTATGTGCAGGAGAGAATGCAGCGGTCTGTGCTGCGATCGGCCGACGCTATTCTCGCGACAACTCGCAGTAGTACAAACCGCCTTCTGGACCGAGCCCGCAATGCCGGCAGCCACGCAGTCGGACGTTGTATCTACAACGGGTTTGACGAAGACGACTTCCCGAGTGACCAGTGGCACGCCAGCGGGGCGAACCACTCCGGCCGTCTGCGGCTGGTTTACACCGGAACTTTGTGGAATCTGACTTCGGCACAACCGTTGGCCGAAGCGATCGAGAAGCTGGCCGTCGCCGCTCGGTCTCTGCGTGAAC
>ERZ869936.2576-NODE-2576-length-10520-cov-4.985284_pt1 | contig 10520 bp, 11 predicted proteins | sample MGYA00520876_ERZ869936 | MGnify/ENA primary metagenome ERZ869936 (study PRJEB32218, sample SAMN09650985) | biofilter metagenome | isolation source: enrty point of leading RO module | place: Saudi Arabia: Thuwal, RO plant located on Red Sea | collected 2016-02-17 ... | reverse complement strand
CACGTACCACAGCCAGCCGTCGGGCACGATGACCACCTCTTCCATGGTCTCGGGGATCTCATAGCCCGCGTCCTCGAAGTTTTCCGGCACGTACCAGACCAGCGACTTCACGTTGACGTTGTAGAAGAAGCCGTAAAGGTCCTCCTCGCCATCCTGACCGGGGAACGTCCCCAGATCGACCCAGCTTTCGCCTGCACCGTAGTTCTCAGCGATCCAGTCGCCCAACCCGTCGGGCAGCGGGCTCAACAGGCCACGCGACGCCATGTCCGCGGCAAGACCGGGCTGCGGGAACACCGCTACGTTCGGCGCGGCGCCCGCTTCGGCGTCGATGACGATCTGCTGCTCGAAGCTGTCTGATCCGGTATAGATCACCTCGGCGCCGGTCGCGTCGGCGAAATAGGCGATCACCGAGCGGAACACATCGTCTTCCGGCTGCAACCACGGACCCGAGACGGTCACGGTCTGGCCGCTCAGATCGGGTGCCGATTCCTTCCACGCGTTGTAGCTGTCCCAGCTGAAACGCGCATCGTCCTCACCGAACGGCAAATGGCCGCCGGCAAGGGCTCCGGTCGCCGACATGGCCGCTACCGCCACGCCCGCATACAAACTCTTTTTCATAAGACTACCTCCCGGTTCCGGACCAATAGGCCCATTCAACTCCACGCTCCGCCTCGCATTTTCCAAAGCGGTTTGGATGGTCGCATCTTTCGCGCAAACGACAATACCTGTCAATCCGGCAATTGAACACCGCTTTCTGCCCACGAATGCCGCAGCAGGAGGCAACGATGAAAACGTCATGGCCTTTGACATGATCCATCGTTTCCGTATTCTGTTTCAAACTTCAAAGCGCTTTGAGACGCCGACCGACCATGAACCTGAAAGAACTCTCAGAGACACTGGGTCTGTCCCCCACAACGGTCAGCCGGGCGCTGAACGGGTATCCCGAGGTCAGCGAGCGCACGCGCCGCCGCGTCGTCGAAGCCGCCGCCGCACACAACTACTCGCCCAATTCGGGCGCGCGGCGCCTTGCCACCGGCCGCTCCATGGCCATCGGACATGTGCTGCCGCTCTCGACGCAACACGAAATGGTCAATCCGATCTTCGCCGACTTCATCGCGGGCGCCGGCGAAACCTATGCCAAATCCGGCTACGATCTGGTGCTCTCGGTCATCAGCGACCGCGACGAGGAGGGATTCTACCGCGAACTCTCCACGCGTGGCACCGTCGACGGACTGGTCGTCCACGGACCGCGCATCGCCGACCCCCGAATCGCCATGCTGAACCAGATCGGCCTGCCCTTCGTCGTTCACGGCCGCTCCAGCGAAGTCGAGGTGGAGTATTCCTGGCTCGACATCAACAACCGCCGCGCCTTCTTCCGCGCGACGAACTTCCTCCTCGATCTGGGTCATCGCCGCATCGCGCTGGTGAACGGTCTGTCCGACATGGATTTCGCGCGACGGCGCTATCTCGGCTACCGCTCGGCGCTCGAAGAACGCGGGGTCGCCTTCGATCCGAAACTGGTGTCGCACGAAGAGATGACCGAGAACTACGGCTACGAGACCGCACGGCGGCATCTGGCGACGGTCGATCGTCCGACGGCGTTCCTCGTCTCGTCGATCATTGCCGCCATCGGGGTGCGCCGCGCGATCTCCGAGCTCGGGCTGAAGATGGGCCATGACATATCCGTTGTCATTCACGACGACGATCTCAGCTACTTCCGCAACACCGGGGATGTCCCGATCTTCACCAGCGTCAGGTCCTCGGTGCGGCAGGCCGGAAAGCGACTTGCCGAGATGCTGATAGACGCGATAGGCAACCCCGACCAGCCGCCGCAAAGCGTCCTGCTGGAAGCCGAACTCACCGTCGGCCAGTCGACCGGGCCAGCCCCGGCGATGCGCCGGGTTCTCGAACAGGGATAACCGATGAAGACCAGCCGCTCCGACTTCCCCGAGGACTTCCTCTTCGGGGTCGCGACCTCGAGTTACCAGATCGAGGGCCATGCCTTCGGTGGCGCGGGCCGCACCCACTGGGACGACTTCGCCGCCACGCCCGGCAACGTCGCGCGCGCCGAGAACGGCAGGCTGGCCTGCGACCATTATCACCGGATGGATTCGGACCTGGACCTGATCCGCGACCTGGGCGCCGACGTCTACCGCTTCTCGACCAGTTGGGCGCGCGTGCTGCCCGAGGGGCGCGGCGCGGTCAACGAAGAAGGTCTCGATTTCTACGACCGTCTCGTCGACGGCCTCCTCGCGCGCGGCCTCAAACCGGCGGCGACGCTCTATCACTGGGAATTGCCCTCGCCGCTCGCCGATCTGGGCGGCTGGCGGAACCGCGACATCGCGGGCTGGTTCGCCGACTTCACCGAGGTCCTCATGTCCCGCATCGGCGACCGGGTCTGGTCAGCCGCTCCGATCAACGAGCCGTGGTGCGTAGCCTGGCTCAGCCATTTCATGGGCCTCCACGCGCCGGGCCTGCGCGACATCCGCGCCACCGCCCGCGCGATGCACCACGTCCTTCTGGCCCACGGCACCTGCATCCAGACAATGCGCGGCCTCGGCATGACCAACCTGGGCGCCGTCTGTAATTTCGAATGGGCCAACCCGGCCAGCGACAGCGCCGCCGACCGCGCGGCAGCGGCCCGTTACGACGCCTACTACAACCGCTTCTACCTCTCGGGCATCTTCAAGGGCGAGTATCCCGCCGAGGTGCTCGAAGGTCTGGCCCCTCACCTTCCCGCCAATTGGCAGGATGACCTTTCCACCATCACCACGCCGGTCGACTGGTGTGGCCTGAACTACTACACGCGCAAGAACATCGCCGCCACCGACGCGCCATGGCCGTCGCTGGAAGAGGTCGAAGGCCCTTTGCCCAAGACCGCGATGGACTGGGAGATCTATCCCGACGGACTTGGCGATTTCCTTCGCTGCACCGCGGCCGACTGCCCCGGCGGGCTCGCGCGCTTCGTCACCGAGAACGGTATGGCCAGCCATTCCGGCACCGAGGATCAGGACCGCATCGACTATCTCGACGCGCATCTCGGTCGGGTGAAGGCCGCCATCGCCGACGGCGTTCCGGTCAAGGGCTACTACGTCTGGTCGCTGATGGACAATTACGAGTGGGCGTTGGGCTACGACAAGCGGTTCGGACTCGTCCATGTGGACTTCGACAGCTTGCAGCGCACGCCCAAAGCGTCCTATCACGCTCTGAAGGACGCCCTCGCCCGCTGACCGCCCAAGGACCGCATCCATGCCCAAGCACCCGCCGAACACGCTGTCCCTGGTCGCCGATGTCGGCGGCACGAACACCCGCGTCGCGCTGGCCGAGGGCGCAAGGCTCCTGCCCCAGACGGTGCGCAAGTATCCGAACGCCGACTATGCCGGGCTGGAAACCGTGCTCAAGACCTATATCGCGGACGAGGACGATGTCGACTGCACCGCCGCCGCCGTCGCCGTCGCGGGCCCGGTTCGCGACGGGCGGGGTGAACTGACCAACCTCGACTGGACCTTCGACCGCGACACCGTCGCCCGCGCCACCCGGGCCGAACGCGTGTCGGTCGTGAACGACCTCCAGGCCCAGGGCCACGCCGTCGGTTTCATCGCGCCCGACAAGCTTCGCACCGTCATCGAAGGCCCCGAGGCCGAGCCGCAGGCCGCCAAGCTGGTTATCGGCGTCGGCACCGGCTTCAACATCGCGCCCGTCTACGAAGGCGCCGGCGGCCGCATCGTGCCACCCTCCGAGGCGGGCCACGCCAATATTCCGCTCCGTACGGACGAGGAATTGCGCCTTCTCAGGTTCATCGAGACGGTCCACGGCTTTCCTGGCGTCGAGGACGTCCTGTCGGGCCGTGGGCTGGAACGCGTCTATGCCTGGCGCCGCGCCGAGGCGGGCGATCCGGCCGAGAAACGCGCCTCCGACATCATGGCCGACTGCGAAAGCGGCGCCGACCCGGCGGCGGTCGAAGCCGTCGAGTGGTTCGTCCGCATCCTCGGCACCGTCGCGGGCAACCTCTCGCTGATCCACCTGCCCTTCGGCGGCGTTTTCCTGATCGGCGGCGTGGCGCGCGCGGTCACGCCCTATTTCGACCGTTTCGGCTTCGCCGACGCCTTCCGCGACAAGGGCCGCTTCTCCGGCTTCATGAAGAATTTCGGCGTCTCAGTGATCGAAGACGATTTCGCCGCGCTGAATGGCCTGGCCAACCATCTGGCCCGCTGAAAGCCCCGCTTTTTCCCCTTTCGCGTAACCACGTCTTAACGCGCGACGTTCTAGGACTTCCGCGCCGCCGGATTCGCAACGCCCCGCGGCATCCCGTCGGTGACGCGAGGTATGTGAATGGTGAAACATCTGATCCTGAAGGAACGGCTGGATTCGGCCGCGGCCAGCGAACTCAGGGGCGACATCGCCGCGGCGGAAGGCGGCGACGTCACGCTCGACGCCTCCGGCGTCGTGTTCCTGGGCGGCCTCTGTCTTGAACTGCTGATGTGCGCGCGACAGGTCTGGGACGCCGCCGGTCACGGCTTCGCCATCCAGTCTCCCTCGGACGCCTTCGTCGAGAACCTGTCGCGTTTCGGTCTTACGCCCGGCGCCTTCTCGCCCGGAGGCGCGGCATGACGATCAGCGTCCTCGCCGTCGACGACAGCCGCACCATGCGCGACATGATCACGCTCGCGCTCAAGGACGAGGGGTTTTCCGTCACCACCGCCGATGACGGCCTGCACGGGCTTGAGGTTCTCGATGGAATGCAGCCCGACGTCATCATCACCGACATCAACATGCCCCGCATGGACGGGTTCGGCTTCATCGACGCGGTGCGCGGACGCGACGACGCGCGGCTGACCCCGATCCTCGTCCTGACCACCGAAAGCTCCGCCGAACTCAAGGCGCGGGCGCGCAACGCGGGCGCGACCGGCTGGATCGTCAAACCCTTCGCGCAGGACAAACTGATCCGCGCGCTTCGCACGGTCGCGGGATAGGAGCAGGCCATGTCCGACCCGATGCAGGAGATCATGGCGTCCTTCTTCGTCGAATGCGAGGAACTGCTCGAGGCCTTGGTCGATGCCCTTCAGACCATGGCCGATGGCGAGGCCGACGGCGAAACCATCAATGTCGCCTTCAGGGCCGTCCATTCGGTCAAGGGCGGCGCCGGTGCCTTCGGCCTGGACGAGCTGGTGGGCTTCGCCCATCAATTCGAAACCGTGATGGACCTGTGCCGCAGCGGCGCCCTCGGCATCGACGACAAGCTGCTCGATCTGTTCTTCCGCTGCTCCGACATGCTGTCGGACCTGGTGCGCGCCTCCCGCGACGGCACCGCGATCGACGCGGCGGGCCGCGACGCGCTGCTCGCCGAACTGACGCTGCATTCCGGCGACGACGACGCGGGCCAGCAGGCGGATGCGCCCCAGATCGACTTCGCGCCGATGGCCATCGACCTGGACGATCTGGGCGGCCCGGACGGCGAACCGTTCGATCTGCCCGGGCTGGACGATCTGCCCGACATCGGCGACCTGCCCGGCGCGGCGGAAGACGAAACGCCACTCGACGGTGACGCCCAACGGCGCCTCGCCGTCGTCTTCCGCGCCTCGCCCGAACTCTACGAAAGCGGCAACGATCCGCGCAGCCTCTTGAAATCGCTCGCGTCGCTGGCCCCCTGCACGATCACCGTGGCCTGCGATCCGGTGTCGGCGCTCCCCGACGTAAGCACGCTCGGCAGCCGCCTGGCCTGGACCATCGCGTTCGAAGAACCCGTTCAGCCGAATGCGGTCAGGGAGATCTTCGAGTTCGTCGAAGACCTGTGCGCGCTGGAGATCCGGGCCGGCGATCCGGACATCACCGCGACGGCCCCGGCGGCCGGGCCCGCACCCGAAGACGCCGAGCTTGCGACGACCGCCACGCTCCTACCCGCCGCCGACGAAGACCCGATTCGCGACGATGATCCCGAAGGCGACGAACAGATCGCCGAAGCGCCGGCGGCACCGTCGCCCGACGCCGCCCGGTCCGGCGCCGCCAAGACGGCGGCCAAGCCCTCCGCCACGGTGCGCGTCGACATCGAACGGATCGACCGCCTGGTCAATCTGGTGGGCGAACTGGTCATCAACCAGGCGATGCTCTCGCAATCCATCACCGCCGAAAACAACATCCCCGCCAATTCCTCGGTGCTGGTCGGTCTTGACGAATTCCTGCAACTGACCCGCGACATCCAGGAAAGCGTGATGATGATCCGCGCCCAGCCGGTCAAATCGCTGTTCCAGCGCATGTCCAGGATCACGCGCGAGGCCTCGGCGGCCATCGGCAAACCCGTCAGGCTGATCACCGAGGGCGAGGCGACCGAGATAGACAAGACGGCCATCGAACGTCTGGCCGACCCGCTGACCCACATGATCCGCAACGCCGTCGACCACGGGCTGGAGCCGCCCGAGGCGCGCCGCGCCGCCGGCAAGCCCGAGACCGGCGAGATCCGTCTCAGCGCCTGCCACCGCTCCGGCCGTGTTCTGATCGAGGTGTCGGACAATGGCGGCGGCATCAATCGCGACAAGGTCAAAAGCATCGCGATCGCGAAGGGTCTCATCCCCGGGGACGCGGTCCTGACCGATCCGGATATCGACCAGTTGCTGTTCCTGCCCGGCTTCTCCACCGCCGACAAGGTGTCGAACCTTTCGGGCCGTGGCGTCGGCATGGATGTGGTCAAGACCCAGATCACCGCGCTTGGCGGCCGGGTCGGTATCGACTCCGCACCCGGCGTGGGCACGACATTCTCGATCTCCCTACCCCTGACGCTCGCCGTTCTGGACGGCATGGTCATCTCGGTGGCGGGCGAAACGCTTGTTGTGCCCCTTGGCGCGATCGTCGAGACGCTTTCACTGACGCCGGGCAGCCTCAGCCCGGTGTCCCCTGGCCAATACGTGGTGCGTGTGCGCGAGCGCTTCGTACCCGTCCTCGACCTGGCGACCGAGCTGGGCTACCGCGCGCCGCGCGCCGCCGACGGCACCGGCATCGCGCTTCTGATCTCGCCTGAGGAAGGCCAGCTGATCGCGCTTCTGGTCGACACCATCGACGATCAGCGGCAGGTCGTGATCAAGGGCCTTCAGGAAAGCTACGGTCACGTCCCCGGGATCGCCGCGGCCACCATCCTCGGCGACGGCCAGATCGCGCTGATCCTCGATCCGACCGACCTGGTGCAGAACGCCAGCCTGCCGGACGACAGCGGCCAGAAAAGCAGAAAGGCGTCATGACATGACCGAACCCCTCCGACAGGAATTCGCCGCCGGCGGCGCGGCCGCGACCGGGGAGACCGAGTATCTCAGCTTCGGCCTCGGCGACGCCGAATATTCCGTCGAAATCATGTCGGTGCGCGAAATCCGCGGCTGGACCCGCACCACGTCGCTGCCCCATTCGCCGTCCTACGTGCGCGGCGTGATCAACCTGCGCGGCGCCGTCCTGCCGGTGATCGACCTCGCCGTGCGTCTGGGTCTGCCGGCCACCGAACCCGAAGACCGCAACGTCATCATCGTGGTCGACGTCGAGACGCGCACCATGGGGCGTCGCGTCGACGCGGTCTCCGACATCCTGACCCTGTCGCAGGACCAGTTGCATCCGCCGCCGGACGTGGCCACCAGCCCCGGCGCGCGTTTCGTCAAGGCGTTGACGATCCTCGATGACCGGATGGTCCGTGTCCTCGACCTCGCCCAGGTCATGCCTTCCAGCAGCGAGATTTCACTTTGAGCACCGCTCTTCACGTCAACGCTCACCGGACGGCGGACGCGACCGAACCTGCCGCACAGGCGCTGAGCGAGGCCGGGTTCTTCCGGATCGCCGAGATCGCGCTGGAGGAGGCCGGCCTCGCCATCCCCCATGGCAAGATCGCTCTGGTACAGTCGCGGATCTCCAAGCGCATGCGCGCCCTCGGCATCGCCGATTTCGACGCCTACGTGGGCCTTGTCTCGAACCGCGCCAACCGCGACGAGCGGCGTGAGCTGGTGTCGGTTCTGACGACCAACGTATCGAGCTTCTTCCGAGAAAAGCACCATTTCGACCTTTTCGCCAAGTTGCTTCTGCCGTCTCTGGCCGACCGCTTGTCGCGACGAGAGGGACCGGTTCGCATCTGGTCCGCCGGCTGCTCGTCGGGACAGGAACCCTTCACCATCGCGATGGAATGCCTGCGTCTGATGCCCGACGCGCCAGAGCGGGACCTGCTGATCCTGGCAACCGACATCGACCCGGCGATGCTGAAACGCGCCGCATCGGGCCGCTACAGCGCGACCGAGATCGCGGGCGTGCCCGAAGCCGACCGCAAGCGCTTCTTCCTGTCCGAGGACGGCGGATCGCATTTCGTCGCCAGCGACGAGATGCAGCGCCTGATCCGGTTCCGCGAGCTCAACATTCATGGCGAGTGGCCGATGCGCGGCCGGTTCGACGCGATCTTCTGCCGGAACGTGGTGATCTACTTCGACGAGGCGCACCAGGCGCGTCTCTGGCCCCGGTTCCATGCCGCCCTGTCGCCGGGGGGCCTGCTGTTCCTTGGCCATTCCGAACGGATCCACCCCCTCGAAGGCTCCGGTTTCCAGACCGCCGGCGTCACCGTCTACCGCAAGATCTGAAGCGCCGTCGCAGGCACAACACGCACGCACGCAAGGGAAACAGCCACATGTCGCTACGCGAAAAACTGAGGGTCATGGTCGTCGACGACATGGCGACCAGCCGCGGCCTGATCACTCAGGCCCTCGATTCGATCGGAATCCGCAACGTGGCGACGGCGTCCGACGGCAGATCGGCGGTCGCGGCGATTGCGAAATCGCCGGTGCACCTGGTGATTTCCGACTACAACATGCCCGAGATGGATGGCCTTCACCTGCTGCATTATCTGCGCAGCACGCCGGCCACGCAGAAGATCGGTTTCCTCCTGATCACCGGCCGCGCCGATCCGGCGATCATCAACAAGGGAAAGCAACTGCGGGTGGACAACTACATCGCCAAGCCGTTTCAGCCAGCCGACCTGAAGTCCGCCATCGAATCCGTCGTGGGCCGCCTGTGACCGGGTCCGCCGAACCCTTGCCGTCCGCTCCCTTCGGTACCAGCGTGGCCGACGTTCTCCGCGCGATGGGTCAGCTCATGCAGGACTGCCATCGCGAATGCCTGGCCCTGCAAGTGGCCATCTCCGCCGCACCGGCCGCCGACCCCGATCCCGATCATGTCGCCGCCTTCCAGAAACTGGACCACATGACCCAGGTGCACGAGGACCTGGCGCGCCTTCTGCCCGAGTTGGCAGAGGCGCTGAACACCGGCGTCGGCGCCGTCGACGGCCTGGCCGAAGCGCTGCGGCTGATTTCCCTCCGGCATCGCCTTTTCGGGTTCGAGCGGGGGGCGCCGATCTCCGTCCAGGCACCCGGCGACGTCAATTTCTTCTGAGCGGCCCGCCCTGCGGCGCCCCGGGCCGGTTCCACATTGACACCCGACCCTCCGCTGCCGCTAACTTGGCCCGACGACGGCAAGCTGGCGGCACATGGCCTATCTCACACCGACAAGCCTGGACGACGCGCTTCGGTTTCTCGAAACCGAAGGCGGCACCATCCTGGCCGGCGGCACCGACGTCTTTCCCGCCCTGCCGGGCCGCGACCTGCCCGACCGCGTCATCGACATATCCGCCATCGACGCGCTCCGCGACATCTCCATCACGGAGCAATCCGTGCGCTTCGGCGCGCTTGCCCGATGGTCCGACATCCGCAAGGCCCCGCTTCCCGCCGCCTTCGACGGACTGAGGGCCGCCGCGGCGCAGGTCGGCGGCATCCAGATCCAGAATGCCGGCACGCTCGCCGGAAACCTCTGCAACGCCTCGCCCGCCGCCGACGGCGTCCCGCCGCTGCTGACGCTCGACGCCCGGGTCGAGCTGACATCGCCCGGCGGCCAGCGCGAGTTGAGCCTCGCCGAGTTCCTGACCGGCCCCCGCAGCACCGCCCGCCAGGCGCATGAGCTTCTGACCGCCATCGTCGTGCCCGCACCGCCGCAGGGCAGCCGCGCCGCCTTCGAGAAACTGGGCGCGCGCCGCTACCTCGTGATCTCGATCGCGATGGTCGCCGCCCTCGTCCGGCTGGACGACCGCGGACTGATCGCCGAAGCGCGTGTCGCCGTCGGCGCGGCCTCGCCGGTCGCCCGCCGGCTCACTGGGCTGGAGCGCGACCTGATCGGCCAGCATCCCGGCGACGCGCGCGTCACCGACGACCATCTGGCCGTTCTGGCCCCCATAGACGACCCGCGCGGCACGGCCGCCTACCGGCGCGAGGCCGTGGCCGAGCTTTGCCGCCGTGCCATCGCCGCAGCCGGTGACGCTCATGGATAAGCGCGCCGACACCATCACGATCGGCCTGACACTGAACGGCCGGGCCACGACCTGCGACGCCAAGCCGGGCGCGCGCCTGTCCGAAGTGCTGCGCGAGCGGGCCGGCGCGCGCGACGTGAAGGTCGGCTGCGACGCGGGCGATTGCGGCGCCTGTACCGTGCGGCTCGACAGCAAGCAGGTGTGCGGCTGC